>Ga0105049_10002647_pt1 | contig 21199 bp, 17 predicted proteins | sample MAT06_FD_78087 | JGI IMG/M metagenome (GOLD analysis project Ga0105049, IMG submission 78087) | Freshwater microbial communities from Lake Fryxell liftoff mats and glacier meltwater in Antarctica - MAT-06 | ecosystem: Environmental > Aquatic > Freshwater > Ice > Liftoff microbial mat | place...
ATTTCGAGATCTGCGTACAAATTGCGGACCACCAATTCCGCGGCCGCGACCGTCGGTGCCAGCACCGGACTCATGACCAGGACACTCAGGCCCATCAGGAGCGGACGTACGACATGCCTGGTCTGACAGATGGCGACGAGGACAGGCATGGAGTTCCAACTCAGGGTGAATGAATACATGGCGCTGGGCTGACCCGTAGTTTTGGTGACGTTTCACCAGTATCAGGGCACAGAGTGCGGCACGGTCTAGCCGGCCCATGCCGGCCATCAATGCATTTCCTCCTACCGGGGAATAGACCTGCAATGAGGTAGAACTGCAGACGCCGACAAGGGGCTCTTGGCGCGCTTGTCTGACCTCGGTTTAGCTGCTTGCCCCACTTGCCGCTGCCTTGCAGACTTCGGCGCCATTCCAGACATCGCGTTCGCTAGTTGGGATTTCCCATGGACCAACAGGTCATCATCGACGCTCTCGTGCAGGTTGCGCGTAAACGCCGCCTTTTAGCGGCGGGCCCGGCGCAACGACTGGGGGATTACGCCAAGCAAAAGGGCTTGGCCAACCTCGATGACCTGCGGCGCTGGCTCAAGGCAGGCGATGGGCTGTCGGCGCACTTGGCGAATCAATTGCTCGAATTGATCCCGTCGGCGGAGATTCGCCCCCTCGGCCCCTACATCCCCTTGGCGCATTTGGCTGACGGTGGCATGGGCTCGGTGTGGTTATCCTGCTCGCCGAAAAACGAGCTGGTGGTGGTCAAGACCATGAAGGGGAATCTGCCGCCGGGCATGGACAAGTCGCACGGCACCGAATTCATGCGCCGCTTCGAACGTGAAGCGAAGATCACCATGCAGCTCACCCATCCCCACGTGGTGCGCTGCCTCGACACCGGCCAGGCGGAGGACGGCACGCCCTTCATGGTGTTGGAGTACGTCGACAGCGGTGACTTGAAGGACCTAGTGGAACGCCGCGGTGGTCTGCCCGAAGGCCTCGCGCTGGCGATCCTCTACCAAGCCGCCGACGGTCTGGCCGAGGCGCACCGCATTCGCCTTATCCACCGCGACATCAAACCGCCGAACATCTTCGTCAATCAACAGGGCCAAGCAAAGCTCGCCGACTTTGGCATCGCACGTTCGACCGAATCGAACCGCACCATGCTGACCATGGAAGGCGCGATTGTCGGCAGTCCGCTCTACATGTCGCCGGAACAGATCGTCACCGATCCCAACCTCGACATCCGTAGCGATATCTACGCGCTCGGCGCGGTGCTGTATTACTGCTTGGCCGGAACGGCGCCGTTCGACGGAAAACTGCAGGAGGTGCTGCACAAACACTGCACCGCCTCGATTCCCGACATCCGCAAACTGCGACCAGCGATCAGCGATGCGACAGGGCAGATCATCGCGACCTGCATGCAGAAGGAGCGCGGCAAACGCTTCAAGGATCCGGAAGATTTACGCTCCGCCATCGCCAACGTGCTGGTGAAGCTCGGCCTGACGCCCAAGAGCGCGATCGAGGAGGACACCCGCCAAGGCGATCTCTCCGGGCGTGATGGCGCGGCGTTCACGCCGTCAGCCGACATGCCAACGGTGGCGACGAATCTGAACCCGTCCTCCGAACAGCAAACCATCGTGGCGGACCTGCGCGGAGGCGGAACCGGCGCCACCAATAGCGCCACGAACAACGAAGGCTCCATTTACGCCGATCTGCTCGACGCCGCGCCGACTCAGCCGATGAACTCCGGCGATATCATGACCATCGCCGCCAACCTGTTGGCGCTCGACGATCCGTCAGCCGTTCCGCAAGCGACCATGGCTACGCGCGCCATGCCTGCTGGCGGCGGACCAGACGGCGTGCGCACCCAGACCCTCGCCACGGCCGTGCTTGGTGGTGGTCCACCGCGTTACAGCGCGCCAAAACTGCCGGAACGAGTTGATGGCGGTCTTGACCTCGCGATTGCTGGCGACTGGCTCAGCTTGCTGCCGGACAACGCGACCGATCCCAGCGGCGTGGTGTTGTTCGCGCGACCGAAGCTCATCATGGGCAAACTGCGCGAACCGCCGGTGGATCTCTGCCTGCGGTATTACCCGGTGGCAAACCATAAGGACAACCTGCAGCGCATCAGCCGCAATCATTTGGTTCTGCGCTACGACGCGGTGGAAAACCGTTGCGCGGTCGACGACCAAGGTAGCCCCAACGGCACCATGCTTGACGGCGTGTCGGTTAAGCCCGGTCAATCGGTGCCGCTGGAAAACGACACCGAGAACGTCCTGGTGGTGGCCAACATCGTTGTCCTGCGGCTGCGTCCGGTGCCGCGGCGCAGCGATCCGCAGCCCGCGCTCGACGGCGCGCCACCCGCCTCGGGTTCATCGCTGTGCGGCATCGAACACGGCCACGGTTTCGACGCGGTGGTGATCACGCGTCCGGAGAACCGTCCAGAGATGACCTACGTCCAGGTGCTACGTCAGGTCACCATCGGCGGCCCAGGCGCACAGGTCGCACTCGCCGGCGCACGCACACGGACGTCCTGCCAGATCGCCAACTACGACGGCAAATGGTTGTGGCGTCCAGTCGGTGATCCGACGACGCCATGGAAGGCGCTCGCTGCCGGAACCAAACTCGACTGCGGCGGCAAAGTGCTGGTGGCGCGGAAGGGCGAGTACGCGCACTTCTGAGCGCTTATTCGAACAGCCGCACGCGTTCCTCCAACGTCATTGGACGCATCGTGCCGACCGCCAGATCGGGTGGTAATTCCAGCACCCCGATGCGATCGCGATGCAGACGCTCGACCCGGCCGCCGAGCGCGTCGATCATGCGCTTCACTTGATGATGACGGCCTTCGCTCACTTCCAGTGTCGCCAACGCAAGTCCATCAGAGCCTGCTCCGTCGAACGTGAGTCGCGCCGACAGACAGGGCGTCGACTCACCACTGATTGGAAGGCCGGCAGCGACCCGCTCCACGGCGTCCGCCACCAACGTCCCACTGAACGCAACGCGATACCGTTTCCACCGGACATGCCGCGGTTCGACCACCTGTTGCGCCCAGGCACCGTCGATGGTGAAAAAGATCAGCCCGGTGGTGTCGCGATCGAGGCGACCGACGGTCTGGAGGTTGGGATGCCGCCACGTTTCCGGCACCAGATCGTAAATCAGCGGCGCATCCTGCGGTGCGTGGCTGCACGCGACGCCTGCGGGCTTGTGGCAGATCAGTGTGCCGCAGTCCTCGGCGTCGGTGATCTCCACGCCGTCGACGGTGACCTGCGAGGTGTCGCAGAGCGCGCGGCGGTAATGTTTGCACACCACGCCGTCGACGCGCACATGACAGGTCTGGATCAGCCCACGGACCTCGGCCCAAGTGCCGACCTGGCGGCGGGCAAGAAAATAGTCGAGTGGCTCTGGACGTGGCACGACGACGGGGCTACGGATTGCTGAGCCGCGGTCAACGCTCAGGGATTTGCCTCCGATCCCAGTCTTGCGCGCCAACTATTCCTGCTATTTTCTGTGGTCCGCTGAACCCGGTACAGACTGAGCCGTTTGTCATGGCTTCGTTCATCTTGTCCTCTCACACTTCCATGAGCTCTCCATGCCGATCTACCGCTTTATTTTGACCCTGGCGCTGATGTTCGGTCAGATGGCCATGGCCACGGCCGTGGAGACCATCTCTACGGCCATAGGTTCTGTGGGCGATGGCGGTCCGGCGTTCGCTTCACGAGTAAACACACCGCTGCGAGCGGTCGTCGATCCGAGCGGCAACATCTTTTTCTCCGACTGCTTTAACCGACGCGTTCGGAAGATCTCCGCCACCACGGGTGTCATCACCACCGTGGCCGGTAATGGACAACCCGGTTCGGCCGGCCTCGATGGGCTGGCGATCAATGCTAACGTTGAGCAACCCTCCGGTGTAGCGCTGGATGGCTTCGGCAATCTGTACATCAGTGATCGCGGTATCCGCAACGTCGATGAGGGAAATCATCGCATCTACAAAGTCGAAGCAGCGACCGGCATCCTGCGTCTGGTGGCGGGCAATGGTTCCATGGGCAACACCGGTGATGGAGGTCTGGCCACCGCCGCGAGTTTCAACTTCCCTACCGGCCTCGCCGTCGATGGCAGCGGCAACGTCTTCATATGCGACCAGAACAACCACCGCGTACGCAAGGTCACCGCTGCTACCGGGATCATCACTACCGTCGCCGGCACCGGCACTGCGGGATTCTTCGGTGATGGCGCATCGGCCATTGCCGCAATGCTCAATCGTCCAGCCGGTATGACGGTGGATGCGCTCGGCAATCTCTACATCGCTGAGGAAGGCAACCAACGCATCCGCAAAGTGGCGGCAGCAACTGGCATTATAACCACCATCGCAGGAACTGGGACGTACGCCTTCTCTGGTGATGGCGGTCAGGCGACCGCAGCAGGCCTGGCGACCCCATCGGATGTGAAAATCGATGGGTCTGGTAACCTTTACGTCGCCGATGCTGACAATGCTCGGATCCGTAAGATTTCTGCGGGGATCATTTCTACCATCGTCGGCAACGGTTTCAGCGCACCCTTAATTTCGACCGGCTCGGCAACCGCGACTCCAATCGGATTATGTTATGGTTTGGCCATTTCGACCGCCGGCGATCTGATCATACCCTCGACCTCACAACGCCTCTTCCGTTTCAACGCGACGGCGAACACGGTGAGCATCATCGCCGGGGCAGGAACCAGCAGCGCGGCAACACCACTCGCTGCGACGCTGGTGCAACCACTCGACATCGCCATCGACGCGGCAGGCAACCGTTTCGTCGCCGACGCGCGCGCAAACCGCGTGCTCAAGGTAACACCGGGCGGTCAGGTGACCACCGTGGCCGGCACCGGAGACGCTGGCTTTTCCGGTGACGGCGGAGTCGCCACCTCGGCCAAACTCTATTGGCCACAAGCACTGGCCTTCGACAGCGGCGGCAATCTGTTGATCGCGGACAGCTATAATTATCGCATCCGAAAAGTAAACGCGGTGAATCAGGTGATCACAACTGTGGTCGGTAATGGTACTCAGGCCTCCACCGGTGATGGTGGGCTAGCGACCGCAGCGCAGATTTCCTTTCCACACGATATTGCCGTTGGCATTGGTGGGCACCTGTTCATCGCTGAAAGCGGCTACCGCATCCGGCGCATCGCTGCCGACACCGGAATCATCACCACCTACGCTGGCAGTGGCGTCTCCGGTGGCGCCGGCGATGGCGGACTGGCGACCTCAGCACAGATCGAACCACGGGCGATTACCTTTGATACCGCAGGAAACCTCTACATCGCCGATCAGACCAATTTGAACCAGCGCATCCGCAAGGTCGCAACCGGCACCCAGGTGATCACCGCCGAGCTGAACGTGATCGCCTGGAGCCTGCTGTGGGACAACGGCACGATGCTGCTGGGAACCGGCAATTATCAGGTGAGTCGTTGGACTCCCGGCGGTGCGCTAACCGTGGTTGCAGGAATGGGAACCTGGGGCCTATCCGGTGATGGTGGTGCTGCCATCGCTGCGCAGATGGGAACCATTCGTGGGTTGGCCATGACGGCACAGGGTAATCTGCTCCTCAGCGACGGGGACAACGGCCGTATCCGGCAGGTGACCTTTAATCCGACTGCTCCAGGCGGCGGCACTCCGCCATCGTCGGGTGCATCGAGTGGTGGCGGATGTGGCCTGGGTGGTGGTGCTGCCACACTGGTTCTGTTGCTGTCGGGGTGCCTGGGAGTCCGCTTCAGGCGATCACCCCACGAATGATCGTCGCCGACGGACGGAATTGCCGGATGCAATCGGCATCCTATGGTGCGCCAACCCGTGCACCGCCACCTCGCCCTCTTGCTGAATTCCGCGCTGCCTGGTAGCGGCCTGCTGCTGCGCCATCCCGGCGTGTGGCCGGCGGTGCCGGCGGTGATCGGTGCCATTGGCCTCAGCCTGGTCGCGGTGGCGCTCGCGACCCCTGGGGTGGCGACCATGGTGCCGGTGGGCTGGTGTGGACTCGCCCTGTGGCTGGCCGCCCTGGTGGTGGCAACCATCGCCTGGGCGGTGGTCGAACGTCCGTCGTCGCGTGATCTGAGCGCGATCCAGCCGTTGTTCCGCGAGGTCGCCAAGGCCTACCTCACCGGCGATCTGACCGCTGCCGAGCAGTCCGCTCGACGTCTGGTTGCTCTGTCCGGCGCTGAAGCCGGCGCCTGGCGCCTGCTGGCGCTGGTCACCCGCGCGCAGGGGCGCACCGCCCAAGCCGCCAAGCTGGACCGCCGGGCGGCCCGTCTGGATCTGCCACGTAGCTGATTTTTTCCACCGAAGTCCTGAACTGACACGGAACTGGATGGCCGGCTCTTGCTGTGGGCGCGGAGCGTGATGAAGTGGCCCGTCCGTCACCACCGGCACCACGCAAACATGAGCAAGATTCGTATCGTCAATGGTCCTTATCGCGGTCGGGAGAAGTCCCTGAGTGAGAAGTCCCTGACCATTGGGCGTGATGCTGAAGCCGGCATCCAGATCCTCGATCGTTCGGCGTCGCGTTTCCACGCCGAGATCTTTCCGGTCGGTGGCATGTACTTCGTGCGCGACCTCGACTCCAAGAACGGCACCTACGTCAACGACGAGCGCTTGGGCGACGAGGAACTGCTGCGCGAAGGCGACGTGATCAAGATCGGCACCACCGAACTGGTGTTCGAAAGTGGCGCCGCGCTCGCCGACGACAGCTCCGCGCGCATCGCCTATCAGGACGATCCGGACATGTTGTCGAACACGTTGGAGTTCCGCGTCGACGAACTCAGCGACATCGACGAAATCGCCGACGAGCAGCCGGCGCAGGACAGCGTGCGTGGCCTGCGCATCCTCTACCAGGTCGGACGCATCCTCTCCGACACCGGCGACATCGGCGACAAGGAAGCCAAGGTGCTCGACTTCCTGGTCGCCGGCATGCCGGCGGAAAGTGCGCTGATCTTCAAGCGCGATGCCTCGACCGGCAAACTGGTGCCGACCACCGTGCGGACCTCCGCCCCGTCGATCCAACCGGTGATCAGCCGTTCGATCATCAAAAAAACCTTCGCTGAGAACAAGGCACTACACAGCGCCAACGCCAGCGAAGACGAGCGTTTCGACCGCCACGCCAGCGTGGTGCAGAAGGGCATCCGCTCGGTGATTTGCGTGCCGTTGTCGATCGGTGGTCATACGCGCGGCGTGCTCTACCTCAGCCGTGGTGTCGGTGCGACCGCCTTTGAGCAGATGGACCTGGAGCTGATCAGCGCCTGCGCCATTCAGCTCGGCTTGGCGCAACACGCCGCCGAGCAAGGCCGTCGTCACCGTGTCGCCACCAGACAGCTGATGACGGCGCTCATCCGCGCACTGGAAAGCCGTGGTGGCATGGTCGGTGCCGGTGAACGTTGCGCGCGCACCTGCCTGGCACTGGGCGAAGCCTCGCACTTGTCGAACAACGCGCGTGAACGCGTGCGCAAGGCCGGCCTGCTGCACCATCTCGACCGTCTGATGGCTACCAGCCGCGACGAAGCGCTGACCCTGCTGGAAAGCGTCGAGGACCTGGAACAGGTGCTGCCGTTGTTGCGCCACGCTAAGGAACGCATCGACGGCAGTGGACCACTTGGCCTGAAGGGCGAGGACCTTGACCTGGAAGCCCGCATCGTCGCGGTCGCGGTCGCGCTCGAAGCCCGCACCGCCGCCGACCCTGGGGCGGACGCCACGGTGTCGATCGAAGCCGTGCTGGAGGAGCCGGGCCTCGACCCGACCGTGACCCAGCTGCTGCACAGCTGCCATCTCGATGGCAGCCTTTACGCCAACCGCGGAGACGCGTAAATCCATCGACCCAGGCGGCTTGTCCCCCCGGACCTGCGGTCTAGGCTGCGCCCCCTCGCAAGGGAGCGTGCATGGGCGTTCGGCACTGGTTGATGATGGCGATGATGGCGATGATGGCGACTGCCACGGCCCTGCTGCTGGCGGCCTGCACCAGTCCTGGGAAGAGCTTCGCGTATCGTGATCTGACGGTGAGCCTCGGGCCGAGCGCGGCGCCGACGCAGCCGGCGACCACGCAGACCTCGGTCATCTCATTCACGCTGCGCAACACCTGGAATCAGCCAGTCACTGGCGTGAAATGGGTACTGCGTGACACCACCGATTCGTTGAATGTGGTGGTGGTGAATGAAGATGACACGGTGGTCATCGCGGCATTCGACCGCGTCGTGATCAATGTCGCTCTCGGCATTCTTGCTGCCGGTAAACGTACCTACGAAGTCGCGGTCGATCCGGACAACACACAGATCGAAGTGGACGAGACCAACAACACCAGCGCCACGTTGACGGTGCTGACGGCGGATCAGGACATCGCGTTTGCCACCGGAACCTCCGCTCCTGCGATCGTACTTGGCTCTCCCGCCTCAACGTCGTCATCGACCCTGACCTTCACCCTCACCAACACGGTGAATGCCGCACAGACGACACCGGTCGCGAGCATCACAGTACCCTTCGATATCACCGTGAACGGCGCGGTGATCGCGCCGCCATTCCTTGCCACCCCGGCATCACCGGCCGCTGTCAGTGCGAACGGTACGACGAGCGTGAGCGTGACCTTGCCGCCCACCAATTCCGCCGGGGCCTTCGTCTACACCCTCTCGCTGTGGCCGAATAACGACAGCAACGGCAATGATAACAACACTACCAACAACTCCGTGTCGGTGACGGTGGTCATTCCGGCCGGCGGCTGAAGCTGAGGTGGTCTATCCGAGCGCGGCGAGTTCCTTGCCACGACGTTCGGCTGCTTGGAGTGCGCGCGTCACCAAGCCGGTGAAATCCGCATCATCGAGTTGTGTGAGCGCCGCCGCGGTGGTGCCGCCTGGGCTGGTGACCTGCTCGCGCAGACGTTTGGCGTCGAAGTTCTGTCCCATCAGGTAATCCCACGAACCGGCGCCGGTCTGACCGACCAGCAGCACGGCCTCATCGCGGGTGAAGCCGAGGGCCATGGCGCCGTCGACCAGGGCCTCGGCAAAGCGGAAGAAATACGCCGGGCCGCTGCCGGACACCGCAGTGATGGCGTCCATGCGCGACTCGTCGGCAAGGCGCAGCACCTTGCCACATGGCGCGAACACTGCTTCGGCGACATCCAGATCACGCGCGGTGGCGTTCGCACCAGCGCACAAACCAACCATACCTTTACCGATCGCCAACGGGGTGTTGGGCATCGCCCGCACGACCCGCGCGCCGGCGCCGAGCCACCCCTGAAGTTTCGCCGTCGGTGTGCCCGCGAGGATCGAGATCAGCAGTTTGTCGCCATGCCACGCGCTCGCGAGACCAGGCGCCACCTGCGCAGCCATCTGCGGCTTGATCGCCAACACCACCACCGAGGCCATCGCCACCGCCGCGCGGTTGTCGGTGGTGGTTGCGCAGCCCTTGGCTTTGAACGGCGTGTGTTTGGCCGCGTCGGGTTCGGAAACCATGATCTCTGGGCGGGGCGAAAGCGCGGCGAGCCCGCCGATCATCGCGGTGGCCATGTTGCCGCCGCCGATGAAGGCGATGGCGGGGAGCGTGATTGACTGAGCAGCGGACATACGAGGTCTCCAGCGGGGTGCGCAGCGTGGCTGGCGGCGGCACCGGACAAGACGGTTCCCGCCTGCGTCGGCCTGCGTATCCTGCTCGCATGGACGACACGCTGGTCGAAGTGCAGGTCGACGGATTACCTGGACCAACGCACCATTTTGGTGGCCTGAGCGCCGGCAATCTTGCCAGCTTGGCCCATGCGGGATTTTCCAGCCGACCACGCGCCGCCGCGCGTCAGGGCCTAGCGAAGATGCGTCAGGTGCTCGCGCTCGGGGTGCCGCAGGCGTGGTTGCCGCCACTTCCGCGCCCCGACCTCGCTTTGCTACGAGAAGCGGGTTTCCGCGGCAGTGACGCGGAGGTGCTGCGCGCTGCCGTCGCCGATCCACACCTGCTGCACCTCGCCACCAGCAGCGCCTTCATGTGGACGGCAAACTGCGCCACGGTGATTCCGGCGAGCGACAGCGCCGATGGTCGTTGCCATGTGATTCCCGCGAACCTCATCGCCATGTCGCACCGCGCTCGCGAGGGCGTGCTACGGGCAGCACAACTGCGCACACTGCTCGCCAATCTCAACGACGTCGTGGTGCACGATCCGCTGCCCGCAGTAAACGACCTGGGCGATGAAGGCGCAGCCAATCACAGCCGCGTGTGGGCTCCTGGTTCGCCAGCGGTGCACGTGTTCGTCCACGGTCGCGCTGGTGGCGAACGCCAAACGACCAGGTTGCCCGCGCGCCAGACGCGTGAAGCCGGCGCCGCCGTGGCACGGCTCGCGACCCTGACCGAATCGCAGGTCATACATCTGCGCCAACATCCGGCGGCGATCGATGCTGGCGCATTTCACAACGATGTGGTGATGGTGGGCGACGGGGCGCGCGTGCTGCTCCATGCCGAGGCGTGGGTCGATCAAACGTCAGCGCTTGCCGAGTTGCGGCGGCGCGTGCCGGATCTGCGCGTAGCCGAGATCGCCCGCGCCGAGCTGACGCTCGCTGAAGCCGTCGCATCCTACCTCTTCAACAGCCAGCTGCTGACCACACCGACCGGGGTGGTGTTGGTGGCTCCCGCCCAGGCGGGCGAGGGGCGGGCCGGCGCGGCAGTACGACGACTCATCGATGAGGGGTTCATCGCCCGCGCGGTCTTCCTTGACCTGGGCGAAAGCATGGCGAATGGTGGTGGACCAGCATGCCTGCGTCTGCGTTTACCGCTGAGAACGCCGGCGCTTGCTCAGCTCGCACCAGGAATGGTGCTCGACGCGGCACGGATTTCGGCACTCGAACACTGGGTTGATCGTCATTATCGCGACACCCTGACGCGTGACGAGCTCAGCGACCCACTCCTGCTCACGGAATGGCATCACGCCCAGGCGGAATTAACCCAGCTTTTCCGCTGAGCATTACGCCGTTCCGCGTTTCCCCCAAAGCGTGATGGGGAGCTGATGGGAACTTCATGAAACCGCAATTTGCCTAAGCGTCACCCGCACATCCGCGTGGTTGGGGGTTGCTAGCTCGAACCGGATCTCAATGGTTCGCCCGTTCCGGCACAGCTCGCGCATTAACTTACCCCCGACAAGGACGTCATTCATGGCCAAGTCTCCGCTCGCCCGCACCCTACTGTGGGCCCATCGTCAGATCCTGGGTGCACGCCACCTGGGCATGCCCGTCGATGAATTCGTCGGCCACGCCAAGGAAGTCCGCCAACGCCGGCGCGACTTCTTGAAAAATTGTGCCGGCGCTGTCGCCCTGGGTGCTGGTCTTGCCGCATTGCCGAGCACCGGCCACGCTGCGACTCCCAGCCAGCAACAACCCAAAGTCGCCATCATCGGTGGCGGCATGGCCGGTTTGAACTGCGCTTGGGAACTGAAGCAGAAGGGCGTGCGCGCCACCATCTACGAAGCCGCCAAACGCGTTACCGGCCGCATCTTCACCGATCGCACGACCTTCGCCTCACAGGGCATGTTCAGCGACCTGGGTGGCGAATACATCGACACCGAACACACCGCCATGCGCAAGATCGCCAGACGATTCGGCTTGGCGCTGCACGACTACCGCGACGACGCCGACCTGATCGAGAATTACTACGACTTCGGTGGCCAACGCCGCACCGTGCAGCAGGTGCTGAACGCGTACGAGCCCATCGCTACGACCATCGACGCGGCCTATGACGAGTTCACCGACCCCAACGGCACCGTGACTTTCCAGGATGCCAACGGCGGGGAGCGCCTCGACAGCCTGTCGGTGCGTGCCTTCCTCGACCCGATCGCCGCCCCGGCGTGGATCAAGAAGCTGCTCGATGTCGGCTACGAAACCGAATTCGGCCTCGACGGCAATGACAACAACTGCATCAACATGATCTACCTCATCTCGACCGAGGTGAAGAAGATGAAGAATAAGGGCGTCTTCGATATCTACGGCAGCAGCGACGAACGATTCCACTGCAAGCTCGGCAACGATGCGATTCCCAAAGCTCTAGCGAATGGGCTAGGGTCCGGCCAGATCGAACTGGATCGCAAGCTCACTGCCGTGCGGTGCCGCACGGACGGCAAATACGTACTGACTTTCGCCTGTGGGCCCGAGGTCATCGCCGACCACGTAGTCTTTGCGCTGCCCTTCACCATGCTCCGCAACGTGGACCTAACCGGTGTTAGCCTGCCGGCGTGGAAACGTCGCGCGATCAACCAGAACGGTTACGGCCAGATCACCAAGGTCATCACCGGCCACACCCGACCGGTTTGGCGCGAGCGGGGTTTCATCGGCAATGCGATGACCGACCAAGCCTTCCAATCGACCACCGAAACCAGCCGCATGCAGCCCGGGGCAACCGGCATTCTGGAGAACTACACTGCCGGCACGCGCGCGCTGCAGGTCGCCCAGGGCACCACCACGCTGCAGGTGCAGACCTTCCATAACCAAGTCGAGCGCATCTTCCCAGGGCTGAAGGCTACCTACAACGGCAACAAGGTGCGCATGGCGTGGAGCGACTACCCGTTCACGCGTGCGGCGTATTCGTCCTACCGCGTCGGGCAGTACACCACCATCGCCGGTGCCGAACCGATCCGCGTCGGCAACCTGCACTTCTGCGGCGAACATACCACCCTGGACTACCAGGGCTGGATGGAGGGTGCCGCGCGTACCGGTGCAGATGTCGCGACGGAAGTGGGTGCGGATCTGGGCGCATGTGCTCCCTGCGCTCGCCCCAATATTCGGCGCGGTGCGCCAACCGCCAACGCTTGAGGTCGAGCGGGACTCATCCCCCAGGGGTGGGTCCCGGCCATCGGATGGTTGCGGACGCCTCAGGTCGTGGGCTATACTGAGGTTGCATGAGCAAAGGCGCAGTCATTGACGAGGCGTTCATCCACGCCCTGGGGTTGTCGGAACAGCTGATGACGCTGACCGGCCACATGGAGAACAAACACCATCCGGTGCTCCAGGAATCGATGTTTCATATCAGCGTCGCGGAAGTCCCCGAGACCATCTACCTCGAACGCAAATACGTCTTCGACAATCAGGTGTCGATCAAGTCGACCTACGGCAAGGACGACAAGGTCCTGGTGTGGCTGCAACGGGTGCTGCGCGCCAACACCCTGACCGCCGGCAAACAACCGGTCGATCTGCTGATGGTGCGCGACCTGTTCCTGCTCGGCGATTGGCGGGAATTCCAGCGCTTCAAGCAGTTCGTCAAATCGATGCGCATCCTTGACGCGCAGGCGCGCAACTACCTCGCCGAACACCACCAGGAGTTCGCCGGGCTGGCCAACGACCGTAACGGCATCGACCGCATCCTCGACAGCCTGGAGAAGATCGCCGAGTGGCCGGACCTCGACGGCAACAACAGCAAGGCGAGTTCGTTGGAGCTAGTGGCCAAGACCTACAGCAAGGACCTGGCGCCGATCCGTGCGAGTGCGTTGTTGCCTGGAATGCTGCTCAAACGGGCGCCGGATGTACGCTTCAATCTGTTCCGCCTGCTGAGCTTCGTCGAGGATCCCGCCGGTGGTTCGCAGTCGCTGGTTAAGTTCCTGATCGCCCTCGGCGCTGCGACCAAAGAAGCGGAAACCGTCGAGGGCACATCCGAGATCAAATCCGGACGCGATCTGCAACGGGCTTTCGCGGCGATCCGCAAATACTTGTTCTCGCCCAAGATGCCGGACTGAGGAAAGACTTGAGGACGGAGCCGTGAGGCGTGAGGCTTGTGGCCATGCCTCCTAAACGCCTCGTCAGCCGCAGCCCCTGGACCGACGTCGTGCTGGGTGAGGTGCCGTCAGCCAGTATCAGCGACTGTGCCACCGCCGTGGCGCTGATGGCAGAAGCGTTTGCGCTTTGGCGAGAAGATGCGCTCAGTCGCCGCACGCTGCTCAACCATTTCAGCGCAATTCTGGTCGCCGCACGAAGCGAGGTGGTTCGCCTACTGATCGACGAAGCGGGAAAAAATCGCGCCGACGCTGAGGCGGAAGCTGACCTGCTGCCGAAAAAGATCGCCATCAGCCTCGATGCCGGTTTGGCGCGCACCCCACAGACGCTGAACGCGGGTACTGAACCGCAGACATTCTGGCGGCCTCGCGGTGTCGCGGTGGTGCTCGGGCCGTTCAATTTCCCCCTGCATCTGCTGCATGGACTCGTGGTCCCCGCTCTGGCGGTCGGCTGCACCGTGGTGGCGAAACCTAGCGAACGCTGCCCGCTGCTCGGTTCGCTGTATGCGCGACTGCTGGCGGAAAGCGGCCTCGATGGCGTGTGCCGGATCGTGCACGGCGGCGCAGAGGTGGCGCAAGCGCTGATCATACAACCGGAGGTGGCCACCGTCGCCGCGGTTGGCGGGCGGAGGACCGGCCTTGCCCTGAGCAAGGCCCTGGCCGGCCGACCCGAGGTGGTGCTCGCGCTCGAACTCGGTGGCGTCAATCCGGCGTTGGTGCTCGCTGATGCTGACGTGAGTGCCGCCGCGGGCGCCATCGCCGACGGAGCCTGGCGCATGGCCGGCCAACGCTGCACCGCCACGCGGCAGGTGCATGTGCCGCGGGCGCTGCATGCGCAGTTGATCGACGCCTTGCGCCAGGAACGCCAACGCTGGCTGCCCGATGGGACTCCGGCGGGAGCAAACGGCTCGCTGATAACGGCTCAGGCGCGTGAGCGTTTCATCGCTGAACACGCCGCGGCTCCGGACGGCATACCGCTGATCGCTGGTGATCCGTCGAGAATTTTCGCTCACAGCAATTGCGTCGAACCGCTTTTGCGTGACGTCCGCGACGTGGGCGTGCGCAACCATGCCCTGTACCGCGAAGAACACTTCGGCCCAGGTCTGATCGTCGACGCCTATGATGACTTGGACGAGTGCGTCGCGCGACTGACAGCAAATCCCTATCGTCTCGCCGCGTCGGTATTCACCGCGTCACGGGAACAGTTCCTCACGCTCGCGCCGCGCCTGCCGTACGGCCTAGTGAACCACAACCGTCCCACCGCTGGCGCACGCAGCGATCAGCCGTTCGGTGGACTGGGCCTGGCCGGCAACGCCCGTCCGGCGGCCCTCGCTGCCGGCGCGATCTTTGCCGATGAGAGTGTGGTGTGGTGAATCAGATTCAGACAGTGCGAGGTGCGAGGTGCGAGGTGCGAGGTGCGAGATGCGAGATGCGAGGCCGAAAGGCAAGACCTTGAGCCTTCTTTCGTTTTTTGTAACTGCTCAGGGGCTTCGCCCAATGCTGTTAAGCTAAGGCTCCGCCCACATCAAATCCGATTGAACCGCCACGACGCTACGACGCCACGGTGCGAATCCGTGGCCAGGAATGGACTATAACTCGGTTTTCTGCCTTCCCGTGGCGTCGTGGCGTCGTGGCGGTTCAATTCATTCGCCTTAGCTTAACAGCATTGGGCGAAGCCCCTGAGCAGTTACCGTTTTAAAACCATCTTGGAGAGCGGGGCGCTGTTGCATCAGTTGGGCAACCAACTTCGCACCTCGCACCTCGCACCTCGCACGGTCTTTCTCGAATGAATCAATGCAGATTCATCCGCCGCAACGTCGCGGTGAACACCACGCGGCGATTCGGCGGTACCGGCACCTTGATCAATAACGTGTTCGCGTCCTTGCGCGCCAGTTCGCCCGCAGGATTGGCTTCCCCGTCGACCGCTTCGTATTTCTCCGGGGCGATGCGTTTCTCCAGCACTTGCTTCGGCGTCAGGACATCCCACTCGCCTTGGAGGTGCTCGGTCAAATCGATGGTCTTGGCGTCATTGGTGAAGTTCTCGACCTCAATGCGGACCTCCTGGAGTTGATGCCATAGAGCGGGACGGTTTTGGTGATCGCGCTGCACGATATCCTGCGAGGCTTTGAGCAGCGCGCGGCGCACGGTGAGGTCCTTGCTGTCGCCGATCTTCAGTTCCAGGTCCTCGCCCAGCGGCGTCGGCTGCGCCCAGTCTTCGCCAAGGAACGCCTCGCTGGTGCCGGTTTGCAGGAACATGCGCACCTTGCCCGCAGGCAAAATGCCGGTGCCGAGTTTTCCTTCGACGCTGTTCTTCAGCACATAGGCGACGCTAACACGTTCGCCCATCGCCGGGTCGTAGGTGTAGCGTTTGCTGAACGGCACATCGAGAAACTTGCCGGCGAGTTGCTGACGCGTTTCACCGCTAGCGAGCGGGCTGTCGCGCAGTTCGCCGAACGCGGCCTGCAGCGACGCTTGGTCGTAATTTTCACCGCTCTGATTGATCAGCCGCTGGTAAACGCGTAGCGACAGTTCCGACTTCCCTTCAGCGATCACCGCGCGCAAAACGACCTCGCGTGACAAACCGTCGAGCAGGTAACTGATGCGCACCTGCGCTGGGCCGGGATTCGCCGAGGCGACCTCCCACGATAAGCTGTTGCCCTGGCCCGGTGGATAGGTGGTGCGCAGCACGGTGAACGGCACGCCGTTGACGCCGAGCAGCTGGATCGATCCGCGATCGATGTTCACGCCCAGCCAGGTGAAGTTCACCGTGGTGGTGCCTTTATCGAGGGTCAACGTGCGTGCTTCCTCAACCAACACGCGGCCGTTGTCCTCGAAGCGCACGACCACGCGTTCGCGGTCGGGCAGGATGGTGAGCTTGACCTCGGCAATCGCGGGACCGGCGAGCGCAAGGGCGAGCAGGATGGGAGCGAGGAGTTTCATGGCTTGATCTCCGGAGCAGAGGAACGGAACACGCGGGTGGTCGGCGGAAGCAGAAGGATGTTCATCGTCGGGCTGATGAAGGTCAGGCGCCGTCGCGACGCGCGTTTCTTCACCAGCCACATGGTGGCGGCGCTCATTTGCCCACCTGGACCTTCGGCAGCGGCTGAATCTCCGGCGGTTTCACCGGTGGGATGCGTTCGCCCTGACGCGTGCTGATGATGAAGGGCCCAAGCTCCAGCACGGCTCCTGGTGCGACCTGTGCCTGATGGCGGTAGGTCGATTGGTCGCGGCGTTCGCCGGTCAATCCTTCGATGGTCCAGTCGCCGCCGGCGTTCACCAGGTATTCGACCGACACCGGGATCTTGGCGGTGTTCACCAAGCGGAAGCGGTAGCGATCATGGGTGGTGAAGGCGTCGACGCGGCCGTTGTTGTCGTAGTGGTGGTTGGTCTCGCCGTGCCATGCCTGCACCTGTTTGACCGCGATCGCCGGATCGACGCCCAGGTTGAGTTCGACCTTCTGATTCGGCGGCACATAGGCGCTGCCAGTCGATCCGCTGTAGCTCAGCGCGCGGGTCTTGGCGTCGGTGACGCGGAAGACCTGCCACAGTCCTTCCGGCAGCGGGCCGTCCGGCAGTTGGTGGTCCTTGTCGTTGATGAAGCGGTAGAGCTTGATCGCCTGATCGGTGAGAAAGCCGACGCGGTAGAGCACTTCGAGTTTCATCGGCTCCTTGGTGGTGATGGCCTGGAAACGCGTGGTCGCGCCGTTGGTCACCTGCTGCACACCCGACACCGAGAAGATGTGGTAATCGCCGAGGCGAGCGGAAACCACTTCGGGTTTGTCGGCAACCATCTCGCGGGCGGCAGCAGCGGGTGCCGCCGCATCCATCGCCATCATCGCCTTCGCCCGGTTGCCAGCCTTCTTCATTTCGCTCCTGGTCACCGCACGACTACGCTCCTGGAGTTGGTTGGTGGCCAGATCACGGATCTGCTCCACCAGGTTGATCGAACCAACCACCAGCCGCACCTCGACCTTTGGATAGTCCTCGCCCGAGCCGTTGGTAACCGAGACCCACCCTTCGAGTTCAGCAGTGCGCTCATCCGGCGCCGCGCGCAGGACGTAGTCCGCACCCCAGGTCAGACCGGAGGTGAAATAGCTGATCTCAAACTTCGCCGGACCGTCGATTTGCGACTCGATCTCCCACACCAGCGTCGCTGGCGAGTTGGGCGGATAGACCACATTGAGGATCTCGACCTTGGCTGCCTGATCGAGGCCGCGCAGCTCCAGCGAGGTGGCGTCGATCAGCGTGCCCGCCCATTGGTATTGGATGCGGTTGAGTCCTTTCTTCAGGATCAGCGTGCGCGCCTCCTGGATCAGCGTGAGGTCGACCGCGTTGTAGATGGTCATGCGCACCACGTCGCGCTCCGGCACCGTCACCAGGCCAACGGCGGCGTGCAGGACGGAAGCGGGTAGGACAATCAACAAAGCCAAGAGGAGGAAGTGGCGGAGGGAACGCATAGGAGATCCTTTCAGCGCGACGGAGCCGGGGCTGCCCGGCATGCTTCTGCCCTGCCTACGCGGGGCGAGGGGTTTTCTTAGGCCTGAGTTTGCAACCGACCCTTCCGTCGGGTCACCGGCGGGGCAGCCCAAGGTCAGTACGGGGTTAGGGTTGTTCCGGACCTTTCTGGATCCACCCCTTGGACGGTTCCGCCGCGCACCGTACACAGGTGCGCGTGGCCACCTACGTCCTCATTCGCCCGGTGGTCGATGCCGACCTGCCGCAGCTGCAAGCGCTCGCCGACCTCCTCGACACCGTCAATCTGCCTGACGATCCGGTGGTCCTGAAGAGCATCATCGCCGATAGCATGCGCAGCTTCGCCGGGCTGTCCGCGCTGACGCCGGGCAAGGCTGACCCCAAACACGCCGGCTTCACTGTGGTAGCGGTCGAGGTCGAATCCGTCCACGGTGTGGTGCAGAGCGAACGCCTGCTGGGCACCGCCTCGGTGTTCGCCTACCACGGCATGCCGGACGAGCCGCACTACTACCTGACGGTCAATGAGACCGTCGTGCACAGCACACAACTCAATGCCGATCGCACGCGCCTGATCCTCAAACTCGGACGCGATGTTGAGCCGTGGACCGAACTCTGTGGTCTGATCGTTCATCCAGAAGCACGCGGCAAGGGCGTCGGCAAACTGCTGGTCGCCGCGCGCCTGCTGCTGGTGGCGATGCACCGCTCGCATTTCTGTCGCCGCCTGATCGCTGAACTGCTGCCACCGCGCCGCGAGGACGGCGGCAACGCGTTTTGGGACGCGGTCGGCGGCCCGCTCACCGGACTCGAATACTACCGCGCCGATCTGCTGTGCCGCAGCGACAAGGAATTCATCGAAGCGTTCTTCCCCCACGAGGAGATCGTCGGTGACCTGCTGCCGCCCGCGGCGCGTGAACTCATCGGCCAGGAAGGCCCGGCCACCACGCCGGTGCGAGCGATGCTGAAGCGTGCGGGGTTCAAATACCTCGGCACCATCGATCCCTTCGACGCCGGCCCACATGATGGCGCGGAAGTCAGCGACATCGGCCCGATCCAACGCAGCCGCAAGCTGGCGCGGCTCGACCTGCCGCCGCTGAACACTCCGACGGCGTGCCTGCTCGGCAATCCGACGAACCACTACTTCATCACCGCCGATGCCGAGGTCGTCCACGACGGCCTGCGTCTGCCGCATGATTTCTCGGCCCGTTTCGCCCTGGCCGCAGGACAGCCGTGCTGGTCAATGCCGATGGATTGGTGACGGCGTTTTCTGATCACGCTCTTCTTTTTCTGGAATCGCCGACCATGTCCGACACCGCTACCCTCATCCGCCGCTACTACGACGCCTTCAACGCTGGCGACCTGGAGACCATGCTCGGCTGCCTGAGCGACGATGTCCAGCATGGCATCAACGAATCCGGCAAGGTCACCGGACGCGACGCTTTCCGTCGCTTCATGGAACGCATGAACCGCTGCTACCGCGAACGGCTGACCGACGTGGTGGTGTTCACCACCAGCGATCCGACGCGCGCCGCGGCGGAATACGTGGTCAATGGGGTCTATCTCGCCACCGACGCCGGCCTGCCGCCGGCGCGCGGCCAGAAGTACGTGCTGCCCGGCGGCGCGTTCTTCGGCGTCAAGGACGGCCTGATCACCCGCGTCACCAATTACTACAACCTGCAAGACTGGATGCGGCAGGTGCAGTGACCAGGACTGTTGAGCGGGTTTGCACGGCTGTCGTTTGTCCGGACGACAACGCGGCCTAGAAGTATCCCCATGACCGCTCTGCTGCAGCTCCCCTTGATCCACGTCCGCGGTACGCCCGCCGAGCTCGGCCGTGGCCAGGGTGAGCAGCTGAAGCCACTGATCGGAGCGTTTGTCGAGCAGCGGCTGCGTGCGGCGAAGGTCTACCTCTTCGAGCGCGGCATCCGCGACGAACAGACTTTCCGTGACCTCGGCCGACGCTGCCTGGACGCGCTGAAGTCCTGGGACAACGACGGCTGGGTCGAGCACATGGCACTCGCCGAAGCTGCGGGCGTCGACGCGGTCGATCTCTACACCACCGGCAACATGACCGACATCCGCGACATCCTGGCGTTGCCCCAGAAGGCCGACTCGGCTGCCGCCACTGCGACCTCCGCGGATGCCGAAGGGTGCACCACCGCCCTCGTCCCAGGGTCCCACAGCGCCGATGGCGCGGTGATCGCCGCGCAGACCTGGGATCTCAATCCCACCGACCTCGACTACGTGGTGTCGATCCACCGCCAGCCAACCGAGGGCACGACCATCAACCCAGAAACCTGGAGCGTCACCTGCGCTGGTTGTCCGTCACTGGTGGGCATGAACGCGCACGGCGTGGCGGTCGGCACCACCAACATCAAGACCCGCGGGTCGCGCGTTGGCATCCCGTATCTGTCGCTGCTGCACAAGGCGCTGCGTTCGCCTGATCGCGCCAGCGCACTCAAGACCATCATCGAAGCTCCTCGTGCCGCTGCCCACACCTACTGGGCAGCGGACGCTGGCGGCGTCGACGACATCGAGTGCACCGCCATCAGCCACAGCAAACGCCGCGGTGATCGTCCGCTGACGCGTACCAACCACTGCCAGGACCCGAGCAACGCGCGCATCGAAGGCGAGGCCGCCACGTCCTCGTCCAAGGCACGTCTGGCGCGCGTGACGAGTTGGCTGGCCGACGGCAAACAGACCGTCGAGCGCCTGAAGGCGATGTTCGCCGACCGCAGCGACGGCGTCGATTCGGTCAACCGCTTCCCTGAAGACAACCAAGGCACCAGCACCAACGCCTGCCTGATCGCCATCCCGGCACGCCGCGAACTGCACGCCTGCCGTGGATCGAGCGATCGTGGTGAATGGGTGCGTCTGTCGTTCGGGTGATGTCCCCTGGGAGCGCGGACTGCAGCCCAATGCGGTTAAGCTCAGGCGAATGAATTGAACCGCCACGACGCCACGGGAAGGCAGAACACCGAGTTATTGTCCAGCCGTGGCCGC
>Ga0105049_10002648_pt1 | contig 21196 bp, 20 predicted proteins | sample MAT06_FD_78087 | JGI IMG/M metagenome (GOLD analysis project Ga0105049, IMG submission 78087) | Freshwater microbial communities from Lake Fryxell liftoff mats and glacier meltwater in Antarctica - MAT-06 | ecosystem: Environmental > Aquatic > Freshwater > Ice > Liftoff microbial mat | place...
CTTTATGCACAGATTCAAGCCCTCGGTTGGACCGTTGGATGCACCGGTGTCGTGGTAGGCCAGGATCTCTTTTCGCCACGATTTCAGGGTTCGCCCCAGGGACCGGACTTCGGCGACGGGGTCGCCCTGGCAGCCTGCGATGGCCTTGTCCAGGAGTAGTTCTGCCTGGGCCCGGTTCGTGGCCAGGTAGACGTCGCGCACGGATTCTTTCGCCAGCCACGCGCCGAGCACTTCGTTGTTGGGGTCACCGGCGCGCAGCCCAAGGAGCACACGGTCCTGGCCTTTCTCGTTGACGCGTTCGGCGCCGGTGAGGAGCAGTTTGCGGATCTTGTAGAGCGGATCAACTGTGCGTCCGCGATGTCCTAGTGTCTCGTTTTGCACTCGTCGTCGTACTTTATCCAGGCACCGGTTCCCGACCCGGACGACGTGAAATGGGTCAGCGACCCGCTGGGCGTGATCGAGATGTGGAGACAGTCCCGCGCGAAAAGACTGTGCCAAATCTGTAGCGACAACGTCGATGCCCGCCAGCCAGTCCGGACTCGCATTCGCGGTCCATGTGCGCAGGTCAGCAGCTCTATTACCCTCGACCATGTCGATCACTACGCGTTTGCGAAGATCGACCATGCTGGTGGCATACCGGGTTGAGTGATCGCGGTTAGCTGCCAGGAACGAGGTTTCATCAACCCCAAGATGGGCAACCGCGCCCACCCGATCCGGGTCATCAACAAGCGGGGTGCCGTGTTCGATAACGGCATTCATCACTGTCCACCAGCACACCCCTAACTCCTCAGCGACCCGCGACACCGGCCTGGCCAACTGCCCGACCTGGCGGCACGCTTCCACACCGGCACGGCGGGTGATCACCGCTTGGGTATCGACATGCTCACTGAGTTCGGTCCATGTTTTGGCATCGCATAACTGTTCCCGGCAACGCCACCGCCGCTTGTTCAACACCAATCGTGCTGGTCGCCCGAAACATGACAGATCCCGAACATCAACCTTGACCCTGTCCTGGGATTGCGCGCGCACCCCGCAGCCAGCACAACCGACCCGATCAAGGGTCGACTCGATAGTGATCACCAGCTCCAGCGGATCCTCGAACACGTTCAGGACACGGAATCCATCAAGGCCTAGCAGTGCCTCAGCAAAGCCGGTAGCGTCAATCATTGTCAGGGATCTCCAAATCGTCGAAGTCGTAGAACAACTCCAAAGATGAGGGGATCCCTGATCTAAAACCCAGACGACGCGCTAACTACCGCTCCCACTTAGACACCAAGAGCCAGATAGGGTCACGCCATGACAAACGCGATCGTCGCCGAAGACCTCGTCAAGGTCTACCCATCCCGGCGTGGATCCAAGGAAGTACGAGCCCTCGACGGAGTTAGTTTGACCGTTCCCGAGGGCACTGTGTTGGGCCTATTGGGCCCCAACGGTGCAGGCAAGACCACCGCGGTTCGCATCCTGACCACGCTTTTAAGACCCGATAGTGGCCATGCCACCGTGTCTGGGTTTGACGTCGTCACACAGTCCAACGATGTTCGCCGGACCATGGGGCTTTCCGGGCAGTACGCGGCTGTCGATGAGAACCTCACCGGCTGGGAGAACTTGTACATGTTCGGTCGACTTTACGAGCTTCCAAAGGCCGAAACGAAGAAGCGGGTTGGTGAACTTCTAGAGCAGTTTAATCTCTCCGACGCCGGTGATCGAACGATCAAAACCTACTCCGGCGGCATGCGGCGGCGCCTCGACCTCGCGGGTGCCCTCATTGGCGATCCAAACGTGCTTTTCCTCGATGAGCCGACGACCGGCTTGGATCCACGGAGCCGTCTGGCGATGTGGGACGTCATCCGGGGCCTCGTCAGTGCCGGAACAACGCTGCTACTGACGACGCAATACCTTGAAGAGGCCGACGAACTAGCCGACCGGATCGCCGTCGTAGACACCGGAAAGATTATTGCTGAAGGTACCGCCGACGAGCTGAAGGCTCAGATTGGGGGCGAGCGAGTTGAGATCATCCTCAGCGATGTCACCCGCATGGACGATGCCCATCGCCTGCTATCGGAGGTGAGTACCGGGGAGGTCCAGATAGACAAGCGAACACGGGAGGTCATCTCTCCGACCAAAGGTGGAGCCAGCCGAGTGCTCGAGGCCGCAAAGATCCTTCACGACCACAACATCGAAATCGAGGATATCGCTCTTCGTCGACCCAGCCTCGACGATGTCTTCTTGAACCTGACCGGGCACACAGCAGAAAAGATCGCCGCCGAGGAGGACGAGAACGTATGAGCGCCTTGGAATCTGGCCCCGTATCTGATGCACTAGTCATCACCTGGCGCAACCTCAAGCGAATCCCGCGCATCCCCGAACTGGCGATCTTCGCAATCTTACAATCGATCATGTTCGTCCTGCTGTTTGCTTTCGTCTTCGGAGGCGCGATTCCGCTTCCCGACGGCGGAAACTACAAAGAGTTTCTGATGCCTGGAATCTTCGTGCAGACGATCGCATTTGCTTCGGCAACGACCGCAATCGGTATGGCTGACGATATGGGCAAAGGTCTCATCGACCGTTTTAGATCACTCCCAATGGCCCGCTCAGCTGTTCTCACCGGACGCACATTGGCCGATGTCATCTACCAGGCAGGAATCCTCGTCGTTCTGATGCTGGCCGGGCTTGCCGTTGGCTGGCGGGTCAACAACGGACTAGCCGACTTCCTGCTCGCCGTCGTACTGCTCTTGGGCTTCGCCTATGTCATGGCGTGGATAGGGGTGTGGATTGGTCTAGCAGTGCCGAACACTGAGACGGCCCAGCAGCTGACGTTCGTCACCATCTTCCCGCTGACATTTATCTCGAATGTCTTTGTGCCACCTGAAGCGCTTCCGGCTGTGCTGCAGCCAATCGCGGAATGGAACCCCGTCAGTACGCTGACGGCTTCCTGCCGAGAGTTGTTCGGTAACCCCAACCCCAACATCGGTGACGGGTTCCCGAGTCAATATCCGATAGCAGTCACGATCGGCTGGGCAATCCTGCTCGTCGCAATCTTCGCGCCGCTCGCTGTCGGGAAGTACCGCAACACGAGTCGATAGATACTGTAGGACCGCTTCATTGGAGTCCGCAGGCGTGACCCCAACAACGAAGTGCTCGGCGCGTGGCTGGCGAAAGAATCAGTACGCGACGTCTACCTGGCCACGAACCGGGCCCAGGCAGAACTACTCCTGGACAAGGCCATCGCAGGCTGCCAGGGCGACCCCGTCGCCGAAGTCCGGTCCCTGGGGCGAACCCTCAAATCGTGGCGGAAAGAGATCCTGGCTTACCACGACACCGGTGCATCCAACGGTCCAACCGAGGGCTTGAATCTGTGCATAAAGAAAGTCAAACGGTGCGGCCATGGCTTCCGAACATTCCAGCACTACCGGCTGCGAGTACTACTCCACACTGGTGGCGTCAACTTGCCAACCCAACCCAAGCCACCGCGCATCAGAGCCCACGCTCCCCACTCAGATGAGTAGAGCCCGTTTCGGGTCACCACGAAGGACTCACCCTCGTCAAGGCGACGCATGATCTCCCCGCTGTCGTTGCGAAGTTGCCGTTGGGTAACTGCACCACCTGAGCCACCGATGCCGGACGCCAACAGACCCCGCGCCAATTTACGCCGTCGGGTGGCCAGCGACGTGTCAAGTGCCCGCTCTACGGCAAAGCGGCGGGCAACCGGGTTGGTTTTTTCACCCTGAGTCATTCATTCGGTTAGCCTCTTTAAATAATCGAACACCGGATGTGATTTGCGGAAGCATATTCTTCACACAATCTGATCACGTGAATAGCGCGCCGGTTGGGGAATAAACCGCTTCGAAAGACGTGTCATCTCATCCACAGGCGACACATTCCCTCTTCCCTAAGGATGTCTGCTGACCTTAGTTTCAGGCCATGTTGGGAATGCGAAAAACCACGAGCACCAAAGCCTCAGATCGATTACGGCTTGCCCTTAACGATTGGAAACTTGCACCACCGCCCAAAGAATTCATGGCACCGGTTGCCAAACGTCGAGGAGCGCAGGGCGGTGATACCGAACCTGGTCGGGCGCCGGTGCGTGGTCGCGGGGAGTCAGAGCCTCGTTTTCGAATGGGTAGTTGGGACGTGAAAAGTATCCGTCCCTTGTTTTTTATTGTGGCGGCCATTGTCACCGTGGTTATCGGGTTGTGGTTTCTGGGGCGACCGGCAGTAATTGAGCCTTCGTCTTCAGGCTCAACATCGAGCACAGAATCGAACACTGGGTCCGAACTTGCCCTGGATGCGGGTAGCGCGCTGCCGGAACTAGTGGTTCATGTGGCCGGATCGGTGAAAAATCCGGGTTTGTATCGACTCCCGATTGGGGCTCGGGTGGCCGAGGCAATTGAGGCTGCCGGTGGCGTGAGTAAGAAAAACGCGGCCAATTCGGTGAACTTGGCGCGGGAAGTTGTCGACGGTGAGCAAATCTTGGTGGGCGAAAACACTGAGTCGGGCGGGCTGGGAACTGGCATCAGTATTAATAGTGCATCCGCGGGTGAACTGGAGGATCTGCCGGGAGTTGGTCCGGTGATTGCAGCGCGAATTGTGGCCTACCGGGAAGCACACGGTCCATTCGCGTCCATTGATGCGCTGGGTGAAGTCTCGGGAGTCGGCGATTCGATTCTGGGTAGCATCCTTGACATTGCCCGACTGTAAAGAGTTTCTCGCATGGATCTTCGGTTGCTTTTTCCTGCCGCAGGTTTGTGGCTGGGGGTTGGCGCGACATTTTTTCTGACTGGGCGTGATTCTGATCCGGTAAGTCGTCACTCCAACTCACACCTGGTATTCATTACGTTGACTGTGGCGGTGGTACTTCTCGTCGCGGGCGCTGCATTTTTCTGGCGTTTGCGCCCGACCCAAGTCAGATCGCAATTGTTTCGTGCTCGAGTGATCTTCGTGATCTTCGTACTCCTGGGTTGTTTCGGTACCGCACTTCAGGTGGGCGCCCAAACAAGTCAACCGTTGGCAGACTGGATTAATCAAAAACCGATTGCCCTTATCAGTGGGGTAATCAACACTGAACCAAAGACCCGCGCGACACCAACGGCCGCGGTGTGGAAGGCGCCAGAAGTTCAGGTGTTCACCCTTGCGAGTGATGTGATCACGGTGGATGACGTCTCATATCGCATTCACGTACCCCTCACTGTGGAAGTGGAGGTGGAAGTTGGTGTTCCGCCACCGGGGACCGCGGTCGTGATCACCGGCAAACTAGGTCAGTCCTACAGGTACGGAAACTTTGCAGCCGGTGTCAGTTCGGTGAGCAGTATTGAAGTGGTTTCCGCACATGGATTTATTGATTCACTCGCCCAAACGATGCGCGCGGGTCTTGTGAATGCGCTTTTTGGTGTCGATGAACGTGGTGGATCACTCGTCGCAGGGTTAGCCATTGGCGACGAGTCGGCACTGCCGAGTGAACTCAAGGATCAGATGCGTCTGAGCGGTCTGGCCCACCTGACGGCCGTATCCGGGGGAAATGTTGCCATCGTGCTTGCCATGGTGCTGTTGATCAGCATGCTGGCCGGGGTAAAACTCTTCGGTCGGGTCGTGCTCTCCCTTGGCGCCTTGGCTTTCTACGTGATTCTGGTTCAACCGCAACCCAGTGTGGTTCGAGCAGCAACCATGGGCGCCATCGTGGTGATTGCTTTTCTCGTCGGCGGGCGCACCGCCGGTCCATCGATTCTGTCTACGGCGGTAATAATTTTGCTCATTTTGGATCCGAGTTTGGGGACCTCGTGGGGATTCGCACTCTCGGTATGCGCCACGGCGGGGTTGGTTGTCCTCACCCCGATCTTGATGGAGTATGCGCAGCGGACGCCAATCTTGGCAAGAACTCCGCCGGTGATTCTTGCTGCCGCAATCTTGACAATCGCGGCACAGATTGCCACCTTGCCGGTACTCATCGTGATGGGAACACCCATCGGCCTTGGATCGGTGCCCGCAAATATTTTGGCGATGCCCATGGTGCCATTCATCACCGTTGGGGGGTTGCTCGCTTCGCTGACTTCGCTCGTGAGTCCGGCACTTGCCCACGGACTGGCGCTGGTGAGTTCCTTGCCCGCGATGTGGATTGCGTCCCTTGCCGCATTTTTTTCGGGTTGGCCCGCGGTCAGTGGTATTGGCGCCGCTCTCGCCGTGATTTTTATGGTGGTCGTTGTTGCGATCTCATGGTATTTCTCTCACCCTCTGATTGCCGTAGGTGCAGGAGTCGCCCTGCTGTCACTCATCTGGATTCAGGGGACGAATCTTGCACCGTGGAGTAACTGGCCGGGGGATACGTGGTCACTCGTCATGTGTGATGTGGGACAGGGTGATGCGATGGTGTTACGGGATCGCCGTGGCAGCGTCATGGTCTTTGATGTTGGTGGAGACGAGGAACTCATTGACGATTGCTTACGCGACTTAGGAGTAACCGAGATTGAAGCGATCGTGCTCACCCACTTTCACAGTGATCATGTCGGCGGGATTGCCGGAGCTCTGCGCGGGCGGCAGGTTCAACGAATAATTTCAACGGGCTTCTATGAACCCAAAGAGCAATTTGACAAGGTCCTGCAGGCAATTCCTGCGGACATGCCGCAGTCGGTAGCCATGGCTGGCCAGCGGTACTCGCTGGGTGAGGTAACCGTGCAAGTGATGTGGCCCGCCCGCTATATCCGCGAAGGGTCCATGCCCAATAACGCCAGTGTCGTGGTTGTCGTGAGTATCGAAGGTAGTCAAATCTTACTGACCGGTGACATTGAACGCGAAGCACAGTCAGAAATTATCCGCGACTTTGCCATCATGGACGTCGACGTAATCAAGCTGCCGCATCACGGCTCAGCAAATCTTGATGAAAGATTCGCCTCGTGGGCTAACGCGGAAATCGCCTTGATCGGGGTTGGCAAAAATAATGATTATGGCCACCCTTCACCCGCTGCATTAAAACAGTGGAGTGGGGCGGAAATTTTTCGCACCGATCAGGACGGGGCGGTAGCACTGTCACTTTCTGATCAAGGAGTTTGGAGCGCGGTTACCCAAAGGTGAGGTGCTCGTGTCATGCTTGGGTGTGCCTCACCGGATCACCATCGCCGTCGGAAGTGAAACGGTGTTCGTGGATCGCGTCAAAGTGAATCTCACAACCGCGGTGACCAAGGAAGTCCCCGACATCACCCGAATCGTTGTGGATCCCGCGCACGAAGATGCCTCGGCACACATCGCCCAAGCGTGCGAGCCGACCTTATTCGGGGAAGACGTTCTGGTGGTCATCGAAGGAATTGATGCACTCAATGACGACGGGGTTGATGCACTCAAGGCGATTATTGCGGACTTGCCCGAAAACGTGTGGCTCCTGCTCACCCATCCCGGTGGAGTGAAACGCAAACCACTCATTGACGCAGCGGTCAAGGCCGGAGCCGAAAAGATTGAATGCAAAGAAATCAAGCGCGGGCGAGACACGACCGATTTCCTGACTAAAGAAGGCACCCGTCGCAAGCGAAAAATGACGCCGGCAGCACTGACCCTCTTAGTTGAGTCCTTCGGGCAAGACCTCCCTGCACTGACCAATGCCATTGGCCAACTGTGTAGTGATGTAGAAATTGACCCTATTGATGACGTCCACGTTCGGACATATTTTGAGGGGACCGCTCCCATCAGTGGTTATGCGATCTCTGATTCACTGTGGGACAAAAAAACCTTAGAAGCAATCACGTTGCTGCGGCAAAGTACCTTGGAGTCTGACCCTGGTCGGGTAGGGGTGACCACCGTCACCGCCTTGGCAAGTGGACTGCGCTCCATGATTTTGGTTGGTGGTTCGGCGACCGGCGCGAGTGATAATGAGGTGGCGCGTGAGGCTGGGGTACCTCCATGGAAAGTGAAAACCCTGCGCAAGCAGTGGTCCCTGTGGAGTGGAGACCAGCGCAAGTTGGCATCCCTGGTCGTTGCCATTGCCGACGCTGACCCGGCGATGAAGGGCGGGATCTCAATGGGATCAGCCCTTGACCCCGAGCAGAAATTGTTTGAGTTAGAAAAACTTGTGACCCGCACTCATTAGTGCGGGTCACAAAAAGTTTCGCGTGCAGAGTTACAGGGCAGCAGTTTGCTTTGAAATCGAGCTTTTGCGGTTGGCTGCCTGGTTTTCGTGAATAACACCCTTGCGAACGGCAATGTCAAGTTCACGGTTGGCTGCGCGGGCAGCGCTCACCGTTGCGTCCTTGTCACCTGCGGCAAGCGCCTCGCGGAACTTGCGAACGGCAGAGCGAAGGGAAGACTTGACCGACTTGTTGCGAAGGCGTGACTTCTCATTGGTGAGAATCCGCTTCTTCTGCGACTTGATATTTGCCATAGTGGTTCTTTGCTCTCAGTTTCTGTTGTGATGGTCCGTGATGGTCTCGTAGGTACAGCCGTCAAAGAGTACCCCTAGGCTAGGGGTCACTGGCCACTGGCCCACAATCTTTGCCCGACTCGATTATCTCCACCGGAGAACATCGAAAAATTTTTACGTGAGGAAGAACGTGAGTAGTCCGCGTCCGGGATCCACCGATCCAGCGGTTATCCGCAATTTTTGCATCATCGCCCACATTGACCACGGCAAATCCACCCTCGCTGACCGGATGCTTCAACACACGGGTTTGGTTGATGCCAGGTCCATGCGGGCGCAGTACCTCGACCGGATGGATATCGAGCGTGAGCGTGGAATCACCATTAAGTCCCAGGCGGTCCGACTGCCTTATCAAGCGCCCGACGGCCGTGAATACGTTTTGAACCTGATTGACACCCCCGGTCACGTTGACTTCACCTATGAAGTTTCCCGGTCCTTGGCAGCCTGTGAAGGGGCGGTCCTTCTGGTTGATGCCGCCCAAGGGATTGAAGCCCAGACGCTGGCGAACCTGTATTTGGCCATGGAAAAGGACATGGAGATCATCCCGGTGTTAAACAAGATCGACCTTCCTTCCGCCCAGCCCCAAAAATATGCCGCCGAACTCGCCCACATTATCGGGTGCGACCCCACGGAGGTACTCAAAGTTTCGGCTAAGACAGGTGAAGGAGTTTCTGAGCTGTTGGAACGGATTGTTGAAAAAATCCCGGCCCCAAAGGGTGATGCGTCGGCGCCACCGCGAGCACTCATTTTTGACTCGGTGTACGACACTTATCGCGGTGTGGTCACCTACGTGCGCGTGGTCGACGGTCGAATTGGCAAGCGAGACAAGATCGAAATGATGTCGCTGGGAACCACCCATGAACTCTTGGAAGTGGGAGTGATTTCACCCGAACCGGTTCCATCCGAGGGAATCGGCGTTGGCGAAGTGGGTTACCTGATTACGGGGGTGAAAGACGTTCGCCAGTCACGGGTGGGTGACACGGTCACGACCGCTGTGCGTGGTGCAACGCAATCATTGGGTGGATACCGCGATCCGCTACCCATGGTGTTTTCAGGACTTTTTCCTCTTGATGGCTCGGACTACCCCGAACTGCGTGATGCTTTGGACAAACTGAAACTCAATGACGCGGCGTTGAGCTACGAACCCGAAACGTCACTCGCACTGGGTTTTGGTTTTCGCTGCGGGTTCCTAGGGCTGTTGCATCTGGAGATCGTGCGGGAACGGCTCGAACGCGAGTTCAACCTTGAGTTGATTTCCACTGCTCCCAACGTGGTGTACCGGGTAATCACTGACGCTGGAAAAGAAATTGTTGTCACCAATCCGAGCGAGTTTCCAGAATCAAAGTTGGCCCGAATTTTTGAGCCGGTAGTGCGCGCAACCGTACTTTTGCCCAGTGAGTTTGTTGGCGCGGTCATGGAACTGTGTCAACAGCGCCGTGGCGTTCTTCTTGGCATGGACTACCTCTCCGAAGATCGTGTTGAATTGCGTTACACGCTGCCATTGGCCGAGATTGTCTTCGACTTTTTTGACCAGCTCAAATCTCGCACGCGAGGTTACGCATCTCTAGATTACGAACCAACAGGTGAGCAAGAGGCAGATCTGGTGAAAGTCGACATCCTGTTGCACGGAGAAGCCGTTGATGCTTTCAGTGCAGTCGTGCACCGTGACAAGTCACAGGCGTATGGAGTTCTTATGGTGCAAAAACTCAAAGAATTGATCCCGCGCCAGCAGTATGAGGTGCCGATTCAGGCGGCAATCGGTTCACGAATCATTACTCGAGAAACAATCCGAGCTGTTCGCAAGGACGTATTGGCCAAGTGCTACGGCGGAGACATCTCCCGCAAGCGCAAACTTCTTGAAAAGCAAAAAGAAGGCAAGAAACGGATGAAAATGGTGGGAAGCGTTGAAGTTCCCCAGGAAGCTTTCATCGCGGTACTGTCAACATCTGACGCATCACCCAAGAAATGACCCACCAGAACGACACACCGTTTTCGCTCTACATTCATATCCCGTTTTGCGCCAGCATCTGCGGTTATTGTGATTTCAACACCTACACCGCTCAAGAATTAGGTGGTGGTGTTTCCCAGAGAACTTTTCACGAACTGCTGATCCGCGAGCTCGAACTCGCATCCCGCACCCTTGATGCGCCCGTCGTCTCGACGGTGTTTATTGGTGGTGGAACACCCACTCTGATTGGTTCTGATCCTCTGACCCAAATCCTTCGAGGCATCGAAAATTATTTTCCCATCGATCCACAGGTTGAAATTACGACGGAAGCAAATCCTGACTCGGTTGATGCGCAGATGCTGTCCCAGTTGCGGGATGGTGGTTTTAATCGCGTGTCATTTGGTATGCAAAGTGTTGCACCGGGAGTTCTGGCAACCCTTGAACGAACACACACCGCCGGTGCGAGCGAGCAGGCAACAAAGTGGGCTCGCGAAGCCGGCTTTGAGCATGTGAATTTGGATTTGATTTACGGAACTCCAGGTGAGACGGATTCAGACGTTCGAGATTCAGTCGATGCGTGCATTAACGCGGGCGTTGATCACGTCGCTGCGTACTCACTCATCGTTGAACCGGGAACGGCAATGGCGCGCGCCGTGAATTCGGGTGCGTTACCTCCCCCCGATGACGACGCGTGCGCTGATCGCCACGGCATTATTGACACGATGTTGCAGGGAGCCGGTTTTGATTGGTACGAGGTGTCGAACTGGGCTTTGCCAGGTGGGAAAAGTACCCACAATCAGGTGTACTGGACGAACGCCAATTGGTGGGGGATCGGACCAGGCGCGCATAGCCATGTCAACGGCCGGCGTTGGGTAAACCACAAGCACCCGGCAACGTATGCGAAAGCCTTGGAAAGCGGTGCCGTTCTGCACGGTGACACCGAGGAGTTAACTCCGGAGCAGATCCATGTGGAAAAGGTAATGCTGGCGTTGCGAACGAGAGCAGGACTTCCCGTTGATGAACTTGATACCGAGGAACGAAAGCGCGCACAGGGATTCGCCACGCTCGGGATAATCGACTCGGTTGACTTCGGCAACGGCGTGGTGCGGGTCACAGATTCCCAGCGTTTGTTCGCCGATCGGGTAATTCGTGAACTCCTAGGCTGACGAATCCACCGATCGGGCGTAGACTGGCACTCTTCTTGCCAGAGTGCTAAGCGCCGAAGCGGGCCAGCGGGATTTGCGCAAAATATCGAAATATCGAAATATTGAATCGTCGGAGGTGCACATGTTGGAGGAACGAAGGCTCGCTGTGCTCCAAGCCATTGTGTCCGACTACGTCGCAACCCATGAACCGGTCGGTTCCAAAGCACTGGTGGATCGGCATCAACTCGGCGTGTCCCCGGCCACGATTCGTAATGACATGGCGGCGTTGGAAGAAGAGGGCTACATCACGGCCCCGCACACCTCTGCCGGTCGCATTCCCACCGATCTTGGTTACCGCATGTTCGTTGACCAGATTGCTCAAGTTAAACCGTTAAGTGCGGCAGAGCGCAGGGGAATCGATCGCTTCCTCTCGGACGCGGTTGATTTAGACGACATTATGACCCGAACCGTGCGGTTGCTCGCTCAGCTGACCAAACAGGTGGCGGTGGTTCAGTATCCCTCTCTCTCGCGAAGTCACGTGCGTCGGATCGAATTAATCCCGCTCAATGAACACCGACTCATGATCATGTTGATCGCGGACAGTGGCCGGGTTGAGCAACGTATCGTGGAGTGCTCGGTGTCTATTGACGAGATTTTGTTGGCTGACCTTCGAGCCCGGTTGTCGGTGGCGATAGCCGATCAACCGTTCTCATCGGTTCCGCAACAGGTTGAAGATATTGAAGCGTCCTTCACCACGGACAACCGCCCGCTGGTGAGCGCGGTAGTCGCCGCAATCTTGGAAACGGTAACCGCGAAACTTGACGAGCGGGTTGTGTTGGGTGGCGCATCTAACTTGGCTCGTTACAACGAAGATTTCCCGATGACCATTCAACCTGTATTGGAAGCACTCGAAGAACAGGTGGTCCTGCTTCGTCTGTTGGGAGAAGTGGGAACCGAAACTAAGCTGTCTGTGCGAATTGGCCACGAAAACGAAGTGGAGGGTCTGAGTTCAACGTCTATCGTGAGTTCGCACTACGCGAAGGAAAGTATCCCGGTCGCATCCTTGGGAGTGATTGGGCCCACGAACATGGATTACGCCAACTCCATGAGCACGGTGCAAGCAGTAGCCCAGTATGTGAGCCGATTTCTGTCCGACAAGTAGACCGACGAACCATCGAGTAAAATCCCAGCCAACTAAAACGTGAGTGAGTTAAATGAGTACCGCTGCTACTGATTACTACGAACTTCTTGATGTGAGCCGGACGGCCACCCCCGAGGAGATCAAGAAGGCTTACCGCCGATTGGCGCGTGAGCTTCATCCTGATGTTAATCCTGATCTGGAACATCAGGAGAAATTTAAGATGGTGACCGCCGCCTATGAAGTACTCAGTGACCCGGAAAAGCGTCAAATGTATGACCTTGGTGGGGATCCGTTGAGTAACCGTGGTGGTGGAGGTTTCGCGAGCGGGTTTGACTTCAGCGACGTCATGGGAGCATTTTTTGGCGGCCGTGGCCAAAGCCGTGGGCCGCGTGGCCGTGCTCGCCGTGGTCAAGACGCGCTTATCAGCATCACGATTGATTTACCGGCAGCGGTTTTCGGCGAGGAAAAAGAAATCGCCGTGGACACCGCAATCGCCTGTGAAAAGTGCACCGGATCCGGGATGTCCGCAGGCACCGAGGCGGTGACCTGCATTATGTGTAAGGGTCACGGTGAATTTCAATCTGTCCAGCAAAGTTTCCTCGGTCAAGTCATGACCTCGCGCCCGTGTCCTGCTTGCCAGGGTCACGGCACTACCATCCCGCATCCCTGCATTGAGTGCTCCGGACAAGGTCGGGTCCGTCACCGCCGAAATCTCACCATTGCCGTACCAGCGGGTGTTGACACGGGAACGCGAATTCAGTTACAGAGTCAAGGTGAGGCCGGTCCCAACGGTGGACCAGCCGGTGACCTCTACATTGAAATCGTTGTTCGCGGCCACGAACTCTTTGAACGACAAGGTGATCAACTGCACTGTGTAATCACCATCCCGATGACTTCGGCCGCATTAGGCACATCCATAAACATTGAAACTCTCGATGGACCCGAAGACATTGCTGTCGCTGCCGGAACGCAATCCGGTGCGGTTGTTACCGTGAAAAGTAAGGGAGCATCCCGAATTCGAAGCAATACCCGAGGTGACTTATTCGTACACGTTAACGTTGAAACTCCACGCAAACTCTCTAGTGAACAGCAAGACCTGTTAAAGCAATTAGCACGACTGCGTGATGAAAAACCCAATTCGGTAGTGACCCGGTCCGACGCAACCGGCGTCTTCTCCCGACTCAAAGAGGCGTTCACCAACAAGTGAGTGCGTCTGTCTTTCTCATTGAACCCGAGCTCGCTCGTGATGTAGGGATTGGTTCGGTACTCGTTTTGCCACAATCGGTTGCACACCACATTCAGGTCATGCGGATTGAACTGGGTGAAATCTGCGAGCTCGTTGACGGCCGGGGCACAAGAATGAGCGGAACAGTTGCGGCTGATGGGCGCTTTCTTGTGACGAGCGTGCACAAGGATTCATTACCTGCCCTGCAGATTGATGTTGCCCAGGCACTGATTAAAGGTGACCGCTTGGAAAACTCCTTAGACATGTTGACCCAGGTTGGTGTTACCGGACTTATCCCGTGGAACGCAGATCACAGCGTGGTCAAATGGAACAGCGAAAAATCTACAAAACAATTGATTAAATGGAAAAATGTCACCAGGGCTGCTACTGAGCAGTCCCGTAGATCTTGGACCCCGGTAATCCACGAGCCAGCGACATCCAATGATCTGGCGAAAAAATTGATGGACTATGACCACGTGGTGGTCTTGGACGAAACGGGAGGAACTGACGCCTCGGGCATTTCCCGGGGATCCGTGCTTCTCATTGTTGGACCAGAAGGTGGTGTGAGTGCGCGCGAGCGTCAATTATTTGCCGGTGCGGTGTCCTTGCGGTTGGGAACACAGGTCTTTCGCTCAGAAACCGCCGGAGTCGTGGGTGTGTCCTATCTCTTTACCAGGTCCGGGGCGTGGAATAGCCAAAGTGCTGACCGCGTGAAAGGATTAGGCAATGCCTGAATGCATCTTCTGCTCAATTGTCTCCGGAGAGATCCCGGCCGATGTTGTGCTGCGCACCCCCGACGTCGTTGCTTTCGCAGACCTGCATCCGCAGGCACCGTTCCACATATTGGTGGTTCCCACCGAGCACCACGAGAATGCAGCGGCTCTGGCGCAGGCCAACCCGGTTCAGGCGGCGGCTGTTCTGGCGGCAACCATGCAGGTGGCGGCAGAAGCCGGGTTGAGCGACTACCGAACCGTGTTCAATACGGGAGCCGACGCCGGCCAAAGTGTTTTCCACGCGCACGCACACGTGCTAGGTGGTCGCAACTTAGAGTGGCCACCCGGATGACTAAAACAATAGTTGAAGTTCCCGCATCACAACCCATGGTTGCCTTGCTGGGCGTATCCGATGAGTACCTCCGACTCATCGAGGGTGCTTTTCCCGACGTCGACGTTTTGGTGCGGGGCAACCAAATAACCCTCGAAGGTGAAGACACGTCGGTGGAAACCATGAATACGTTGTTTGGGGAAATGCTGGCCATGATTCGCAGCGGTCAAGGCCTCAACGCGGACTCGGTCCACCGCTCGATTTCGCTGATGAAGTCGGGGACGCGACCAAGTGAATTAATGACCGCGAACATTCTGAGTAGTCGTGGAAAAACAATCAGGCCTAAGACGTTGAACCAAAAAAATTATGTAGAAGCGATTGACAACAATACGATCGTGTTCGGAATAGGCCCCGCTGGAACGGGCAAGACCTACCTCGCCATGGCTAAGGCTGTAGCAGCATTGCAGGCGAAACAGGTCTCTCGAATTGTGTTGACCCGCCCTGCGGTGGAAGCTGGCGAGAAACTGGGCTTCTTGCCGGGGACGTTGTCGGAAAAAATTGACCCGTATCTGCGCCCGCTCTACGACGCCTTGCACGACATGATTGACCCAGATTCGATTCCACGGCTGATCACCAGTGGAACAATTGAAGTTGCTCCGCTGGCCTACATGCGTGGTCGAACACTCAATGACGCCTTCATTATTTTGGATGAAGCACAAAACACTTCGGCTGCTCAAATGAAGATGTTCCTGACCCGATTGGGTTTTGGCTCAACAATGGTCGTCACCGGGGACGTCACCCAGGTCGATCTGCCGTCAGGGACCACGAGCGGGTTGCGAGTGGTATCGGAGATTCTTGAAAATGTTGAAGACGTTGAATTTTGCCGACTGACCGCGAGTGATGTTGTCCGCCACCGGCTCGTGGGCGAGATCGTTGCAGCCTACGAGCGTTACGACGAGGTGCAAATGAATAAATCTGCAGGAGTTCGATTAACCTCATGATCTCGCAAGCATGACGTCTGATCCCATTGAGATTGATAATGAAACCGCAGCACTCATAGACGTGACGGCCATCGGTGATTTGGCAAAGCACCACCTTGAATACTTGCGCATCCACCCGGAAGCCCGCATGAGCGTCACCTTTATTGACACGGAGCGAATGACCACTCTGCATGAGGACTGGATGCAGGAGCCGGGTGCCACCGACGTCTTATCCTTTCCCATCGACGAGATAACGCTGCCGATAAAAGGCGCAGAAGATGCGGAAAATACCGTCAGTAAAAATGGTTTCCTGGGTGACATTGTCATTTGCCCAGATTTTCTGCCAGCCCAAATGATCGAATTCGGGCGTACTTTGCAGCAAGAATGTGAATACTTAGTGACTCACGGTATTTTACACTTACTCGGGCTAGATCATCAAGAGAAAGAGGAGCATCGGTACATGTTCACTCTCACGGATACGCTTCTCAGCGATTGGCACGATCAGTGATCACCATCATTGTGGTCGCCATCATTCTGGTGGTTTTAGCAGGGCTTCTGATCAGTGCGGAAACTGCGATCACACGTATTTCGCGTTCGCGCGTTGAAGACTTAGAACACAGCAAGGCATCCACTCGGCTGTTAAGCGTTATTGTTGACCGCCCACGCTATGTCAACGTACTTCTCTTCGTATCAACGATCGCCAGCATCACGGCCTTTGTGCTCGTGAGTTTCCATGGAGTTAATTGGTTAGCAACCGAAAGTGACATGCCGGTGGCAGCCGCCTTCGCAATCGTCGCTGCCATTTTAATTGTGGTTTCCTACATCGGGTTGGGCGTCGCCCCCCGAACCCTTGGCCGAATTCATTCGGAAAAGATCGCGCTTGCAAGTGCAGGGCCGACTCGATTCCTGGCCGCTATCCTTGGCCCAATCGCAACACTATTGATTCATGTAGGAAACGCACTCACGCCAGGCAAAGGATTTCGCCAAGGACCATTTGATTCCCAAGCGGAGTTGCGGGATCTGGTCGACCTAGCCACACATGACTCGCTGATCGAAGACGATGAACGCGCCATGATCCATTCGGTATTTGAACTGAGTGACACATTCGCCCGTGAGGTCATGGTCCCTCGCACCGAAATGGTTTTCATTGAACGCGACAAGTCCCTGCGTCAAGCCCTGTCACTGGGGCTGCGCTCGTGGTTCTCACGAATCCCGGTCATTGGTGAAAACGCCGACGACATTGTTGGAGTGATTTACCTCAAGGACATCGTAAAAAGAGTTTTTGAATACCGCGACGCCGAACACGCTGAAAAAGTAGAAGACCTGATGCGCGCCCCCTATTTTGTTCCCGATAGTAAGCAGGCCGACGATCTATTGCGAGATATGCAGGCGGCCCGGGTCCACATGGCGATTGTTGTTGACGAGTACGGCGGTACAGCGGGAATTGTCACCATTGAGGACATCCTCGAAGAAATCGTGGGAGAGATCGCGGATGAATACGACACGGCGGCCCCTGAAGTCGAAGTTTTGGACGAGGGCGGATTTCGGGTGATGGCTCGGATGAATATTGGGGATTTAGCCGAGTTGATTGATATTGACATTGATTCCGAGGAGGAGGGAGTTGATTCGGTTCTGGGCCTCATGGCAAAAAAACTCGGTCGAGTCCCGATAGCAGAATCGCATATTCACATTCAAGGCTGGGAGTTAGTTGCCGAATCGGGAAGCGGTCGCAGGAATCGGATCGGATTTGTTCGCGTCATGCCACGTGACCCGATGGCACATACAGGGAACGCAGCAGACACAGCGCGTGACGCAGTTTAGTTCGCGCGCTGGAGTCCTCTCCGTACTCGGAGCTGCTGTTCTCTTCGGAACGTCTGGCACAACGAGTTCACTGTTCATCCCTGACGCAAGTTCGGCTTCGATTGCGGCTTGGCGACTCATCATCGGAGCGGTCGGACTCGTGGTTCTGACTCGGGGATGTGCATTTCTGCACCTCTACCGATCCCCGCTCATTTATTTGATGGGGCTTGGCGTTGCCGCGTTTCAATTCTTTTTCTTCCTCAGTGTGTCTCTGGCCGGGGTGGCGGTTGGCACCCTTGTCACCATCTCGGCTGCCCCGTGGTGTGCTGGCCTACTCGCGTGGGCGTGGAATCGAGTTCGGCCCACTCGAGTGTGGTGGGTTGCCACCGCAGTTGGCGTGGTGGGACTTGCCCTCCTTGTTGGGAGACCACCAGAAGATGGCCTCGCCGTAGGCGGGATCACCGCTGGTTTGGCTGCCGCGGTGAGTTACGCGGTTTTTACCAATATCGGTACCCGTCTCACCAGTGAGGGCGCGGGGTCCACGCCGGTGCTGGCCGCGGCTTTCGCGCTCAGCGCGCTCATTCTGCTGCCATTCGCCTTCACATCTGGCGCTTGGATTCTGACCGGAAGCGGGATCACCGCGGCGCTGTGGTTGGGGTTGGTGGTGACCACGGCCGCCTATTGGTTATTCGGCAGAGGGATGCGGGTCCTACCCGCCGGGACGATCGGGACACTAAATTTGGCCGAGCCGCTTGTTGCCACTATCTTGGCTGTAACCGTTTTGGGTGAGTCGATATCAGCCATTGGCGCGATGGGGTGCGTATTGATACTTCTTGCGCTACTCCTGCTGGCGCGATCGGCCGCGACCCAGGTATCGAACATACAGAGATCGGATGTAGTCACACCATGACGAGCGCAGATTTCCGAAGTGGGTTCGCGGCAATTGTTGGACGGCCAAACGCGGGAAAATCCACGTTGCTCAATGCAGCTATTGGGAGTAAAGTCGCCATTACCTCGGATCGTCCGCAAACTACCCGACGCGTGATTCGGGCAATTATCACCAGAGCCGATGGCCAACTAATCTTGGTTGATACTCCCGGGATCCACCGCCCTCGCACCCTGCTGGGTCAAAGACTCAATGATGAAGTGAAGGACACTTATTCCACGGTTGATGCAGTTGCGTTGTGTATTCCGGCCAATGAAAGCATTGGTCCCGGTGATCGATTCATTGCTTCGTCAATCGCCGGTTTGTCAAAAAGCATCAACTTTGCCTTGGTAACTAAGACCGATCTGGTGAATCCCGAGCAACTCGTGAAACAACTCGTAGCGGTATCCAAGCTCGGTGAGGACGTCGGACTGACGTGGAACTCAATTATTCCAGTGTCCGCCAAAGCAGATGACCAGGTCGACGTCGTGGTCAATGAATTGATGAAGGCTATGCCACCGGGCCCGCAGTTTTTCCCCGAAGACACCGTGAGCGATGAACCCGAAGAGATTTTTATTGCGGAGCTGATCCGCGAAGCTGCCCTCAAAGGTGTCCAAGACGAACTACCACATTCGATTGCCGTGACCATCGAAGACATGTCACTGCGTGAAGATCGACCAGAGAATTTTCCTTTGACCGATATTTACGCGAATCTGTTCGTTGAACGCGACAGTCAAAAGGCGATTGTGATTGGCAAGGGTGGGTCACGGCTTAAGCGAGTGGGAACCGAGTCCAGGCTCGAGATTGAAAAGTTCTTAGGAACCGCTGTCTTTTTAGATTTGAGGGTTAAAGTTGCGAAAGACTGGCAGCGCGATCCCAAGCAGCTACGTCGGCTCGGATTCTGATTCTGTTTCATTGTGCTCGCGAATAATGGGCGTTCGCGTTCGCCGAACGCCCATTCGCTCTTCAACTTCTTGGTGTAGTTCGTAGCGGTGACCATAGGCCTCAATAACGGCAATAACAATTGCCACCAGTGGGATACCGATAATCGCGCCAATGGGACCAAAAAGGGCGGCACCAACAAATACTGAACCAAGGGCAACACCCGAGTTGATGTTCATGGTGGCGGTGGAGATTCGGGGGGTGAACACGTAGTTTTCAATTTGCTGGTAAACGGTGGCAAAGACGATGATCCACAAAATATCAATTGGCTGCTCAAACGCTGCAAAAAGGGCTGGTAGCGCGACCCCGATGTACGTACCGATCGTGGGAATGAATTGACTGACCAAACCGGCGAAGATGCCCATGGGCAACCAATACGGGATATCAATGAGAAAAAAGAATGCAATATGAGCGGCCGCTGACAGGGTTGCCAAAGCGAGTTTGGAGATCAGAAATCCGCCGGCTTTGCGTACCGAGATCTCCCATACGTTGATGAACACAATCTGTCGGTTTTGGGGGAGCCAGCCAGCAATAAATCGCTTGATTCGCGGAGAGTCTGCTGCGAAGTAAAAACTGAATACCAAAATAGTGAGGAAACTAAAAGCAACACCAAGGACGCTGAAGACGACTCCGAAGATCCCCCCAGCCAGGGAAGAGGCGATCGTGGTTATTTGTTCCGTTGTGAGGTTCAGGTTCGAGGTGATCTCAACCGGATCGATATTTGCATCGAATGTTGAATTCAGCCACTGAACCAGATCCAAGATCAGGTCCGGAATAGCAGCGATGAGTTCGGCAATCTGGGTCGCGAGCGCACCACCGAATAGGGCGATAAATCCACCAACGAGAGCAACCCCGACCACGGCCACAATCGATGTGGCAAGTCCTCGCCTCATTCCCCGATCGGCGAGGGCGGTTACTATCGGGTCGATCGATATCGCCAGCAGCCAGGCGAGAAGCAGATTAAACAAAAAGCCGGCCAGCAACGAGAAGGACCAGGTCACCACCTGAAAAATCACAACACCGATCAGAACCAAAAGGATAGATTGCCGCAGGAAGCCCGGTTCCAGTGCGATAAATGAAACATTGCGCTTGGGGCGCACGGATTGATCCTGGGCAGGTGCTTCCTGATCAAACATGCCACTCCTGACTGGAAAAATGACGCGGATATCCGGTGCGAAGCCGCCTAGAATGTAGTGTGCCAGTTTACCGCGATGAAGCCGTGGTGCTTCGTGCTCAAAAACTTGGCGAGTCTGACCGGATCGTCACCCTTTTGACGAGAAGCCATGGCCGAGTTCGAGCCGTCGCCCGTGGCGTTCGCAAAACATCAAGTCGAATCGGCGGGCGATTAGAACCATTTGCCCATGTTGACATTCAGTTGTACACCGGTAAGTCGCTGGAAAGCGTCACCCAAGTTGAAAGCATTGCCGCGATGGGAGGTCAACTCTCATCAGATTACGTTGCCTGGACTTCGGGAATGGCAATGCTGGAGACGGCGGAGCGGCTCACACCTCAGGAGGGTGAACCAGCGGTTCCACAATTTTCCCTGCTTGTTTCGGGGTTACGTTCACTCACCGCAAAAGAACACGACCCGCGACTCATTTTGGACAGTTACCTTTTGCGCTCACTCGCTGTCGCTGGTTGGTCTCCCTCA
>Ga0105049_10002649_pt1 | contig 21186 bp, 16 predicted proteins | sample MAT06_FD_78087 | JGI IMG/M metagenome (GOLD analysis project Ga0105049, IMG submission 78087) | Freshwater microbial communities from Lake Fryxell liftoff mats and glacier meltwater in Antarctica - MAT-06 | ecosystem: Environmental > Aquatic > Freshwater > Ice > Liftoff microbial mat | place...
CGATCAACGCGCAGGATCTTGACATCGATCTCGTCGTTGGCCTTCACCACGTCCTGCGGGTTCTCGACCTTGTGGTCGGCCAGCTCGGAGATGTGCAGCAGGCCCTCAAGATCAGACTCGAGCTCGACGAAGACGCCGAAGTTCGTGATCTTGGTGACCTTGCCACGGACGACCATGCCCGGCTTGTAATGCTCTGGGATGGCGTTGATCCACGGATCCTCGGTGAGCTGCTTGACGCCCAGACTGATGCGCTGCTTGTCGCGGTCGACCTCGAGGACGACGCACTTGAGCTGATCGCCCTTCTTCAGGAGCTCGTTGGGATGCGTGACCTTCTTGGTCCACGACATGTCGGAGATGTGGAGGAGACCATCGATGCCGGGCTCGATCTCGACGAACGCGCCGTAGTTCGCGAGGTTGCGAACCACGCCGTCGATCATGGTGCCCGGGGGATACTTCTCGCCCACGAGCTCCCAAGGGTTGACCTCCGTCTGCTTCATGCCCAGCGAGATCTCCTGCTTGTCCTTGTTGATCTCAAGGACAACGACATCAACTTCCTGGTTGGGCGTGACGACCTCGGAGGGGTGGTTGACGCGGCGCGTCCAGGACATCTCGGAGATGTGCACCAGACCCTCGACGCCATCCTCGAGCTTGATGAACGCGCCGTAGGACATGATGTTGACGACCGCGCCGCGGATGCGCGAGCCAACGGGATACTTCTTCTCGATCTCTTCCCAGGGGCTGGCCTCGCGCTGCTTGAGACCAAGCGCGATCTTCTCCTTTTCGCGGTCGATGTTGAGGACCTTGACCTCGATCTTCTGATCGACCTTGAGAAGCTCGCTGGGGTGGTTGATCCGCGACCACGACATGTCCGTGATGTGGAGCAGACCATCGATGCCGCCCAGGTCGATGAACGCGCCGAAGTCGGCGATGTTCTTGACCGTGCCATGGACGACCTCGCCCTCCTTGAGAGTCTCGAGGAGGCGCTTCTTGGCCTGGTCGCGCTCGGTCTCGATCAGCTTGCGCCGCGAGATCACGATGTTGCGCCGCTCGAGATCGATCTTCAGGATCTCGGCACGCACCTTCTTGCCGATGAACTCGCCAACCTCGCCCGGGCGGCGGACATCAACCTGCGACGCCGGCAGGAAGACGGGCACGCCGATATCAACCAGCAAGCCGCCCTTGATCTTCTTGGTGACGAAGCCCTCGACGACATCGCCTTCCTTCTGCGTGTCGACGATGCGCTGCCACGCCATCATGCGGTCCGCGCGGCGCTTGGAGAGGCGGATCAGCCCCTCCTCATTCTCGAAGTCCTCGAAGAGGACGTCGACCATGTCGCCGGGCTTGATCTCCATCCCCTCGAACTCTTCCTTGGGGATGAGGCCCTCGCTCTTGAGACCGACCTCGATGACCACGTCATCGCCAGCCATGCCGATCACCTTGCCCTTGATCAGCTTGCCGGGGACCAGATCCGCGATCTGCTCCTTCACAAGCGTGTCCATGTAGGACGTCGTGCCCGCGCCGGTGCCCGAAGGGCCGCCGAGCATCCGCAAAATCTCTTCGTCAAGGCTGCCAAGGGAAGCAATCAGGGATTCATCGATCATGGGGCCAGTTTCCTTGTTCCGCGGCGGCCTCGCCCGGCGTCTCCAGCACCACGCGACACATCGCGCTCCGCCAGACTCTCGCCAAAGTCAACCGGTGCGGCCAGCGGGCACTTCTCATGCGTGGTGGACGCAAAGGAAGGGAAGCCGCCGAGGCAGCTCGATAGAGTGCCTCTTCCCCAGCGAAGGGGGTGTGGGTGCTTTTTTCATGCCGCCCCCCGCGAACGCGGAAGCACGGGCCGGACCACCATTCCGACAGACCCAAAGTCTAGGCAGACAGCATGATCCCATAGCACCGAACCAACCCGGTAACTTCAAAGTGGCGCCAGCCTCCGTGCCGGTGATTTCAACGTGCCACCGGCGTCCGAGCCGGTCTCTTCATCCCTTTACGTCCCCTCTCTCCACCCAATCCTTCCCGCTACTCCACCGCCGCTCGTCTCCCAAATTCCCGATCCAAACACCCCCCAACAAAATCCGCAACTTCCTTACCGGACCTCTTGACTCGCGAAAATTGGCCCTTTAGTCTGCGTGCATGGATAGGGGTACTACCCATTATCGTCTCGGACCCATACTCGTCGCGCTCCTCACCTTGACCTTAGGGTCCAGTCAGGTGCATTCGCAAGCCCCCGAGAGATTTGACGAATGGCGTGAAGAGATCCTTCGGCTCAGCAACCGTGAAGTCCCGCTCGATGGCTTCCGCATTGGCTGGCGAGTTGAGAATCTTCCCGGAAAGACTCGTGAGCAACTCGCTGCACTCGAAAACGCCGCCGCCAACCGCCCCCATAGCGACGAAGCGATGGAAGTCATGATCGAGCGCCGCGCTTTGGATGGAAAAGCCTGGTTCGAGCAAGAGATGTGGCTTTACGGCAGCGAGTTTCGGCTGAACGCCGATTATGGAACCGGCGGCCGCTACGACCATGTCCTGCGAGATGATCGTGCGTGGTCAATGACCGAGTCGTCCCTCACGCACTTCGCCTAAACGGGCAAGCACTCCGGCACCGAGCGATTTCAAGACTTTGGCATGCATGCTCAAGGCGACTTTCGATGTCTTCTCACCGGAGGACTCTCACACATGATGAGCGGCCTTCCCACCTTTGCGAAGGCCATACCCGTCGTTAGCGGCAATAAGTGGAGCATCGACGCGCCAATCGTGCCACCCGTCCACTCCATGACCCGCATCGAGGCCAGCGGCACAATACTCGGCGGCGGACGATTCACCACCGACTTTGCCCGGTGCACCATCGAACGCGAGGGACAGCCCAAGCCTCTCACCGTCGAGTATTGATCGAAGGAATGGATCGAACAACCAGCCTTCGAGACCGGAATAGCGACTGTGGTCGATGAGGTTGGGCAAGCGGACTTCCCTCGCCGCTTCCGGTTCATCAGTGCCGAAACCATCGACGAGGACGAGTTCGAGCGGGTGACCGCATTGCCACGCCTCGGTGAGCCCGACCCGATCCGTGGCACCATCGCAGTCAAATCCTTCGAAGACTACTCCAGCGACAGCGGCAAAGTGCTCCAGACTTCGGTCACGCCCGATGGCCAGCAATCCCATAAAACGATGACGCTGCCTGGCGCGCCGCAGTCGGGCTCGGGAACCTTGCGACCCATCATCGGCGGGCTCGCACTGATCGGAGTGCTCGGAGCGATCATCATCTGGAGGCTGCGCCGTGGCTAATGCAACGAGGGCATCCATGCACACCCATTCAACGCGCTCGGCTCACTGCATGTGCTTGACGTCTAAGAAGTCCTGCGCGCGTCTGGCATTTTCGCTTGTCGAGCTTCTCATCGTCATGGTCGTCATCGCGGTCCTTGTCGCGGTCGCGGTCCCCTCGTTCATCAGGTTTTGCGGCAACTCTGCTCAGGCCGTGATGGCATCCGACCTCCGCCAGCACGCGACCGTCTTCACCACGTACACGGCTGACCTTAAGGGCTTTCTGCCCTACTTCACCGATCCAGTCAACTCGCCCACGACACTCACTGATCCGATCGGTGGCCACGTCTGGCCCCAGGTCTTTTACTTCAGCGCGAGCACGTTGTGGCCGCTTGTGCTTACTCTCTCGTACTACGAAGGCAACGTGAACCACCCATCATTTCGCTCACCAGACCCGCGCACGGGCCGCCGAAGTGGCGGAAGCTCGAGGTTCAGCTACTCCTATCCGTGCGTCTACATCGCTGATCCAAAGTACTTCAGCCAGGATCGGCGCGATGACAGGTTGCAACTGAGAGCGACACAACTCTCAGAAGTTCTCTTCACCAGTGACAAGGCCCTGATCGTCAACCAGAACTGGTGGCAACAGAGTTGGGGCGAGAATGGCATGCCTTCTCGGGATCATGGTCCAACCGCACCAATCCACGTCGCAATGGCCGACACGTCCGCATCCGCAATTCTGCCTGACCAGTACATCGCGCACCGGTTTGGCGATGGAGACTTCAACTTGAGCCTCGATCCATCCGGCAACCGATTCATCGCGTCCCACACAAACGACGGCGTTCGCGGCCGCGACCGGCGGTGATGAACCTCCTCGCGATTTCTTCCTTGCAACTGATTTCTTCCTACCGCGTCGCCCCGCTCCCAAGTTTCAGCAGAATCTCCGGCAAGTGATGGTCAAACGCGCCTCGCGTCAGCACCTCATCCGCTCCCGCGTCTCGCGCTTGCTGCAACAGATCTCGCGCCACGTGCGGCCCCCAGACGATGATCCGGATCGACCGCTCCCCAGGCGTCGCCGCCACGCCGCGCAACCGTTCGATCATCGCCAGCGCCTCGACCGGCTTCTCAAGGTCCAGCAGCAGCGAAGTCGCGTTCGTATCTGCCAGCCGTGCCTCGAGCATCTCCAACGTTCGCACCGGGCGGGCCGCAACGCCGAGGTCTTCCGCCGTCGCCTTGATTCGCGTCGCCCAGATCAAGTCCGCGGCCATAAAGAGCACGGTCGGCGCAGGGCCCTTAAGCGTCGCGCCGGAGGGTGTTGAACTGGGCTGGTCGGTCATGCGAGGTTCTAGGGCGCACCCCGCTTCGGAGCAAGTGAAGTGGAGGGTGGGGCGGGTGGAAGCAGGCTTTGGTTAGGATGCGAGCCACGATCTACGGCCAGAACACGGGTGATGCGAACGCTGGCGGTTTGGGCAACCTTGGCAGCCTGGTCGGGACGACCAGGTTACCCGAGCGGAGCATCCGAAGGGAAAGGGCATGAATCAATTTCATGGCGTTTCGTGGCTTTGGCGCGGGCTGGTGCCTGTTGGCGAGGATTCGGACCCCGTGGCGTGAAACAGACCGCGTCATCGGGTACGATGCCGCGCGGCGGTCATAGCTTCGCGGGGTGTCCCCGAGGTCTGGCCGACCTAGTCCTGCACGGCCTAGCGCATCGCTGCGCCCGGCGCCTCGCCTCGGGCGAAGGGAAGATTGTTCACATGACCACCGCGGCGTCATCAAAGAAGTCTGTGAAGTCCGCTCCCCAGGGCAAAGCTGCGGCACCGACTAAGGGTGCACCACTGCCCGGCCCGCAGGACTTCCTTCAGCATCCGATCTTCGATGAGCTCGGCTTCCCCAAGGATCCCGAGAATCTCTATCGCCAGACGGTTGGCTCGATGCTCCAAGCCGCGGACCTGATGAAGCTGCCGCACCACCTGCAGATCATCCTCGCGCAGCCCAAGAACGAGATCATGGTGAACTTCCCCGTCCGCATGGACGACGGCGAGTTCCGACTCTTCAAGGGCTACCGCGTCCAGCACAACAACGCGCTCGGACCCTACAAGGGCGGCCTGCGTTTCCATCACGATGTGCATCTTGATGACGTCAAGAGCCTCGCGTTCCTGATGACCATGAAGTGCTCGCTCGTCGGCGTGCCATACGGCGGCGGCAAGGGCGGCATCAAGGTCGATCCGTACAAGCACAGCAAGAGCGAGATGGAGCGCATCGTCCGCCGCTTCACGGCCGCGATTGCGCACCAGATCGGCGCCGACTACGACATCCCCGCGCCGGACGTGGGTTCCAACGCGCAGCACATGGCCTGGATCGCCGACACGTACTCCTTCCTCTCCGAGGTCGGGGGGCGCCAGCCCGAGGCAGTCGTCACCGGCAAGCCCGTCGAGTACGGCGGCTCGCTCGGGCGCGAGAAGGCGACCGGCCAGGGCGTGGTCGATACCCTCGTTGAGCTTCTTCCCGAGGCTGGCATCGACATCAAGGGCTGCAAGTTCAGCGTCCTTGGCTTCGGAAACGTGGGCTCTTGGACCGGCAAGATCCTGCAGGATCGCGGCGCCAAGATGGTCACCGTCATGGACCACACCGGCGGGATTCGCAACGACGGAGGAATTGACGCCAACGCACTCGCCGAACACGTACGCAAGACCGGCGGCGTCGCTGGCTTCAAGAACGCAACTCGTATCGACAAGGACGAGTTCTACAAGACCAAGGTTGATGTCTTCGTCCCCGCCGCGCTCGAGCAGATGATCAAGGAGCCCGAGGCCAAGATCCTCGACTGCAAGATCGTGGCCGAGGGTGCCAACGCCCCGACAACGCCAGCTGGCGAGCGCGTCCTGGAGGCTCGCGGCATCGAGGTCCTGCCCGCAATCCTCTGCAATGCGGGTGGGGTCACCGTCTCCTACTTCGAGTGGGTGCAGAACCGCACGTTCCAGCAGTGGGAGCTCGACCGCGTCGACGAGATGCTCAACAAACACATGGTGAAGGCCGCGGCGAAGGTTCGCGACGCTCGCCGCAAGTACAAGTGCAACCTCCGCACCGCAGCCTACATCGGCGCGCTCGAGCGCCTCGCCAAGGCTTATGAGGTCCGCGGCCTCTTCCCGTAAGCGAGTCGCATCGCCCAAGTGGCACCCGCCTCCATGCCGGTGTCTTCCTCTCTTCTCTTCCAGAATGCGCTCCAACAGTTCCGAAAGCCCCCGCAATCGTGGGGGCTTTTTCACGCGCACTCGATGTGCGCTCAGTTCTACCATCGCGTGGATCGCTGACTCACATTCTCCGTTCAACTCGCTCCACCCATCAAGAATCCAGCACGATGTCATACTGGCAACTTGCAATTCTCGTCCTTCTCGCCACCCTCCCGATCGACCTCCTCCTGGTGTGGATCATCGCCCGCTACGCCGCGGCGGACTTCTTCAATCCACTTGCAGAGCGCTACCCATGGCGCGACCCTCCGCGAGATGCGGTTCGCAAGAACTTTCTCAGCTTCCAGCTTCACGGCTTCCTCAACTTCAGTTTCTGCCTGCACGCCGCGGCCGATGATCGCTTCATCCACCTGATGCCCGCGTGGCTGCCTCGCTTTGCTGGAGCCCGCCCCAGCAGCGTCCCGCGCAGCGAGATCCGGCGCAAGCTCGGGCCTGATTCATCCCAACTCCCATCGGGCACCATCGGCCCGATCTCCCTCCGGGTGTCAGCGTGGCTGTTTGATCAAGCCGCTGAAGACAGGGCTTGAGTTGCGACAGGGATCTCAGGGTTCCGATCCCCGCGCGCCCGCGCTTCGGCGTGAGTTTGCCGCGCATCGTCCCAACCCCGGCTCGCTCGCGCTCCTCGGCCTCGGGCTGGTGATGACCAACGCCCGCCGCCGGTACCCGTGAGTGCGACGCCGGGACCGGTGCCTACATCAATCCTCATTTTCACCGCTCAGCCCGGCTACTTCGCCCCGTGCGCCACATCGCCCCAGCCGCCCATCGCTGGGTACCGATGATTCCGGCTCCAAACCTTGGCCCCGACGGCGAGCGCGATCCCTGCCAGCACCATCACGACGCTCAGCCATTGGCCGCGGCTGAGTCCTGCGATCCGCTCGACTGACAAGTGGCTGTCGGGCAGACGCCAGAACTCTGTTACCACGCGCAGCACGCCGTACACCACGAGAAATGCCGAAGCGATCATCCCCGGCGTGCGCGGGCGCTTCCAGATCATCCAGAGCACTACGGTCAGCACGATCCCTTCGGCGAACGCCTGGTAGAGCTGGCTGGGGTGGCGTGCAGCGATGAGTGGGGCGAGATCCGCCGCGATGCCGCGAGAAACGCTCGCGCCGCCGTGGTGGAGTTCGTTCAGGAGTCGCACGTAAGCGCCGTAGTCAGTGTCGGTAGGAAGGCGAACGCGCGCGAGCAGCGCATCGAGCACTACTTCCTGGTCTGGCGAGAGCGCCGGCGCGTGCCCACGCGCCACGCCCGCGGGGCCCTCGCGCCCGAACCAGTCGAGCCGCTCTTGCGGGAATCGCACGGCCCACCATGGCGCGGGTGTGCCGGGCGGTGAGACGATCTTCCCGAGCAACTCACCATTCACAAAGTTCGCAAGCCGCCCGAGCAGCAGGCCGGGCGTTGCGACAAAGGCCGTGAGGTCCATCACGTGGAGCGTCGGCACGCGCTTTGGCCATGCACCCGCTTGGCTCGTCTCGCCTGAAGGCTGCATCGAGCTCAGCCGCGCCGACGCGGATCGCGCAATCCACCAGCACGCAATCACCACGCCCACCATGCCGCCGTGGCTTGCCATGCCACCCTCGTTGAGCCGGACCACGCCCCACCACGGCGCACTCTTGGTGAATGACGTCAGCAGCGAAGGGTCGTAGAAGAGGACGTATCCAAGACGGCCACCGACGACCACGCCCATCACCAGCGCGAGCAGCGCGTCGGTGCACTCCTGGGCCGTCAGCGGCGTTGCGTTGCGTTTGGCGAGCCATCGCATCAGCAGCCACGCGATCAAGAACCCGCACGCGTACGAGAGGCCATACCAGCGAAGCCCCATGCTGCCCGAGAGTCTCAGCGCAAACGGGCTGAGGTTGTGGAGCCACGCCGCGTCTGTGATCGCGGCGTCCTGCGCGAGTGACATTACATCTATCATCGAACGCTCTCCGTGCCCAACTCAATCCCTGCTCTGCCCGAGATCCCATAGAAGCGTCGCGTGTTCTCGTTGAGCTGCGCGTGCAGCGCTTCAAACTCGACGCCGCGCTCGCCTGCAATGGCGCGGGCCGTGAGCGACACCATCCAAGGCTCGCACGGCCGCACTGATCGGTGCGGCTCGGGCGAGAGGAAGGGCGCATCGGTCTCGACCATCATGCGATCGGTCGGGCACATCTTGGCCGCCTTGCGCACTGCGGGCGCGTTCTTGTACGTCACCACACCCGTGAAGCTGAGCCACGCGCCAAAGTCAAGCACGGCCCGCGCATCCTCGGCGGTTCCCGTGAAGCAGTGGAACACAAAGCGCTCGCGCGGCAGCCCACTTTCGCGCAGCACCGGGATCAGATCCTGGAAGGCCTCGCGGCAGTGGATCACGATCGGCTTGCGGATCGGGGCATCCTTGTCCTGCGCGCACGCGGAGATGAACGATAACTGCTCTTCCAGAACCGTTCGCTGCAGCGCCGAGCTCGGCTCCTTGTAGTGATTGTCCAGACCGAGCTCGCCCCACGCCACGCATCGCTCGTGCGCCGCCACGATCCGCAGCTGGTTCCAGTCGTGTGGCCCTTCGTCGCTGTGCAGCGGATGCACCCCTGCGCTGCACCAGACACCCTCGTGCTCCGTCGCGATGCGCAGAGCATTGAGCGCATCGGGGACTGTCGTCGAGATCGTGATGAACCCATCGACGCCCTGCGCCCGCGCCCGCGCGAGGGTGGCGGGGAGGCCGCCGGGCATCTTGGGTGGTGAGAAATCCGGGAATGTCAGGTGGCAGTGCGTATCGATCACGGCCTGAGGTTAGCGTGCGGTACCCGTGCCGGAAAACGCCGCCCGTACGGTTGTCCCACCTCGCACCGCACCAACACCGCGATACACTGGCACACCGAGATGGCTGGCACAGCTGGCTCGCCGCCGCACCCATGCGGACCTCCTGGAGAAGCGGATGCCCACGCGTCTTTGGCCCCTTACCACCCTTACTGCACTCATCTTCCTCGTCTCCACCGCGATCCTGACGCCCCACGCCCTTGCGCAGGAAGTCAGGGAGCGGTGGTACATCCTGGAACTCGCTGGAACTCCGGCGGGGCACATGAGCAGCATCGTCACCACCGCTGGCGACGGCGATGCCAAGACCATCACGACCGATGCCTCGCTCGTGCTCTCGATCGCGCGAGCTGGCGCGAAGATCAGTGTGATCCAGGAGTCGCGCTTCGTTGAGACCGCGGCGGGGAAGCCCGTTTCGATGCGCTCCCGCCAGGTCATGGGGGGGGAGATCATCCAGGAGTACGTCTTTAAGGATGACTCAATTGAGCTCACGACGCGGCAGCCCGCCGGAGAGCCGAAGGTCAGCACACTCAAGCTCCCCGAGGGGACGTGGCTCCCGCCCGCCGCGGCGGAGGCCTACGCACGTCAGCGCGTTGCGGGTGGCGCCACCGAGCTCACCGTCCGCACCATGGACCCGACCCTCGGCCCCACGATCATCTCCGCCGAGCGCAAGATGGGTGCGAAGTCCACGATCCAGATCGCAGGCCGCGCAATCGAGGTGACCGAGCACACCGTCACGATGAGCAACATGCCCGGCATGAAGACCACCGAGATGGTGGACGAAGCGGGCGAGATGGTGCAGAGTCGCACGCAGATGGGCGGCATCCCCATCGTCATGACCTCGGCCACGCGCGCCGAGGCATTAAAGGAACGCGCGGGCGAGATTCCCGAGCTGATGACGACGACATTCGTCAAGCCCGACAAGCCCATCAAGCGGCCGCGCGACACGATCCGCGCGTCGTACCTCGTCCAAGTGAAAGAGGGCCTGCCCGTTGAGCTTGCGACGACCGGGGCGCAGCGCGTGCAGAATGTTGATGACAAGACCGTTCGAGTCATCATTGACACGGTCGCGCTCGAGGCCGCTCCGAAGGAAGACGCTGAGAACGCCGCCTTCCTCGGCTCATCCGCGATGATCGAGCCGAAGGACGCGAAGATTGTCTCGCTCGCGCAGCAGGCCGTCGAACAAGCGGGCGTGAAGGGTCGGCCAAAGGCCGAGATTGCCGAGGCTCTCCGCCGCTTCGCGCACACGTACATCAAGAAGAAGAACCTGGGAGTGGGCTTTGCCTCCGCAACGGAAGTTGCACGGTCGCGTGAGGGTGATTGCACGGAGCACGGCGTCTTCCTCGCTTCGCTCCTTCGCGCCCGCGGCATTCCCGCTCGCGTTGTTTCGGGCCTCATCTACGCGGACAGTTTCGCGGGCAGCCAGAACATCTTCGGCTACCACATGTGGACGCAGGCGCTGCTCGATATCGATGGCGCGAAGCGCTGGGTCGATCTTGACGCGACACTTCCCGCCTCGCATCCGGCTGATGCGACGCACATCGCCGTCGTGACGAGCGAGCTTGCTGATGGTGAGCTTGGCGTTTCGATGATGCCCGTGGCGCAGATGATGGGACGCGTCGGCATCGTGGTCGAGAGTGTCGAGCATGCCGAGCAAGCTGGGCCCACCGGCGACACCAAGTCGGAGCCCAAGTGAGATGACCGCGGCGTCGGCACCAACCATCCCAGCACGCGATCAGCGTGGCCACAAGGGCACCTTCGGCACCGTCGTTGTGGTGGGGGGATGCGCCATCCCCGCCAAGCGCATGGTTGGTGCGCCCGCGCTCGCAGCGCTCGGTGCGCTCCGCGCCGGCGCGGGCCTCGTCAAGCTCGCATGCCCGGCGGATGTGCTTGGCGGCGCGATGGCCCTGTGCCCATCCGCAACGGGCATCGCGCTCGCGAATGACGCCGAGGGCAATCTGATCGCGCATGAAGCCGCGCAATTGCTTGATGGGATCGTGAATGACCTTGCGGGGCGGCCGGGCGCGATCGTCATCGGCCCGGGCCTTGGCCACGGCGATGGCCCTCGTGCGGCGGCGCTCCGGCTCGTACAGCAGCAAGACGTGCCCGTGATCATCGATGCCGATGCGCTCAACGCGCTGGCCGAGATCCCCGAGCTCTTCCGTGACTTCCATGCGCGCGCAATCCTGACGCCGCACCCCGGGGAGTTCAGGCGCCTCGCGGCCTCTCTGCGCATCGCGTCTGACCCCATCGACCCAAGCACGCGAGAAGCCGCGGCGACCGCCCTCGCGCAGCGACTGGGCTGCGTTGTCGTCTTGAAGGGACATGCGACGGTCGTCACCGATGGCCTCGAAACCTGGACGTGCAGCCGAGGACACGCCTGCCTCGCAACCGCTGGCACCGGCGACGTGCTCACCGGCATCATCGCGGGGTTGGTTGCACAGTTTGTTCCCACATCTACTGCCACGCTTCATTCAAAGGCGCCGCCCGATCCCAGCAAGCTCACGCTGATGCACGCCGCGCGAGCTGCGGTCCAGGCCCATGCCCTCGCGGGCGAGGCGTGGTCCAACTCCCGCGCCGCCGCGGCGGGCATGCTCGCCACCGAACTCGCGGACCTGCTCCCGCAAGCCCTTGAGTCGATCCGACAACCAACGTAGGACCAAAGACGCCTTCACTAGCAAACGCTTCTTCCTCTTCTTCCCACTTCATCGCTGCCTCGCTCTCTCGCTGCCTCGCTTCTCCCCTCCTCGCACTCGTTCTCTGGAGCTCTCGCATGTCTCAGGCTGGTGAAACCGTCTCCGGTGCCGCAGGTCAGCGTCGTGTCATGGCACCCGTGCCCCACGTCTACATCTCTGACCTTGGCGAGCCGCCCGTGAACGTCCGGGGCGTCTACGCCATCGTCAATCGCCAGCTCGGCATCACGCGAGAGAGCCGCAAGTACTACCTCAAGTGCCTGATCGGCGACAAGAGCGGGCAGTTGCCCGCACGCATGTGGACCATCGATGAGGACACGTACACGCGGCTTCCCGTCGATGGCTTCGTCTTCCTCGAGGGGCAGACACAGTCGTACCAGAACGAGAGCCAGCTCATCATCACCAAGGTTGAGCCGACGGAGCCAACGGCCGAGCAGATGCACGAGCTGCTCCCGAGCACGACGCGGAACGTCGATGAGATGTTCGCCGAGTTGTCCGCGATGCTCGGCACGCTGCGTCACCCCGCGATGCAGGCCTTGGCGAAGGTCTACCTCGCGGATGAGCATCTGATGGATGGATTCCGGCGCGCACCCGCCGCGAAGAGCATGCACCACGCGTACCTCGGCGGCCTGCTGGAGCACACGCTCACGCTCATGAAGCTCGCGGACCTCATCTGCCCGCTGTATCCACGCATCAACCGCGACCTTGTCGTCATGGGCCTCTTTCTCCATGATCTCGGCAAGACGCGCGAGCTTGTCTACGACCGTGCTTTCTCGTACACCGATCGGGGCGAGTTGATCGGCCACATCGTCGAGGGTGCGCTGATGCTCCAGGAGCGCTCGCAGCTTGTGATGCGCGAGCACGGCGTGCGGGTCCCCGCCGCGGCGGTCATGGTGCTGCAGCACATCATCATCAGCCATCACGGCGTCCCCGAGTTCGGCGCGGCGAAGATCCCCGCAACGCCCGAGGCGATCCTGGTGAGCCAGCTCGATAATCTCGACGCGAAGACCACGATGTCCCTCGCGGCGGCAAGGCCAGAGAACGCCGCTGGCTTCGATGCCGGCGCCACGTGGACCGAAAAGCAGTGGGGGCTCGACACAAAGCTCTACCGGCCCGATCCCCTGGCAGGGTGAGGAGGCCGCGGCAAGTTCATGGAACGCAAGTCGCACCGGACACTGTGCCGGCGCTTTGCTTTGGAATGAGAAACCGGCCCAGTGGGCCGGTTTTACGATGCTGCGTGGGTCCGCGCGTGCTGGCGGGTCAGCGTCCGGGCTTACTTGTGCTTGGTGTCGCCGCGGGCGAAGATGCTTGCGACATAGTTGAGGACGTCGGTCGCGCTCGCCTCGTTGTAGCCGAAATTCTTGATCAGGCGTTGCTTGACGACATCGATCTTCTTCTGCGTGTCGTCGTCGACGACGCTGGAGACGAGGTTCTTGAGCTTGATGGTGTCGCGTGAGTCCTCGAAGAGCTTGAGCTCGAGCGCGCGGTAGAGGCGTGCGTTGGTGTTGTAGTCGAAGCGCTTGCCATCGAGGGCGAGCGCGCCGATGTAGTTCATGATCTCTTGGCGGAAGTCTTCCTTCCTGCTGTCGGGGATGTCGATCTTTTCTTCGATCGAGCGCATGAGGCGTTCGTCGGGCTCCTCGTCCTTGCCGGTGTACTTGTTCTTGACGCGTTCCTTCTGCGTGTACGCACGGACGCTCTCGATGTAGTTGGCGCAGAGGCGCTTGATGGCGTCCTCATCGGCGGAGATGGCGCGCTGGACCTCGCCCTTGATGATGTCCTCGTACTCCTCCTTCACGACGCTGAGGAGTTCGCGGTATCGCTTCTTGGTGTTCTCGTCGCTGATGAGCGAGTGGTGGGAGAGGCCGCCCTCGAGCTCGTTGATCACCATGAAGGGGTTGATCGTGCGCTCTTCGATGGCCTGACGCCCGACCATGGCGTTGGAGACCTTGTCCTGTATGTAGCGCGGCGAGATGCCGTTCATTCCCTCGCGGGTGGCTTCCTCCTTGAGCTCCTTGACGGAGTCCTCGGTGAAGCCGGGGATGGACTTGCCGTTGTAGAGCTTGAGCTTCTGCAGCAGCGTGAGGCCGGCCTTCTTGGGCTCTTCGAGACGCGTCAGGACAGCCCACATCGCCGCGACCTCGAGCGTGTGGGGGGCGATATGGATGTTGCGGATGCGATCCTCGGAGAAGTCCTTCTGATAAATGCGGATCTCATCGTCGAGGCGGATGTTGTAAGGGATATCGATCTTGATCGTGCGGTCGCGGAAGGCCTCCATCATCTCGTTGGACTGGAGGCGCTTGTACTCGGGCTCGTTGGTGTGGCCGAGAATGACCTCATCGATGTGGGTCTGCGCGAACTTCTTGGGCTTGATTGAGTGTTCCTGCGAAGCGCCGAGCAGGTCGTACAGGAACGCGACATCGAGCTTGAGCACCTCGATGAACTCGCAGACGCCGCGGTTTGCGATGTTGAGCTCTCCATCGAAGTTGAAGGCGCGCGGATCGCTGTCGCTGCCGTACATCGCGATCTTGCGGTAGTTGATGTCGCCTGTCAGCTCCGTTGAGTCCTGGTTCTTTTCGTCCTTGGGCTGGAAGGTGCCGATGCCGACGCGGTCCTTCTCGGACAGCACGATGCGCCGGACCTTGACGTGGTCCATCACCTTGCGCCAGTCGCCCTCGTAGAAGGCCATCAGGTCCTCGAGCACCTTGCGGCAGAAGGGATCGGGATCGCCGGTGACGCGGAGCTTGCCGTGGTGATGTCGTGGCTTGTATACCGCGTTCAATCGCGCGAGCACATCGGCCCGCGCCTCCTTGGGGATCAGCACAAGCGGCTCTTCGTGCATGGGGCACTTGAACTCGTGCGTGCGGAGTGCCTCGCTGGCACCGGGGACGGCGGCGCTGACCTCGCAGTTCGCATCGAGCAGCCACGAGAAGGAGTAGAGTGCGCCATCCGACGTGCGGGAGTAGTGCTCGACGCCCTTCTTAAGGAGGCGTGCGATGGTGGACTTGCTGGATCCGACGGGGCCGTGCAGCAGCAGGATTCGCTTATCGGTGCCGTACCCCTCCGCCGCAGAGCGCATGAAGTCCACGAGCTGCATCAGCGCCATGTCGAGGCCGAAGATGGCGTCGGCGCCCTGATCGAAGGGATCGGAGAAAAAGTGGTAGCGCACCACGTCCTTCTTGAAGGCGCGATAGTTCTCACGCCCGTGCGCCACGATGGCGTCATAGAGGCGTTGGTAGGCGTTGCGAGCCACGCCGGGGTTGGTGGCGCAGATGTCAAGGTATTCCCAGAACGTACCGCTCCAGTGTTGGTCCTGGAAACGCCGGCGATCAAGCCGCGTCTCGACGGCGGCCATCAGGTCGCGACCGGCAAGGATGGAGCCCGACTCCTCACGAACCGAGGACGAGGCCGACTGGCTCGACACGATCTGCGCGCGAATCTCGTTCATGGCCTTTGCACTCCGGGCGGTGCCGGGTTCGTCCCGGCTCGCCCTCACATGCCCCTTCAAGCCCGATCCTGGCCGCGGCCCGGCTCAACCCATCCTTCCACTATCGGTCGCTTTGCTCCCCCAGACCAACCTTACCAGCAGGATCGTGGATCTCCGTACCGCGATGTTTGTGCGATCCCACCTTTCTGTACGTGCCGCGGGCCGTTCGGATCGATGGATTTCGTTCGGCTCTGTTCTTCCCCAGCACCCAGTCCTCGATCCCCACTTCCTCCCTTCTTCCGCGCGGCCATACGCTGGCCCTTATGTCATTTGGACTTGGAAGAGGACGTGAGTTAGACGATGCGCCGGGCACCATCGGCGTGGCGCCGTTGGACTATCCGCCGCTGCCGGATTCGATCGGTACCGATCCTGAGTCGGGGCGACTTGATCCGCGCGCGTGGTTTGCGGATCCCAAGCGACCCTTCGAGATCGAGATCGGCTGCGGGAAGGGTTCGTTCATCCTTCAGGAAACGCTCTCGCGGCCCGGGACGAACTTCCTTGGCATCGAGTGGGCGCGCGAGTTTTACTTGTACGCCGCGGACCGGCTGCGGCGGGCGATGCGAACCAACGTGCGGATGCTGCATGCCGACGCGACAGACTATGTGCGATGGCGCTGCCCCGACGCGTGTGCTGATGTGGTGCACCTCTACTTCAGCGACCCCTGGCCAAAGCGCAAGCACCACAAGAACCGCGTGGTGCAGCACCGCTCTCTCGCAGAGATCTGGCGCGTGCTGCGTCCCGGAGGCGAGCTGCGCATCGTGACCGATCACGACGAACTCTGGGTGTGGGATCAGGAGCACATCAAGGTCTGGACCGATGCGGAGGCATGGACGGGCTGGATCGTGAGCGGGCGAAAGGCGAACCCGGATTCGGGAGGCGCGCCGGTGCCGGAGCGACTGATCCCGATGCTGACGATGGACCAGGCTCCCTTTGAGCTGCTGCCATTCACGCCGCCGGAGTGGGCCGAGGAGGGGGAGACGGTCGCGACGAATTACGAGAAGAAGATGTGCGTGGAGGGGAAGACGCCGCACGCGGGGGTGCTGCGGAAAGCAAAGAACGAAGCATGATTCGTAGCGCGGCATGGGATGCTGGCCGGAGCGATGGCGGTGGAGAGATGGTCCCTCTTCGCTACTTGCCGTGCAGCAGCAGTGATGCTTGCAGGAAGGCGCGCTCGAGGACGACTGGCGGGTCGCCGAGGCCTGACTTCTGGCGCACGTCGCTCTCCATGGCGATTCGGAGGATGTCGAGCGCGACGCCCGGCGGCGTGCGTTTGGCGGCGTCGATGAGCATGTCGCGAGAGGGACCCCAGAGCTTGAGGGCCTGCACGATCTGGTCGGGGCGTTGGCCTGCGTGGATGCCGCGGGAGAGTGTGTGGAGTTTGCGTGAGAGATCAACGAGCGCGTACGACACGAGCACGCTGGGCTGACGCGATACTTCGAGGATGTACTTGAGGTGCGAGAGGGCCTCGGGCGCGCTCGAGGCAAGAAGCGTTTGCTGGATGCCCCAGACTTCCTCCTCGCGGCTCATGCCGACGAACTCGGTCACAAGCGAGCGCGTGATGATCGGCACTCCGGGCGCGGCGTCGGTGGCGTTGGCGCTTGCCGCGAGGCCCGCCGCCGCAGCAGCGAGCTTGCCAAGCTCGCTATCGAGGCGAGCCAGTTCCGGACCGACACGTGTGACGAGGAGCGCGGCGGCCTCGGGCACGATCGTGGCCCTGTGCTCGCTCGAAGCGCGCTTGATGGCCCACTTGATCGCGGCGCCCTCGTTCGGCGGCTCGCACTTGATGATCGCGCCAACCTTCTCGATGAGCTTGTCGAGCTTGCCAGCCCGCCACGAGTCGGCACGCAGCAGCAGGGTCGCGCCCGGCGCTTCGTTGCTCTGGATGAGCGAGGAGACATACCGCTCAAAGAGAGGCCGGTTGTCTTCCTTGATGAGGTCCTCGGCGTTGTCGACCAGAACGAGCTTGTGACCGGCGATGAGTCCGAAGCTGCGGCACTCATCCAGCACGTCGGAGGCTCGCACTCCGGCAGCCGAGCCGTCGTACTGAACCAGATCAACGGTGCCGTGGGCCTTCGTCAGTGCCGCTCTGAGCTGGGCGGTCAGGGACGTGCGGAGGTACGCGTCGGAGACATTGAGGATTCCCACCCAGCAGGTGGAATCGAGTTTGCCCGAGGGCGTGTGGCCCTGGCGCGCAGGGGCTGCGGCGGAGTCTGCGGCGGTATCGAGCTTGACAGGCTTGCGGGCCATAGTGGCGCATCGTACCGCCGGGAAAGCAGGCCGCGGGAGCGATGAGGCAATCGCATGACTGGCATGACTGGCGTGACGGGCGTGACGGGTTTGAGCGTCGGCGGCATCAAGAGAGTCTTTGAAGGCGTGCAAGGTGTCGGTGCGCCCGGGCTTTGGCGGGGCGGCGCGGCGGGGGGCGGGCGTGCATTCCCGGCAGAACGAGGGTACATTATAAGGGTTTGATGAACTCGCCTGGAGCTGTGAGCGTGTCGATGATTGACGACCCTTGGCTAGGGTGGCGAGGGTGGGAGGGGTAGCGTCGGAGCTAGCCTGGATCGGATGTGTTCTGAGCGTGCTGAGTCCGAGTGAACGTGGGCCCTAGCGAATAATCGCGAGCGCCCCAAAGTAGGAGTACGTGGAATGTCGCTCCAATCGAAGTCGGGCCTGTCGCGCCTGTGGATGTCCGCGCCTGTGGCCCTCGTGGTGGCTTGCGGGCTTGCCGTGCCCGCCTTGTCGACGCTGGCGCAGGAAGAAAAGAAAGATGACTTCCGCCCCTTCGCGGAGGTGAGCAAGGACTTTGAGAAGGTGGTCTCGACGGCGGACGGCGCACCGTCGCTGTTTACGGTCTGGAAGCGTGAGAAGGATGGGCAGTTGCTGGCGGAACTGCCGCGCACCTGGCAGGGGCAGAAGCACTTCATCGCACTGACGATCCCAACGGGCGAGATCTTCGCGGGCCTGCAGGCTGGCGACATGTACGTCTATTGGAAGCGCTTCGACAAGCGCATGGCCCTGATCATGCCCAACACCGAGATCCGCTCCACCGGCGACACCGAGAGCAAGGACTCGCTGGCCAACCATTTCACGGATCGCGTCATCCTCGACGTTCCGATTGAGTGCATGGGGCCCGGCGGTCAGCCGGTGATTGACCTCGACAACCTTCTGCTCGGGAACGCCTCGACGTTCTATGGCAGCATGGCGGCGGGCCTCAATCCGCGTCTAGGCACGATCGCCGCGGTCAAGGCTTTCCCCGAGAACGTCGAAGTTTCGATGACGGCTCCGACGGCGGGCGGCCGGCTCAAAACGTTCCACTGGTCGATCTCTCAGCTCAAGGACAACCCCGCCTACAAGCCGCGCGCGGCCGACGAGCGCGTGGGGTACTTCACGACCAGCTTCCGCGACCTTGGCAAGTTTCGCGATGATCAGGTTGCCACGCGGTATATCAATCGCTGGCACCTCGAGAAGAAGGAGCCCAAGCTCAAGATCTCGCCGCCGAAGCAGCCGATCGTCTACTACGTGGAGCACACCGTGCCTGCGCGGTACCGTCGCTGGGTGAAGGAGGGCACGCTCTACTGGAACAAGGCCTTTGAGGAAGTCGGCATCCGCGACGCCATCGAGGTCTACTACCAGGACAAGGAGACCGGGGCCCACATGGACAAGGACCCCGAGGATGTCCGCTACAACTTCATCCGCTGGCTTGCCAACGACATCGGCACGGCGGTCGGACCCAGCCGCGCCCACCCGCTCACGGGCGAGATTCTCGATGCCGACATCGTGCTGACCGACGGCTGGATCCGTCACTTCTGGTACCAGGCCAACGAGTTTGCGCCCAGTGTCGCGATGGAAGGGTTCGGCTCGGACACGATGGCGTGGCTTGACAAGAACCCGCAGTGGGATCCGCGCGTGCGTCTGGCCAAGCCCGAGGATCGCTCCCGCATCATCACTGAGCGCGCGATGGAGCAGGCGCGCCGGGGCGTGGCGGGTGTGAATGGCTGGGGCGGCGCGGCGATCGCGATGGACCCGACCGTTGAGAGTAACGCGGACCTCTCACGCCTCTCAGAGTTCGTGCGCACGCCCAGCGGCCTGTGCATGATGAGCGAGGGCCTTTCCCGCGATATGGCGGTGGCTGGCCTCTATATGGATGTCATGGGCCTCATCGACGAGCCGCCCGTGCCCGACACTGACGACACCCAGAAGGACGATGCCAAAAAGGACGACGCGAAGAAGGATGAGCCCAAGAAGGACGACGGCGACCGGCTCGATGGAATTCCCGAGTGGTTCGTCGGGCCCGCGCTCGCGCACCTGACGGCGCACGAGGTCGGGCACACGCTGGGCCTTCGCCACAACTTCAAGGCCTCGTCGCAGTACACGCTGAGCGAGATCAACTCCGAGGCGCTGAAGGGCAAGCCCAACAGCGCGTCGGTGATGGACTACAGCCCTATCAACATCAACATGGACGCCAACGCCGTTCAGGGCGACTACAGCATGATCGGGATCGGCAGCTACGACATGTGGGCCATCGAATACGGCTACACCCTCGGCGAGACCAAGGACGTCCTCAAGAAGGTGAACCAGCCCGGGCACATGTACCTGACCGACGAGGACACCGGCGGGCCCGATCCGCTCGCTCGCCGTTACGACTGGTCGAAGAACCCCATCGACTACGCCAAGAGCCTGATGCAGCTCGCCAACCTCTCGCGCGGACGCATCATCGAGAAGTTCGTGAAGGATGGCGAGCCCTGGTCCAAGGCACGCCGCGGCTACGAGATCACGCTCTCGACGCACCTCAACGCGGTCTCGATCATGTCGGGCTGGATCGGCGGGGCGCACATCAACCGCGATCGCAAGGGCGATCCGGACGGGCGCGTGCCGATCGAGCCGGTGCCCGCGCAGGTGCAGCGCGACGCATTGGACTTCATCATCGCCAACACCTTCTTCGACGACACCTTCGGCCTGACGCCCGAGCTGCTCGTGCGCATGACGGTGAACAAGGACGAGGACGCGCGCGCGGACCCGACGTGGCCCATCAACGACCGCATCGCTGGCGTGCAGTCATCGGCGCTGACGATGCTCATGAACCCCGGTCGCCTGCGCCGGGTCTATGACAACGAGCTCTACAAGCCCGCGGACCAGGACGCCGTGACGCTGCCCGAAGTGCTCGGCCGCGTCACGGTTGCAGTGTGGAAGGAGCTTGATGGCGGGGTGTCGGAGCGGTTCACGCCCCGCAAGCCCATGATCTCCTCGCTGCGGCGCAACCTGCAGCGCGAGCACGCGGATCGCCTGATCGACCTCGCGATGAGCGACGGCTTCAACGAGGCTGGCAAGACGATCTCGACGCTCGCGGCTCTCACGCTCCGCCAGATCTCTTCCAGGATCGAGGCGACGCTCAAGAAGGGCGACAGCAACATCGACGCGTACACGCTCGCGCACCTGAGCGACGTGCGGACACGAATCGACAAGGCCCTCGACGCTGGCTACATCCGCAACGCCAGCGGCGGCGGCGGGTTCAACCCGGCAATGTTCATGTTCGGGCAGACGGCAGCGCCGGTCGCGGCGTATGGCGCAGGCCAGAACGCCTTTGCCGAGTCCGCGGCCGTTGTTGCATCGGCTCCGGCGCCCGCGCTGGTGCCCCAGACGATGGACACGGCGATGCCGCTGGTTAATCAGAAGCCGTAAGGACGCTGGTCCTGCGGCACTCAAGTGAGCGAAACTGAGACGC
>Ga0105049_10002651_pt1 | contig 21170 bp, 16 predicted proteins | sample MAT06_FD_78087 | JGI IMG/M metagenome (GOLD analysis project Ga0105049, IMG submission 78087) | Freshwater microbial communities from Lake Fryxell liftoff mats and glacier meltwater in Antarctica - MAT-06 | ecosystem: Environmental > Aquatic > Freshwater > Ice > Liftoff microbial mat | place...
AGCTCGCAACCTACGGGGATCGAACCCACAGGCACAGAGGTCTGTGGCTACGCCAAGCCGGAATTTTTCTTGGTTGGATGGCATCTTGCGAGCCGGGTACCGCAGATGGGCGGCCATTTTGATTGGTCAGCTATCGTGCGCTCGACGTCTGCGTCTCGGTTGCCTTAACTTGCCGTTCTGAATTCGCCCGCTCCATCTCTTGCCCCTGCTGCCGGATCACCCGTGGTGCGCCGGGAGTTGCTGCGTCGTAGCATGAAGGGCAGTACGTTTGAAGGTATCTTCGCTATGCCGCTGGTTTACTTGAACCTGCCGGCAAACCTCGTGGTGGCCGCGTTGCTCAGCGAAGGGCTGGGCTTGCCCCCCGTTGTGTACGGGCTGCTCGTCTCGATTCCGTTTTGGTGCAATTTGCTCCAACTTTTTATTGCGCCGGCGTTGTTCGGCCGGTTCCGCGCGCGGGATATTTTTCTCATGTCGATCTGGCTGAATATCGCGGGATGGCTGGGATTTGCGGGGGTGCTGGTGCTGGCTCCGGACTATGTGCGGGCGCATGCCACCGGGGTGGCCGGTGGTTTTATATTTTTTGCCGGCCAGACGACGGCGATCATGGCGGTGGCGTGGACGACCTACACGCAATCCTGGGTGCCGGATCGCATCCGGGCGATTTATTTTTCGCAACGGAACCGCTGGTGCCAGTTTTCGAATCTCGCTTTTCTATTACTCGCTGGCGCGGCCATGAGCCGGCCTTCGCTGGAGATGTTTGGCGCGGTGATCGGAGCCAGTTGCCTTCTCCGCATCATCTCGGCGGTGTACGCGCATCGTACCCCGGCGGAAGGAGAATCGGTGCCGACGACCGGCGTGCGCTGGTCTGAACAATGGGCGCGGTTGCGTGGGCAAACGATGTTCTGGCGCATGGTGCTGTTCGGGATGTGCTGGGGCGCGGTGCTGAACGGCTTCGGCGCATTTCAACCCGTGTTCATGTTGAGTTCACTCACGGTGTCCGCGCAGCAGGCGAGTTTGCCGCTGTCCCTTTCGCTGCTCTTCGGCGCGCTGGCCCTGCCGGCGTGGGGCCGTTTGATCGAGCGGTTTGGCGCGCGTCCGGTGTTGTTGGTGGCGGTGCCGTTTTGGGCGATCGCGGGTTTGCCGTGGGTTTTTGTCACCCGCGAAACTCACTGGCTGTTGTATGTCGTGTGGGCATTGGTCGGTGCGATCAATGCCGGTATCGTGCTCGCGCAACTGAATCTGTTGATGAAATTATTGCCCGCCGGGGCGAAGGGATTTGCCGTGGGCTGCAATATCGCGGCCGCTGCGCTCGGCACGGCGATTGCACCGATCGCTGCCGGACAATTGCTCCAGTGGGCGTTGGATGGAGGCTGGGCGGCCGATACGGTTTACCACGTCTTCTTTGCCTTCATGCCGGTGTTCGCCGTGCTCTCGCTGTTGTTGCTGCGCCGCGTGAAAGAACCGCGCTCCATGCCGGTGGAACACGTCGTCGGGGCGTTGCGGAATATCCGCATGCTGGCCGGCACGCTCGGGCTGGGTTTTCTGGCGCAGGCGCTCTTCACCCCGCGCGGGAAGGGACAGAAGAGCGAGTATTGAGTGCGGAATAAAAAATCTGATTTCCTCCCGCTAATCACGCGAATAGCCACGAATTCCAATCCTCAGACCTCCTGGTCCCAAGGAATGAGAGTGAGCTCAACTGCGCCGCGATCTGGGATGAAATACAATTAACGCGGAGGACGCGGAGAGCGCGGAGCCAGACGTGAGGGAGAAGTGGCACGGGTCACAAGATTCACCACGCGTGCCTCTGCCGTGGTGGAACCCGACCTTCGGGCGGGTTTTGCAACGTGAGCCAGCACCCAGCGCGCCCGGCTTGTCCGTCGTAGCCTTGGCGAAGTCGGAAGGTCGCGCTCCACCTCGATACAGTTCATCCGGCTTGTGCCGTGGCAGGCTCAGCTCGTTTCATCGTTGTCCCTCACTCCACGGGCTGGGGTCAGGATGTCTGATCCTAGTCCGAGTTGGCCTAATCATGCGCATTGTTTCCATTCGTGCTGATTCGCGTCATTCGCGGGCAAACTCATTTGTTGGGTGCCTTCGCCACTGGTTCATGCAAAATTTTTGTTGAGAAATAATTACGAGCGCTAGTCCTGTTGCACGGAATAGCCGTGATTTTCGTGTATTTCGTGTGTTTCTTGGTGGTCATGTCTTTGGCTGAAACACCGATTAACTTCATCGATTTCGAGGGCAACCGTACCTCGGGAATTCTTGAGTTTGGCGTGGTGACGATTCAGCGCGGCACCATCACGGCCACGCGCACGCGCTTGTGCCGGGCGATCGGACGAGTCAGCGCGGAGGACACGGCGGTGCACGGGCTCGACGCGGCAACGGTGGCGGCGGAAGCACCGTTCAAGGATGAGTGGGCATACTTCGCGGGCTTGCGGGAGAGCGGACCGCTCGCCGCGCATTTTGCGTCGGTGGAGAATTCCCTGCTCAAATCCGTCTGGCCTTATCCGCGAACGGCGCCGGATTTCGCGCAGATGAACCGCAGCGTGGCGGAGTGGGGGCCGTGGATCGACACCGGTCGGCTTTACCCGCAGTTTTTTCCGCAGCTCGGCGAGGGCAAACTCGTGCAGCTCGTGGCGGCCTGCGGTTTGCAGAACGAACTTGATACGCTGGCGGCGGCGCATTGTCCGGCGGCGCGGCGACATTATCACGCCGCGTTGTACGACGCCTTGGCCGGTGCGGTGCTGTTGCTCGCCTTGCTCCGTCGGCCGGAGTTTGCGTCGGCCACGATTCCGTGGTTGCTCCAGATGAGTACGCTCAATCCGGAGAAACGCGCCGCGCTGCAGCAGGGGGATTTGTTTTAGTCGGCGGCAGGATTGCTGCGTCTCAGACATTCTGATCCCGAGGAATTCGAGTGAGCTGCTTTGCTCCCTTCGTTTCCTTTTTTCCCTTCGCGAGACAATGCTTGGTTACAGGCTCAGCTCGTTTTCCCGTTCCTTTTCACTCTCAGAATGACTGAGGCTCTGGCCGGTAGCGGCGCTTGCCCTCAAGCGCCAGGGTAGCTCGCGGCACAGTTTCCCCGTGGCCGTTGAGGGCAACGGCCGCTACCTGATGCCAATCGCCGTTACTGGTTCAGCTCGTTTCCTCGTCCCACCTCTCTCCACAGGCAGGGATCAGGAGGTCTGCGTCGAATGGCGCTCAGTTAAGTGGCATGATCGTCGCCTGCCTGATGTTTCGTCTGCGATGATTTGCTGCGTATTTCGCAGGGCCGCCCCTTGTGGGCGTGCCGCTTCAGGTGCGCCCTTCGGCACGGCCACAAGGGCCGGCCCTACATTCCTCATGCAAAATAGTTGGCATGATCCGTATGGTAGAATGACGTCCAACCTCCATAACTTATCGCCATTCAGGTCTTCGTCCCGTTCTACAACAACGGGGCGAGCAGCCGGCTGATTTCTTCGGCGACGGCGGGGAAGAAACGACGGTGGGCGGGTGGGGCTGGCATTGGTTTTGATGAGGCGAATATTTCGTGCGCCCAGCGGGCCATGGCCGCCGCTTCTGTGGGCGAATAAGTCACCATGCCGACTTCGAAATTCACGAAGAGGCTGCGCAGATCCATGTTGGCGGAGCCCATGAGGCCGATCTCTTCGTCGACTAAAAGCATCTTGGCGTGATTCATTCCCAGATCATAGAAGAGAATTTTCGCTCCGGCCGCATGTAAGCCGCGCAAATAATACCGGCGGGCGAGATCGGTGATCCGGTGATTTGAGCGGGCGGGCACCACAATGCGGACGTCCACGCCGGCCCGGGCTTGAATCAGCAGGGAGCGAAACAAGACTTCGTCGGGAATGAAGTAGGGCGTCACGATCCAGATGCTGCGCGTGGCTTGTTGCACGAGGGAAAGAATGCCTTCGTAGAGCGGATCGCCCTGCACGTCGGGTCCGCTGGCGACGATCTGGACTTCGCTATCGCCCGCCGCCGGAGGAGGGGAGGACGGCAATTCGGCGTGGAGTGCCTTGATGGACTGCCCGCTGGCGAAAGCCCAATCGGCGAGGAAAATTTCGTTGAGCAGGCCGGCGGCCGGGCCTTCGACGATGGCGCCGAAATCGCGCCAGCGTCGCTTGAGCGGGGTCGGGCCCATGTATTCGAGGGCGAGATTGCGGCCGCCCAAGGCTGCCACGTGATGATCGAAGATGGCGATTTTCCGATGATTGCGCAGATTGGCCGAGCCGCGCGTTTGCAACGGCAAGACGGGCATGAAGCGCACGACTTCGCCGCCGGCTTTGCGCAAGGGATCGCAAAATCCGCGGCTGCTGGAGAAACAACCGAGGGCATCGAGCAGGAGGCGTACCTTTACGCCTTCGCGGGCGCGTTGCGCGAGGAGTTTGATGATCCGCCGACCCGTCGCATCACGGGCGAGGATGAATGTCATGAGGTGGATCGTGTGTTTCGCCTGGCGGATACCCTGTTCGAGTTGGGCAAACGATTCTTCGCCGGTGGCCAGAAAATGGACGCGATTGCCGGCGAGCGGGGGACTTGCGCCGTTGAGCATGAGCACGCGGGACGTCGCACTGGTGGCGGCGGCAGAAGGAGTGGTGCCGGCTACGGTGGGATACAAGCGGGCCTTGCGGGCGGCGAGTTGGCGGATTTTGCGGCCGCCGAGGAGCAGATAGAGGGGCACGCCGAGATAGGGAATGAAGGCAATGGCCAGGAGCCAAGCAAAGGTGTTGCCCGGCTGGCGGCGGTCGCTGATGAGTCGGGCGATGGCGAATAGGGCCAGGAGAAAGCCCACGACCGTGAGCAAGTGCGGCACCACGCCATTCATGAACGGGTGTTCCGAGAGCGACTGATAAGCGTTATGCATCCATTCTTTCACACCAGAAGTTTTACCGGACCGAAGCGCATTGCAAGCGAGGGGTGCGGGGGGAGCCACAGGCATCCACGGCCTGAGGAAATGCAGCCGTAGGGTTGCGAGCTTGCCTCGTTCTGCTGGCCAGCAGAACGACTGTGGCGCGGCAAGCGCACCACCTGCGACGGAGTTCGAGCCACGACAGGCCGAGACCAGCTTTCGACATAGCTACGGCCCGGCGAGCGCCTGCCGCTACTTCGCAGCAGGCCGCGCCGATCATGGGCAAGATATGCATACCCTTGTGCAAGTTCGGCGAAGCAAGGTGAGCGCGCGCCAACTATATTGTCCGGATGATCAAGTCCCACGCGCCTGTTCAGATCACTCTCGATGCCAATGAGGCAGTGGCCTCAGTGGCCTATCGAGTAAGCGAATTATTCGTGATTTACCCGATTACTCCCTCATCGCCCATGGGTGAATGGGTGGATGAATGGTCGGTCAAGGGTAAGCCGAATCTCAGGGGACACGTTCCCGAAGTGATCGAAATGCAGTCGGAGGCCGGCGCGGCGGGTTCGTTACACGGTGCGTTGCAGGCGGGGTGTCAGGCGTGCTCCTTCACGGCGTCGCAAGGCCTGCTGTTGATGATTCCGAATCTCTACAAGATTGCGGGTGAGCTGCATCCGTTTGTTTTGCATGTGACGGCGCGCACGCTGGCGACGCATGCCTTGTCGATTTTCGGCGATCACTCCGATGTGATGGCCTGCCGGCAAACGGGGGCGGCGCTGCTCTGTTCGAATTCGGTGCAGGAAGCACAGGATTTTGCGGCTATCGCGCATGCGGCCACGCTGGAGACCCGCGTGCCGTTTCTGCATTTCTTCGATGGTTTCCGGACATCGCATGAGGTGCAAAAAATCACGCGGTTGGAGGATGACGATCTGCGGGCGATGATTGATGAATCCAAAGTGGCCGCGCACCGGCTCAATGGATTGACGCCGGATCATCCCGCGATTCGCGGCACGGCGCAGAATCCCGATGTGTTTTTTCAGGCGCGCGAAGCGAGCAACCGTTTCCACGATCTGGTGCCCGAAGTCGTGCAGGATTTGTTTGATGATTTTGCCGCCCGCACCGGTCGCCAGTATCATCTGTTCGACTATGAGGGTCACCCTGAAGCTGATCGCGTGGTGGTGATCATGGGCTCGGGTGCTGAGACGGTGGCGGAGACTTCCGCGTGGTTGAATGCCCAGGGCGAGCGCACCGGTGTGCTCAAGGTGCGGCTCTATCGTCCGCTGGAAGCGAAGGCCTTCCTCGCGGCTTTGCCCCCATCGGTGAAACAGATCGCCGTGTTGGATCGCACGAAGGAACCCGGCGCGCTGGCGGAGCCGCTCTTCCTCGATGTCGCCACCGCCTTGTACGAGGGTGAACGCGCGGAGATCAAACTGATCGGTGGACGCTACGGCTTGGGCTCAAAGGAATTCACGCCGGCGATGGTGAAGGCCGTTTATGCCGAGCTGAAAAAAGCGACACCCAAGAAACGCTTCACCGTGGGGATCAACGACGACCTCACGCACCTCTCACTCGAGTTCGAGCCCGATTTCGATCTGGAGAGTCCTGAGACGCGCCGCGCCATTTTCTTTGGGCTGGGTTCGGATGGCACCGTCGGAGCGAACAAGAATTCGATCAAAATCATCGGCGAAGGCACCGATCTTTTTGCGCAAGGCTACTTCGTGTACGACTCGAAGAAGAGCGGGGCGATGACCGTCTCGCATCTGCGTTTCGGGCCCAAGGATATTCGCGCCCCCTATCTGATTTCCAAGGCGGCGTTCGTGGCGGTGCATCATTTCCCTTTCATGGAACGCCTCGACGTGCTCGCGCAGGCGGCTCCGGGTGCGACGTTGCTGCTGAACGTGGCTTTGCCTCCGGATAAGGTGTGGGACCGATTGCCCGTGGAGATTCAGGAGCGGATCATCGGGTTGAAACTCCAGGTTCACGTGATCGATGCCGTCGTGGTGGCGCGGGCCGCCGGCATGGGCGGGCAGATCAACACGATCATGCAGACTTGTTTCTTCGCGCTCGCGAAGGTGCTGCCGCGCGCCGAGGCCATTGTCGCCATCAAGGAAGCGATTCGCAAAACCTACGCCAAAAAAGGCGAGGCCGTGGTCGCGCGCAACGAGGCGGCGGTGGATGCGGCCTTGGCCGGGTTGCAGGAAATTACCATTCCGGCTGCGGTCACGACGACGCTGCGGCGACCGCCGTTTGTCCCGGTAAACGCGCCGGATTTTGTCCAGCGTGTGACCGCGAGAATGCTGGCGGGGCAGGGCGATGATTTGCCGGTGAGCGCCTTTATCCCTGATGGCACATGGCCCGTGGCGACGACTCGTTGGGAGAAGCGCAATATCGCGCAGGAAATTCCGATCTGGGACGCCACGCTGTGCATTCAGTGCAACAAATGCGTGCTGGTGTGTCCGCACGCGGCGATCCGCGTGGCGGCTTATCCGCTCGAGGCGCTGAGTGCTGCGCCGGAGACATTCAAGCATGGCAAGCTCCGCAGTCAGGAAGTGCCCAATCACGCCTACACGATCCAAGTGGCGGCCGAAGATTGCACGGGTTGCACGCTCTGCCAGAAAGTTTGCCCGGCGCGAGACAAGAGCGAATTGAAACGCAAGGCGCTCATGATGGCTCCCGCCGCGCCGTTGATTGCCGCCGAAGCGGTCAACTTTGATTTCTTCCTGAAACTCCCGCCGGCCCCGGTCGCGTTGTTGCAAGATACGGTCAAGGGTTCGCAGTTCCGCGAGCCGTTGTTTGAATTCTCCGGTGCCTGCTCCGGTTGCGGCGAAACGCCTTATCTGAAGTTGCTCACGCAGCTCTACGGCGATCGCCTGATCATGGCGAATGCCACGGGTTGCTCCTCCATCTACGGGGGCAATCTGCCGACCACGCCATATTGCACCGACCGCAATGGCCGCGGTCCGGCTTGGTCGAATTCCCTCTTCGAGGATAATGCCGAATACGGCATGGGCTTGCGCGCCGGTGTGGATCAACTCGACATGCAGGCGAAACGTCTGCTGGGGGAACTGGCCCCGCAACTGCCGGCCGAACTGGTCGCGTTGATCAACACGACCGACCAAAGCGGCGATGCCGGGATCGCGATCGTCAGACAAGGGGTGGTGGAATTGAAAAAACTTCTGCCTGCCATGGTGGATGAACGCTCGGCGGTGCTCCTGCAGCTCGCGGATTATCTGGTGAAGAAAACGGTCTGGATTATCGGTGGTGACGGTTGGGCCTATGACATCGGATTCGGCGGTCTTGACCATGTGCTCGCGACCGGGCGCAAGGTGAACATCCTCGTGCTCGACACGGAAGTTTACTCCAACACCGGCGGGCAAAAATCAAAATCAACGCCGCTCGGAGCGGTCGCGAAATTCAGCGCCGCCGGCAAGGACACGGATAAAAAGGATCTGGCGCTGATCGCGATGCAGTACGCCGGAGTCTACGTGGCCAAAGTCGCCTTCGGGGCGAAGGACAGCCAGACGTTGCAGGCCTTCATGGAGGCTGAAGCGCATCCGGGACCATCGCTCATCATCGCGTATTCGCACTGTATCGCTCACGGCTACGCGCTTTCGCAGGGACTCGATCAGCAAAAATTGGCGGTCGAAACCGGCTACTGGCCGCTCTTCCGGCACAATCCCGCGCGGCTGGCCCAAGGTTTGCCGGCGACGGTGTTGGATTCTCCACCACCGAAACAACCGCTCAGTGCCTACACGCGTAATGAACTGCGCTTTCAGGTGCTGCATAAATCTGATCCCGAGCGTGCGGCCATGCTGGCGAAACGCGCGCAGGAAGCCATCGACGCCAAGCAGATCACCTATCGCTATCTGGCCACTCAAGGCTCGCCGATTCCGCCACCGGCAGCTGCGGCCGCCGCCGTCATTGCCGTCGCAGCGGCGACGGTTCAGCAACCCAAACCGGAGAAAACCACATGAACCTCGCGACCACTTATCTTGGGCTGAAATTAAAAAATCCGCTGATGCCCGGCGCCTCACCGTTGGCTGACAATCTGGATAATGTCCGCCGGCTCGAGGACGCCGGAGCTGCGGCGATTTGTTTGCACTCCTTGTTTGCGGAGCAGATTGAACGGCGCGAGCAGATGATCGCGCGGCATATCGCCCGGTGGAATGATAATTTCGCCGAGGCCACGACGCTTTTCCCCGAGCAGGATGAGTACAGTATGATTCCCTCGGAATATCTGGATCGCATCGTCCGGATCAAGGCGGCGACCCAATTGCCGGTGATCGCCTCGTTGAACGGCACGCAGATCGGTTCGTGGGTCAGCCATGCGCAATACATTGAGCAGGCCGGGGCGGATGCGCTCGAATTGAACACGTACTTCATGGCGACATTGCGGAATGTGTCCGGAGCGGAAATTGAGGAACGGGTGGTGGAGATCGCGCAGGAGGTGCGCAAGTCGGTGAAGATTCCGGTCGCCGTTAAATTATCGCCGTTCTACTCCTCCGTGGCTCATCTCGCCGGTCGGTTGGAGGAGGAAAAGATTGATGGCTTGGTTTTGTTTAACCGGTTCTTCCAACCTGAAATCGATGTCGAAACGTTGGAGGTGACGCCGCGTTTGGATTTGTCGAATCAAGAGGATTTGCGTGTGCGCTTGCGTTGGCTGGGCATGTTGCGGGATCAGGTAAAACTCAGTCTCGGTTGCAGCGGCGGGGTGCATAGCTCGGAAGATGTGGTGCGGGCGTTGCTGGCTGGGGCGGATGCGGTGCAAGTGGTTTCCGCCTTGCTCAAGAAAGGGCCGGGCTATTTGGCCAGTTTGTTGAAGGGACTCGAAAGCTGGATGCAGGAGCACGAATACGAAACGGTGAAGGAGGTCCGTGGGGCGCTGAGTATGCGAAATTGCCCGGATGCCGAAGCCTACGAAAGAGGAAACTACCTGCGCACTCTGCAGCTCTGGAAAGAATAATTTTATCACTTTGGCCGTCTCGTCGCGTTTTTTTGCCGGTTGCGTGGAATCGACAGCAAGAACACAGACGGGGCGGCCATTTCATTTGAGATCAACAGAGGGCAGACGCTTCAGTTAGGTGGAGTGATTGTCTGGTAGGCAATACGTGTTTGAGCCAACGGCGAAAACGCGGTTTGCGCGGTGGATTCACCGCGTTGTCGCTTCGCTCCAATGCGGCTACTCAATCCAGCCTGCACGCTTTGCTCGTCCCTGCGCGCCAAAGAGTGTTCCCCGCCAACTGAAACCCGTCTCAAAGGTGGAACCCGACCTCCGGGCGGGTTTCTTGGGAAGCAGAAGGAAAAACGCACCGGAGGTCGCGTTCTAACTTTTCAACTGATGGTTTTAGGGAAGAAGCCCCGGTACTTGGGACTTGCGGGACTTGCCGAGCCGTAGCTTGAAGACTGAAGGCCGGGAGGGACGTTTCTCCCCGATTTTCCTGAGCTGAAAGTGGTGGTGGAAGCCGGATTCGAACCAGCGAACTGCAGAGCAGAATTGATTTACAGTCAACGTCCTTTAGCCACTTGGATATTCCACCACGAGCCAAATGAAGGGTCAAGGTATGGGGGCGTTTCTGGCTTTGCCAAGCGGTTTTTTTTAAATCTGCCAGAACACCCTAGCGGGACTAATGCCGCCCCAAACGGCAAAACGCGTTTTGCGCCGGACGATAGGAAATATGGTTTGGGAATTTTAATGTAGGGCCGCTGCTTGCGGCGGCCTGTGGCGGATATCCATGGCCGGCGCAAGCACCGGCCCTACAAAGGCACTGGTTTCGAGGTGTCGAGAGCGGAGAGTTGATAGACCAGCGAGGTTCGCGCGCCAAACCAAACGTTGATCGCCCGCTTCCGTCATAAATCCCGCCACCAGCTCTGAGGATCGGGCTCTCGGCGCTCAACTCTGGACCCTCGACTGCATGGTCCTCTCCTTAAAGCATTCCGCTTTGCCGGAAACTGTAGAAACCCAGACCGCGTGGATCGGACTGGATGCGACCCAGAACGATATGGTCGTGCAGGTAGATATCGACTGCTTTGGCAGCCTCGCGGAGCTGACGGGTGACTTGCATATCGGCGCTGCTTGGCGCGGGATCGCCACTGGGATGGTTGTGCACGCAGATGACGGCGGTGGCTCCGTGGCGAATCGCTTCGCGGAAAACTTCCCGCGGGTGGGCGAGACTGTTCGTCGCGGTGCCGGAACTGATCTCCACCTGCTTGATCAGGCGATTTTTGCGATTCAGGCAGAGCACCCAGAATTTCTCCACCTCAAGCCCGGCCAGCTCGGCGGCGAAGTGGGCGAACACCAGGACGGGTTTCTCGAAGGAAACCTCGGCCGGCTCTTGTTGTTCCAACACGCGACGGGCCACTTCCAGCACCGCGACCAATTGCAGGGCTTTCACTCGGCCAATTCCTTTCAAGCGTCGAAAATCCTCCTGCGTCCACGCAATCAGGCGGGCGAGCGAACCGGCTTCGGTGATGAGTCGCTGCGCCACGATGAGGACATTGTGTCCTTTGCTGCCGCTGCGCAGGAGCATGGCCAGCAATTCCGTATCGCTGAGGGCGGCGGCCCCATGTTTTTCGAGGCGTTCTTGCGGGCGTTCGCCGACGGCGAGATCTTTTAACCGCGGGGGCTGGTACGTATCGTCGCTCATGGGCTGGGGTTTTAACCGCGGCCCGCGAGAGAGGGTGGTTTAGAAGTGCTTCACGTAACCGGTGCGGCGGAGTTTTTCCAACCAGCGCTCTTCGGCTTCACTGGAGGCTTGCTGGATCAGCATGCGTTCTACTTGGGGGCGAACTTCGTCAATGGGGATCAATCCCGCATGTTTGCGCTCTTCGACAAACAGAAGGAACCCGCCTTCGGGCATAATGATGGGTTCGCTGTATTGGCCTTTTTCGAGTTTAAAGATAACGTTGCTGAATTCCTCGCGAAGATCGGCTTTGCGCTGCCAACCCCAATCGCCACCCTTGGTGCGACGGGAATCTTTGCTGTTTTGACGGGCCAGATCGGCGAAGCTGGCGCCCGATTTCAGTTGTTGGTGGATTGCCTCGGTTTTGGCTCGAAGAGTTTCATCGGTATCACCGCTCTCCCGGGCGATTTGGATGAGACGGAGGTGGGCCTGATCTTCCTGATAGAAACGGTCTTTGTTTTCCCGATAGAAATTTTCGATTTTGACCGGGCTGACGGTGGTGGCGGACTTGCGCTTCTGCTGTCTCATGTAGCCATACACCATATCCTCTTCGGTTTCTTTGCGGTAGTCTTTTTGGGAGATGCCGCGGGAGCGCAGGTAAGCGAGATATTTGCTGCGATCGCCGTCGAACTGGGTCGCGATGGTTTCCGCGATTTGATTATCAATAAAGGAGGCCGGGATCTTGCGCTTTTCGTCCTTGTAGAATTCCTTCACAATCAGGACGCGATCAATCAACTGCTGCACAATGCTATCCTGCAGTTGCTGGACCTTTTCATTGAATTCCCGCTCGTTATGACTGTCTTTTTGTACTTGCTCGATTAACGGTGCAATCTCCCGGCGAATATCGTCTACCGTGATGATTTTTGTCTCGGCGATGGCCGCGATGCCGTTGGCGAAACGCATATTAAGGCCATCATCAATTTTAGCCGAAACCGGGGCATCCGCCGCTTGGAGACATAGCCAGCCGGAGCAGGCAAAAAACAGGGCGGAAAAGGCAGCGGACAGGGAACGGTGGTGGCTCATGTAGTGGGCAGATTCTGCAGAAAAATAGTTATTTCCCGCAACCTTGCAAGGGGGGTGGTTGCGGTCAAGCGGGGAAAGCGGTGGCTGTGCTGGATATAATCGTCATGGCGGCCGGAGTTCCGCAGGCATTTGAGGCGGGCACCGTCCGTTTCGACGGTCAGGAGGCTTTTTTGTTCCGCGCGGACCCGGATTTCGGTGACTAAGAGCAGCGCCCGGACCTCATCGCCAAATTTCCCGAAACGATCGCGTAATTCCCCTTCCAAGGCTTTTATTTGCGCCGGATTCTCGGCCAAAGCCAGCTTACGGTAAAAATCGATTCTCAACCTGGTTTCGCCCACATAAGTGGCGGGCAACCGGGCCTGAACCTTGTCGATGGTCCCTTCGGTGCGCTCCGCCTGGCGGATGGCGGAAAAAGTGTCCGTGGCCGTCGCGCGTTCCGTCGCCACGCCTTCACCCACGAACACGAAATCCAGTTTCACATTGGCGCGGACCGCCGCCGCGTGGCTGTCGCCCTTCAACCGCGCCACGCTTTGCCGCAGCAGTTGGCAATACAGCTCAAAGCCCACGCCCACGATGTGGCCGCTTTGCTCCGCCCCGAGCAGGTTGCCCGCGCCGCGTAGTTCGAGATCGCGCATCGCGATGCGGAATCCCGCGCCGAGCTGATTGTGCTGGCGGATCGCGCCGAGACGTTGCCGGGCGATGTCCAACACGCGCGCATGGCGGTGGAGCAGCAGGTACGCGTAAGCCTGATGCTTGAACCGGCCGACGCGCCCACGCAATTGGTAGAGCTGCGACAACCCGAATCGATCTGCGCCCTCGATGATGATCGTGTTGCAATTCGGAATATCCAGCCCGCTTTCGATGATCGTGGTACAGACAAGCACGTCGTGTTTCCCCGCCACGAAATCTGTCATCACGCGCTCCAACTCGTGTTCTTTCATTTGGCCGTGCCCCGTGCCGATGTTCAGGTCGGGCAACAACTGTCTCAAGCGCGAAGTCACGAGATCGATCGTCGTCACCCGGTTGTGCAGATAGAAAACCTGCCCGCCGCGCTTCACCTCGTGGCGGATCGCTTCGATGACCAGCTTCTCGTCGTAGCTTTTGACGATCGTCTGGATCGGCAGCCGGTTGACTGGAGCGGTTTCAATCGTGCTCAGATCACGCGCTCCCGTGAGCGCGAGGTACAACGTGCGCGGAATCGACGTGGCGCTCATCGACAGCATGTCGACGTGGGCCCGCCAGCGTTTGAAAACTTCCTTGTGCTTCACGCCGAAGCGCTGCTCCTCGTCGATCACGACCAACCCGAGATCTTTGAAATGTACGTCGGCCTGCAACAGCCGGTGCGTGCCGATCAAGATGTCCACCTTGCCGGCAGTGAGCGCCGTGAGAATTTGCTCCTGTTCTTTTTTCGTGCGGAACCGGCTGACCATTTCCACGGCCACCGGATAACCGGCCATGCGCTCGCGAAACGTATTCAGATGCTGCTGCGCCAGCACCGTCGTCGGCACGAGCAGCGCCACCTGCTTGCCGCCCATCACGGCTTTGAACGCCGCGCGGATCGCCACCTCCGTCTTGCCGAAACCCACGTCGCCGCAGATCAACCGATCCATCGGGCGCGTCCGCTCCATGTCGGCCTTGGATTCGACGATGGCCTTGGCCTGGTCACGCGTCTCGGTGAAAGGGAACGCGGCCTCGAATTCTTTCTGCCAAGTGGTATCAATGCCGAATTCATGACCGGGTTGAGCCTCGCGTCTCGCCTGGATTTGGAGCAACTCCGCCGCGAGATCGAGCGTCGCCCGCTCCGCTGCTGCGCGGGCTTTTTCCCAGCGACCCGAGCCCACGCGGCCGAGCTGCGGCTTCGCTTTCGAGAGCCCGACATAGCGGCTGATCAGGTGCGATTCCTGGAGCGGAACGTGCAGCGTCACCTTGTCATCGAACTCCAGCGAGATGACTTCGCGCGTACCGTCGCGGGTTTCGATTTTCGTCAAGCCCCGGTAGATCGCCACCCCGTGCGAGAGGTGCACCACCATGTCGCCCTCCACCAGTTCGGAAAAATCCAGCAACTGGTCGACCGCCGAAGGCGTCACCACCGCGCGTTTCCCCATGCTGCGCCGCTGCCGCTTTCGCCCGAATATCTCCGTCTCCGTGACGACAATAATGCCTTTGCCTTGAGGTGGAGCGTGACCTCCGGGCGCGCTGGCTTGTTGGCTCGCACCATCCCGCCACGTCACCTTGAACCCTTCGTTCACCGTCCCGCGCACAAACCGCGGCTTCAGCTTTTTCAGCGATGCATTTTCTTCCAACAATTCGCGGATGCGTTGCTCTTCACCTTCCTTTGAAACGATGAAGTCCACGGCGTAGCCTTCCGATTTCCACGCGGCAATTTTCTCGAAAAATATTTGCCGCGCCTCGTCCTCGGCAATCAGGCGTTCATGGGCCAGCTGATCCTGTGCGGGGTTCGAGCGATGATGCGCGAGCGATTCGGTGTCCCACGTTTGTTCGTCCGTCGTGCCGTCGAAAAGTTCGCAGGCCAGATCGAGATCGCCCACGCCGAACAGCCGCGCACAATTTTGAAACAACGCGGGCAAAGGCTGTCCTCCCTCGGGTGTGATCAAGTCAAACGCTTCCTCCACCGCCCGCGGTTCGAGCAACGCGACATGCGTGAGCGGGTTCAGGTAATCGAACAACGACGCCGACGCTCCGGTCGTGTGCAGCTGCGGAGCAGCGGTCAGCGTGATGCGCTCCACCGATTCGCCCGAGCGTTGAGTGATCGGATCGAGCGTTCGGATGTCCTCCAGCGTGTCGCCAAAGAAATCCAGCCGGTACGGCTGATGCGCGGTGATGGGATATACATCCACGATCCCGCCGCGCACCGCGTACTGGCCGGGCGCTTCGCACACCGCTTCATTGTCGTAGCCAAACGAACTCAGTAATTCGAGCAGTGCTTGAAAGGGCTGCTCCGCGCCCTTCGCGAGGATTGTTTCGCGCGTAGAGAAATCTTCCGGCGGCGGCACCGGTTGGATCAGAGAGCCCGGCGTGGCGATGATCAGGAGAGCGTTGGCGGAAAGGTGGAAACCGGCCTCCGGACAGGTTTGTTCGATCTTCGCGGAACAAAACTCGTCCAGAGGCCGAGTTCCACCCCCGGGGGAGGAACCGCGCTGCCGTCTGCCCCGTAACCGGCTCAGCACCGCCAGCCGATCGCTCGCGGCATTAAACGCCTCGCGCATATCGCGGCTGTCCGCTTGCGACTCAGGAAAATTCAGAATCTCCAGCGATGCCTTGTGGCCCGAGGCCACGTGGAAGAGTGCGATGTCTTCGCCGAGGGAGTCGGCGTGCTTGGCTTCTTCGAGAATTACGAGCCACACCGGAGCCGGCTGTTGGTGGACGAGCTGGGCAAGCGTGTATGGTTGGGCCGCCGGACAAACGCCGGTTATCCTGGTACGAACGAATTTTTGATCAGCAGCCATCAACTCAGCAGTCCATTGTCATGCCGAGCGGGGCAAAGAATCCATCGAATAGTTTAGGGAGGCGATAAATATTCCACATAAGTCGTGTCTTCCGGATGTAGGGCCGGCCCTTGTGGCCGTGCCGTATCACGCGAAGACGGCATGGCGACAAGCGCCAGCCCTACAAATCTCCCGCAAGAATCAAATCCCGCCCTGCACGACGAAGCTCTCTAGCGCGGCTTTAGCGGCGGCTTCCTCGGCGATTTTTTTCGAGGTGCCGCGACCGGTGCCCAAAATCTTTTCGTTGAGGTGGACGGCCACTTCGTATTCGCGGGCGTGGCGCGGGCCGGTGGCGTTGACGACCTCGTAGCGGAGCGCGGTGTTGCCGTGCTCGGGCTGGATCATTTCTTGCAGCCGGCCTTTGGGGTTCTCGGCGTCTTCCAGCAACGAGAGCCGCTCGGTGAGCGAGCCGTACCATTTTAAAATGACCGCCTCTGCGGTGGGGAGATCGCTGTCCTGGAAAATCGCGCCGACGATGGCTTCGATGGCGTCTTCGAGAATGGAGGCGCGGTTGCGGCCGCCAGCGAGGGCTTCGCTTTTGCTGAGCAGCAGGCCGGCATCGACGCCGAGATCGCGCGCGAGCTGCGTGAGGAAACCGCCTTTGGAGAGGACGGCGCGGCGACGGCTCAACGCGCCTTCGCGTTCTAAAGGGAATTCGGCGTAGAGCGCCTTGGTCAGGACAAAGTGCAGCACGGAGTCGCCGAGGAACTCGAGCCGTTGATTATGCGCTTTCGTGGCGGGATGATCCTGCAAGTAGGACGGGTGCGTGAGTGCTTCGAGCAGCCGCGAGGGCTGGCGGAATTTGTAGCCGAGGCGTTTTTGCAGGGCGATGAGAACGGAGGCGGAAGTCATGGAGTGGGACGGAATTTAAACTGGAGTGAGGACCACGGCAGGCGATCTGATTTTCCAGAAGTTTAGCCACGAAAAGGCACGAGAAGAATTCTGTCCGCAAGTAATATGTTCCGCGCGCCTACTTGACGGGCCGTAGCTTGGCGAAGGCTGATAGGCGCCTTGAGACTTTTGTTGGCCCTCGGGATTTTGTGCCTCTGTGGCTAACCCGGTCTTGGCTGAGCGGTTTTTTATGACGATAGGGGCGGCTCTAAATGCGGGGCAGCTTGGGGAGAGGTGAAACCACTCACGAACTGGCGCTGGAATAACGGCGGATGCCGCGGTGGAAAACAACCACAGCGAGCGTGAACCAGATGACGGTGATGACCAGAAGCCAACCGACAATTTTGAAATCGAAACCGTGCAGCAATGTGCTGGCCGGGGCGTTGCTCACGACGACGATCGGCAAAATCCACACGAAGGCGATATTGGCCAGACCGTGGAAGGCTTGGCGGGGTAGCCGGGAAAATTCGCTGAGCGTGAAATAACTGCCCTCGATGCCTTGGACACTCGTGATCCAGAAGGCGGGCGCGATGCATAGGATCAGCATGCTGTAATGGATGACGACTCCGCAGGCCACCAGCAGCGCATAGAGGGCGATTTGGGTAAAGTCGGGATGCAAACCGAGTTCGCGTGCGGAATAGATGACGACCGCCAGAGCCACGATGGAGTTGAGCATGCTGTCGGGATCGATTTTGCGCGTGGTCGCCATGAACATCACGTTGCCTGGCTGCGCGAGAAAGAAATCGAAGTGGCCGCTGCGGATGTTGCGGCCCATCTCGAAGATGCTGCTCCAGAAAAATCCCATGAGAAAACGTTGGATCAGCATTGAGGTACCGACGAGCAGGAGCATCTGGTACTTGGTCCAGCCCGCCACGGTATCCGTGTGTTGGTAGATGACGGAGACCATCAGGACGTTGACGGTCATCCAGAAAAGTTCGACGAGCGCCCAGACGATAAAGTCGCCACGAAACATCAGCATCCGTGCTATGCAGTAGCGGGCGGACGTGAGCCAGATGTTGAGGTAATGTCGGAGGTTAAACATGGATCGTTCTCCTAATCGTACGCGTTCTCATTCGCTCAGGCCGGTTTCTCCCGAGGGAGAACGAGAATGAGTAGGAGAGCGAGAACGATGACGGAGGGAGTAACATAGCGGCAGTGTCAATGGATCAGCCGCCCACGGCGGTGTGAAGGCGCAGCCCGCGGTGCCAGAGTACCCGGCCGATCATGAGGATGACCACCACCCAGAAAGCTTGGATCTGCAGCATGGCGATGGCCATGGCCGGGTCGTTGATTCGTCCCGTGAAAATAGCCACGGGGAAATACATTTGATAATAATAGGGCAGCGCGGTGGAGGTGGTGAAGAGCCAGCCGGGGAGCAGATCGAGCGGAAAAATTTGTCCGCCGAGGATGGATTCAAAGGCCATGGAGAGCACGACGAAGCCTTGGATTTCGAGAAACCAAAAACTCAGGAGACCGAAACAATAGGCGATGCCGAATTGGATCAGCGCCGACATGATCAAGGCCGGGATGCCGATCGCCAAGCGCCAGTCATCGCAAGGCAGCGTGAGGTAAGGATGGAGCAAAGGGAAGGTCACGATGATCGGCAAAATGATCAGCAGGCCGGTGACTAGGCGCGCGGAGAGATAGATGCTGAAGCGGTAAGCGAAATAATTGACCGGTTTAAGCAGGAATTGGTTGATCATCCCGTTGCGGATTTCCTCGCTGATCTGGTAATCCTCGTTGAAGGCACCGATCATGAACTGGGCCACGATCAACGCGACGAAGTAGGTGAAGGTCTGCGAGAAATTGAAACCGCCGATGTGCGGGTTGCCACTGTAGGCGGCACCCCAGAGGATGAAGACCACGATGAGGTGGAAAAACGAAAAGAAGCCGCGGATCGCAAAGTTCATCCGGTACACCAGATTGCTCTGGAGGCCGACGGAGAAGACGGCGCGGTATTTGTGCAGGACGGCGAGCATGGGCGGGAAAAGCCAGTAGTGAGTAGCTGAAAAATAAAAGCGCAAGCGGTGTTGTGCGCGGCAAGCGGGAGGCCAATGCGTAATAATACATAGTGAGGATCGCGCCACAGCCTACGCGCCGAGGGCGACGCGTCTCCAACCAGATACCCTTACTCCGCAGTAGAATGGAGCCGCAGCGCCCTCGCCGCGGTTGCATTGCTTCGTTAGGCTACTAGGCGAGCCTCAATAATAGATTGTCGGTGGGAGGGCCGAGCCCATGCGAAACCGAGGCTGCTGGCACGGAACGACCGCGCGCGGCCTCCTCGCTCAGCAACGTCCGATACGGCGCGCAAAACGCCCACTCCGACTCCCTCACACCCTACCAGCGTTCTTGAAAATATTTGGGCTCAAGGTAGGGCGAACCCTCCGGGTGAGCCGCGGCTCGGTGGGACGCTGCCGAGTGTCGCTTGCGCTCGGTCACGCCCTGCCCGCGGAATCCTGTTTCAATAGGCCGATTTTCAAGGGACGTTGGTGTCACTCGGATAGTTGACCGATTTTTTTCCACCCCAATCATAGGGTGTTCTCGTCCGCGCCTCGTTGATCGGATTCGATCAGAAGTTTCATGACAGGCTCAATGAAATGTTTTTATCTCACGACCGAGGACTGGACGCGATCGGTGGTTGAGTTTGCGTATGGTCTGCACGCGCGGCTCACGCAAATTTTTATGTGGTCGAGCCGGCCGAAAATCGCGACGCGCTGGAATTCCGCGGCGACGCACGCACTACTCAGGCCGTCGAAGTAATCGCCGCAGTGCATCAATCCCTCCGCGAAAATCGCACCATGAACTCAAAGCACGTTTCCCGCGCCGCAGCCTCTCGTCTGGGCGAAGTGAGGGTCGCTTGTCAGAATCGATTGTGTCAGACATGTGGATTTCATGAAAACAAATGTCCGAACCTTCCTGCGCGAGTTCGCCACTTTTAAAGCTCGGGCTCGCCGGGGTGAGACCGTCATGATTGAGGATCGGGAGGGCAGGTTTCACTTTACCGCAGTGGGTGTCCGCAAGACGCTGCTGGGTGCCGGTCGAGGTAAGTTGATCATCAAGGGGGATATCGTGGGACCCACCCTAAAGAACAGCGCGTGGAAGCCGTCTCTTTGAAAATCCGGCTGAAGTATTTGCTCGATACCCACAGGTTCCTGTGGGCGGCGTACCATGAGGATCGGCTAGGAACAAAAGCCGCACGGATTTTGGCGATTACCCCGTATGAGCAACTCGCTATCGCCGATATCAGCCTTCAGGAAATAGGTCTGCTGGTGGATGCGGATCGGATTGGTTTTTCGGAAAAGCCGGAAAGGGCGGTGAGGGAACTGCTGGAATTTGTCACCGTGCTACCGATCACCCTGGAGATCGGCCTGTTGGCCCCGTCACTACCGCTGCCGCACGGGGATCAGTTTGATCGCATCATCACCGCCACGGCCAAGACGCACAAACTGACGTTGATCACGAAAGACGCCACTATCACGGACTCCGGAATCGTTAGCACTTTGTGGTGAGCTGCCTGAAATTCGATGACGAAAGCGCCGCAGGTGGCGCGTTTGTCGCGCCATTCTGCCGGCCAGCAGAACGAGGGGAGCTCGCAGCCTACGAAATAATTCAAAGATGACTCGCGGCGTAGCGGATGGCGCGCTGGTAGGCGGTGAGGCCGGGGTCTTCGGTGGTGTCGCAGAGCGTACCGATCAGGAGTTGGAGCGCGGCGGTGTGCTGGCCGAGATCATGCAAGGCGAGGGCGAGGAAGACATCGAACTCGCGGTTCTCGGGGAACTGGGCCTTGCCGGAGCGCAGCACCTCGGCGGCGCGGGCATGCTCGCCGAGCGCGCGCAGGGTATTGCCGAGGCCAAGCAACGCGCCGGAGAGTTCGTTGGGCGCGAGACCGAGCGCGATGGCTTTTTCGTAATAAGGCAGGGCCTCGCCGCCGTGCGCGAGCACATCGTAGCTCCACGCGAGCTGGTAGTTGATCTCGGCGACGTTCGGGTGTCGCTCATCGAGCGCTTTCAAGCGTGGAAGAATCTGTTTCGACTGGCCATGGGCGCGCGCGCCGACGATGGCGGCGAGTTCGTCTTTCCATGCGGGGAGATCAGAGGAGGAGTTCATTTTTTAACGCGAGAGCGCGGAGGTCGCGGAGAGAAGTGGTTGTCTGAGGTAGGGCGAGGCGTCCCTGCCGAGCCGTGAGTTGAACGGTTCACCCGGAGGGTTCGCCCTACCTAA
>Ga0105049_10002652_pt1 | contig 21170 bp, 17 predicted proteins | sample MAT06_FD_78087 | JGI IMG/M metagenome (GOLD analysis project Ga0105049, IMG submission 78087) | Freshwater microbial communities from Lake Fryxell liftoff mats and glacier meltwater in Antarctica - MAT-06 | ecosystem: Environmental > Aquatic > Freshwater > Ice > Liftoff microbial mat | place...
AAGGCCGATCAGAAGGCCGATCAGAAGGCCGATCAGAAGGCCGATCAGAAGGCCGATCAGAAGGCCGATCAGAAGAAAGAGGAGTAAGCTTGAGTAATAAGCTTTGTAACAGGCAATCCACGCTTCTCTTCCCTGTGGGCGAATTCTTTGGGCAAACCACAAAGGGGTTAACCCAAATCGAGTGACCCCATCTAGCAACCGCATCCTTCAACCTAGGCTTTTTCTATGTCCTTACCGCTCACGAGCGATCGCCCCCAACTCATCGTCAACCGCACCGTTCTCAAAAATGGCCTCGTAGTTTTGACCATGGAAAACCCCACCGCCGATATTGTGGCGGCGCGGTTATTTGTGCGGGTTGGCAGTCGCTACGAGCAGGCAGAGCAGGCAGGCATCAGCCATCTGCTCACCTCCGTCATGACCAAGGGCACGCGGCACCTGTCCTCCATGGAAATTGCCGAGCAGGTAGAGTCTGTGGGTGCCAGTTTGGGGGCAGATTCGGCCACAGACTATAGCCTCATGAGCCTCAAAACCGTAGCCGCAGACTTTTCCAACGTGCTGGCTCTGGCTGCCGAAATCCTCCGCTTTCCCTCCTTCCCAGAGGCTGAGGTCGATCTAGAGCGCCGACTGACCGCCCAGGGCTTGCGCTCGATGCAAGAGCAACCCTTTAGTGTGGCGCAGAAGCAGCTTCGGCAAGCCATGTATGGAGAGCATCCCTATGGGCGATCGGCCCTCGGCACCGAAGAAAGCATCCAAACCCTCACCCGCGACGACCTCCAGCAGTTTCACCAAGCCTACTTCCGCCCCGACAACATGGTGGTGAGTATCGCGGGGCGGATCTCGTCCCAACAGGCGGTTGAGCTGGTCGAGCAGTATTTTGGCGATTGGCAACCCTCAGACCTTGCCTCCCCCCTTTCTCCCCCCCCCTTACCGACCCTCACCCCAAACCCTCAGCGGCTCACGATCGCCCAAGACACGCAGCAAGCCATCGTGATGCTAGGCTACCTAGCACCGTCGGTGCAAGACTCGGGCTACACCCCCTTGCGACTGATCAACACCTACCTCGGCAATGGCCTCTCTAGTCGGCTCTTCGTCGAACTCCGAGAAAAGCAGGGGTTAGCCTATGATGTCTCCACCATCTTTCCGACCCGGATGGCCACCTCGCAGTTTTTAGCGTATATCGGCACTGCGCCGGGGAATGTGGCGATCGCCCTCAACGGCATCCAGCACGAAATCGAGCGCCTCCGCACCACCCGCCTCACCCCCGAAGATCTGCAAATTGCCAAAGACAAGTACCTCGGGCAATATGCCCTAGGCAAACAGACCAATGCCCAAATCGCTCAAATTTACGGCTGGTACGAAATCATTGGGGCAGGCATAGATTTCGATCAGCAATTTCAACAAGACTTCGCCGCCGTCACCGCCGCCGCCGTCCAAGAGGTCGCCAATCAATACTTCATCGAACCCTATGTCTCTATCGTTGGCCCCGCTACTAGTTTGCCCAGTTGAGCGCCTCACCAGCGGTTGAGCCGAAAATTAATCTCGCTGGCATTAATCTCGCTGGCATTAGTCTCGCTGGTATCAGTCTCGCTGGAGATTAGGGCAGATGGTGTGGGAGAGGCGATCGCGCGATGGGTTTTCTTCCCAGCCTCCTAAAATACTGTGCAGGTCAGCCCGCAGAGCTTCTAACGCCTGAATCTGTTGATTAATCGCATCGACCTTGCCCTCCAAGTGCTGCCGAATCTCGCCGCAGGGGAGTTCACCTTGGTCACGGATTTCGAGAATATGCTGAATCTCTGCCAAACTCAGCCCCAACCCTTGGGCTTGGCGGATAAAGGCCAACCGGTTCAAAACATCCGCCGAAAACAAGCGATACCCAGCCTCAGAGCGTTCTACGGTGGGAGCAAGCAAGCCAATGTCATCGTAATAGCGCACCGTCTTGCGCGGTAGCCCACTGCGATCGGCCACCTCTCCCACCTTCAGAAGATAGTGGGAGGCTAGCAAAGAATGGGGCATAGAACCGCGCAAAGAATGGGGCATAGCTCAGTTCCCGTAAGTCACAAGTCAGTCACGATGGCGCAACAGATATCCTTTTAGGATAGCAAACCCGCCTTCAGCCCAGCCCAGATCCTTCAGCATCCGCCAGCCGTAGACTAGCAATTCCCTGGGTTTGGGGAGAGTTCCTAGCCATGACGCAAAAGACCCAGAAGAACCAATCTTCTGGGTCTAACGGATAAACCAAAACAGGATGACCTTGGCTATCAATACTGTTAGTGCAGCCCCAACCAAACCATCAACCCTTTCCCAGTAATGAACTCAATGGCAAGGGTAATCACAAATCCAACCATGGCCGCCCGACCATTGAGACGCTCTGCGTAATCATTAAAGCCAAACTTTGGTACATCTAGATTTGGGGTTACAGTGGGTTGAGTAGGAGTTCGCGTCATAACTGTTACAAATCTTTATGTATCTTCTCTATTGTAGGCAGGTTTGGGCAATCGTCAAGCCACCTACAACAATTTTTGAAAAGAATTGGGGCTATGGCATGGGATTGGTTATCTGTAATACAGCAGGTTTTAGAAACCTCCTAACAGGTTGCTCAGCCCCTAGCCCAGCAGGTTATCCAGCCTCGTTCCATCTCCTCAATCTGTTGGAGGAAGAAATAATTGAACGGTGCTGTCTAAGCTAGAGCAAGCATTGTAGATGCTCATCGGGTCTGTCTAGTTTTGTCTAATTTATTTTGAGGCGGGTTATGGAGATTGGTATTCCTAAGGAAATTAAAGATCAGGAATTTCGAGTGGGGTTAAGCCCCGCCAGTGTGCGGCAGTTAGTCGATGCCGGCCATCATCTGTTTGTCGAAACAGGGGCTGGCGTTGGCTCAGGGTTTACTGACCCAGACTATGAGGCCGTCGGGGCGACTGTGGTGCCTAGCGCCAAAGAGGCCTGGAGCCGCGAGATGGTGGTGAAGGTAAAAGAACCCCTAACCGCCGAATATCCTTACATGCAAAAGGATCAACTGTTATTCACCTACCTGCATTTGGCGGCGGCGCGGGAGTTAACAGAGCAGCTAATGCGGGCGGGGGTAACGGCGATCGCCTATGAAACCGTTGAGCTACCCAACCGCTCACTCCCGCTGCTAGCTCCCATGAGCATCATCGCCGGGCGGCTGTCTGTGCAATTTGGGGCGCGGTTCCTAGAGCGGCAACAAGGCGGTCGGGGCGTTTTACTAGGGGGCTTGCCTGGGGTGCAACCGGGTCGGGTTGTGGTGCTAGGGGGCGGCGTAGTTGGCACCGAAGCCGCTCGCATGGCGATAGGCTTGGGGGCGCGCGTCCAGATTTTTGATATCAACATCGAACGCTTAAACTACCTAGAAACGCTATTTGGTTCCCGCGTCGAGTTGCTATATAGCAGCCCAGCAGCCATCGAACCCGCCATCCGTGAAGCCGATCTCGTCATTGGGGCGGTGCTCGTGCCAGGGCGCAAAGCCCCAACCCTCCTCCCAGCCAGTTTAGTGAGCGAAATGCAGCCAGGCTCGGTCATTGTAGATGTGGCCGTCGATCAAGGGGGTTGCGTCGAAACCATGCACCCCACCTCTCACACGACCCCAACCTACAAGGTCTCTGACGTGGTGCACTATGGCGTTCCTAACATGCCCGGAGCAGTGCCTTGGACGGCGACACAAGCGCTCAACAACAGCACCCTCCCCTATGCCCTCAAACTCGCGAACTATGGTCTCAAAGCCCTCGAACTAGATGAAGCCTTACACAAAGGGCTGACGGTGTGGCGACAAGAATTAGTGCATCCCGAAGTTCAAAAGGTGTTTCCTGACCTCGTGAAATAAGGGTTCCCCGCCAAAATCTCGCAGGCAGTCCTCGCAGGCAGTCCTCGCAGGCAGTCCTCGCAGGCAGGCATAGACACAATGGCTGTAGCAGCCAAATTCAACGGGGGATAGGAGGATCTAGACTCTCCTACCCCTCGCGATCGCCCCCTTCAACAAGAGCTAGGTAAGTAGGCGGGCTGAATTAAATTAAGCTTAGTTACCGGGTTTTAACTCCGCTCAACCCTCTTCTCGTCAGGGGTTGAGCATTGAGCGCAGTCGAAATGCGTCTTACAAATAATTACGTCTTCCTCCTTACAGGATCAAAGCAATATGAGCGGAAATCCACACTGAGTTTCTAAATGGAGAGAACTTCCCAATGGAGAGAGATCCCAAATGGAGAGAGTTCCCAAATGGAGAGAGTTCCCCAGTGAAGACCCAAGGGAGTTCCCAGTGGAGGCGTGTGCTTGGGGTCGTGCAACCGGGGCATCGGGTGGCCTCCGGAGCCGGAGAAAGCCCCTATCCACAAGGCACGATCGCCCTCCAAAAGCCCTACTTCAAAGACTTGGGGCTAGACTTAGCAAACTGTTACGATGCCACATTGAATATTTCTACCCAGCCCTATCACGCCGTCATGAGGCACCCCAGCATCACCTTTGCGGCTCTCGAATGGACACCGCTTCACCCTCCCGAGACTTTTTCCTTTTCCCGGTGTGGTCTAGAAGTAGCGGGAAACCGCTATCTGGGTTGGGTTTACTATCCACACCCGGAAACCAAACAACGGCATTTCCAGGAAGCCACGGTGTTAGAGATCCTGGCACCCTGGATCCCAACAGTCTGCTATGGGATGGCGATCGCCCTCTACCTCAACCCCCACGAAGTAGAAATCGAACGGCTGAGTCAACAACGCCAGATCTAAGCCTCCGGGGAAGCGGGGAGCGGCGGCAACAAGGGCGATTTAGCACGGCGCTGTGGAGCCTGATGCAACGGAATTTGAATAATGAACGTAGTCCCCTGGTCTAAATTAGACACACATTCCAGCGTTCCGCCATGGGTCTCTGTGATAATTTGATAGCTAATAGACAGCCCCATCCCCGTGCCTTTGCCAACGGGTTTGGTGGTGAAAAAAGGATCGAAAATGCGCTGGCGCACCGATTCAGGAATACCAGAACCATTATCTGAAAAAATAATTTGAGCTTTTTGCCCCCCGACTAATGCGGTTTGGATCGTGATGCGAGGCACAAAGTCTTCCACAATGGACTGCTGATGACATTGATCTTCGAGGGCATCAATGGCATTACTCAACAGGTTCATAAAGACCTGGTTGATCTGCCCTGCATGGCATTCAATGCGAGGGATATCGCCATATTCACGAATGATTTCGATGGCTGGGCGATCGTCTTTAGTGCGCAGGCGATTATTGAGAATGACGATGGTGCTGTCGATGCCTTCATGGAGATCAACATCTTTCATGGCGGCCTCGTCCATGCGAGAAAAGGTACGCAGGGAGGCCACAATGTCGCGAATCCGATCGGCTCCTACCTTCATGGAATGCAACAGTTTAGGTAGATCTTCGGCCACAAAATCTAGATCTACCGTTTTAATTTCATCAACAATCTCAGCACATGGGTTGGGGTAATGCTTTTGATAGAGGTGAATCACATCTAACAGGTCACGGGCATAACTATTGGCATGGGTGATGTTGCCATAGATGAAATTAACGGGGTTGTTAATTTCATGGGCGACCCCCGCCACTAATTGCCCCAAGCTCGACATTTTTTCACCCTGAACCATCCGCATTTGGGCACGTTTTAATTCGTCAAGGGTATGGCGCAATTCTGACTCCGAAGCTTGCAGCGCCGCTTCGGCAGCTTTGCGTTCGCTGATGTCGATCATCACACCGTTATGAACCAAGCAGTGATCAAAGGTAGAGGCAGATTCGGCCTGAGCGCGAATCCATTTGGTTTGGCCGGAGGGAGTGGTGATCCGAAATTCGTCATGCCAAGAGGTATGGTTTTGGAGGCTGGTCGCCACTTGGTGCTGAACTCGGTCTAAATCGTCTGGGTGAATCAAGGCCCAGACGAGTTCTGGTTGCTCGACCAACAGGGATGGATCCAGTTCAAACAGTTCGAGGGTGCGCGAACTCATGTAAGTAAAGCGATCGCCCCCAGTGTCGAGGTTCACCTCATATTGATAGATTACCCCTGGCACCGAGGTATTGATAGTGCGGAGGCGTTCTTCGCGTTCTTGCAGGGCGGTTTCAGCCTCAATCCGATCAGTTACATCATGAACTAAGGAGGCGACGCCAATGGTTTCGCCATTGGGGGCAACAAGGGGGGTGTTATACCATTCGCAAAGAATGGTGCGTCCGTCGTGGGTGATGTTGACATTAATGCTGCGGGTGCCCCCCGTTTGTTCGAGGAGTTCAGCGAAGATATGCGAAACAAGGCTTTGTAGGCTCTCGTCGAGCAAAAAGCTGAAATGTTTGCCAATGGCGACTTCGGCAGGGTACCCAAAGATTTCTTCAGCGGCGGGGTTCCAGGCTTGCACGTAGGAATTAATATCCCACTCAATGACACCTAGAGGGGTTTGCTGAATGAGTAAAGAGATGCGCTGCTGGGAAGCCAGGAGAGCGGCTTCTGCCTGTTTGCGATCGGTGATGTCTTGGGCCGTGCCAAGAATTTGGATGACCGCCCCAGTGGTGCGATCGCGCTTAAAAACGGTGTCGCGGCTATGTAGCCAGATCCAATCTCCATTGGCGCGGCGGAGGCGATAATCGAGTTCACGGATTTCGCCATCGGCGATCGCCCGCATCATCTGATGATGTTGAAAAATGAGGGGGAGATCATCTGGATGGGTGATCGACTGGATCAGATCATTCCCTAGGGCTTCGACTTGGCTATCAGAATAGCCTAAAAGATCGCTCAAACCTCGGTTAGTGTAAACATTCTGATTCTTTTCAAAGTCGTAAATATAAAGGATGCCAGGGCTACTATAGGCGACTCGTTCGATAAATTGCTGGTTATCTTGCAGGGCTTGCTCGGTGCGTTTGCGATCGCCAATATCTAAGCTTGTCCCCACCAATCGATAGATCCGCCCTGCCTCGTTGCGGAGGGGCGTGATCGTGGTTAACCACCAGGTTTCTTCCCCCTGAAACGTCATTTGCTCTTCGTAGGTGATCGCGATCCCTAACTTGATGCAGTTCTGAAACCGCTGTTCTACCGCCTGGCCTTCTAGTTCCCCAAATAGTTCGATGGGGGTTTTGCCTAAAGCGTCTTGGAGCGATCGCCCCGTTGCCTGCTCCGCCAGGCGGTTCCATCCGGCACACCGAAATGCACCCTCAGGCGTCACATCGGTGACAAAGATTTGATATTCTACCCCGTCATAGATGCTACGCAGGAAATGCTCCTGCGACTGAAGCCGAGATTGAGCCTGCTTATGGTCTGTAACATCTTCGGCGATCGCCAAAATATATTGCGGCTCTTCCTTGGCATCTAAAATAACTGTTTTTTTAGTGTGGAGAATCCGAATCTCGCCATTCTCAAGGCGCACCTCCTCTTCAGGCAGATCCAGCATCTGTCGGCTCCGCAACACCGCATGATCCTGTGCCGTCAACATATCGCCAAAGGCCTTCGGGAAAAGGTCGTACACGGTTTTGCCCAACATATCTGCGGCATCACGACCCAAGATGTTCTCCGCCGCCGGGTTCCATAGCGCAAACCGTAACCCCTCCACCTCCTTCGCCATCACGGCCACGGGCAAGTAGTTGAGCACCGATTCTAAAAAGCGCTTCGTCTCTTTTAGATCAACTTCTGATTGCTTGAGATTGCTAATATCGCGGGCGGTGGCATAGATGCAGTTCGTCCGCAGGCAGGGGGTGCCGAGCCACGAAAACCAGCGGTAGGAGCCATCTTTACAGCGGTAGCGATTCTCAAACGGAGGAATCACATGGCCGCTAGTCATCGCCACCGTAACGGTACGGGTTTTAGCTTGGTCATCGGGGTGCACCCATTCGATCAATGGCCGCGCCATTAACTCTTCGGCGCTATAGCCCAAAACCCGCTCCCATGCTGGGTTGATTTGCTTAAAATAGCCATCAAACCCAACAATGCAAAGCATATCGGGAATCAGGTTAAAGAAGCGATCGCGCTCTTCTTCGGCCTGCTTGCGATCGGTAATAATCTCAGAGACGATGGTCAACCCGCCAATATGCCCCTCGGTCAGTTGCCACGGATAGACCGTCCAACGCACCCAATCGGATGGCCCCGTTGGCCCCGACCGAGCCGGGGTTATCGATTCCCAAGATACGGTTTCGCCCGCCAACCCTCGCTGGCGCACCGCCTCCCACTGAGCCGCATCCTCTGGAAAAAAATCGAGGTGAGAGTGACCGATCAGAGCGCGATCGCCCCACTGATGATCGTCTCGCCACCGCCGACTCACGGTTTGGTAATGCAGGTGTGGATCCACAATGGCGATCGCCACCGGGGTATGTTCGACCCACACATGAAGCAATGTTTGCCCCGCGTCTGGGGGTAGCGATTGAGGATACGCCATAGAACCCTAATTAATGGGCTAAACCCCATTAGCTACAACAAAAATTGACTAAAACGCTATCTGACACATCCCCAACAAAGCAATCTAGATCTGAGAATGCCTAAATCATAGTGATTTTGAGTGAGTTTAAATATGTTAACCATAGCGACTCTCATCGCACAATATGTTCTATCTAAAACCAATAACACGGGCGACCCACCTTCACCCAAAGAGTTGACAGATTACCGCAGCCCATCCAAACAACTCCCGCATCGGGGGCGATCGCACCATCAGCCCTAAACACGCCACGTCTATCCATCCAAACTATCAGAAGGATGCCCCCGCGAGGGTTTTCTAGTCAGAATTTCCCTACCCCTGCGACAAACTGCTTTCAGTATTCCCCTCAGGTCGCTAGCCATAACACCTGCCTAAGCATAGCCAAGTCCAATTTCTTTTAGAGACACAGCTTTGATTAGGACATCTAGCGGAGCAGAATATAGAGATATGAAGTCGCCAACCGAAGATAGATCTTTAAGCTGGCAGAGAATGTGCATCCTGATCGCCAAATATAAAATTGCAGCGTGTAAAATTGCCAAGTAATAGGATTTTTGTCGGGTGTAAGACGTAGGACGAGTTTGACCGCTGCATACAACTCAGCTATCCCCCGCTCATTATGATTCAGCCTCCCCTCTGGCACGACGAACAACCTCAAGACGCGATCGACTGGCAACCACAAATGGGGAGCATTCTGGGTAAGCTTCCCCTTGAGGCCAAACTCTGGGCCGAAAGCTTACCCTGGCATCAGCGGCGCTACGTGCTCTCGCTATGTTATCTGATGTGCGCGGCATCTCCCGAAATGCAAGCCGAGTTCCTCGACGACTACACCGCAGACGGGTTAATCTCTCGCAAGCTCGAAGATAAAGACACAGAGCAGCGAGTTCGTGACTACCTCCGCGAGTTCCGCATTAATACAGACTTAGACGTAACGGTGTTGCGGCAATACATTCGTCAGTTCTATATCCACTCCGCTCAAGACTCGCGCCGCCAGCCCGATTTGTATCTAGAATCTGCTCTACGCTTGGTGTTTAGCACCGAAGAACGCAACAGTGTCTTTAACTATATTTTGGGGTTTGAGTTGCTCAAAATGATGTTTCGCATGAGTTGGCGACAGCATGAACGGCTCTACCGCCTCCAGCGCAACCAAGATGAGTTCATTACGCTTTACGTCAGACCAATCCAGCATACCCATCGCATCAATAACATCATCGTTCCCAAAGATGAGGGCGTCTTTTTTGCAAAGCGCGATTACTTCGTACAAGCCCCCGAACTCTCTGATAAAAAGCTAGTGGAATTAGTCATTGCGACATTTACAACCGATATTGTCTCTACCTTTGGGTTCTCGATTATTCGCCATCTCAACTCCCTCGTCTTTGACTACGATTACATCATGAACCCAGAACAAGAAGTTATTTTTGACGTTCAACTCACAGAATGAATGCTCCCTACCTAGACATTACCTAGACATTACGAATAATGGCCAAAGCTGGGCATAATAGCAGGATTAAACCCTTGGCTGATCAGCGTTCTGGCACTAACGAGTATTATTTGTAGGGCACTCCCAATGACACCCCCCAACTTAAAAGAGCCAGGGTTTGTCTTGAGGGGTAGAGTCATTCGCCTTCAAAGATCAAGCGTCAAAGGAACCATCAAACCTTGAGAAAACGCATCAATTTTTGAGAGAAATAGGATAAACCCAATCTTTGTATTTGGGGTCGCGGTTTTCGGTAATGGCCGTCAGCTTTTCCCGTAGTTTTTCGGTAATGGGGCGCTGATTAGAAAACTTATAGTTCTCAACGCGGCTAATGGGGGTCACGCGGGCTGCAGTACCGCTCAAAAAGGCTTCATCCGCGATGTAGAGTTCAGACTTATCGACCGCACGTGCTTCGACCGGGATGCCCAACTCCTTGGCAACCACCAGCACACTATCCCGGGTAATCCCTTCCAAAATATCTTGGTCAACCGAGGGGGTAATCAGCCGCCCATTGCGCACCAAGAAAATGTTCATGCCCGAGGCTTCGCTGACCTTGCCTTGGGAGTTCATTAAAATAGCTTCATCGAAGCCTGATTCGACTGCTTCGGTTTTGGCCAAAGAAGAGGTGATATAAGCGCCGCTGATTTTGCCACGCAGGGGCAAGCTTTGATCTTCTTGGCGCACCCAAGAGCTAATCCGGCAGCTAACGCCATCGGGAGAAAGATAGTCGCCTAGCTCTAAGCCATAGACAAAGAAATCTTTTTCGACGTTGTGGAGACGCGGCGAGATGCCGAGGTCAGAGGTATAGACAAAAGGTCGGATGTAGAAGGACTGGGTCGGGCTATTTTTTTGAACGAAATCTGTGATGACCTGCTGAATTTTGTCAGCCGGTAGATCCATATGCATAAGATGAGCACTACTGCTCAACCGTTGGCAATGACGGTCTAGCCGAAACAACAAAACTTGATCTGAATTTTGGGGATCTGGAATGCCCCGCAAGCCCCCAAACGCGCCAGTGCCATAGTGTAAGGCATGGGTAGCGATCGAAATTTTGGCATCTGCGAACGGAATAAATTGATTTTGAAAGTAGGCGATTGGAAGGAAGTTATGCATAGTGTTGAAACGTTCGAAGGTACCCATGGAGGGAAGGTTGCACCCGTGAAAACTGGGATCGCGCCGAGTGCCCAGAAAATAGCGGGGGACGGAGCGCTGAGCTTAGACGGGTAAGGGCGATCGCCTCTAGCTAGCCTAAAAGGAACGGGGCGTTTAATCAAGCGTGGAGACAAGGAGAATCGAGGGCGATCGCCCTTGAAATGATTCTAAGAAATGTCTCGCACCCGTTTGCCGTTTTATACTTGGACGCACCTTGGACGCACCTTGGACGGCACCTTGGACGGCACCGTAGAGGGTCTGGGGAAACTGCAGGTAGATTGTAGGCAGGGTAAAGTTGACTGGCTGCAGACTTAGCCCGATAATCCCAGTATATTTCGGGATCTTTCTGCGCTACTCTTCGGTTAAGGGGTTTTTGGAAAAGCGTTTGGTCAGATTCAAGCCAACTTTCGAGCCAATCGAGCCAATCGAGCCAATCTTGAGGTCAATGGTTGAGACTAGGCCGACGCCAGCATCGACACTAGAGAGCGTATGGATGCCAGCCAGGGTGACTGGGCTTCAACAGAATCAGGAAGAGCTTGACGACGGCAGTTGTTTTTGCAACCCCGAAAAAATACCCTCTCCAAAGATATTTGCCGGATTTGTCTCTAAATCGGTTGCACAGGGGAATAGTTAAGAAGTAAACCGGGTTGAGCCTAGAGATCTGGTTGAAACTACGGTTTACAGGCGCTCCTCTTCTCTAAGATGCTCTGAAGAATGCTCCCATGAGTCTGCTGAAATAGGTTTCACTGGGATAGTAGAATTTAAGCGACATCACTCTTTTTCACGTTATTTTCATCTAGTTCAATATCTATTTCAATACCACTTAGTTCGAGATGGGCAAGGATGGCTCAGGTACCTGACGAGAAATTGCGGTTGATGGTTGTTGATGATGAATCAGACAACCTTGACCTCCTGTTTCGCACCTTTCGCCGCGAATTTCAGGTGTCTAAGGCAGAAAGTGCTTTGGCTGCCTTGGATTTACTGCATCGGGATGGAGAGGTGGGGATCATTATTTCCGACCAGCGGATGCCCCGCATGACCGGGACGGAATTGCTGAGCCGCGTGGCGGATGAATACCCTGATACGATTCGCATCCTGCTGACGGGCTACACCGATGTCGAGGATTTGGTCGATGCCATCAACACGGGCAAGGTCTTTAAGTATGTGACTAAGCCGTGGAACCCCGAAGATATGCAGCGCGTGGTGCAGCAAGCATCCGAAACGTACCGCTTGGTGAAGCATCGGACGGGGACGCTGAACCGAGCCTTGCGGCGGGAGTCGATTTTCAATGGCGTGATGACCGCCATCCGCGAATCGTTGGACTATGACAGCATGTTACAAACCATTGTGGCCACAATGGGGCAAACCTTTTCAGCCCATGCCTGTGTGCTGCATCCACTCGATGAAGGCGTGGAGCTAGACGGAACCCTGACCCATCGAGTGCAAGCGGGTTCTCACATCTACGAGATGGAGCAGGCGTCGGACGCTCCAGAAGATGCGGGGATTAACCACAAGGGTGAGGGGTTAGAGCGGTATGTGGGCGATCGCCCTACCCAGATCCTTGCCTCTGCAGATAGCGCCTACTCTCAACTGGTGGTGTCACTGACCTACCAAAAACAAGCCCTAGCCCTCCTGGTCTTATATCGTCGTGCCGACCAGCCCGCTTGGTCAGAAGAAGATTTAGAAGTTTTGGAAGCAGTTTCTAGCCAAGCCGCCTTAGCCATTTTCCAAGCGCGGCTATACCAACGCATCCAAAAGCAAAGCGAGCAAATGCAAGCAGAGTTGGCGGTCGCACGGCAAATTCAAACCAACCTTTTGCGCCAAGAACTCCCCACCCTCGACCATGTTCGCATCCAAGCCTGTTGCCATCCAGCCCGAGAGGTAGGCGGTGACTTTTTCGAGGTCTACGTGCATCCCCGTGGCGACCTTTGGGTAGGGGTTGGAGATGTTTCAGGCAAAGGGGTACCCGCTGCTCTTTTTATGGCAAGCGCCATTACGGTGTTGCGGCGTGAGTTGTCTCAAGACTGCCCACCCGAACCTGACCGGGTCATGCAAAACCTCAACAGTACTCTCTCGGATGATTTGGTCAGCAATAACTGCTTTATTACAATGGTGTTGGCTCGTTATAGCCCCCAAACCCAAGAGTTAGTCTACGCCAATGCAGGGCATATCTATCCCTTAACCTGGGCCAAACTAGAGGGCTTGTCAGAGGATCGAGCCACCCCTCTCGAACCCAACTATCACAAGGTACGGGGCGTACCGTTAGGGATTTTACCTGTTTGGAAAGCACCCGCCGGGCGGCTTTCGTTAAAGCCAGGAGAGGTATTTGTGCTCGCCAGTGATGGGCTTACCGAGGCGACAGTTTTAAGTGAGGGCAACCCAGGGGGGCAAATGCTACATCAAAGCGGGTTATGGAAGATTTTTGAAGAGCAACGAGGAGCCGTTAACTTAGCGGAAGTCTTGCGTCACATTCAATCTCAAACCCACGCACAGGAAGACGACCAAACCATACTGTCGCTGGAGGTTTTGCATAGTCATGAGAACTGAGTTGCATATTCCCAGTGATTTGAAGTTTCTGGGAATCGTTGAAAGCTGGTTATTGGGGGCGCTAGAACTAGAACTAGGGTCTGAGGTGGATTGGAAGAAGCAATCTAACCGGATGCGACTGGTATTAGTAGAAGCTTATTCCAACGTAGTGCGCCATGCCCATCGCGATCAGCCTAATCTGCCCGTGCTAATTCGCTTGGAGATGCGCGATCGCGCCATCCATTTAGAAGTATGGGACTGTGGCCAAGGGTTTGACCTCAATAATTACCTCCCCCCTGAACCTGACGATTTTCAGGAAGGTGGCTATGGCTGGCTGATTCTAAACCGCCTAATGGACAAGGTAGAATACCGCCTACAAATCAATGGCCACAACTGCTTGACGATGGAAGCAACACTACTCAATACGACTCAAGTGCCTGCGGAAGTGGAGTGATCGAACAGATCTAACCCTTACAGATCTAAGCATTAGTTTTTTTTGTAAAATGCCCCATGGTTGCGTCTATTTTGCAAACAACCCTAACGCATCAGTCAATCCTAACAATCTTATTTTACGGGTTCCAAACCTACACCCAGAATTTATTAGCGTCGTCAAGCGATGGATGAAATCCTTGCTCAGCCTGTGTTGTGGTATCAGCAGGTATATGGAAAAAGCTATGACTGCTTTAGTACAAGAACTTTTAGATACCTTCGACCGATTGACAGACTCAGAACGGTTGGATTTGGTAGTGGATATTCTAAAGCGGGCGGTTTACCTAGATTTTTAACCCTTGTCTAATGAAGATTTAGTTCTGAACGCTGAGGAACTTTTTCTAGAATTGGATGAGCAGGAAGCTCTGAATGAGTAGCCCTGAGCGCGGTGAAGTTTGGCTAGTTGATCTGGGTTATGGAGCGAAAGTCAGGCCATGTTTGGTAATCAGTATTCCTGCTCTTAATCAAGATCGTGCATTAGCGATTCTAATTCCACATACAACAAGTCTACGTGGTTCAAGGTTTGAAGTTCAAATCAAAATTAATTTCCTTCGAGAAGGAGGCTTTGACACATAAAGCGTAATCACAATTCCTCGTGCAAAGCTTTTAGGCAAATTGGGTAGTTTGACATCTGAGCAAATGGTAGAAGTTGAGGATGTACTGCTTTTCTGGTTAGGGTTTGAAGAAATTAATCCTGAAGAAGGCAAAGAGTAACCAATGTGCTGTTTGTGGCGGCAGCATAATGGGAACGTTAGCCTGAAAATTTGGACAATGGCGGCTGAGTCAACGTATGAGCCGCTGACTGAAGCCCCTGAACGCTCATCTGAGATTTGATGCCTCATCCTTCGCATCGTTACATACTTGGGTCTACCGACTCTTTCAAGTCTTACAAAAAACCTACCTAGTTGTGTCGCTATTGCATCGCAGGGATCAGAGGACTCCTGCGATGCAATAGCTGTAGCGATGGCAAGCGATAGTGGTGGCACCTATCGTCTCTGATGTGGCATTTCAACGTATTCATGGCCTCAGTGCCGCTTAAAAACCAGATATATACTCACTGATGGATTAACTCGTCAGTTGAACCCATGAGCTGAACCCATCAGTTGACTGAATCGTTCAATCATAAGGATGGTTGAGGTGTTGGCAGGGTGCGGGTTGGTGTGGGGCTTCGAGGGTACAGGGCATTGCGACCCTAGAATTATTGGGACAGGAACCCTGTCAGTAAGAGCGGGACGAGGAGAATCACGACGATGATGATCAAGAGTGTGCCGGGTTCGAGGCGAACCAAGTTTGGATCAGGTTTAGGCATAAAACATCCTGGGCAGGTCGTTGCATCTATCCTAGTTGTGCTGAGTTGAGGAATCAACCTTAGCCGAGGGAGCACCTCTGCGGATGCTCTGGATCAATTATCATCAAGCAACCTCGCATCGAGCCAACATGGGCAAATGCTGACATCAGTGGAGCGGGGATGTCTATGCAATTTGAGTCTATGAAATTTGAGTCTATTCAGTTTAAGTCTGTGAAATTTGAATCTATGAAATCTGAGTCTATGAAATTTGAGACTATGAAATTTGAGACTATGGCGATCCATGCCGGACGGCAAGCAGATCCAACAACAGGCGCGATCGCCCCACCGCTATACCTATCAACCACTTTCGCCCAAGAGCCAGATTTGGGTTATCAATACACCCGCATGGGCAACCCCAACCGCTCTATGTTGGAAGACTGCTTGGCGGCGTTAGAAGGCGGCGAGGTGGCGATCGCCTTTGCCTCTGGGAGTGCGGCCACGGCCAGTGTGTTGCAAGCGCTGCACCCTGGGGATCATGTGATTGCGCCCAACGATGCTTACACCGGCACGACGGCCATTTTGCGATCGCTCCTCCAACCTTGGGGCGTCGTTGTCAGTTTTGTGGATATGACCGATCTTGATGCGGTGCAGCAGGCCGTGCAACCCAACACCCGCTTAGTTTGGATTGAAACCCCCTCTAACCCGATGTTGCGGCTCGTGGATATTGCAGCGGTGGGGGCGATCGCCCACCAAGCCGATGCACTCTGCGTCTGCGATAACACCTGGGCAACGCCGATGCTCCAACGCCCCTTTGCCCTTGGGGCTGATTTGGTTGTCCATTCCACCACTAAATATTTGGGTGGCCATAGTGATTTGCTGGGAGGGGCTGTGGTTGCCAAAACCAACTCGGAGGTGGCACAGCGAATTCGCCAGATTCAAGCGGTCGGGGGGGCGGTGCCTGCGCCCTTCGACTGCTGGCTATTGATGCGGGGGATCCAGAGTTACCCTTATCGGATGCGCGGCCATTGCGCCAATGCCCTGAAGCTGGCGCAATGGCTGCAGCAACATCCCGCCATCAAGATGGTGCATTACCCTGGGCTGCCCGATCATCCTGGCCATGCCATTGCCCAAGCGCAAATGGCCGATTTTGGCGGCATGTTATCGGTACAGATCCTCGCAGGCCGAGAACCGGCGATCGCCCTGCTCTCCCATTTACAAATTTTCCAACGCGCCACCAGCCTGGGCGGGGTCGAAAGCCTCATCGAACACCGCGCTACCACCGAAGGCTCCGGCACCCAAACCCCCGATGATCTACTGCGGGTTTCTGTGGGCTTGGAGCACATTGATGACTTGATCGCCGATTTTGCCCATGCCCTCGACTGCATCGCTTAGGGTCGTCCCGTTTCCCCAAACACCTCCGATAATAGGAAACGGAGAGGGGATTCTATCCGGCCTCCCGCTACTCGGTGAGAACGCATCTGGGAACAGGGGCGCAGGGGATCGAGGGACACTGGGCACGGCTCTCACCGCCGATGGTAGATCCCACAATCTAAGCGCCAGATGTATGCCTAGCGCAGGTTTTCGCCGCCCACCGTTGAACTCTAAACTCTAGAATTGTCATGATGAGCGATCGCTACACCCCATTTCTCGATCATGTTGTGGCCGAAACATTGGCCGGACGCATCCAATCAGAAGGTCAGTTGGAGCGATTACTGGCCGAGCAAATTGAGGTAGGCACCGGGGAATTGTTTGAGCGCAGTTTGGCCGCGCAGTTGCAGGAATGGCAGCGGGTCGTAGATACCGAAACCGACGAGTTGAAACAGGCAAAGGCCACCCGCAAGCTGCGATCGCTCAAAAAGCTAAACAGCGCTTGGGTGACGTGGCAAAAGCGCCAGCTTGCCGATAATGCCTGCGCGATCGCCCTCCAACGCCTCCAAAAAGCAGAAGTGGCCGATCGGTTAACGGTGTTCGTTGAGTTACTCGACCCCAACCAGCGCCACCCCCTCACCCACCCACAACTCCAGCAACTCGCACAACAGTTGCAGAGTAGCGCCGGGGAAAATGTGGAGTTACAGCTTATCGCCAAAGGGCTGAGCAACGGGTTAGGGGCGATGCAACAGGTCGAAGGGGCGATCGTCAGTTGGCTTTACGACGCTCAGCGTTCTGTGGGTTTTGGGGATAACCAGCAACGCCCTGGCCCCTGGAAAACTTGGGCTGATCAGGTAACTAGCCCATTTCCCAAAGCCCTATTTCAGGGGCAGGCTCAGAATCAATCGGCGGCGATCGCCCTCCAGGCTCATCCTGAGTTCAACCTGAGCAATTGGGTAGAACTGGCGATTTTGCTCCGGGGCTTGCAAACGGGCTTGGTCGCTTGGCTCGACAAACAGCCCTATAGCATCCAAGGCGGGCAGCATTTGGCAGGTGTGACGTTTCTCGTCTTTGCGATGGTGTGGAGTGAGGTGAGCGCTGGCTTGCAGCAAGCCGCTCAGCTAACGGCAGAGGAACGACAGCGGTTTGCCCACGCTTCTTTCCAGAGTGCCTTGCAGGTCTTACGCCAATTTGCCCAGCGCGAAAACTTCCCACTTTATGGTGGAATTTTTGCTTCCTTTTCGGGAGAAAGCTTCCGCGAAACCATTGCCTACCTCGATCAACCCCTCAGAGAAACCGAAAATACCCAAGAAAAAGCCCGCATTCTCACTGTTTTGGCCTACTCTCAACGGCTGTTAGGACGCTATGAACGGGCGCTCACCTGGCACCAAGAAGCCCTAGAGCTAGCCCGCGAAGCCGGGGATCAGCGCTGTGAGATCGCCAATCTCAACCATTTCAGCCGCCTCAGCCTCTATCGCAAGCAGTATGAGCAGGCGATCGCCCAAGCCCAGTTTGCCCTGATTTTGGCACGCCAAATTGGCGATCGCCAAGGCGAAGCCAATGCCCTCGCCAGTTTGGGTTATAGCCAAGTGATGGATGCCCGCCAACAAATTAGTGCTGAGTCAGCAGACAGACTAGAGTCGGCATTGCAAGCCCTTGAACGGGGCAAAAAACTCACCGATGCTGAAGATCGCCAAAACCTCGCCCTCTGTGTCATCGGAATCGGGATCGCCAACGCCTTGCTCAACCGGCCTGAACCTGCCCAGAAAGCCCTAGAGCAGGGGATTGGGCTGGCGGCTCAGGTGGGCGATCGCGATCTGCAAGGCCTCAGTTGCGTCTACCTAGCCGAAGCCTGTTACCAACTTCAGCACACTGATTTGGCGCTATATTACGCCTGCCTGGGGATGTATAGCCTCCAACAACGCGATAACCCCCTCTGGGAAAAATCCGCTGCACTGCTTCTGATTCTCAAGGGCCAGTTAGGAGCCGAGAATTTTGGTTTGCGCCTCGATCAACTGCGCCCCAAACTGTTGCCGCATCTCGGCGTCGATGGCTTTGACTATCTACCCGTCTTGCTCGCCCGTTACTCAGAAGATTAGCGCCGTTGGCTCATCTCCACTGACCTCGCAGAACTCGTACTCAGCGGCGTAAATTTACCCACTACGAACAAGGAGCCTAAGCCCCTTGGCTGAATTGCCCAATGGTAGATAGATCTCCGCTTATGAGTAATAGCCCAGCTTTTATAGCCCCCCGTTGCTCTAAAAGCTGGGCTATTCTGCCGAAACCTCTTTAGCAGAAATGGCTTCTTGGGTCGCATTGACTGACGCCTCAGCGGAGGCATCTAAGGCATGAGCCTTTGGCAAATCATCCGGAGAAGCGGGAACCGATGGGTCGAGATCGGCAATCTGGGGATCGGCATTGCGCTTCGAAAAACCCCAGGCAAATAAAGCGGCGATCGCCCCCACCATCACCCATTCTGGCGGCACCCAGAGCGGGTTAATAATCCGCAGTAATAACCGCACCCCCACCAGCGCCACGGTAGTATATCCAGCATCTTCGAGGTGGGTGTAAATGGCCAACCAGCGGATAAACAACCCAGCCATCAACCGCAAAGACAGCACCCCAATCAAGCCACCGATCAAGACCAGCCAAATCTCCTCAGAAATGGCGATCGCCGTTGTGACACTGTCTAGCGAAAACGCAAGATCCGTCAGCGCAATGGTAGGAATGGCCTGCCACAGCGATTGAAACCGAGGGCCATGGTGGTGAGATTCTCCAGACTCATCGGTATCATCCGAACGGAAATAGTTGAAAACCAGCCACAGCAGGTATAGCGCCCCAGCCAATTCAAACTGCCAATAGCGAATCACCCAGGTGGCCGTCAAGATTAAGAGCACCCGTAAGCCAAACGCCACTAGCAGCCCTAGGTTGAGCGCTTGGCGTTGCATTTTTTCGCTCTGCAGCCCTTGGGCAATGGCCGCTAGGGCGATCGCATTATCCGCAGAAAGGACAACCTCTAACGCTATTAGCACCGGCAATAGCAAAAGAGTGTCAACCCCAACATTGGAGGAAATATCAAGTAATGAATCCAGCATGAATCAGCAATTAGCTCGCAGGTCGCAGTCAACAGTCATCTCGCAATCAAAAGACCGACTTGCCCTTATCTTAGGGTCTTATCTTAGGCTCTTATCTTAGACTGACGACCGGTGGGCGATCGCCAGTAGTCTTGCAAATTCCTTTCACTCAGCTTAACGTGGAAACCTCATGGCAGACCGACGGAACGCGGGAAGCAGCGACCTAGCCTCCCCCAAAAATCGATCGATCCTCTTCCCCACGCTCCCATCCTCTAACGATCCTCAGCAAGCATGGCCTTACTCGACTCATTGCTAACCCAATTCCGTGCCACCCTACCCTATGGAGTGGTTGTCGCCGAATTCCTCACCGTGCAAGATGGGCAGTTTGCCGTGCGCGCCCTCGTGCAGGTGGGTGGGCAAACCCTTGCCTCCGGAATGGCCACCGCCCCTCAAATCGAGCAGGCCGAAGATCGCGCCAAAGAACGCGCCCTCCAAGCCTTTGGCCTCTCTAGCACAGGTGCAGCAGTATCCCCCTCCGCACCAGCAACCGCAGCCCGCTTTTCGCCCACCCCCTCGCCGCAGGTCGCTAGTGCAGTGCCCCCCGTCGCCCCAAGTCCGGAACGCCTCGACCCAGCCCCTGCCGAATCGGCCAGTTTGCCCGTCGCCGATTTCTATAGCCACATGACCATGGCAGCCCAAGACGATGCCGACGAAGTTCCCCCGCCCCTCCCACCGATGCAGCGCGCCTCTGATCTCCTGCCACCCAAACCAACGGCTGAAGCATCGGCATTAGACCCAGAAAAATCTCGCACCCCCAAAAAACCAAAACGCCAAGAGCCTGCCACCGAGGAGCCAAAGTCTGCCGCCACCATCCCAGAATCTGTGGATTTGTCAGATGTGATCGCCCAGACAGACATCGAACTCCGGCGACTCGGATGGACGCCAAGCATGGGGCGCACCTATCTAGAGCAAGCCTACAATAAGCGATCGCGCGCCGAACTCAGTGAACTCGAACTCTACGAATTCCTGAGCTATCTCACCAGCCAACCGACCCCTGAAACCGCCCCAAGCTGATCCCCAAGCTTCCATCACCAAGCTTCAAGTCCTCTCGATAGACCCAATCTATAGACCTCAGACTTAAAATCTCTGGATACAGATACCATCCAGGCACTTTTTAGTCACAAAGGTTAGAACATACCAGCGTCATTCCCGTGAAAACGGGAATCCACGGGTCCCACGACTCTCAAGGTGGATTCCCGACTGCGCGGGAATGACAGGTACGGGAATGGCAGGTAAATGTCCCATGGATCATGGCTACAGCTATACAAACAGGCTCCTAAGAAAACTCCCTCTCCCAGACAACTACATCAAGGAAAGGGAGTTTGGGTCAGGAGG
>Ga0105049_10002653_pt1 | contig 21170 bp, 17 predicted proteins | sample MAT06_FD_78087 | JGI IMG/M metagenome (GOLD analysis project Ga0105049, IMG submission 78087) | Freshwater microbial communities from Lake Fryxell liftoff mats and glacier meltwater in Antarctica - MAT-06 | ecosystem: Environmental > Aquatic > Freshwater > Ice > Liftoff microbial mat | place...
ATCCTTTTGAACGTAACTTGCTGACTCGGGGGCGTGTGCCTGTGACCAACGAGTTGTTCTACAAAGTGATTCAAAAAGGGAACGACTTTTGGAACGCAGCGTTCTTCTGTGGATCAGCGGCTGTGATTCGTCGAGACTACGTTTTAGATGTTGGTGGGATCGCCACCGGAACCGTAACTGAAGACTGCCACACGTCACTACGCTTGCATGGTAAAGGCTACGAATCGGTCTACTACGACAAAATTATGGTGGCAGGTTTAGCACCTGAAACTTATCCTTCTTACGTTAAGCAGCAAGCCCGCTGGGCAAGGGGTATGGCGCAGATTCTGCGAATAGAGAACCCTTTGTTTAATCAAAAGTTGAAGCTGTCTACTCCTCAAAGGCTCTGTTATTTTTCGGCATGTTCCCACTTTTTCTTCGGGTTTCCCCGGATTATGTATGCTGTCGCACCCGTCCTGTTCCTGTTGTTTAATATCAACATTGTTCGAGGGTTAGGGATTGAAACTTTGGCGTATGCTGTGCCTCACATTATCTTGGGAATGAACGCGAATTACATTACCAATAAAAACGCGCGCTTCTCTTTTTGGAACGAGATTTTTGAATATGCGATGGCGTTCCAAAATGGAATTGTGACCGTTTTGGCTTTGATCAATCCTAAGCTGGGCAAGTTCGATGTCACTGATAAGGATTTGCGTTCCATTACGCGCCGCAGCTTTGACTGGGGCCCGACTCGCATTTCTTTGATTTTGACGATTCTGTTAATTATTTCCTTAATTGCCGTTCCTTTCTGGCTGCTGCTGCGCCCTGAAGTCACTGAGGCGATCGTCATTAATGGGCTGTGGGCAATCTTCAACCTAATTTTCCTCAGCGGCGCGCTGTTGGTGGCGTTTGAGCAACCCCAGCTTCGCCAAGCGCACCGTTTAGGGCGGCAGCTTGATGTGGTCGTGAGTGATGTAATTAGTGATACGAACACTACTTGGCGGGGCAAGACGGTGAACGTTAGCGAAAATGGCGCGCACATTTTACTAGAAGGCAACAACCACAATCTTCCCGATATTGTGCAAGTAGAGCTAATGGGCGATTCTGATAAGCGGGCACATGTGAATGGCAGAATTACGCGGCTTGAGCCAATCAGTGCCGATCGGGTCTCTCTGTCGTTGATGTTTGAGAATGTGACTCAGGCGCAGTCTGACGCACTGGTGTTAGTCATTTATTCGGATGTAGAACAGTGGTACTCGCAGCAGCGGGTGGAGGTAGATAAGCCGCTAGAATCTTTGCGATTCTTGGCGGCTGGTGTCCTTCGTGCCTTCCGCGATCCTCGTCCAGGCAGATCGGTACAACGAGCGCGTATCTGATGTTGTATTACGTTTAGCCTAGAAAAATTAATGACCTCCTGTACGCTAGTGTTCAGGAGGTTTTTTCACAGTGCAGCAGACTTATCCGCTAGTATTCAGGAGATTTTTTCATGGTGCAGCAACAGGCTTATCAATCTCTTGCTCCTGCTCAGCAGCGGCAGCGGCAATGGGAACTGGCGATCGCCTTCCTTAAACTAGGGATATTTGCCTTCGGGGGACCCGCCGCCCATATTGCCATGATGGACGACGAAATGGTGAAGCGCCGTCAATGGCTCAGCCGCGAAAAGTTCTTAGACTTAATCGGCATCACTAATCTTATTCCCGGCCCAAACTCGACTGAAGTAGCCATTCACATTGGCTACGAACGGGCTGGATGGCGGGGTCTACTGATTGCTGGTTCTAGCTTCATCTTGCCTGCCACGCTGATTGTTTGGGCATTGGCAGCTATTTACGTGCAATCCCGGTCTTTGCCGCAAGTGGGCTGGCTTTTGTATGGGGTCAAGCCTGTAATTATTGCGATCGTGTTGCAAGCACTGTGGAAGTTGGGCAAGACCGCTATTAAAGATCGACCGACGGCGATCGCCACTTTCCTCGTCGTCTTATTTTCCTGGTGGCGCTATCCAGAAATCTTGCTCTTGCTTTTGGCAGGGGTGGGGGTAATGCTGATTAAAAATGGGCGATCGATTGGGTTTTCCGCCGGACTCTTGCCGATTCCGTTGCTGTTGCAGGTCGCTCCTATTCCCATGAGTGGCGTTAATATTTTTTGGGTTTTTCTGAAAATTGGTTCGGTGCTGTATGGCAGCGGCTATGTGCTGCTGGCTTTTTTGCAGCGCGAATTTGTGGAGCGATCGCCCGTTCTCACGTCTCAACAAATTTTGGATGCCGTCGCCATTGGGCAAATTACGCCGGGTCCTATCTTTACTACCGCTACATTTGTCGGGTATTTGCTGGGGGGTAATGGGGGGGCGATCGCGGCAACAGTCGGGATTTTCTTGCCAGCATTTGTCTTTGTGGCTGTCCTTAATCCTTGGGTGGATCAACTGCGTCAGTCTCGTTGGGCGAGCGGTTTTTTAGATGGGGTAAATGCAGCATCGCTGGGGCTGATGACGTTGGTGACTTTACAGCTTGGGCAGAGTGGCATAGTAGATGGCTGGACAGGGGCGATCGCGCTCATCAGCGGGGTTTTGCTGTTGCGATTTAAGGTCAATTCTGCGGCGTTGGTGATAGGCGGGGGAATCATTGGATTTCTCTTGCATCTAATCATTCCGGGTGCGGTTAACTAGGTTTTAATATGTCTGTTCTCGTTTTCGGTAGCCTCAATATGGATCTGGTGACGCGCACCCATCGGCTACCCCAAGCCGGAGAAACGATCGCCGGATATAGCTTTGAATCTGTCCCTGGTGGTAAGGGCGCCAATCAAGCGGTAGCAGTGGCGCGGCTGGGTGTGACTGTGCAAATGAGGGGGCGAGTCGGAGGGGATGAATTTGGCAAGACGCTGATTGAAAGTTTGCAATTATCTGGGGTGGACTGTGACGGCATCAGGGTCGATGAAACGAGCCGTTCAGGCGTGGCGGCGATCGCCATAGATGACTCAGGCGAAAACCATATCATCATTGTTCCGGGTGCTAATGGCAAAGTTGACTTATCCGATGTTGAACGTCTGCCGCTTCTCGCCAGCAAGGTTCTACTGCTCCAACTTGAGATTCCTTTGGCGATCGTGCTTGCTGCTGCCCAAGCCGCTAAACAAGCAGGCGTCACGGTCATCCTCGATCCGGCTCCGGCTCCGACGCAATTGCCAGCAGAACTCTACGCAGCCGTTGATATTTTGACGCCTAACCAGGTCGAAGCCGAGCAACTCACAGGCATTGCCATACAGGATGAAGCTTCCGCAGTCCAGGCTGCGAGACAATTACGACAGCAAAGCGTGGCAACGGTCATCGTGAAAATGGGAGCGCAAGGGGCGCTTTGTGCAACGGCGGCGGGAGAGTTTTGGGTGTCGCCTTTTCGAGTGAGGGCGATCGATACAGTCGCAGCGGGAGATGCCTTTAATGGTGGGTTGGCAGCAGCCTTAGCAGAGGGTTTGCCGTTACCAGAGGCTTGTCGATGGGCAGCGGCAGCCGGGGCACTGGCTACCACTGTCAAAGGAGCGCAGTCTGCAATGCCAACAAGGAATGAATTGCTGCGATTAGAGGATATTTGAAAAGTATCGCCCCTCATCTGTAGGGGCTTGGCATTCGGCTAAAAAGTTCTCCGACTCACCCAAAAATATCCATCCGAATGCTACGCCCTTATACTTGACATCACATCGATAACTTTTCAGACATCCCCATAATGGGTTAGAAATTTAACTCTGTTTCAGTGCCCCATCTCCATCCAACTGATCCAAAATTTCAATTATCTCGCGCTCAAACGTTACCTGTGCGCGGTTCGTCCTTCCACCCACAAAAAAGCCTTTGTCAGTTTGCAGCGCCCAAACCTGGGAGTGCGACACATAGCTCATCATCACCCCTAACATCACCAAGCCAAAGCCCAGATAAACCGCCGGAATGCCGGGGTCAGCCTTAATCTGTAGCCCAGTGCTGCCAATTACTTTTTCAATCGACAAATTTACGCCATTGACTTCTATAGACCTGCCTTCCCGTACTGTTGAAATCAGCTTGCCTTGCAGGTCGTAAACTAACAGCGTGCCCTGAAGATCTTTTGCCAACAGATAAACGCCTTCCGTTAAATCTGGCTTAGTCGGAATCAATGTGCCCCAAATTTTCCCCTTGCCGCCCGTATCCAATAGCTCCATCGGCAATTGCAAGGTGGGGCTGTTGTTGAGGTGGACTTGCACAGCCGCTACGCCCCAATCTGCCTGATACATCGTCACTCCGTTATGGCGTAACGGCTTATTGACGTGGATGGTTTGGCGATCGACCTCTTCCCCGGTCTGATTCAACACCGATAGATCGGAATAAAACTGGTCGATCGCCCCAGCCGGCGTATAGTCGATCCAAAATCGATTTACTTTCACCGACCAGTCCTTCGGAATTTGCGCCGCCGACCAAGGCCCCGCATCAAACACATTCGTGACCTTAAACGTTTCGCCGCTGGGAATCATCTCTTGAGCAAAGAACCCCGTCATGGCGCCGTAAATAGAACCCGCTAACGTAATCAGCATGGCAGCGTGAACGAAAATGGGTCCGATTCTTCCGGCAATACCTTTGCGGGCATAGAGCTTGTCGCCTTCTTGAAACACCAGATAGCGTTTTTGTTTCAAGAGGGGCATGAGCGCATCTAAAGAGCCTGTCTCAAATTCAGCACTCAGCGCCAGCTTTTGAAACTGCCGCGACTGATCATAAAACTTCCAATTGCGGGCGGCTTTGAGCGCTGGAAACTGCCGAGTGAAGGTACAAGCAGTGAGGCTGGAGCCAAACAAAATTAACAGCGCCAAAAACCACCAGGTGCGGTAAACGTGGTCTAGCCCAACGATTAGTAATACTTTCCAGGTCAGAAATCCAAACAGAGCAGGACTTTCAGGATAGTTGGCTTGGTAAAAAGAAAGGGCTTGACCTTGTTCGATGACGGTGCCGGAAATGCTGAAAAGGGCGATCGCCAGTAAAAGCGCGATCGCCAGTTTTAAGTTCGCCAACAGCGGCAACAACTCTCGCTTAAAATACTGCCCAGGCAATGCACTCAAACTCAATAATTTGGTTGAAAAAGAAGATTCTGTCATAACCTAAACCGACCCAGGGAAAACCCGAAACAGCAGCGAAAACACCCCAAACCCAACCAATAAACCACCGCTTACTGGATTAATCCACCCCGACCACCGCCGCAGCTCCAGTAGCTTCTTCAAGGAAGCTGTAAACGTTCCGGCAACAATCAGCGGAGCCACATGACCCGCAGTATAAGCCAGCAGCAGCGCACTCCCTAACAGCGGATCGCCCGTCGTCGAAATCCAGCCCAGCAGCGAAGCCAATACAGGCGTACTGCAAGGCGAAGCCACCAGCCCAAAAGTTAGCCCAATTAAGTATGATCGCACCCCTTCTGGCAAATCCTTAGAAATCCAATCCATCCCCAATCCAGTAGGCAATCTCAGCGGCAACACCTCCAGCAAGTTCAACCCCATTAGGATGGCGATCGCGCTCACTACAATAGGCAAACCCACGCCTACCTGCCCATACACCCTGCCCACCACCGCAGCCACAATGCCCAGTGCTGCTAAAGTCGTCGCCAAACCTAGGGCAAACCAAGTAGATTGTGCAGCAGCTTGGAGGCGGCTTTTGGTTTCGTGACCGCCAATGTAGCCCACGGTGATGGGCAGCATCGACAGCATACAAGGGGTCAAGCTGGTCAGCAAGCCAGCAGCAAAAATGACCCCAATACTGAGCGGGGTCAGATGGCTTAACTGGGCAGATACGGAGCTGTTGGCAAGTTGCTCTAAGTGGTATAGCCAGGTTTGCAAGGATTCGAGCATATTTATGAGGGGGCGATTGAAATAGGTCAATCGATAGAGGCGCGATCGCTAATATCTCTTTCATTCTACCCAATTGGCTGAAGGCAAAAATTTTCAATCTTGCAAAACCTTATGCTGAAAGAGCGATGCTTTATGAAGCGATCGCCTCCTCCAAAATGCTTCTCGCCCCCAGAAAATGGCTCTAGATCAAATCCACTCGGCAAAATCCTTCTAAACTTAGAAAAAGCCGTATTCCAGCAAAAACGAATGAGAGCCACCCAGCCCGTGATCGCTTCCGAGCAAAAAGTGAGCCAGCAGCTCTCTACCTTTCGGCGTTTCTTACGGTATCTTCGCCCCTACCGCCGCGAGCTACCGATCGCCATCCTCCTAGTTCTGATCGGCGCAGCGTCCCAGGCATTCGGGCCTTTCTTCATTGGCTGGTCGATTGATCATTTAATTGCTCAAGGCAACCAGCAAGGATTGTTGCTACTGCTGGGCTTGTTGGCAGGGATTTACTTTGCTGGCGTTTTTGCCATTCGGGGACAAATTTTGCGGATTGGCTCCATCATGCAACGGCTGCTGGCTCAGTTGCGGCAAGATATTTTTATTAAAATTCAAAGTCTACCCCTTAGCTTTTTCGATCGCAGCGAATCAGGCGACCTCATGAGCCGTCTCCTCAATGATGTCAGCACCGTTAACCAAGCATTTGGGCAAACCGTTGCCCAAATGCTTGGCAACTTGTTCAGCTTGGTGGGTATTGTCATCGCGATGCTTTTCATTAACCTTCAACTGGGTTTGCTGAGCAACTTAGCCGTGCCCTTGATGATTTTCACAACGGGATTATTTGCTCGCTGGGCAAGAGCCAGATTTCGCGTCACCCGCCAAACTATCGGCGAACTTTCTGCCAAGTTAGAAGAAGATATTGGCAGCGTCCGAGAAGCACAGGCATTCAACCGCGTCTCGCTCAACATTGCCGAATTCGATACACTCAACGCCGCCAACCGAGATGCCAACGTTCAAGCAGTGGCAATTACCGCCGCCTTTTTGCCCTCCATCGATTTTCTCAACACGATGGCAACGGCTGGCGTATTGGCATACGGTGGCTATCTGGCTGTCACGGGAGCCGCCACGGTGGGCGTAGTCACTTCTTTTCTGCTTTACGTTCAGCAGTTTTTTCGCCCCATTCAAATCCTTAGCCAGTTTTACACGCAGGCTCAATCGGCATTTGCCGGACTAGAGCGAATTTTTCAGCTTTTAGACGAACCCGCACAGCTTAAAGATGCCCCCAACGCCACCATCATGCCGCCGTTGCGAGGTGAGGTGACCTTTGAAGACGTGAAGTTTGCCTACAACGCCAATCAGCTTGTCCTTAAGGGCGTTAATCTGCGCGCTCATCCTGGCGAAATGATTGCGCTGGTGGGGCAAACTGGCGCTGGGAAAAGCACTATTATTAATCTGATTTTGCGCTTTTATGATGTGTCGGGCGGTGCCGTTAAAATCGATGGTATTGATGTGCGCAGTGTGACTCAGGCAAGCTTGCGCCGACAGATTGGCATTGTGCTGCAAGATAATATTTTGTTTAGTGGCACGGTTGCCGAAAATATTGCCTTCGGTGATCCGCAAGCCAGCCAGGCGGATATTGAAGCTGCCGCACAGGCTGCGAATGTTCATGAATTTATCATTTCGCTGCCGCAGGGCTATGCCACGCAATTGGGCGAACGAGGTGCGCCCCTGAGCCAGGGGCAGCGGCAGTTAATTAGCATTGCGCGGGCAGTGTTGATTAATCCACGTATCTTGATTTTGGATGAAGCGACTAGCAGCATTGACACCCGAACTGAGGCGCTGGTGCAAGCAGCGATCGCCCGTCTGCTCAAAAACCGGACTAGCTTCGTGATTGCCCACCGTCTCAGCACCGTCACCCAAGCCGACCAAGTGCTAGTGATTCAGCAAGGTGAAATTGCAGAACAGGGAACCCATGCCGAACTCATTGCCGCAAAGGGTGTGTATGCTAATTTTTATGCCCTACAGTTAGGTGCAGCAGTCCCTTCGCTGAGTTGACTGAGCTAACTTATTAAAATCCTGTGGTTTATGAAAGCATCTATCCTAAGTTTTTTTGGTGTTTCTAGCTGGGTTGTTTCTGGACTACTGATGTCTGGACTAGTGGTCACTGCTGAGTCGGCGATCGCCCAAGACACCTGCCCTTCTGCTACCACCCAACAAGCGCTCAACCGCTGTGCCACGCAAGCTCGACGGCAAGCCGACCAAAGCTTGAAAGATTTCATTGCTGCTTACCAATCCCGCCTATCTCCTGAGCAGGTAATAATGTTGCAACACACCCAGGCAAGTTGGGAATTATTCCGCCGCTTTTCCTGCGAGTTTGAGGCTAGTGGAGTTGCAGGGGGCAGCGCTTATCCGATGGTTTTTTCGGGTTGTATGGCAGCAAAAGCAACTGTACGACTGAGCGAATTACAGAAACTAGCTCAATGTGAAGAAGGCGATTTAAGCTGTCCGGCTCCCGTTCGGGAATAGCCTTGTTGTCAATGTCTACAATATAACCATGCCGCTCCAATCGCCTATCTCCCATTGACCCATGACTCAAGCGCTGATTGCAACCGAACTCACTTTAGGGGACTTGCGCGATCGCTTCGATTTAACGCGCATTCAGGAGCAAGGTTTCTTTACTGAATGGTCGTTTGACACAGATCCACAATTCGGTTTAACCCAAGCGGAACAGCAAGCGCTCGACCGGGTGCAGCAAAACTACTTGAGCCAGTTAGAAGCTCAACTCATGAACGAAGAAACGGTCAAAATGGTCGTTGTCTCGCCCCTGCTAGATGCTGCCGGATTCTATCGCGCTCCGTTTCAAATCGATTCAGAAGTTTCAGTAGAAATTCCTGCGATCGACGAAAATGGTGCGTCTGTCACGGGACGCATTGATACGCTAATTGTGCGTCAGCGGCTCTGGATTTTAGTGATTGAGTCTAAGCGAACACGGTTTTCTGTGCAGTCAGCAATTCCCCAGGCATTGGCATATCTGTTAGCTAAGCCTCAGCTAGAAAAGCCAGGGTTTGCCCTACTGACGAATGGGGGAGAATTTTTGCTAATTAAACTCCAGAAACAGAAAACTCCTGTTTATGATTTTTCCAGTACCTTCTCGTTACTCAATCCTGGGAATGATCTGTATAAAATCTTGAGTATCCTCAAAAAAATAGGGCAGATGCCCTAGCCCAGTGTGCCAATCTCAAAAGTATCCCCGATCGCCCCAAACTATCCGGAGCTTTGGGGGAATTGCTTGTTTCTCAGATCTATGAGGCACAATGATCTGGATTTTTGAGGAGGTCGCTATGAAAAAGATGCTGCAACGAGATTTTGCCCAGGAAATGGTTCCCCAATTTCGCTATCCCGCCAATCCTAGCGATCGCTACCACATCATTCAAGAACTACCCGAATCCGTGACGCTGCAACTCATGGAAAGCGGCTTAGATCTGCCCATGACGGTAAAAGAACGCCAGTCAGTCGTTGAAACAGAATACGCCGATGTGATTGATAAGCTGATGATTTATGGCTGCGAAAATCCAGTGGAATTATTACTATCGTTTAACCCCTTAGCGAGAGGCGGTGAAGCTTTGCGAAGGGCTACGTCGAAGCAGGTGAGAACATTTATTGACTTGTTTGCGATCGCCGCATGAACAGGATTAAGAACACAGATTTATCAGACTTTTAGAGCAACACAGTAGCCCGCTCTGCCAATGTCGATCGCTCTCCCTTAGTCAAGGTAATGTGACCCGCCAAAGCTTCTCCTTTGAACTTCTCAACCACATACGTCAATCCATTACTTGCCGCATCTACATAAGGGTTATCGATCTGATCTGGGTCGCCCGTTAAGATGACTTTAGTGCCTTCTCCAGCCCTAGTCAGAATTGTCTTGACCTCATGAGGCGTTAGGTTCTGCGCCTCATCCACAATTAAAAATTGTTTAGGAATAGTTCGTCCTCGAATGTAGGTCAGCGCTTCAATTTGCAAGATGCCGCGCTCAATTAATTCCTCATGACCTCGCCGCCAATGGGCAGGCTTGCTGCTAGGATCTTGGGTGCCAAAGATCAAATCAAAGTTGTCGTATAAAGGCTGCATCCAGGGCGTTAATTTGTCGCTAATGTCTCCGGGAAGGTAGCCAATGTCTTTGCCCATAGGGACGACGGGACGAGAAATCAGGAGGCGTGTGTAGAGGTTCTCGTCGGCTACTTTTTGTAGACCAGCGGCGATCGCCAACAGCGTTTTTCCCGTCCCCGCTTTTCCCACCAGTGTGACCAACTGCACCGAATCTCGCAGCAACAACTCAAAGGCAAAGTTCTGTTCCCGGTTGCGAGCCTGAATGCGAGAAATCCCAGTCCGAGGCAACTTATTGAGCGGTATGATCTTGCCGTGACTGCCATCGACAATGGCGAGAGCAGTGTGAGAAGGATTCGCCGCATCAATTAAGGTGAGCGCTTGATTCGGTAAAAATTCTTCGTCTAAGGTGATGCCGCCATATTGAAATAAGCGATCGATTTCCTCAGTCTTGACCGTTACCTCAGCCATTCCCGAATACAGATCATCAATGTCAACTTTGCCTGCTTCATAGTCTTCCGCATCCAGTCCTAAAGCATCGGCTTTAATGCGAACGTTCGTATCTTTACTGACTAATACGACCGCACAGTCATGCTGTTTTTTCAGTTGCAGTGCGACTGCCAAAATCATGTTATCGCTGCTGTCGCGTTCGAGTTCGGTGGGCAGTTGTTGCAATGTTTCGCGATCGCACAGTGCCACCCGCAACAATCCGCCTCCGTTGACTGCAACCCCCTCAACCAAATGACCTTGCTTCCGAAGCGCATCTAATGTACGAGAGGCTTGACGAGCGTTACGACCTGTAATCTCAGGTTGTTTCTTAAAGCGATCGAGTTCTTCAATAATGGTCATGGGCAAGATGACGGTATTATCCTCGAAGCGCAACATAGCCGATGCATCATGGAGCAAAACATTGGTATCGAGAACGAACACTTTCTTCATCAAAAACTCTCAGAATATAACAGATTTATAGTGCCCAACAGAGGGCGGCAAGGCCATTGTAGAGTCAGGAAAAGCGTAGAGCCAGGAAAAGCTAGGGTAAGAAGCGATCGAGAGCCGCCTTTAACTCCTCAATTTCCATCTCAATATTGCCTTCCTTTGCAGCGCGGGCAATACATTGCGTTAAATGCTCATCTAAAATAATGCGCGACACGCGATCCAAGGCACCTCGCACAGCGGCAATTTGAATCAGCACTTCTGGGCAAGGGCGATCGTTTTGCACCATCGTCTTAATTCCACGAATATGCCCTTCTAGCCGCGATAATCGATTCAAGATCTGCTTACGCGATGCCTCACTATGTACATGAGGGTGCGAATCAGGAGCTTCGTGAGCAGGGTTATGATCATGTGCATGATCACGGTTGTGAAACGATTCGGGAGAGCGCGGTAACTCTGAAGCTGTCATCTTGGAGCAAGTCCTACTGAAGTATCCCAATTCTAGCCCAGTCAAGAAGGCTGACGATTCTGGATTTTAGATTTTGAATTTGATTTTAGCGTTTGAGTTCATTGACGAAAGAGAATAGGTGCCTCAGCAGGAACGTTTTTAGGAGACAAATTAGACGGCTTGTTGATTTCGGGCGCAGCCTCTAAGGGGGCTTCTGGGGTGATGGGTTGGGGCAGCGGGATCACGGGTTGAGTCGCTTCTGGGGTAGGCGGATCTGCGGTAGGGATAGGCTCTACAGACGGAACTGGGATGGGGCGTGTAGGCGGATAGTCAGCAATTCCAGGGGGCGCGGCGCGGTAGTCAGGCGCCGATTGATCAGGCGGAATGTACCTTGTAAACGGCTGGATCGTGGGAGTGCCAGACTCTCTTACGGGCGAACTAGGCTGAAGGGGTTGCTCAAAGGCGGAGCTGGGCGAATAAAGGATTGGGTTTTCGGTGATAGGCCATTCTTGCTGAGGTGGAAAGGACTGCTCTCGCCCAAACCAACCAGAACTGAGGCTGTTGGTGTTGTTTCCTTGAGGGGTTGGTTTAAAGCGTAAGGCTAAGCCCAGCCCAACGCCGCCAAATCCGGTAATTAAAGCCGTCATCATTAGCGCCAGGGGCATCCATTTTTTGGGCTTTGGGCTTTGTGAGACTAATACCGTAACTCCCTTCCTAGAGCCGTTTGTGGCGTGATCTGGGAGCGGGAGTGATGTGAGGATGGGGGAAGGCGCAGCAATGGCTTCTGTTAGAACGGGGGCGAGTTCTTTTGCATCGGCGAGAGTGATTTCTTCGGTTCTTATTTCTGCAATGGGCGCTGGAGCGATCGGGGGTGTAATGACCGTCGCTTCGACTGGAGCTTCTGGGAATGCTGCCGCTAGAGCTGCCTTTAATGTAGAGGTTTTAGTCGTTGGTTGAATGGCTTCCTGAGCCGATTCTTCTATTGGAATTTCTAACCAATCGCTCAGGTGGGGAACGGATTGATCGGGAGTTGCTCCTAGGACTACAAAGGGCATTCCGTTTTCTTCAAAACAATCGATTACTTGCGCCGTGTCGGAGGGCTGCTTCGAGAACAGCAGCACTTCTCGTAGAAACTTTTGCCGCAACTGGTCAAAATCTCTGCGCTGCCGTAATGCTTCGTTAAAAGACTGTAGAACAATGGGACGGTTTATAAAAGGATGTGCCGCTTGATAGGTCACCCCAAAGTCGCTTTGATGCAAAATTGCCTCAATGACAAAATTACCGTTTTGCAGTGTTGTGCCAACCGTCAAACTCATAAGCCTGCCTGAATCCTGTCTAAATAAAGTTTAAGACCTAACATGCATCTCACCCTGGTATTCTTCTCATTCTTAAGATGGCTGGCAGTGAGCGATATTGTAATTTGTCTTAGCTACAGCGGTCTTACCATCTTTTCCGGACGCACGAGCTGATCAAACTGCTCGGCGGTCAAAAAACCCAACTCTACACAGGCTTCTCGTAAACTTTTGCCTTCGGCGTAGGCTTTCTTTGCCACTTTTGCCGCAGGGTCGTAACCAATGTGGGGATTGAGGGCAGTGACTAGCATGAGGGAGTGGTTTAAAAAATGCTCGATTTGCTCGCGGTTGGGCTGAATGCCGACCACGAGATAATCGGTAAACGAGGCGCAGGCATCTGCTAATAACCGAATGGAGTTGAGCAGGTTGAAGATCATCAGGGGCTTGAAGACGTTTAGCTCAAAGTTGCCCTGGGTGGCTGCTACGGCGATCGCCATATCGTTTCCTAGCACCTGCACACACACCATCGTCATCGCTTCGCACTGGGTCGGGTTCACCTTCCCTGGCATGATGGAAGAGCCTGGTTCGTTCTCAGGCAGAATCAGTTCGCTCAAGCCGCAGCGAGGGCCCGAACCCAGCCAGCGAATATCATTGGCGATTTTCATCAGCGAACAGGCGAGGGTTTTAAGGGCACCGCTAGTCATGGCGATCGCATCATGTGCCGCTAGTGCCGCAAACTTATTGGGAGCCGTAACGAAGGGTAGCCCGGTCATTTGGGCAATCTCTGCCGCCACATCTACCGCAAACGCTGGATGGGTGTTTAGCCCAGTTCCTACAGCAGTTCCCCCGATCGCCAGTTCATATAAATCGGGTAACGTTATCCGAATTCGGTCTAAATCCTTATCCAACTGCGACACATAGCCCGAAAACTCTTGCCCCAAAGTCAGGGGCACCGCATCCATTAAGTGCGTCCGCCCAATTTTAATAATGTCATCAAACGCCGCCACCTTTTCCGCCAAACTGTCTCTCAGCCTTGCCGTCATGGGCAACAGCCGCCGATTAATTTCCTCGACTGCGGCAATATGCATCGCAGTCGGAAAGGTGTCGTTAGAGGACTGCGACATATTGACGTGATCGTTAGGATGCACGGGGGTTTTGCTGCCCAGGATGCCGCCAGCAAGGGCGATCGCCCGATTAGAAATCACCTCATTGGCGTTCATATTGGTCTGTGTGCCGCTCCCCGTCTGCCAAATCCGCAACGGAAAATGATCGTCCAGCGTTCCTGCAATCACTTCATCCGCTGCCTGCGCAATCAGATGAGTTTGTTCCTCCGGCAGTTTGCCCAATCGCTGATTCACTAACGCCGCCGCTTTTTTCAAAATGCCGATCGCCCGAATCATTTCCCTTGGCATCACATCGTTACCAATGGCGAAATAATGCAAAGAGCGCTGAGTTTGCGCCCCCCAATAGCGATCGTCGGCTACCTCGATCGCGCCCATGCTGTCGGTTTCAATGCGCATATGCCCCTTAGTAAACTCCTGGAATTAGCTTTTTCACCCGTTGGCAATATTCAGAATAATCTGGATACCGTTCGGTTAACCAAATTTCGGCGTTGCTGAATGCAAGTATGAATTCCTAAATCTGCCCTCACCCTAGCCCTCTCCCAAAAAGAGCTACCGTGTATACACAAGTCTTAGAACCGCCATCTAGTATAGGTTTCAAGAAAAGAAGCAAATTCTCAATAGCTCGAAGCTATTGAGAATAGCTAATGAGAAATCAAGGTTCTAGAATATAAAAGTTTCTGAAAACGGCTCTGGATGGACTTGTGTATGCACGGTAGGTGCAGCAATTCCCCTGGCTCTTTCCCGCCGCCTTGATGCAGGTAGGTCGCGCCTCCAAATATTGGGTCATGTCTTCAAACGCGGCTTACTATTAGGTGCCTTCGCTATCATCCTTCAGCATCTTCGCCCTTTCACTATTAATTCTGAACCCACTAACAGCACCTGGTATTTAGCAATGCTAGGGTTCGTGCTGCTACAGCGCTTTTCACCTATATGTGGCATACCTAAAAGTCCCGTTTAGGTACAAGCAAAACACCAGCCTCAGAAGCGGTACTTCATAAGCCTGAAATCCGCTGTATCACTGATGTTTGGACGGCTGCTCGCTGCTTGGAAACTAGGCAAATATAGCGCTGTCTTAAGCTGGATCGGCTGGATTGGTGCGGTGTTGCTCATTTCGCAGCTCTCTTACGAGGGGAAAGGCTTCATGCCCGATCGCAGCGATCCTATCCTCATGTCTTTGGCAAGTATGGCAATTTTCGGCGCATTGGCTTGGTTAGTCACTCGCTCTAACCATTTCTTGCGCGTAGGATTATTGGGCATTCTCTTAGCACTGCAATTCTCTTCCAACTCCGACGGCTGGGTCAAAGTTCTGTGGGGATCATCGCCGATCCCCTGGTTGTTCCAATTTTACTATCTCAAGTATTTATTCATTGTCATTCCAGGAACGATCGCCGGAGACTTGATTTTACAGTGGTCTCAAAGTTCAGAGAACCAAGAGCCGCAAGAAACTCGCATTCAGCAACGATTTTGGCTGATTGTACTTTCTATGCTGATGCTTTGCCTGGTTCTACTGGTAGGGCTACAGTCTCGCGCTGTCTTGATAACAACACTAATGAGTGGGGCGATCGGTGCCGTCAGTTGGCTGCTGTTTGCTCCACTTCAGGGTGCTACGGGGAAATTGATACAGCAACTTTTTCAGTGGGGTACATATTGGTTAGGGTTGGGCTTATGCTTTGAGCCTTTTCAAGACGGCATCCACAAAGACCCTTCAACCTATAGCTATTATTTCGTGACGGTGGCGATCGCCCTATTCTTGCTAATCGCGCTCACTATCTTGATCAATGTTTTTCAGTGGCACCTTTGGCTGCTCATCGACAATGGACAGAATCCGATGATTGCCTATGTCGCCTTCGCCAATCTCCTCTGACCTATCCTTCAACTCACAGGTCTAGAAAACTGGTTCATTGAAGTGACGAATAACCCCTTGATGGGGGTAGTCAAAGGAATCGCCTACACTTTGCCGATCGCGCTACTGACCTCTTACTTCACTCGAATCAAGTTCTTCTGGAGAACTTAAACGACAGATCTATTTAACAGTAGCTAGAAATGTCTTCACCGCAAACATCTGCCAAGTAGCAAAGCGCCCGAAAACGCAAAGCAACGACTTCGTCATAAACAGGATTCAGCTTGCAGAGAGGCGGAATGTAAAGCAGCGTGCGACCTTTGAACTGAACGCGCCGTTCAAAAGGGCATTGAGAAGGAATTTGCTTGCACAGAAAGTGAGCAAATTTTACATCTTTAACTTCAATTTTGTCTAACCATTGCCGCACGGGAGACAGGAGGTCGATCGTAGGCTTGGCGGGTGCCTTAAGCGGCGTAACCGGGCTGGATGAAGCATAAGTCTGGTCAACCCAACCCCAACTAACAAGGGTAGAGGGCTTTGTTTCGTCATTTTTCGATGAGTTCATCGTTCCTTCCTTGATTCCAACTGGCTAGTGATCTAGATGGGGTTAATCACTCGTAAAGTTCCCTAATAGACTAATACACAGGTTGAAGTGAGCTTATCGGAATGAATGAATAATGATTAAAGCGAGAACAAGTAACCAACCAATACTTCTTCAATGGTAGAAAAATTTCCGCTTTACTCATGTGTAGAAGGCTACATTTCATTGACATTTCTTCAACTGACATTGCTATTTTGTCCGAAGAAAACCGGATGGAAGTTCGTAGAAATACGGGTTTTTATGATTGATAAGCTTTTGAAATAGGGCAGCTCCACCTGATATTTTGTTGATGAAGTGTATCGGAAGCTACGGTTTGTAAATGAGTCAAAACTCGACATAAAAAAAGAAATTGAAATACTTTCGTGGTGATTTCCGTCTAACACCATAACACTCAAAAAGGCGACCTGGCGATCGCCTTTTCAAATTTTACTTTCAACTTAAAGAGAAACTATAAGATTACTAGGAAGCAACCTTCGCAGTCGATCGCTGCCTCCTAGAGCTGCTCGGCGCGACGGACTGTGTCGAAGCCTGTTGTACCGCAGGCTGTGGCATCGAAGTCTGGTGTGATACAGCCTGTTGTGATGGAGCCTGTTGTGTTGAAATCTGTTGTGTTGAAGTCTGCATCATGAACACTAGCGTAGGGCTAGACTGAAGTTCGCGTCGCAGCAATCGCCGCAAGTCTGCTTCAATATCTGCTTGCAGCTTAACCCAGTTCACCTCAGTGACCTTGCCATTGCTCAAAGGTTGGGCAATTTCTGACCAGCCATTTTTAACAACGTTCTCAATACTCTGGGACACGGCTTTTTCGAGGCGACCCTTTTCAATGCTGGTCACAACACCCCGCAAATGGACTTCAGGCTTCGCTATTAGTTCACCTTTCGAGTTAATGGCAGCGGCAACGGTAACAATACCTTCTTCAGCCATTTGCTGACGTTCTTTAAGAACGCGCTCTTGGACAATGCCCGAACGAGAAGAATCTACCAGCTCAATACCAGAAGGCACCTTACCTGAAACCCGAATGCTATCTGGAGTCAGTTCCACCACATCACCGTTATCGATGATAATCATATTTTCTGCCGGAATGCCCATGCTCTGAGCGGTTTCGGAGTGTTTAACCAACATCCGGTGTTCGCCGTGAACAGGTATGAAAAACTTAGGACGAGTCAAGGCAATCATCATTTTCTGATCTTCCTGAGCGCCGTGCCCAGAAACGTGGATGCCTTTATCCTTGCCATAAACTACTTTCGCGCCTTGCATCATCAGTTTGTCGATGGTGTTGACGACCGCGATCGTGTTGCCTGGAATCGGGTTAGCTGAGAAAACGACCGTATCGCCTTCCCGGATTTTGACTTGGCGGTGTTCCTGGTTAGCAATCCGAGTCATGGCTGCCATCGGCTCACCTTGCGACCCGGTAGTCAAAATCAGAACGTTATTATCGGGTAGTTTGTTGACCGTGTTGAGCGGCACGAAGATATCGTCCGTGCATTTGATGTATCCCAGGTTTCGCGCGTGGGCAATCACATTCAGCATGGAGCGCCCCAAAACAGCGACCGATCGCTTGTTCTTTTTCGCCAATTCCAAAATCATGTTGACGCGATGCACTGAGGAGGCAAACGTCGTGACCAAGAGCCGCCCTGGAGCTTGGGAAAAGATGCGATCGAGGTTAGGAAAAACCGATCGTTCAGAAGGTGTAAATCCTGGTATTTCAGAGTTAGTAGAGTCACTAATTAGGCACAACACACCCTTTTCTCCATGCTCTGCCAACCGCTGCAAATCAAAGGTTTCACCATCTACAGGAGTATGGTCAATTTTGAAGTCGCCTGTATGGATGACGACGCCCAAGGGCGTATGAATTGCGACGGTAAAGCTGTCCGCCATAGAGTGAGTATTGCGGATGTATTCCACCAAGAAATGGGAACCGATGCGCACCATGTCACGGGGGCGAACAGTGCGGAGTTCGGTGCGATCGGAAACTCCGGCTTCCTCTAACTTGTCTTGCAGCAACGCCATCGCTAAGCGAGGTCCATAGATGACCGGAATATCAAATTGCTTGAGGTGGAAAGCAATGCCACCAATGTGATCTTCATGCCCGTGCGTGACGATCATGCCTTTAATTTTGTGACGATTTTCCCGCAGGTAGGTCATGTCAGGAAGCACAATATTGACCCCATGCATACCGTCGGAAGGGAAGGCTAGCCCGGCATCGAGTAGGATAATTTCATCGTTGTACTCAAATACGCATGTGTTTTTACCAATTTCGTGTAATCCGCCGAGGGGGATAACTTTTAATACGTTAGCTGAACCGTTTTGACTCATGTGTGTCCTTTATTCTTCAGGGTGTTTAGAAACTTTTGCAACGAAGGCGTTGATAGAAAACAGAACCTTGAGTTCATGGAAATGACAGAACTCAGGGATAAAAATGAAACTCGTTTGCTACCTATTCAGTTGTGAGCAAATCTGTTGTAAACAAATTTGTTGTGGACAAATTTGTGATCCGCAAGTAACACGCTATACGGGAAGCAATCCTAGTTCTTTCATGACTTTGCGAAGGATTTGATCAACGTCGAGGGACTGATCTGCTAAAGGCGGACGGGTAGAACCGACTTGCCAACCCTGTAGCCTTAGAGCGGCTTTCAATGGAATAGGATTCGCGGTAACAAACAGAGCTTTGAACAGGGGGAGAAGTTGCAAATGAATTTGGCGGGCAGCCTGAACTTGACCTTGTTCAAATACCTGAACCATTTGCTGCATCAGATCTCCCACCAGATGACTTGCCACGCTCACGACTCCTTTCGCGCCCACTGCCAACATGGGTAGCGTTAAAGAATCGTCGCCAGAGTAAATGCTGAACTCAGGCGGGGTAAAGCGCCGAATTTGGCTAACTTGGTCAAGGCTACCACTGGCTTCCTTGATTGCCACAATGTTTGGAATCTCGGCGAGATGAATTACGGTTTCGGGTGCCAAATTTTGACCTGTACGTCCTGGAACGTTATAAAGCATTACAGGAAGATCGGGACTGGCTTCGGCGATCGCCCGGAAATGCTGGTAAAGCCCATCTTGGGGAGGCTTATTGTAGTAAGGAACCACTTGCAGTGTTCCATCTAATCTTAGCTTATCTGCCTTTTGTGTGGCAGCGATCGCTTCCTTCGTAGAATTTGACCCTGCCCCTGCGATAATTTTAGCCTTCCCAAAAATTGCTTTTTGAACCACCTGAAACAGTTCAAACTCTTCATCCCAACTTAGCGTAGGTGATTCGCCTGTTGTTCCACAGACCACCAATGTATCACTACCATGCTCAACCAGGTGAATAGCTAACCGTTCAGCCAAAGCATAATCTACACTACCGTCTTTAGCAAACGGTGTGATCATTGCAGTCACCACACGTCCAAAATCTACCACACGTTACCCACTCCTCGATCATCGAACTTCATTATTTTTGACTGCTTACAGGGCAGCCGCTGTCATTTTTACTGGATAAATCAAATCTTGTGCGCTCAGCAATTCAGCAATTTGGATCGCGTTCAAAGCGGCTCCTTTACGGATCTGGTCACCGCTTAGCCAAAGTTCCAGACAATTGGGGTCAGAAATGTCCTGACGAATCCGCCCCACCAACACTTCGTCTTGCCCGCTTGCTTCGCTGGGCATAGGGAAATGGTTTGCCTGCCAATCTTCAACTAGCTTGACTCCCGGAGCTTGGCTCAAAATCTCGCGGGCTTCAGCCACGGCAAAAGGTGACTCAAACTCTAGATTAAGCGCTTCTGAGTGGGCGCGCAATACGGGAACCCGTATACAGGTCGCCGTTATTCGCAGATTAGGTGCCGCAAAGATTTTTCGGGTCTCGTTAACCATTTTCATTTCTTCTTCACAATAGCCCTGGTCGTTAATCGGGGTGTTGTGCGGAAAAAGGTTGAATGCTAAGGGGTAGGGGAAAATTTCAGATTTAGGCTCTTCTCCATTCAGAATTGCCTGTGCCTGGACTTTTACCTCTTCCATAGCTCTGGCACCTGCCCCACTGGCAGATTGATAGGTTGCAGCCACAATTCGACGAATAGGCTGTACCTGATGCAAGGGATAGATTGCCACTGCCATCAAGATTGTGGTGCAGTTGGGATTGGCAATAATACCTTGATGCTGAGCCGCTGCGCCAGGGTTAACCTCCGGAATGACCAGAGGGACATCAGGACGCATTCGGAAGGCGCTAGAGTTGTCAATCATGACGGCTCCGGCATCAACAATTTTGTCTGCCCAAGCTTTGGAGATGGAACCTCCGGCAGAAGCTAGAACCAGATCAATGTTGTCGAAGGAGCGATCGCCCACCGCTTCAACTACAAGCTTTTCACCTGCAAATGACAGCTTCTCACCAGCCGAACGAGGCGAGGCTAAAAGCTTCAATTCAGCCAACGGAAAATTTCGCTCCGACAGCAAATCCAAAAGCTCAGTGCCAACGGCTCCCGTCGCACCTAAAATAGCAACTCGATAAGTTTTGACCAAACTCAATATCCTCCAATCAAACGATAAACGGGGTTTTCCATTAGAAACGAACTTAAAGTTTTTTGAAAATTCTAGTTACAAACCAGAGTAGTGGAAAGAGCGCATCAAGGGTAGTCAGAAGTTAATCAATCGCCTGTTACAAGGCTTTGGTAGGGCGACCCAGGTTTGGGCGATCGCTCTGTCTCATTAAATTCTGTAGACTTACCCAGGTTTTGCCCACCTATTGATTGGTGCGTATCCGCTCGAATCCTTACTCTATTCATTTCCCCAAATCATAGCGGATCTCTTGCCGTTTTTGAAGAAGGCGATATTAAGAGATACATTAACTAATGTCCCCAGTTTCTGACTCTCTCTCTTAATTGAAGCGTAACGAGATTTGTTGCACTCCTGAGCACTTGAGTCAGAATCAGCTACTATAGCTAATTGCGGCAAAGCTGAATAGTTTCAGCCCCTTAAGAAGCGACACGCAACGAGAAATTCTAATGAAAGTTACCCAGGAAAAGCTCCCCGCCAGTCAAATTGGTCTAGAAATCGAGAT
>Ga0105049_10002655_pt1 | contig 21163 bp, 12 predicted proteins | sample MAT06_FD_78087 | JGI IMG/M metagenome (GOLD analysis project Ga0105049, IMG submission 78087) | Freshwater microbial communities from Lake Fryxell liftoff mats and glacier meltwater in Antarctica - MAT-06 | ecosystem: Environmental > Aquatic > Freshwater > Ice > Liftoff microbial mat | place...
CGGCGGGGTTGAGCCGCATGTCGAGCGGGCCATCTAAATTGAAAGACAGGCCCCGGTCGGCGTTGTCCACCTGATTGGACGCGAAGCCGAGGTCGGCCAGAAACGCGTTGACCTGAACGCCGTACTGGCGAGCACAGTGCGGGGCCTCGGCGAAAGAGCCGTGATGCGTGATGACCCGCGGGGCGGCGGGCATGGCCGCGATCCGAGCGGCTGACCGCTCCAGGTTGCCCGCGTCGAGGTCCATCAGGACGAGCGTACCCGTCGGCCCGAGCCGCTCGGCCATCAGGCTGGCGTGGCCGCCGAGACCAGCGGTGCCGTCCATCGCGACCTGTCCCGGCTGGATGGCGAGAAGATCAAGGACTTGTGTCGGCAACACCGGGATGTGGCCACGGGCACCAGGGTGAGACATGGGCCGAGCGTAGGCGGGCAGAGAAGTTCGCCCCGGAGGCATCGCCCGCTGCCGATCCGGCGAGTGAGCAGATCGCCCGTATCCTCTCCCTATGAAGCGAGCACTTGTTCTTGGGGCGGGCATGGTCGGCTCTGTCATGGCGATGGATTTGGCCGCCGGTGGCGACTTGGAGGTTACGATCGCCGACGTTCGCCACGACGCTCTGGCGACCGTGGCCGGGCGGGCGACGCGGGCGGGGCGGCGCGTCATCACGAGCAAGGCCGATCTGAGCGACCCCGACGAAGTAAAGCGGCTGGCCGCCGGGGCGGATGTGGTGTGCGGGGCGCTCTCCAGCGTGATCGGGCACGCGGCGTTGCGGGCCGTGATCGAGGCGGGCAAGCCGTATTGCGACATCTCGTTCATGCCCGAAGACGTCGTCGGCGGCGAGCTTGATCAACTCGCCAAGTCCCGCGGCGTGACGGCGGTGGTGGACATGGGCGTGGCACCCGGCATGAGCCACCTGCTCAGCGGGCACGCGGCCCGGCTGCTGGAGCCGTGCGAGTCGCTGGAGATCTATGTGGGCGGGTTGCCGCGCGAGCGCCGCTGGCCCTTTGAGTACAAGGCCGGGTTCTCGCCGCACGACGTGATCGAGGAGTACACGCGGCCCTCGCGGATCGTGGAGGGTGGGCAGGTCGTCGTCCGTGAAGCACTCTCGGAGCCGGAGCTGATGGACTTCCCCGGCATCGGGACGCTCGAAGCGTTCAACACCGACGGGCTGCGGAGTTTGGTCTTTACACTGCGCGGGCGGGTGCCGAACATGAAGGAAAGGACGCTCCGCTACCCGGGGCACATTGCGCTGATGCGGGTGTTCCGCGAGACGGGGCTGTTCTCGGCGACGCCGGTGAAAGTCAAGGACCACCGCGGCGACGTCTGCCAGGTCCGCCCGCTTGACATCACGGCGGCGGTGATGTTCCCCAAGTGGACATATGCCGAGGGGGAAGAGGACCTCACCGTCATGCGCGTCAGCGGCGTCGGCCAGCGCGACGGCCGACGCGTGCGGCTTTCGTGGGACCTGCTCGACTATTACGACCGCAACTCGCGAGCGACCAGCATGTCGAGGACCACCGCACTCCCGTGCACCATCACCGCGCGGCTGCTGGCCGCTGGAAAGCTCAACCGCCCGGGCGTGATCGTGCCTGAACTTTTGGCCGACGAGCCGGGGCTGGTGGAGCATGTACTAGCGGAGCTTGCGGCAAGACGTGTGATGTACAAGGCACACGAAGAAGCGCTCTAGCCGTTGCGAGGACCATCGCCTGCGGCTCAGCCGGGCGTGCAGCCGGTCGGATTCTCGGCTTGGCTGAAGTACTGCGTGATGAACCCGGCCGGATCTTCATGATTGATCGAGCAGTCGCGTTTGAAGGCCCTAGCGAAGCCGGGGGGTGACGTAGCGCATGTCAGTGCAAAGTTGGTGCTTGAGCAGGCCCGCGCACTGCTCGACCCGCGTCCATGTGCTGTCGAGTGTTGGTCCAACTCTGGCGGTCGCAGTTGATGCGGTGGTGCACGCTGCCCCGCCGGCCGCAGTGTTGGGGACATCGCGACGGGCCGCGACGGGCGATTCCCCAAGGGATACCTAAGAACACAAGCCGGCAGTCGCTCTACCTGTCGGCGAGCCGCTGCCCGGGCAGCCGCCAGCTCGATGACTGCCCACGGCGTGCTGGAGTGATCGCCGCGACCCTATTTGCGTCCCGCCGATTGCAACACTGGCCCAGGTATCGGAAGCCAGCATTGGCCAGCTGAATCACTATCGCGCCGTCGATTCTGCGATGCGGAGACGATCGATCAAGCCGGGCCTAGGGTCGCTCCATATCCCGCAACATTTCCCCCGCCGCCACATGCCCCAACCGCGCCGCATCGCCCGCGCGTTTCTTGGCCGCCTCTACATCTCCCGCCCGTTGCCACCACACTGCTGCCTGATAGGCAAACTCCGCGTTGCTCGGCTCCGCGTCGGCCGCGCGGGACCACGCGGCGGCCGCGTTGGCTGGTTTCTTGAGCAGGCCGAAGCACTCGCTCAAGGTTGTCAGCACACGCGGGTCGCGGCTGGCCTGATCGCTCACGCCCGTCAACAGGGCCGCAGACTCTTCCGGCAAGTTGACGCGGTTGAGCGATTTGGCCTCCACGAGTCGCCAGCGGATCTGTTCCGGCTGCAGCTCGCGGGCTTTGCGGGCGTTCTGGATCGCCACCGTCGGCGCGTTCTGTTGCAGCATCAGCTCCGCCAGCGTACCCCAGGCCTCGGCGATGCCGGGGTCGAGGTGCGTGACGCGGAGCAGGCTGGCCGTGGCCCCGGTCTGGTCGTTGGTCCTTATCTGCACCATCGCGAGGAAGAGCGGGATGCGCGGGTTCTTGGCGTCCTTGCTCTGCGCGAGCGTGTAGTGCTTGACCGCCGCCGGCAGGTCTGCCGCCCGCGCGGCGATCGTGCCCGCGTCAAAGTGGATCGCCGCCAGCGCCGGGCCGATGGCGATGGCCGCGTCCATTTGCGCCAGCGCGTCGGCGGACCGCTGGAGCCCGATGAGCGTCTGGGCATACAGCAGCCTCAGGTCCTGATCCGCCGAGTGCCGCTGCACGGCGTCACGCAAAATCACTTCCGCCTTGGCGAAATCGCCCGCAGTGAAGGCCTCCTGGGCTTGCCGCTGCACGCTCTCGGCCCCGTCGGCCCGCGACTGAACGCCGCGCAGCCGCGCGGCTTGAGCGTCCCTGGCCCCGCCGGCGAATGATTGAAAGAGCACGTACCCACTCACGCCCACCAGTCCGACGAGCACAAGAAGCGCGGCGACGCCAGCTCGCTGGCCCGAACGCCCGGGCGCCTTGCGACCGCCGATCGGCAGCTTGGGCTCGGCGGTCTCGGTCGGCGATGGCGCGACGGTCGGGGTCATGCGAGAGGTTATCGGCTGGCCGAGAGCCTCGGTTGGGCCGAGGGCCCATAATCACCGCGTCCAAGGCTCGGCGGCGATTGTGCTACCCTATAAGCGACTATGTCTCAAGGACTTGCCAAACAGTACGTTCCCGCCGAGCACGAAGGACGAATCCGCGCCCGCTGGGAGGCGGCCAAGGCCGGGGCCGCCGACCCCAAGCCGGTTCTTTCGGGCGAACGCCAGCCGTACGCGATCTTCATCCCGCCGCCGAACGTGACGGATCGCCTGCATTTGGGCCACGCGCTCAACAACACGCTGCAAGACGTCCTGGCCCGCGCTCACCGCATGATGGGCCGAGAGACGCTGTGGATGCCCGGCACCGACCACGCGGGGATCGCCACGCAGACCGTGGTCGAACGCCGCGTGATGAAGGATGAGAACAAGCGGCGCGTGGACTTCCCTCGGGCCGAGTTCGTCGCCAAGATCCAAGCATTCAAGGACGAGTACGAGGCCACGATCTCGGGCCAGCTCCGCGCGATGGGCTGCTCGTGCGATTGGGACCGCCAGCGCTTCACGATGGATCCGATGTGCGCCCGGGCCGTCCGCGAAGCCTTCTTCCGTCTGTTCCAAGACGGGCTCATCTACCGCGGCAAGCGGCTCGTCAACTGGGATCCCATCACCCAGACCGCGCTGGCCGACGACGAAGTCGAGATGGAAGAGGTCGATGGCCAGTTCTTCTATCTGCGCTATCCGCTCGTGACGCCCGACGGTGCCGCCGTGACCTGGGCGCAGCTCGCCGCTCGCGGCTATCCGGGCAATCGCCCCGAACACACGGCCGACGGCGACCAAGCCTGGTTGGTGGTCGCCACCACGCGACCCGAGACGTACCTAGGCGACACCGCCGTGGGCGTCAATCCCCGCGACCCCCGCGCGGGCTCACTTCGCGGCCTCCGCGTCAGGCTGCCGATGGTGGGCCGGATCATCCCGATCATTGAAGACGACTATGTCGTCATGCCCGCAAAAGAGAGCAAGTACGCCCCGCCGGGCCTGCCCGACGCCGAGCCCGACGCCAAGGCGGCCTTCGCGACCGGCTTCCTCAAGATCACGCCCGCGCACGATCCCAACGACTACGAACTGGGCCGCCGCCATCAGTTGCCGCTGATCAACGTCATGGCCCCCGACGCGTCGATCAGCAGCAAGCACGGCTGGACCGACGTGGGCGAGGCCGCGCAGTTTGTCGGCATGCCGCGCGAGCTGGCCCGCCGCGAGGTGGTCAACCAGTTCAAGCGGTCGGGTCTGCACGAAGAGACCCGCCCCTATCGCCACAGCGTGGGACACTCCTACCGCAGCCACGCGCCGATCGAGCCATACCTCAGCGACCAGTGGTACGTCCGCGTGACCGACGACCGTCTCGCCGGCGCCGCGCTCCGCGCCCTGGCCCCCGAGCAGCGTTCCAGCCCCGCTCCTGCGGGCAAACCCGTCGACAGCGATGGCGGGCTGCACATCTATCCCGCCCGCTACGCCAAGACCTTCGAACTCTGGCACCAGAACATCCGCGATTGGTGCATCAGCCGCCAGCTCTGGTGGGGCCACCGCATCCCCATCTGGACGCTGGTCCCGAACTTCGTGCTCGTCAAAAAGGGCGAGCAGATCGAGGACAGCGTGTATGTGGAGACGGAGTTCCTCGCGCACATTCATGCGGCGTTCGGCGCGTTTGCCAAGGCCGCGGGTGTCGAGAACGACGTTCACCTTTCCACCATCGACAAGAAGCAGTGGCGCGTCGCCGCCCGCACCGAACACGCCGTGAAGGCCCTGGCCAGCTTCGAGAAGTTCGTCATGGACCGCCTGATGGGCGAACTGGGCGATCCCGCCGACCCCATCCCTCCCACCGCCGCCCCAGATGGCTTCGCGTCCGCCGGCGCGGCGGCCCGCGAGTTGGCCCCCTTGCTCGCCCACTTCGAGCAAGACCCCGACGTGCTCGACACCTGGTTCAGCTCCGCCCTGTGGCCTCTCTCCACCCTCGGCTGGCCCGACCAGACAGACCTGCTCGAGGCCTTCAACCCCAGCCAAGTCCTCTGCACCGCCCGCGAGATCATCACGCTGTGGGTCTCACGCATGGTCATGTTCAACCGCTACTTCCGTGGCGTCGATCTCCTCGGCCCCACCGGCGGCGGCCACGGCCCGCTCCCCTTTACCGACGTCTTCATCCACGCCATGATCCAGGACGAACAAGGACGCAAAATGTCCAAGTCTCTGGGCAACGGCGTCGACCCGCTCGACATCATCGCCTCGCACGGCACCGACGCCATGCGCTTCACCCTCGTCCAGATGACCACGCAGACGCAAGACGTCCGCATGCCCGTGGTCAAGGACCCGACCTCGAACCGCAACACCTCGCCCAAGTTCGACCTCGGCCGCAACTTCTGCAACAAGCTCTGGAACGCGGCCCGCTATACGATCTCCATCCTCGAAGCCGCCCCCGCCACCGACTCACCCCGTGGCCACGAACTCTCGCTCGCCGATCGTTGGATGCTCTCGCGCCTGGCTCAGGGCGTCCGCGTCTGCGAGGCCGCGCTCTCGTCCTACGAGTTCTCCGCCTACGCCAACGCCGTCTACGACCTGCTCTGGCGCGACCTGTGCGACTGGTACCTCGAAGCCATCAAGCCGACCGTGGCGACGCGCCCCGCGGAGCGTGCCGTACTCCGCAACGCCCTCGACGTGGTCGTCCGCCTGCTCCATCCGGTGCTGCCGTTCGTCACCGAAGCGATCCACGAACACCTCCGAACCGTGCCCGCGCTTCCGTTGCCCGGCGTGCAACTCACCTCCAGCGAACTGCTCTGCCGCTCCTCCTGGCCCAAGCTCGACGGCTCGCTCATTGACCCTGCCGCCGAGGCCCACTTCGATCGCGTGCGGGCCCTGATCACCGCCGTACGCGAAGCTCGATCGACGCACAAGGTGAAGCCGCGCTGGCTCGCCAAGCTGCACGTCCCGGCCACCACGCTCGCGGAGATCGGCGATCAACTCCTCATCGTCCGCACCCTGGCCGAGTTGACGGAAGTGACGGCCACGCCCCCCGCCCATACCGAGGGCACCGCGGCCATCCCGTTCGGCACCGTCGAGCTGCGTCTCTCCAACCTCGCCGAGGCCCTAGACGCCGGGGCCGAGCGCGACCGCGTTCTCAAGCTGGTCGCCGAGCGTGAGCGGGAGATCGAAGCCCTTGATGCCCGTTTGTCCAACCCGGGTTACACCGACCGAGCCCCACCACACCTCGTGGCCCAGACGCGCGATCAACGGGCCCAAAAAGAAGCGGAGCTGCACGCCGCCCGGGCCACACTCGCAGGGCTGAACTGACGACAGACTCTCAGGCCCTTCGTCCGCCTCCAAAACCGGCGTTCCCGGACGTTCTCCCAAACAGTTCGACGCCCGCTAAGCCTCCCGTGAACCAATCGCTTTCTCGCCACCCCGCCCCCCCTACACGCCCGCTCATCGCCTCGGCCTGCGCGGCCCTGGTCCTCCTCGGCTGCGGCAGTCGCGATGCCTACGGGCCCCGTCCTTCAAACGCGCTGCTCGCGGCAGCGCCACAGCCCGCAAAGATGGGGGGGGCGGGGTGGGCGGCCGCCAACCCCGCCCCGGCGCCCGTGGACCGCCGCGAGGTCGCCACCGGCGCCGGCGTCAGCAGCGCCGCCGTGCTCCGCACCGATCCGTGGGTGTGGGAAGGCCTCCAGGGCCGTGTCATGCACTCCCGCTCGTTCTCGATTTACACCACCGAGACCGATCCGATGATCATCGGGCGCATGCCCGGGTTCCTCGACGCCGGTATTGAGCACTACATCACCGCCATCACCCCCCTGCCCCGCCCCACTTCGCGCCTCGAGACCTTCGTCATGGGCGACCGCGGCCAGTGGCAGCGCCTCACCCTCGCCATGCTCGGCGAGCAAGGCCGCACGCTCACCTACATCGAACGCGGCGGCTTCGCCTACGGCGGGCGCTCGTTCCTCTTCGACATCGGCGCCGCCGACACGCTCGCCATCGCCGTCCACGAAGGCTGGCACCAATACACCCAGCGCACCTTCCGCGACCGCCTCCCCTCCTGGGCCGAGGAAGGCGTCGCCACGCTCATGGAAGGCCACCGCTGGACCGGCAACGACGTTGTCTTCCTCCCCTGGTCCAACCTCGAGCGCTTCGACCGCCTCCGCGACGCCGCCGGCAAGCGCACGCTCCTCCCGCTCGAAACCGTCCTCACGGCCAACCCCCAAGCCCTGATGCAAAAAGGCTTCGACGCCCCCGTCACCTGGTACGCCCAGCTCTGGGCCCTCATGCACTTCCTCCGCGAAGGGGCGGGCGGCAAGTACCGACCCGCTTTGGATCGCCTCGTCGCCGATGCCGCCGCAGGGCGCATGGGCCGTGCCATGGCCATCCAGCTCGACGACCCCCGCGCCTCCAGCCTCCTCGCCCAACGCAGCGGGCTGCAAGTCTTCCGGGCCTACTTCGCCCGCGACCTGGGCCCGTTTGAGGCGGAATATCGGGCCTTCATCACCGCCGTGATCGGTCCCGGCGGCCGGAACGCCGTCGTCGATGGCCGCGCCCCCGCCGCCGCGACATCCAACCACAACAGGGCACCGTGAGGTTCTGGGTGTTTTACCACCCGACCGGCCGCCTGATCCCGCCCAAATTGCGAAAACTCATTGGCCTGGACCCGAACAGGGTTTATCTTTAAAGCGAATACATGGGGTGGTCGCTCTGACCCATTGGGGTTGTATACAACGATTCTTGCCGATCAAGACGTGCATGGAGTGCTCTCGATGACCAAGGCCCTGACCCGCGCAGGACTCACCTGCCTCACCTCGACCCGCCGCATCACGGCGGTTCTGTTGCTCCTCTGCGGTTCCTCCGCCACCGCGGCCAACGACAACGGCGCGGTCCTGCAGATCTTCGAGAACTCCTGGAGCAACATCGAACGCCGAATGCCCGACGTCTTCCTCTCCGGCTACGGCTCGCTCTGGCTCCCGCCCCCCTCCCTGGCGAGCTTCGCCTCCGCGGGGTATGACGTCTTCGACCGCTTCGATCTCGGCAAGCCGGGCGGCGAAACCGCCTACGGCACTGAAAACCGCTTCCGCCAGATGGTCCGCGAGTCCCACCTCGCCGGTCTCGAGGTCTACCCCGACTCCATTCTTAACCACAACGGCGGGCGTACCAGCGACGCGAACTTCATCGCCGACGGCGGCTATCCGGGGTTTTACCTACCCGGCAACGGCCCCTCCTTTAATCCCCCCGGCCCTGCGTTTGTCGCCGGTCTCGCCCCTTGGACAGTCTGTGGCAACTTCAATACCCGCGCCACGGGCAACTACTTCTGGGGCGATTTCCACAACACCCAGTTCCAATCCGAGAACCCCGGCGGCGGCAACTACTGCCTCTGGCTGGGCGACCTCGTCGGCCTCGTCGACATCGCTCAGGAATCCGACTACCGCCTCATCCGGCACCCCATCGGCGCGGATTCGCGGAACATCCCGCCGGGCCGCACACGCAATCTGCCCAACCCGACCAACACCCGGTTCTATCCTGACCGCGCGCTGACCCCGCGCACGTTTACCAACCCCAGCGTCCCGGGATTCTCAAACTCCACCAACTGGACGATCTACCCGTTCAACACCGCCAACCCCTCCGCGGGTGACCCGGTCACCGAATCCGCGGCTGAGTTGCTGATGCGCTGGAGCCAGTGGATGGTCGAGGACGTCGGGGTCGACGGCTTCCGCCTCGACGCCGCCAAGCACATCAAGCACGATTTCTGGAACGAAAAGTTTGACGCGGCCATCAACATGTCTCGGACAACCCCCGCTGGCACCAAGAAGACGCCCTTCTCGTTCGGCGAGAACATCGACAGCAACTCCGACATCCTCTTCTACACCCGCAAGACCTCCTCCACCGGCTTCCGCGCCGACCGCGATGCCCTCGACATCAACGAGGCCGGGCCACTGCGGGACATGATCAACACCAACCGCAACGTCGCCGCTGGCCTGCCCGCCAATCCCCCGTCGCCACCGGCGGCCCAGCCCTTCCCCTGGTCGTCGCCCCTGAACTCGTCGCTCGACCTGACCGACAACGGTTTTCAGGACGGCACCCTGGGCATGCATCACGTCTACAGCCACGACAACGGCTCGGTCGGCAACGGCGGCTCCGCCCCGGCCTTCCCCGAACCTTGGCGCGCCGCCCTGCCCATGAACGTCTATGTCCTCTTCCGCTCGGGCATCGGCATTGTCTATCACAACGCCCGCGAGATGCACGATCGCTTCGCCGGCACGTCCCGCTTCTGGCCACGCGAAGGCAACCCCACCGCCGTCGGCAACCGCAATATGCTCAACCCCCGCGACGACAGCAACTGGGTTACGGACCTGGTCCGCATCCACAACAGCTACGCCCGCGGCCAGTTCGCCACGCTCAACAACTCCGATTCGGTCAACCCCAGCATCAACTCCGTCCTGGTCTTTGAACGCCGCACCAACTCGCCCAACCAGGGCGATGCCAACCCCTTTCGCGCCAACGTCCTGGTGGGCGTCAACACCTGGTACGGCAACGGCTTCCAGCAGCGCTCCGTGCTGACCTCGTTCCAGCCGGGAACCAGGCTCTACGAGCAGACGGGCGTGTGGCAGGACACCGTCGCCAACCTGCCCCAGGGCGGCACCAGTGTGCCGCAGTTGCTCACCGTCGACGGCAACCGCCGCGTCCTGTTGACCATCCCCAACAACCGCAATATCAGCGGCACCGAACACAACCGCGGCTACGTCGTCTACGGCCCCGCCCGCCCGCAGGGCACGCTCTCGCTGACCAATGTCGCCAGCATCCTGCCCGCCGACTCCGGCTCCGTCGCGCAGTGGCAGCGCCGGATCACGCCGGTTGAGGTCATCACGGCTCCCAACTTCGAGCTCCAGCTCAATACCACCAAGGCCGACCCCGCCGAGATCTTCGCCGGAACCAATCCCACTCAGGACGGCGCTTGGGACGACTTTGCCGTCTTCCGCGTCAACGCTGGCTACGGCGACTACAACGGCGTGGCCGGAGACGCCCTCCCCGAGTCGCGTCCGGTCGACGGCGGCTACGAGCCGTTCGTGACGCAGAACAACCCCATCGCCGGTCCGGGCGGCACCCGCACCGTGGGCGCCTACCGCCAGTCGATCAACGCCGCCAACCTCCCCGAGGGCTTCAACTACATCTCCGTCTTGGCGTATCGCCGCTCCACCGACGGCACGCTGGCCATCTTCAACGAGTGGCGCGAGGTGGTCTACAACGACCAGCTCCCGCCGCAGATCGCCTTCGACAACCCCGGCACGATCCCCACCGCCAACTACGAGTTCCGCGTCATGGCCAACGACCGCGCCACCAACCAGGTCTACATCATCCCCAATCTCTCCGCCGCGACCGATGCCCTGGCGTTCGTGCAGGCCAACCCCACGCAGAACCTCGCGCCGCAGTACGACCGCTTCGAGTGGCGCCGCAACATCACCAACTTGCCTACCGGGTCCAACTCGATCACCGTGGTCGCGTTTGAACTCTCGGGCCGGTCCACCGTGCAGCGGTTTGAAGGGATCGTCAACCGCGTCGGCACCGGCGATGTCAACGGCGACACGGTCGTGAACCTTGACGATCTGTACGCGTCGTGGGCCCTGGGCACCTCGTATCAGCCCGAGGCCGACATGAACCGCGACGGGCAGGTCAACGCGCTGGATCGCCGCTTCCTCGAACTGGCCATCCGCGGCACCGAGCTCAACGTGATGCGGCAGGGCCAGCGCTGACGCCGGATGACCCCGTGAAGCACGTTCGGCAGCGCGGCTGATACGCGTCCGCCCCGCCGACGACGATCCGCGCGTCCGAGTCGCTCGTGCGCTGACTGTGGACTGCGGGCCCGCCGCAGACGGCGCAGCGTGCGGTGAGCTTGATCACTTCGTCGGCTTCGATAAGCAGCGCCGGGAACGGCTCGAAGGGCCCGCCGCGGTGGTCACGCTCCACGCCCGCCACGATCACCCGGCGGCCTGCGCGCACCAGCGCCAGCACCGGTGCTACCAGCTCGCGCCCGAAGAAGTGGGCCTCGTCGATCCCGATGACCGCGGCAGCGCCCGCGGCTTCAACGATACCCGCGGCGCTGGCCACGGCGACCGCTGTGAACGACGCGCCGTCGTGAGTGGTCGTCGCGGCGGCGGCCGAGCGGGTGTCGCTCATCGGTCGAAGGCACACCGCCCGCCCCGGCCCGGCTTGGGCCAGTCGGCGGATCAGCTCGGTGGTTTTGCCGGCGAACATGCAGCCGCAGATGACTTCGAGGCGACCCGGCGGGACGGCGGTGATCGGAGCGGGCATGGCGGGCCCTCCTGGCAAAAAGCCAACGACCCGGCCGAGCGGCCGGGTCGTTGAGGATCTTCAAAGCGGGCGACGCGATTTGAACGCGCGACCCTCACGTTGGCAACGTGATGCTCTACCACTGAGCTACGCCCGCGATGTCGCCCCGCAACAGTCCGGGGGCAGGGGGGAATGTAGACCTCGATGCCGGGGCAGTCAACTTTCTGGGTTGCGAGCATCGCCGCAGAGCAGGGGGGCCGGCATTCAGGGCTTATCGGGCACGTCGGTAGGGGGGGCGGCCGACCCGCGGGCCGAGGCGATGGCCTCGCTGACGACCGTCGGCGTGTAGGTATCAAACTTCAGCGGCTTGTAGGGGGGGTCGTTGCCGGGCCCGAAGACGGCCAAGAGCGGGATGCCGACCCAATCGAGGCTGCGGAGCTTGGTTGCTCCATCGGGGTTGTCGGCCGTCAGGTCGACCTTCATGGCCACCACGCCGGGGCTCTCCAGCAGGGCAACGACCTCGGGGCGACGGAGCACGGTGGCTTCAAGGGCTTTGCAGTTGAGGCACCAGTCGGCCGTGAAGTCCAGAACGATCACGCGGCCCGCGGCCTTGGCCTCATCGAACTTGGCGGGCGTGTAATAGACCCACTTGATGGGCCCGCGATCGGTGAACTGCTGGGTGATCAAGAAGAGGCCCGCCGTAACGGCGGTGGCGGCGAGCGTGAAGCCCACGCGCTTCACCGGGCTCTTGCTGATGGCGAAGATGCGTACGACCAGCCAGAGCGCGCCCGCGGCGGCGAGGGCGAATGTGACCCACCAATAGAGAAGGGACGCGGGCTGCCCGGGCTCGGCGAGCAGGCTGGCCAGGCCGATCCCAAGGAAGAACGACGCGACGGCGAGGATGAAGATGCCCATGACCTGCTTGAGCAGCTCGCTGCCGGGGCCGGTCTTGGGGAGCTTCTTGATCCAGTTTGGGTTGGCGGAGAGGAGCAGGTAGGGCAGGGCCATGCCGACGCCGATCGACGCGAAGGTGGCGATGGTGATGTACGGCGCCTGCGTCGCGGCCCACGCGGCGGCGGCCCCCATGAAGGGCGCGGTGCAGGGCGTGGAGAGGACGCCGGTCATGAGCCCGAAGCCGAAGGAGCCCTTGACGCTCTCGCGGCTGGGATCGATGGCATAGATCCAGCTAGGCAGGTTGATGACATAGGCCCCCAGCATGCCCACGCTCATGGCCAGCATGAAGAGCCCCACGCCGATGGCGAACCAGGGGGTCTGGAAGAGCTGGCTGATATTTTTGAAGCCGGTGATGCTGGCGATGGCAACGCCGATGGCCAGCCAGAAGGCGACGACGCCCAAGGACATCACCGAGCCCAGGAGCAGGACGCGGGAGCGATCGCCCGCGACGTGGGCGAGGCTCATGATCTTGATGGGAATCACCGGCAAGACGCAGGGCGTGAAGTTAAGCAGCAAGCCGCCTAGCGCGGCCAGAAGGATCAGGATCGCCAGGCCGGCCCCGCTCGGATCGAGATTGAACGACCAGCCGAAGAGTTGAAAGTTGATCGAGGCGGCGGCCGCGGTCTTGCTGAAGGAAGACTCATCAAAGCCCGCGAACAGGGCCGGCTCGGCTGGAGTGCGCGAGGCGGCCGCCCCGGCGGGTGGGGCGGGGACAACATTAATCGGCACGTCGATCTTCTCGACGGCCCGCATCAGGCAGGTCTTGTCGTCGCAGGCCTGGTAGATCACCTCGATCTGAATGCTGCCGCTCTTGGCGTCGGGCCCGAGTGTGACGGGTAGGTAGGCGATGGAGGTGCCGCCGTAGGTGAGGGCCTGGATCGGTTCGCCCGTGGAGGGGCTGGCGACGAAGCTGAGCTTGGCCTTGGGAAACTGCACGGGGGAGAGAGTGGCCTGGAGTGACAGCTCGGCCTGAGCTTTGACCTCGGTCCGGATGGCAAACTCGGCGATGTCCGGCGGCAACTGCACCTCGGCGGCGGGCCAGGCGTGCCAGCCTTCTTGAAACTCCATGACCAGCGCGATCGGGAACTTGTCGCCCGGGCTGACGGCGGCGTAGATCGGGAGCGCGCGGAACTTCACCTTCGCCAGAGCCCCAGGCTGTGCGGCTGTGGCCGTGGCGGCGGCGAGCCAGCAGATGAGCAGGGAGACGAGCAAGGCCCAACGGGTCAACATGCGAAGGCTCCGGGTGCGGTAGACAACCATAAGACGCCGGGAGCGGGCGGCGGGTTCAGAAGTTGGGTGCAACCGGGCCAGATGGGCCTGATCAGGCTTTGCGGGCGGGGGTATGGATCAGCCAGCGACCGAGAGGGGGGAGTAGGCCGAGCCCGATGCAGCCTGTGCGGGCTCGGCGTGCCGCTGACGCAGAGCGGCGGCCCCGACGCGTTCCTTAGCCAGCTTCTCCATCAGGAGGATCCATGTCTCGCGCTCGTATTCGAGCAGCACGATGACCTTGTCGGCCTTGGCGATGTCGCGTTCCAGCCCGGCTTCGACGAGCAGGCGGTACATGAACATATAGAGCCCGGCGACGTTCTTGCAGAGTTCCGGGGCTACTTCGGGGCGCATCGAGTTGACGAGTTCGAGGATGATGTCGCGGGAGCGGGAGAACCCCTCGCACAAGCCGGCGAAGTCTTTGTTGGCCAGGGCCTGCTGACCCTGCTTGGTGAACTTGATGGCCCCATCGATCAGCAGCAGGCGCAGCTCTTCTTGAGAGGCCGTCATGACCTTGGTCGTCAGATACGCGTCGGCGGACTTGTCGGTCGGCATGCGTGGACTTATCGGCTGGCGGGGCGGGTGGGTTCAGACGATGGGCGAGCGGAACTTGCTAGCGGGAGAGGGCGCGGATCGAGCCGAGGGAGCCCGACTGGGTCTGGAGGCGGCCGATAGCGCTCTCGGCGGTGAGAAACTGCCGCTCGAGGATGCCCCGGCGGGATTCGAGCCGGGCGTTGAAGGAGGTGATGAAGGTGTTCTGGGCCCTCACCTGGTCGGTGATCGTTTTCGAGCGGCGGGTGATGATGCCGTCGACGGGCTTGATGTAGCGGTCGACGGCCTCGGCGAAGCGCTCGCCGACGCCCAGACTCGTGAACTTGCCCGTGTTGCTGACGGTGACCGTCACCCCGGGGATGGTTTGGCCGTCGACCGTGACGGGCTGCTGTGTCTGCAACGGTTCTTGAGAGCGGGCGGCGAAGAGGTCGCGGACGGCCTGGCCGTCGGTCTCGATGGCGGTGCGGAGTTTCTGGCGATCGACCTTGAGGTCGCCGCTGCCGCCGATGGTGACCCCGACCTGGCTGAGGCGCTGGAAGCGGCCCGAGACGCCCTGGGGCGGCGCGGTGACGATCTGGAAGAGCTCGATACGGAGCGCTTGGGAGGTGATATCACCCAGCAGGGCGCCGCGCCGGTTGGTGGCGGGGTCGAAGCGGGTCTGATTGTCGATACGGTCGACAAGCGTGTTGAAGGCCTCGACGAAACCGTCTACGGACTTCTCGATGCCGCTGACGTCGCGTGAGACGGTGATGGTGGCGGCGGTGCTTGAGGGTGCCTGGAGATTGAGGGTGAGGCCATCGACGACGTTGCTGACGGAGTTGGTGGACGAGGAGATGAGCACGGCCTGTGCGGGGTCGGTGGAGCCGAAGAAGACGCGGGCGTTGTTGCCATCGCTGAGCGTGGAGAGTCCTAGATCGAGCCCGCCGGTGTCGAAGGTGAAGCGGCCGGCTTCGCCGGAGCTTCTGGCGGTGATGGCGAGGCGGAAGGGGCGGCCCGCGGTGCCGTCGTTGATGACGGCGGCGGAGACGGTGCTATTGCCTGCGTTGATCTTGTCGGCGACCTGCTGGAGGGTGTCGCCGACGACGAAGGTGACTTCGCGTTCGAAGGACCCGTCGATCTTGTTCTGGGCGTTGAGGCCCTTGGCCTCGCCGAGGAGGTTGAGCGATCGGGCGACGGTGCCGTTGTTGTCAGCGATGGTGATCTTGCGGGCCCCGGGGCCGGTGGACCGAGGGATCTCGACGATCTCGATGCCATCGCCGTTGCTGTTGATCTGGGCGCGGGAGCTGTCGGAGGCGGCGTTGAGGTTGCGGAGGAGGTCGGCGACGGTTTGGTTGTCGTCGGAGATGTTGACGTTGCGCTCGACGCCGTAGGAGTTGGTGATGCGGATGGAGCCGGTGCCGATGCCGCGGCCGCCGTTGAGGGAGGAGAGGGCGGTGCCGAGCCCGATGTACTTCTTTTGGAGGCGGGCGCTCTGGACGACGCCGGTCGTGTTGGCGGAGACGCTGAGGCCCAGCGAATCCGCGGTTTCGCCGGTGACGGTGAGCGAGCCCGTGCCGACAGATCTGTCGCGGAGGATGAGCCCTGTGGCGGTCTGGTCGTGTTCGAGGGAAAGCCGGCCCCCGGACTGGGTCGAGACGGCGTTGATGATGTCTGAGACCGATCCGGAGAGGTCGATGTCGATGTTGGAGGTGGTGCCGTCGCGGGTCTGCGCGAGGAAGTTGCCACCGGAGACGCCCAGTCCGCCGAACAGGTTGCGGGTGAGCGTGGAGTTGAGCGTGCTGATGAGACGGTCGCCGCTGATGGTCGCGTTGGAGGTGGACGTGAGGATGCCCAGGTCGCGGGCGGTGTTGGTGGTGCCGCCCACGGTCTCGGCCACGGCGAAGAGGCCGGTGCCGGTCGTGTTGTCGGTGAGCTGGAGCCCTGTGCCGGCGGCGTTGATGGACGCGGTGACTTTGCCAGCGGACTGGGTGTTGATGCGGTCGATGACCCCGCCGAGATCGGCCACGGCGGTCTGGACCCGCACGGATCTGGTGCTGGCTGGGGTGGTGGCGGTCGCGGCGACGGGTTGGTCCTCGAAAATCTCGCCGATGTCAATGTTGATGGCGGTGCCGTCGCGGGCGGTGACGATGAAGTCGGGCGAGCTGTTGCCGGCGGTGCGTGATACCTGCACGCCCAACCCATCGTTGAGCGATCGGAGCGTGGTGTTGCGCCCCACGCGATTGACTGTGCTGCCCCGGAGCGTCTCGGCTCCCGCGTCGGCCGTCCCGGCGACATTGAGCCCCAACGCGGCGGCGACACCGGTAGAGCCGTCGGCGTCGGTGACCGTCAAGCGGCCTAAGCCGCCGGCGGTCTCAGTCAGCACCAGGCGGTCGCCATCGACGCGGGCGGTGACCCGGCCAGCGGTCGCTTGGTTGATGGCGGTGAGCACCTCGTCCAGACTCTCGGCACGGGTGAGATCCACCGTGGCGGCGGCACCGGACGAATCACCCACGACGATCTTGCCGCGGACGATCCCGTTGCCGCCGTTGAGCGTGGAGAGCCTGGTGGTGGCGTCGAGCCGACCCTGGGCCGACTCCACGGTGAACTTGGTGGCACCCAGCCCGGTGACCTTGCTGTCGATGAACCCGCGCGAAAGCGTCTGCTGCGTCGTGACCAGGCGATCAATCTGGAAGCGGTAGGTGCCGACGGCGGTACCGGTGGCGGCGGTGGCGGTGACGACCTTGTCGTCGGACGAACTGGCCGTGGCGGCGTCAAAGACCCGCTCGGTGCGGAACCTGCTGACGGCCGACTTCAACGCGTTGAGGCGGGAGTTGAGATCGAGGAAGCCGGCGCTCTGTTGCTGAAGCACGGAGACGCGGCGTTGCGCGAGCGTTCGCGGACGGGAGGAGACCTGGAGCAACTGATCGATGATCTCTTTGCTGTTGATGCCGCTGAACACACCGACGCCAGACGAGATTCCGCTCATAAGAGACCTCCGGCGCACTGCCAGGACGAACCGTGCGCGCGTTCCGAGCGAGTCCACTCCTTAGAGTCATCGGTCCGCTGCCCCGGGCACCTTCAGTCTTGCCCCTTTCAAAATCCGTACAAGCTCAGGCACCGCGCGTTCGATTTGCCACGGGATGCTCGTTACGATCTCCGGCCGATCAATCGACTCCACTCGCGTGTCGATAACCCTGCCATCGCTCAGGACGGCCGGACACACGAACAGATTCCGCACTACAGGACGACCCGCCCCATGCACCCATCGAAGCCGTACCGATTGAGCTTGGCAGCGCTGGCGGGGCTGGTGGGCTTGAGCGCTGTCACCACGGCCGGCTTGGCGGTGCTCAACCCGGCGGGGCCGGCGTGGTTCATGCTGGGGTTTGAACTGTGCGTGCTACTGGCCACAGTGTTTGGCGTGCTGACCGCCCTTGGCCGGTTCGAGCAGGGCGTGGCCATGATCTGGATCTGCATCGCGGGCTGCGTGGCCGTGGCATCGTTTGTCGGAGCGTTGAGCGCTGGAAGGAAGCTCTTTGACATTGGGCTCGAGCCCTGGGTGGCCGCGCGGTTCGCGGCCGCAGGGGTGTTCGTGCTCGCGGCGCTCTTTGAGGCCACGCGGGCTCAGGCGGGAAGAGCCTGGCCGTTGCTATTGAAGGGCGCGTCGTGCCTTTTGCCGGTGCTGGTGATCGCCGCGGCACTGTACCGGGGTTGGGGAACTGCGCAACTGGCCAACCTGAACGGGCTCGTGAGAATTCTGATTCTTGGTGTCGGCTTCGTGCTGTTCGGGGCGTTGCTGGCGGCGGGCATCCACCTGACGCTCAAGGCGTTTGAGATCGGGCTGAGCCGCAAGCCACAGGGTTCTCGCGTTGGCTAAACCGCGGCGGTGCCGAGCAACCAGGCGACCATCTGGGCGGTGTTTGAGAGATCAGCCTCGGCCCGATCAGCCCCCGCGTCCTTGAGCTGTTGCACACTGTGGTGCCCCGTCGCGACGGCCAGCGATCGGCAGCCGTGGGCCTGGGCGCAGCGAACGTCGAATGGCGTATCGCCGATGACGACCACCTCTTCACCCTTGAGCTGTCGGCCGTGTTGGCGAGTGTACTTGTCCATGCCTACGCGCGGCAGATCATCCCGCGTGGGCGGATCGCTGGGCGACTCGTCGCCCCAGACGTGGATGCTGAAGCGGCGGGCCGGGATGCCGCAGAGGTCGAGCTTGAGCGTGCCGGTTTCGGGGTAGTTGCCCGTGAGCAAGCCGATGGCGACGTGCGGCGGGGCCTTGGCCTGCAGTGCATCCAGCAGCGCCACGACCCCCGGGAGCGCGCGGGCCGATTCGCGGCTGCGCTCGAGTTCCGCCGGGAGGTGGCTGCAATACTCGGTGCGGAACCGCGCGGTGTTCTCGGCATTCGCCGGGAGACCGCGCTGGCGGAGGACGTCGGCGATGATCAAGGGGTCGAGCCGCCCCGCGAACGAGATACCTTCGGTGGAGAAGTCGGGCCCGAACCAGTCGCGGCCAGCGCGGGTGAAGGCTCGCGTGCCGGCGCCACTGGTGGAAAGAAGCGTGCCATCGATATCGAAGAGGAGCAACACGCTAGACGGTAGCCGTGAGCTCGCGGGCTAGCGATCAATGTGGAAGCCTTGCTCGCCGCCTTGCTCGCTGAGAGTTGCGCGGCCGGCGGTCGAGATGCGCCCCGCCATCGCTATGGCTAGAGAAGCCAGAAACGCCTCCACTTCGTCGGATGGGCCCTCGACTTCCAGCACGACGGAGCCGTCGGGCTCGTTGCGAACCCAGCCGGCGACGGGGTGGCGACCGGCGACCTGTGCAGCGGTCGCACGGAAGCCGACGCCTTGGACCCGGCCCTGGTAGTGCATTCGAACGCGCATCGGTTCTCAAAGCTTAGAGCGGGACGGGGCGGCGGGCACGGACCTGACTGTGCAAACACGATGCCAGCGATCGGCCGCGGCGGCGCGGGTTGGCACGGCGGGGCCGCGAGGAATCGGCGGAGATTATCGTGTCGCTCCGCGATTCTCATTGACGCATGAGATTGCCGTGCTAGGTTTGTGCATTGAGCCTTTGACTGCTGGACGGGCGATGTCTGTCTCTTCCTCCACCCTTCTCCGCATCAACTTCCGCTCGGGTGTGCGTGTGCCAGTCAGCCAACGGCGATCGAGTGGCCCGGTTCGGGATGGGCCCCGTGCAAACGGTGGCCGTGGCCGATCGGGACGGGCGACCAGGACGGAGACCCCGGCGTTGGCGGAGCGTGCAACCAGCGGCCATGACGACAAGCGACGGGTGCTTGAGGCGACGGACATCGTCCGCCTCATCGGCGAACACGTCGCGCTGCGCAAGCAGGGACGCGAGTTCAAGTGCCTCTGCCCGTTCCACGACGACCACAATCCATCGATGTACGTGGTGCCCGCCAAGCAGATCTATCACTGCTTTGTCTGCGGGGCCGGGGGCGACTCGCTCACCTTCGCGATCGACTACTTCAAGATGTCCTTCCGCGAGGCGCTTCAGTTCCTGGCCGACCGGGCGGGGATCAAACTCGCCCCGCCGCCGCGACGCACGCACGACACCAATGAGCCTGATGTGCCGGGCGTCTCGCGCGAAGTCCTGATGGGCGCCAACAAAGCCGCCGGCGAGTTCTTCCGCGCCATCCTGGGCCACGCGCAGCACGGCGAGGCCGCTCGGGGGTTGCTCGAGCGTCGCGGGGTCAGCCCCGCCATGATCGAGCAGTTTCAACTCGGGGCCGCTCCCGATCGCTGGGACGGGTTGCTGCTCACCATGACCGGCAAGGGGCTCGACACGCAGGCCTTCCTCGCGGGCGGGCTGCTCAAGGCCCGCGAGACCGGCGGCACCTACGACGCGCTGCGGCACCGCCTCGTCTTCCCGATCCACGACAGCCTGGGCCGCGTCATCGCCTTCGGCGGACGCAAGCTCCGCGATGAGGACGAGCCCAAGTACCTCAACTCCCCCGAGACGCTGCTGTTCAACAAGTCGGCCACGCTCTACGGCTTGCCCTTCGCCTCCGCGAGCATCCGCGCCCAGAACCGCGTGATCGTGACCGAGGGATACATGGATTGCATCGGGTGCCACCAGGCCGGCGTGACCAACGTCGTGGCGACGCTCGGCACGGCGCTCACCTCGCAAGGGGCCCGCGTGCTCCGCCGGCTCTGCGACACGATCGTGCTGCTCTTCGACGGCGACGACGCCGGGCAACGGGCCGCCGACCGCGCGGTGGAGATCCTGTTTGCGGAGCCGGTGGATGTGAAGATCGCGACGATGTCGGCCTCCAACGACCCGGCCCTCCGCGGCGACCTGCCGATTGCCAAGGACCCAGACGAGCTTCTCAAGCAGCCGCGCGGGAGCGAGCGGTTTGAGCGGATGATCGAGCAGTCTGTCGATGCGCTCGACTGGTGGGCCGCACGACTCAAGGCGCGTACGGGTTCGCTGGCGCTCTCGGCGAGGGCGCGGGCCATCGACGATGAGATCGCCCGGCTCGTCGAACTGGGCCTGCGCGGGATCGCGCCCGTTCGGCAACAGTTGATCGTTCGACGCATCGCGTCGCTGGCGGGCGTCGATGAAGCAACGATTCGGCGGGCGTTGCCGGCCCAGCCGCGGCGCGTGGCTCCGGGCGGTGCGTCGGGGCAAGAGGACCCGAACTCCGCTGGTGCGAGTTCATCGAGCACGTCGCGTGGCACCTCAGGCGAGTTGTTGATCGCGTGCTTGTTGACCGATCCAGGCCTGGTGGCCGACCTTCACGACGAGGACCGTGCGTGGCTCAACGGGGCGAGC
>Ga0105049_10002659_pt1 | contig 21148 bp, 18 predicted proteins | sample MAT06_FD_78087 | JGI IMG/M metagenome (GOLD analysis project Ga0105049, IMG submission 78087) | Freshwater microbial communities from Lake Fryxell liftoff mats and glacier meltwater in Antarctica - MAT-06 | ecosystem: Environmental > Aquatic > Freshwater > Ice > Liftoff microbial mat | place...
AGTTGGCATCGAGAAGCGAAGACGTACTTTTGTACGGCGAGCATCGCAGATGACAAATCGAGCCGCGCAGTAGGCGATAAATAGCCTCAAATAGGCCAGTAGCTCAATTGGCAGAGTAACGGTCTCCAAAACCGTAGGTTGGGGGTTCGATGCCCTCCTGGCCTGCCAAATTAGTTGTCATATGTGTTCGTTGTTGGTGATTATTAACGCATGTGATGTTGTATTTTTACGTAATACCCAAAAGTGGTTCGGATGAAAGACAAAATTCAAATAGTGGTAGCGGTAATGATTCTGCTCGGCGGCATTGCTGCGTTTTACGTGCTATCGGATAAGCCAATGATTGCGCGAATCGGAGCGATGTTTGGCATCTTCATCGTGGCCGGTTTGGTCGGCTGGTTCAGCGCGCCTGGACGAGAGTTTGCCCAATTTGGTAAAGAAGCAGTTGATGAAGCCAAAAAAGTTGTTTGGCCAACAAAGAAAGAGGCCATGCAATCGACTGGCATCATTTTTGTGTTTGTGTTCATTATGGCAATTTTCTTGTGGGTGGTTGATTGGAGTTTGACCTTTGGTATCTCTAAATTAATCGGGCATGGTGCGTAGATGACAATGCGTTGGTATATCGTCCATGCGTACTCTGGGCAAGAAAAAAGTATTCAGGCCGCGCTCGTTGAGCGCATTCGCCGCTCTGGGATGCCAGAGAAATTTGGTGACGTGCTTGTGCCCACCGAAGAAGTGGTCGAAATGAAAAAGGGTGCTAAGGCAACCTCTGAACGTCGCTTTTTCCCCGGCTACATCATGGTGCAAATGGAGATGACCGATGAGACATGGCATCTGGTGAAATCCACACCGAAAATCACCGGCTTTGTTGGCGGTGTAGGCAATAAACCGACACCTGTGCCGCAAAAAGAGATCGACCTGATATTGAATCAAGTCAAAGAAGGTGTTGAGAAACCAAAGCCGAAGATATTGTTTGAGGTTGGCGAAATGGTGCGTGTAAAAGATGGTCCATTTACCGACTTTAATGGCAACGTTGAAGACGTGAATTACGACAAATCAAAAATTCGCGTCTCCGTTGTCATTTTTGGCCGCCCAACTCCAGTGGAGTTGGATTTTGGTCAGGTGGAAAAACAGTGAACGCCTGAGTTTTCAGCGTTTAGCGTTCAGTAACGAAAATTTAGGTAGTACAAGCGGTGTTCGGGCGCATCCCGTTCGTGAACGGGGAGAAATTGTCTAGGCAATTTCGTTACCACCCAAGGAGAAAAGTATGGCAAAAAAGATTGTTGGCTACATTAAGCTACAAGTGCCAGCGGGTAAGGCGAATCCATCGCCACCTATTGGCCCGGCACTCGGTCAGCGCGGTTTGAACATCATGGAATTTTGTAAGGCATTTAACGCCGCCACCCAAAAAGTGGAGCCGGGCTTGCCAATTCCAGTTGTCATTACGGCGTTTGCTGATAAATCATTTACCTTCGTGATGAAGACGCCACCTGCGTCTATCCTCATCAAGAAGGCTGCAAAAATCGAAAAAGGCTCAAAGACGCCGCATACCGACAAAGTTGGTCGCTTAACGCGCGCCCAAGCCGAAGAAATCGCCACCACCAAAATGCCAGACTTAACCGCTGCCGATATGGATGCTGCGGTGCGTACTATTGCTGGTTCTGCACGTTCGATGGGTATTGACGTAGAAGGAGTCCGATAATGGCTAACGAGAAAAAAGTGAAATTGCCGAAGCGTATCCAAAAATTCGTCGGCTTGGTTGATCGTGATAAGTTCTATCCGCTCAACGATGCATTGGAATTAGTTAAGAAAACGGCAACCGCAAAGTTTGACGAGTCGGTTGACGTTGCTATTAACTTAGGTATTGACGCGAAAAAGTCAGATCAATCGGTTCGTGGTGCGGTGGTGCTCCCACGCGGTACAGGCAAATCAGTTCGCGTGGCGGTTTTCGCGCAAGGTGCAAATGCGGAAAAAGCAACGGCGGCGGGCGCTGACATCGTTGGCTTTGAAGATTTAGCCGAGCGCATTAAAGCGGGCTTTATGGATTTTGACGTGGTGATTGCCACGCCAGACGCGATGAAAATTGTTGGTACGCTTGGTCAAGTCTTAGGCCCACGCGGCTTAATGCCAAATCCAAAAGTCGGCACGGTCACGCCAAACGTCGAAAAAGCGGTAAAAGACGCCAAGGCAGGACAGGTGCAGTATCGCGCTGATAAGGCCGGCATCATCCAGTGTACGATTGGTCGCGCCTCGTTTGGCATTGACGCATTGACCGAAAATTTAGTCGCCCTTGTTGCGGCGGTCAATAAAGCTAAGCCTGCGACATCGAAGGGCATTTATCTTCGCAAGATGTCGGTGTCGGCTACGATGGGTGTGGGCATTCGCTTAGAAACGGGCGCATTTAGCCAGCAGAACCAGTCACAACAGTAAAAATTTAGTACAAGTTTGGGCGCGTTGTTATTACTGCTGTAGTTGAGCAAAACAGCGTGGTTATCCAAGACCGTAGGCGCAATAAGTTTTCGCTTAATAGTTTGCGTCATACCAGCCGGTATGACGCGAATAACCTACGCAGATAGCGTCACCCGCAACAGTTTTCATCGGTCGAATCTTTCGACCGATGATCTCCGAAGCGAAGGTCGCTATGAGCTTGGATGTCGCATTTGCGGCATTCATTTTTCAACGAAAGGAGATTAAGTGTGAGTTTGAATCTAGAAGGCAAGAAAACAGTCGTCGCCGATGTAGTTGCAAATATTGCAAAGGCACAGACGATGGTGCTAGCAGAGTATCGCGGTACTGAAGTGGTGAACATGACCAAGCTACGCGCTGACGCGCGTTCAAAAGGGGTGTATTTACGTGTGATTAAAAACACGTTGGCACGCCGCATTGTTGAAGGCACACCGTTTGCGGTGGCCCAAGACAAAATGGTCGGCCCCTTGATTTATAGTTTTTCTGAAGACGCAGTGGCTGCAGCAAAAGTCGTGAATGACTTCGCCAAAGGTAATGATAAATTTGTGATCAAAGCAGGGGCATACAACGGCAAGTTACTCGATGACAATGCTGTCAAAGCACTAGCTAACATCCCAACGAAAGAAGTGTTGCTGGCGCAGTTGGTTGGCTTGTTACAAAGCCCAATCTCGCGCATTGCACGCGTACTTGCTGCGGTGTCAGAACAAAAATCAGGGCCAGCTTCAGCAGATGTACCCGCTGAAGCGCCAGCAGCCGCTTAACGTTTTGTGGTTTTGCGGCCTAGCAAAAACAAAAATCTATTTAACCTATTTGAACATTTGTAAAGGAAACACATCATGGCATTTGATAAAGACGTATTTTTAGCCTCACTCGACACCATGTCCGTCATGGATTTGAATGATTTAGTCAAAGCAATTGAAGAGAAATTTGGCGTATCCGCCGCCGCAATGTCAGCACCTGCTGCTGGCGGTGCGGTTGCTGCTGTTGTAGAAGAAAAGACAGAATTCAACGTAATGTTGATGGAATTCGGCGCGAACAAAATCGGCGTGATCAAAGCGGTACGTGAAATCACCGGCTTAGGTCTTGCTGAAGCCAAGGCATTAGTCGAAGGCGCACCTAAAGCAGTTAAAGAAGGCGCTAACAAAGCCGACGCAGACGCAATGAAGAAGAAGCTGGAAGAAGCTGGCGCCAAAGTCGAACTCAAATAAATAATTGAGTTTCACCAAAGTACAGTTAGTAAAGAACTAAAGGCTGAGATATTCATCTCAGACCTTTAGTCTCTGTGATTGAAGAAATACTAAAAGTGCAATATTGGCAAGCGCTTTCAAGCATAAATTCCTGAAAATGCCCGCCAGATTAAGAGTTTATAAAATTGATAGCTAGATGGCAAAACAAAGTGTTTGACGTGAGTGCAACATACACTTTGTTTTGTCTTCTGATACGACTGCAGAAGACGTTTGGTTCGGGTGACGCAACGTCACCGTCCGCCAGCGAAGGGTAGCGGCCCTTCACCAAATGAAGCCGATGATAATTTATTGTCTGCGCCAGTCGAAGAGCTTTGACGCCACTCCGGTGGCGCGCCCCAACGTTCGGAGATCGTATGTCCCAAGCATCCAGTGCCACATCATCGCAATACACTTACACGGAAAAAAAGCGCATTCGTAAATCGTTTGCCAAACGTGCCAGCGTATTGGACATTCCGTTTTTATTGGCCACCCAGCTTGATTCCTATGCGGAATTCTTGCAGGCTGATGTCGCCGTATCGACCCGCAAAATGCAGGGTCTGCATGCCGCCTTTAGCTCCGTTTTCCCGATTGTTTCGCACAATCAATTCGCGCGTCTGGAGTTTCAAAGCTACACCTTGAGCCAGCCACCGTTTGACGTGCTTGAGTGCCAACAACGCGGTTTGACTTACGCGTCTCCATTGCGCGCCAAAGTGCGACTCATCATCATGGATCGCGAAGCGTCAAAGCCAACGGTCAAAGAAATGAAAGAGCAAGAAGTATATATGGGCGAAATTCCGCTCATGACGCAGAATGGCTCGTTTGTCATTAACGGCACTGAGCGCGTCATCGTGTCACAACTACACCGCTCACCTGGCGTGTTTTTTGAGCACGACCGCGGCAAGACACACTCATCCGGCAAGTTGTTATTTTCTGCCCGCGTCATTCCCTACCGTGGCTCATGGCTCGATTTTGAATTCGATCCTAAAGATTATTTGTATTTCAGGGTGGATCGTCGCCGCAAAATGCCGGTGACGATTTTGCTCAAAGCACTTGGCTACACGCCGGATCAAATCTTGCGTGAATTTTTCGCCTTTGATCAATTCATCATCACCAAAAAAGGTGAAATTGAATTGGAGTTAGTACCGGATCGCCTCAAAAGTGAGACCGCCCGCTTTGACATCATGAGCAAAGACGGCAAAGTGATTGTGCAAAAAGACAAGCGCATCACCGCCAAACATATTCGCGACATGGAAGCCGCGAAAATGAAGACCCTTACCGTCAATGAAGACTATTTGATTGGCCGCGTACTCGCGACCAACATCATCAATACCGAAACTGGCGAAGTGGTTGCCAACGCCAACGAGGAACTCACCGAAGTCAGCTTGCGGAAGTTAATCGACGCAGGCGTTGAGTCTATTTACACACTCTACACCAACGATCTTGATCAAGGTGCGTACATTTCATCGACCTTACGCATTGATGAAACCGTTGATGCACTCAACGCCAAAGTCGCGATTTATCGCATGATGCGTCCGGGCGAGCCACCAACAGAAGATTCTGTTAATTCACTGTTCAACGCCCTATTTTTCTCGCCAGATCGTTATGACTTGTCAGCAGTCGGCCGGATGAAATTTAACCGTCGTATTGGCCGTGATGAATTGACGGGTGCTATGACCTTAGCCACTGAAGATATTGTTGCCGTTATCAAAATCTTAGTAGAGCTACGTAATGGTCGCGGCGAAGTTGACGATATTGACCACTTGGGCAATCGCCGCGTGCGCTCTGTCGGTGAATTGGCAGAGAACCAGTTCCGTTCAGGTTTAGTGCGTGTTGAGCGTGCGGTGCGTGAGCGTTTGAGCCAAGCAGAAAGTGAAAACTTGATGCCGCATGATTTGATTAACGCCAAGCCGGTCTCGGCTGCAATTAAAGAATTCTTCGGCTCATCCCAACTCTCACAATTTATGGATCAAACCAATCCATTGTCAGAGATCACCCACAAGCGTCGCGTATCCGCATTAGGCCCTGGCGGCTTGACGCGTGAACGTGCTGGCTTTGAAGTGCGTGACGTACATACCACCCACTACGGTCGCGTGTGTCCAATCGAGACGCCTGAAGGACCAAACATTGGTCTGATCAATTCATTAGCACTTTATGCACGCGTGAATGACTACGGCTTTATCGAAACACCGTATCGCAAAGTCATCAACAATAAAGTGACCAGTGAGATCGAGTATTTGTCCGCAATCGAAGAAAGCAAGTACACAATTGCGCAGGCGAATGCGGTCACCGACAAAGCTGGCCACTTCATGGATGAATTGGTAAGCTGTCGTCAACACAATGAATTTATGTTGGCGCGTCCTGAAACCATTGATTACATTGACGTTGCCCCCGCGCAAATTGTGTCGGTTGCAGCGTCCCTCATCCCGTTTCTCGAGCATGATGACGCGAACCGCGCCTTGATGGGCTCGAACATGCAACGTCAAGCTGTTCCTTGCTTACGTGCTGAAAAATCGCTCGTCGGTACTGGTATTGAGCGTACGGTGGCCATGGACTCAGGCACAGCGGTAATGGCACGCCGCGGTGGACGAGTTGACTTCGTTGACGCCGGCCGTGTGGTGGTGCGGGCAAATGATAACGAAACCATTGCGGGAGAAGCGGGTGTGGATATTTATAACCTCACCAAGTATGTTCGCTCGAACCAAAACACCAACATCAACCACCGTCCGCTGGTTCGTATCGGTGACATCATCGCTAAAAATGATGTGATTGCCGACGGTGCCTCAACCGACATGGGGGAACTGGCGCTCGGTCAAAACCTACTAGTCGCGTTCATGCCGTGGAACGGTTACAACTTCGAAGATTCGATTTTGATCTCCGAGCGCATCGTAGCTGAAGACCGCTACACCTCAATTCATATCGAAGAATTATCCGTTGTGGCGCGCGATACCAAGTTAGGCCCTGAGGAAATCACCCGCGATATTTCCAATCTATCCGAGCGTATGCTGGGACGTTTGGATGAGTCCGGTATTGTTTATATCGGTGCAGAAGTCGAAGCCGGCGACGTGTTGGTTGGCAAGGTCACACCAAAAGGTGAGACGCAATTAACACCGGAAGAAAAATTGCTCCGCGCGATTTTCGGTGAAAAAGCCTCTGACGTTAAGGACACCTCACTGCGCGTGCAGTCTGGTATTTCAGGAACCGTCATTGATGTGCAGGTCTTCACCCGTGAAGGCATTGTGCGCGACAAACGCGCACAGCAAATTGTTGACGATCAGCTCAAAGACTATAAGAAAGATTTGGCCGATCAATTGCGTATTGTGGAAGATGACGCCTTCCAGCGTATCGAAAAAATGCTATTGAGCAAAGTTGCAAAGGGTGGCCCGCAAAAACTAGAGAAGGGTGCCAAGCTCACTAAAGCATATTTGGCTGGCTTACCGCGCCACGATTGGTTCGACATTCGCTTAACCGACGATGATGATGCGCGTCAGCTTGAGGCCTTGAAAGAAGCGCTCGATTTGACCCGTAAAGAATTCGACAAAGCGTTTGATGAAAAGAAACGTAAGTTAACCCAAGGCGATGAATTACAGCCAGGCGTACAAAAAATGGTCAAGGTGTATGTGGCCGTGAAGCGTCGCTTGCAGCCAGGTGACAAGATGGCTGGCCGCCACGGTAACAAGGGCGTTATTTCCAAAATCGTGCCGATTGAAGATATGCCATTTATGGCTGACGGCACACCAATGGATATCGTGTTGAATCCGCTAGGCGTGCCATCCCGCATGAACGTCGGGCAGATTCTTGAAACCCATTTGGGCTGGGCGGCTAAAGGCTTAGGTCACAAAATTAACGCAATGTTGAAGGCTGAAGAGTCGGAAGCAAACATCCGTAAATTCTTGGATAAGGTCTACAACACTAGCGGCAAAAAAGAAAACTTGGATGAGCTGACCTCTGCTGAAATCATGCATTTGGCGCAAAACCTAACCAACGGCGTGCCATTTGCCACCCCGGTATTTGACGGCGCGGCAGAGTCCGAAATTAGGGCCATGCTTGATTTAGCCTATGACCCAGAAACCACTAAGCGTTTGGGCCTAACCCCAACCAAAACGCAGGTTACTCTGCATGATGGTCGCTCTGGTGAAGCCTTTGAACGCCCGGTTACGGTTGGCTACATGCACATCTTAAAACTTCATCATTTGGTGGATGACAAGATGCACGCACGCTCCACCGGCCCGTACTCATTGGTCACACAGCAGCCACTCGGCGGTAAAGCACAGTTTGGTGGTCAGCGCTTCGGTGAGATGGAAGTCTGGGCGCTTGAAGCCTACGGTGCTTCGTACACGCTGCAAGAGATGTTGACGGTGAAGTCAGACGACACTAACGGTCGTACCAAGGTCTACGAGTCCATCGTTAAGGGCGAGCACAAAATTGAAGCCGGTATGCCGGAGTCGTTCAACGTGCTGGTCAAAGAAATTCGTTCACTTGCCATTGATATTGATTTGGAACGCTATTAACAACATAACGTCAGCACCACATCCTCATCAAAATCGAACAATCGAAATTAGTCCCACACTGGAGACAAAATGAAAGCACTACTAGATTTATTTAAGCAAGTCACCGTTGAAGAAGAATTTGATGCCATTAAGATTGGCTTGGCATCGCCTGAAAAAATACGCTCATGGTCGTATGGCGAAGTAAAAAAACCGGAAACAATAAATTACCGGACGTTTAAGCCCGAGCGTGATGGTTTATTTTGCGCGAAGATTTTCGGGCCGATTAAAGACTACGAATGTTTGTGTGGTAAGTACAAGCGCCTAAAACATCGTGGCGTTATCTGCGAAAAATGCGGCGTGGAAGTGACACTCTCGCGCGTGCGCCGTGAGCGTATGGGGCACATTGAATTAGCTAGCCCCACCGCGCATATCTGGTTCTTAAAGTCACTGCCGTCACGCCTAGGCATGGTGCTTGATATGACATTGCGCGATATTGAGCGCGTGTTGTACTTTGAAGCATTCGTGGTGGTTGATCCTGGCATGACGCCGCTCAATAAATCACAGCTACTAACCGAAGATGATTATTTAGCCAAGGTTGAAGAGTATGGCGACGATTTCACTGCCCTCATGGGTGCCGAAGGCGTACGCGAGCTGCTGCGTAAACTAGATATTCCAGGTGAGCTTGAGCAACTCCGCAAAGACATGGGCAACACGGGCTCCGAAGCCAAGATAAAGAAAATCGCCAAACGCACTAAGGTACTCGAGGCATTTTCAAAATCTGGTATTAAGCCTGACTGGATGGTCTTGGAAGTCTTGCCGGTATTGCCGCCTGATTTGCGCCCGCTCGTGCCGCTTGATGGTGGTCGCTTTGCAACCTCAGATTTGAACGACCTGTATCGTCGCGTAATTAACCGTAACAATCGTCTCAAGCGCTTGCTCGAATTAAAAGCGCCGGAAATTATTGTGCGTAACGAAAAACGGATGTTACAAGAGTCCGTTGATTCACTGCTCGACAACGGTCGTCGCGGTAAAGCCATGACGGGTGCGAATAAGCGCGCCTTGAAATCGTTGGCTGACATGATCAAAGGTAAGTCAGGCCGCTTCCGCCAGAACTTGCTCGGTAAGCGCGTCGATTATTCTGGCCGTTCGGTTATTGTGGTGGGCCCGACACTGAAATTACATCAGTGCGGCTTACCTAAAAAAATGGCGCTCGAACTTTTCAAACCGTTTATTTTCCACAAGCTTGAAGTGCTGGGTGCTGCCACCACCATCAAAGCCGCCAAGAAGATGGTTGAGGCCGAAGAGCCGTTGGTTTGGGACATTTTGGAAGACGTGATCCGTGAACATCCGGTGATGTTAAACCGTGCGCCAACCTTGCATCGCCTAGGTATTCAAGCTTTTGAGCCAGTACTTATCGAAGGTAAAGCGATTCAATTACATCCGCTTGTATGTTCCGCATTTAACGCCGACTTTGACGGTGATCAAATGGCGGTACACGTGCCGATCTCGTTAGAGGCGCAGATGGAATGTCGCACCTTGATGTTGGCGTCTAACAACGTCTTGTTCCCGGCCTCCGGTGAGCCATCCATCGTGCCGTCACAAGATATCGTGCTGGGTCTTTATTACATGACGCGTGAGCGGGTCGCCGCCAAGGGCGAAGGCTCGTTGTTCTTAAACGTTGCCGAAGTATTGCGCGCGTATCAGACTGGCGAAGTGTCGTTGAACGCCAAAGTACAAGTGCGTATTTCAGAAACGGATAAAGACGAAAAAGGAGAGATTTTCCCGCGCGTAAAGCGCTACGAAACCACCGTTGGCCGCGCGATTTTGTCGGAAATTATGCCGCCAGGATTACCGTTCTCGCATATCAATAAAACGCTAAAGAAAAAAGAGATCTCAAAAATTATCAATGCGTCGTTCCGTCGCTGTGGTATTCGCGAGACCGTTATCTTTACCGATCAATTGATGTACACCGGTTTCACCTATGCGACTCGCGCAGGTTTATCAATTTCGATTGATGACATGTTGGTACCGCCGCAGAAAAAAGACATCATCTCCACCGCTGAGCAGGAAGTCAAAGAAATTGAAGCACAGTACACCTCAGGCTTGGTCACACAGGGTGAGCGTTACAACAAGGTGGTCGATATTTGGGGTCGCGCAGGCGATCAAATTGCCAAGGCCATGATGGAACAGTTAGGCACTGAACCTGTCACCACACTGGATGGCAAAGTGACCACGCAAGAGTCGTTTAATGCTATCTACATGATGGCTGACTCCGGTGCACGCGGCTCGGTTGCACAGATTCGCCAGTTGGCGGGTATGCGCGGTTTGATGGCAAAGCCGGACGGCTCAATTATTGAGACGCCCATCACGGCTAATTTCCGTGAAGGCTTGAACGTCTTGCAGTACTTCATCTCGACTCACGGTGCGCGTAAAGGCTTGGCTGATACGGCGTTAAAAACTGCCAACTCTGGCTATCTGACACGTCGCTTAGTTGACGTGACACAAGACTTAGTGGTGACTGAAAATGATTGCGGCACTGAAAACGGCTTATTGGTTAAAGCACTCGTTGAAGGTGGCGAAGTCGTCGAAGCGTTGCGTGAACGTATCTTAGGCCGCGTTGTGCAGGGTGATGTTACCCACCCTGATAGCAACAAAGTTTTCATCAAATCTGGCGTCATGCTCGATGAAGATATGGTGGATGCGATTGAAGCGCTAGGCATTGATGAAGTGCGCGTGCGGACACCATTGACCTGTGACACTCGCTTTGGTTTGTGCGCACAATGCTACGGCCGTGACTTAGGCCGTGGTTCGATGATTAACGTTGGCGAAGCTGTTGGTGTGATTGCCGCGCAGTCGATCGGTGAACCCGGCACGCAGCTCACGATGCGCACATTCCACATCGGGGGGGCAGCGTCGCGTACGGCAGCCGCCTCCAGCATTGAAGCAAAATCGACTGGCAGCCTGAAGTTTATGACCACGATGCGTCATGTGATTAACGTGAAAAGTGAAGTGATCGTAATTTCACGCTCGGGTGAAGTAATCATCGCAGACGACGCTGGCCGCGAACGTGAGCGTCATAAGGTGCCATACGGCGCCACGATGACGGCCAAGGACGGCGACAAAATTAAGGCAGGTCAAACACTCGCGACATGGGATCCACATACGCGCCCTATCATCACTGAGTACGCTGGCGAAGTGCGCTTTGAAAACGTCGAAGAAGGCGTTACCGTGGCTAAGCAAATTGACGACACCACCGGTTTATCCAGCTTAGTGGTAATTGACCCGAAACGTCGCGGTTCTGCTGCGAACAAGGGCCTACGTCCGGCAGTTCGTTTAATCGACAAAGCGGGCAAGGACATCAAGCAGCATACCTCTGACGCGACCGTTGCCTACACCTTCCAGATTAGCTCGATTATCACGGTAAAGAATGGTCAGCAAGTTGGTGTTGGCGAAGTAATGGCACGTATTCCGCAAGAATCCTCCAAAACACGCGACATCACCGGCGGCTTGCCACGGGTGGCTGAATTGTTCGAAGCACGCTCACCGAAAGACGCCGGCCTGTTAGCGGAAGTCACCGGTACTGTTTCGTTCGGTAAAGACACCAAGGGCAAGCAGCGCTTAGTGATTACCGACTTTGATGGCACACCGCACGAGTACTTGATCCCGAAAGACAAACACGTCACCGCGCATGATGGCCAAGTAGTTAACAAAGGTGAGACGATTGTAGACGGCCCGGCCGACCCGCATGACATTTTGCGTTTGCAAGGGGTAGAAGCACTGGCTCGCTACATCACCGATGAAGTACAAGATGTGTATCGTTTACAGGGTGTAAAAATTAACGATAAGCATATTGAAGTGATCGTGCGTCAGATGTTACGTCGGGTATCCATCGTTGATCCGGGCGAGACACGCTTTATCGCCGGCGAGCAGCTGGAGCGCGCTGACGTATTGGGTGAGAACGAGAAGATGGCTAGAGAGGGCAAGAAACCTGCCCATTACAACCACAACTTGCTCGGTATTACCAAGGCCTCATTGTCGACCGACTCATTCATCTCCGCCGCGTCGTTCCAAGAGACAACACGGGTGCTGACAGAAGCCGCCATCATGGGCAAAAAAGACGATTTACGTGGACTCAAAGAAAACGTAATCGTTGGACGCTTAATTCCAGCGGGAACAGGTTTGGCTTATCACCGCGCCCGTAAACGCGTCGGCCCACGCGCCGCGGCATCTTCAGTTGACTTCGCGTTTGTATCGGAGGAGGCTGAAGAAAAAACGGGGGACAAGGCGGTTGAAGAAGCGGCATAGTCTTCCCGTTTATTTGTTTGTTGAATGCAAAAAACCCGCTCTAAACAGGCGGGTTTTTTGTTGGGCGCTGGTGCTAATTTACCCATTTATATTAAAGCACCATTATTGGCGGGCATTTCGGGCACAAAATTCGTCGAACAGCACGACAATAATGGAGTTTTACTTTTTGATTTGCTCCATTTTCTCTAATGCCCAATGATGCCGTGCCACGCTAAAACTCAGAACGTATAAATGAGGTGCAAAATATCTGATCAGCGTACAAATGACATGAACTTCACGTTTCGCTGTCTGACGGTTCTATATCAGCGGCTCTGCGCCAGCATGGCCAATACTTAATTAGCAGAACTAAAACATGACCTCATCTTGGATGCTCATCGCCGGCCTACTATTCGCCGCGATGGGCGCATGCGCAAAACTACTCGCCAGCCAATTTAGCGGGGCGGAATTGTCGATGTATCGATCAGTATTTGCATTCGTGGCTATCGGCGGCTTTGTGATGTGGAAAAAACAGACATTGGCGACACCGTTTCGCGCGGGGCATTTTTGGCGCGGCATTTTTGGCACCGTGTCGCTCATCGGTTATTTTTATACAATGACCGAGCTACCGCTAGCCACCGCCATTATGTTGAATTACACCTCACCCTTATGGCTTACGTTGTTGTCTACGTTACTGTTGCGCGAACGCTTCCGGCCGCTATTATTAGCATCAATTTTGATGGGCGCTGCGGGTGTCGCGATGTTGTTACGACCTACTTTTTCAGACAATAATATTCATGCAGGCTTAATCGGGTTAGCGTCCGGATTTTTTGCCGCGTGCGCCTATGTGAATGTTAAAAAACTTGGCGAGGCGGGCGAGCCTGAATGGCGCGTGGTGTTTTACTTCGGTGTTGCAGGCCTGGTGGGTTCTGCGATTGTGCAGCTTATTTGGAAGGGCACATTCGCGCCCGTGAGCGCAATCAATATTTGGCCGCTGCTCGCCATGGGGTTTGCGGCCACACTCGCACAGCTTGCGATGACACGCGCTTATCATCGCGGCAATACGTTGGTGGTGGCGGCATTTGCGTATTCCACTGTGGTGTTCGCCGCCATATTTGGCTGGGTATTTTTTAACGAGACGCTCCCAATGATCGCCTGGATTGGTATGGGTATCGTGGTGACAAGTGGTTTATTAGCGAAATATGCGAGTTCACGATACAACGCCGCCAATAAGCAAGCAACGCTGCCAGCGGAGTAAGCGCTATGTCATGCGCGTGAGACCATACAGTTACGCAGCGCCAATCACGCTAATGCCATTTCCATATCAAAAGCGCATTACGGTTTGCTATTTTTAGCCGCACAAGAGCTGTAATCGCCACGGCTCGCCGCTGATTTTGCGAGCATGACGCTTATCCACCTAATTGCCACAATTGCATTTCTTCAGCCGAAATTGTCCTTTAGGGTTTGAGATGATAGCGAGGCTATTTTTGCGTGTATTTCCGGTTGACTGATCAATGAATAGCGCGCTAGTCAAGAGGAAGAAACAGGAAAGACGCCAAAAATAGTCCGTTAGCTCTCAAACAGTTGCGAAGGGACGCCTAGTGGAAAATCTCGGTTTAGGCGACCTATCCGGTGAAACTCCTCCCAAAAACCCGCCGGAATGACAAGCGTGGATAATGCATAAGGGACTAAAGGCTCAGTGATTTGCAAATTTAATTAACTAGACAAATATCATCCGTTAGTCGGTAACGCACCAAGTCCTACCCACGCACACCCATCACATATTTTTTGTCAGGCTTTTCCGCTGGCGCTGGCACGTCAGGCGCGGTCGGTGCAATCATTTGGGTCACTTCTTTCACCGTCGTAATATACGTTGTTGGTGGCGCATCACTGAGGGTTGCTTTGGCTAGTTTGGCCAATAAAATTACCTCATTTACACCGCTGGCGATGAGCTTGTCTAACTCTCGACGCGCGTAGTCTTTATCGCCAACGAGTTTGGCTAAATCGACATCAAATCCTGCTTTACGCGAAGCGAGTTTGACCTGTGCGAAAATTTTAAGTGTTTCTTGATTCATGTCGCCTCCTTAAACAAATTGTTAACGAATGTTGTCAACTGTTCCCCTCCGAGGGATGGAAGTATTGCCATGATTGCAAAATACGTGACGGGAGAAATGTTTGATGTACGTGCATCAACCTATTTTCTGTCAATTGCCAACAAAGTATATTCATGAGCCGTGCAGATGACAAGCAACAATGTTTGGCGTAAAAAAACCACGGTACGCCGTGGTTTTTTTATCCTACAAATTACCTCGTTATTTCAATCCAGCGGCAGCGCGTAATGCAGCGGCTTTATCGGTACGCTCCCACGTAAACTCTGGCTCTTCGCGCCCGAAATGGCCGTAAGCGGCGGTCTTTTGATAAATCGGCTTTAACAAATCCAACATTTTCACGATGCCTTTTGGACGCAGGTCAAAATGCGTCTCAACTAACTTAGCAATTTCCGCGTCGGGAATTACGCCGGTGCCTTCGGTGTACACCGTGATATTCATAGGCTTAGCAACGCCAATTGCATAGGCCACTTGCACTTGGCATTGTTTTGCAATACCGGCGGCGACAATATTTTTAGCCACATAGCGTGCGGCATACGCCGCAGACCGATCTACCTTGGAGGGGTCTTTACCAGAGAATGCGCCGCCACCATGTGGACATGCGCCGCCGTAGGTGTCCACGATAATTTTGCGACCAGTTAAACCGCAATCGCCCTGCGGCCCGCCAACAACAAAGCGTCCGGTTGGGTTAACCAAATAACGCGTGTTTGCAATCCACTCTTTCGGTAATACGGGCTTGATGATCTCCTCAATCACGGCTTCATGAATATCTTTTTGTGACATTTCCGGCGCGTGCTGCGTGGAGAGCACGACGGTATCGATGGAGTGCGGCTTGCCATCAAGGTAGCGCATGGTTACTTGAGATTTAGCATCGGGGCGCAGCCACGGTAAGCGGCCATCGCGACGTAATTCAGATTGACGTTGCACCAAGCGGTGCGCGTAATAAATTGGGGCAGGCATGAGCACTGGGGTCTCGTCGCATGCGTAGCCGAACATTAAACCTTGGTCGCCCGCACCCTGATCCAGATCGTCGTCTTGCGCCTTATCAACGCCGCGTGCGATGTCTGGGCTTTGTTTGTCATAGCAAACCATGACAGCGCAACCTTTGTAGTCGATGCCGTATTCAGTGTTGTCATAACCAATACGCTTAATGGTTTCACGCGCCACTTGGATATAGTCCACATTCGCGTTGGTGGTGATTTCACCGGCGAGTACAACTAGGCCGGTATTGCAAAGTGTCTCCGCGGCCACACGCGAGCGTGGATCTTGGGCGAGAATTGCATCTAAAATAGCATCTGATATTTGGTCAGCTACCTTATCGGGATGGCCTTCGGAAACAGATTCGGAGGTAAATAAAAAATCATTCATGGCAATGCTCATTTGTGGGTATCCCCTCAGTCGTGGTTGGTTATGTTTGCTGCAGCCCTAAATTCTAACAAATTCATGCCAACCGACCAACCCCATTCATTAGCCCAACACCGTATTAGCGGATTCAACCTCACGTGAAGTGGCTATTCGCATTATTTGGCGCATTGCCGATAACATTTAATCACAACATCGGTGCGCTACTAGGCACACTCGCGGGCAAGTTGTCACCACGGCATCGGCAAATGACGTGTAACAATATTCAGCGTTATGCCAATTCAACTAAGCTTTCAGTTGTCGATACCAACAATTTAGTAAAGTTAGCGTTGCGCGAGCAGGGCAAAGGCTTAACTGAACTGGCCGTTGCGTGGACGGCCTCAATGGCGAGACTCAATAAACTATTTAGTCCCGCCCTAGGTTGGGAACATGTTGAGGCCGCTCGCTCAGCAAAACGTCCGATTATTTTTGTCTCGCCCCACTTAGGCTGCTTTGATATTGCCGGGCGTTATGTGGCTAGCCGCGTGCCAATTACCGCCCTCTACCGCCCACCCAAACAAGCATGGTTAGCACCCATCATGACGGCGGGTCGTGCGCGCGGCGGGGCAACTGTCGCGCCCGCCAACGCCGCTGGCGTGCGTGCGCTGTTAAAAACATTAAAATCTGGCGGTAGCATCATGATCTTGCCTGATCAAGTGCCCGCCGCGCAGAGTGGCGGTGAAGGGGTGTGGGCGGACTTTTTTGGAACGCCTGCCTATACCATGACGCTATTACCCCGACTCGCTGCCACCAGTGGTGCGGTAGTGCTGTATTTCTTTGCCGAGCGGCTAGACGCCGGTTGCGGCTATCGCGTGCAAATTGTGCCGATGGATGAGGCGTATGTTGCCGACAAAGTACGCGCTGCGCGCCAAACAAACGCAATGGTGGAACGCTTAATTGCACTGGCACCTGCGCAATATTTGTGGGGCTACAATCGCTACAAACACCCCGCCGACGCTAGCCTACCTAACGTTTAATCTTACCCATGCGATTAGCCCTACTTTTACTGATGCTGATGCGCTGGCTACCCCTATCTTGGGTGGCCGCTATCGGTCGCTCCCTTGGCAATTTACTATTTCACTTTGGCCGTCGTCGCGTGACGCTCATCAATTTAGCCAACTGTTTTCCAACTCAAACTGAGATGGAGCGCACCCAAACCGCACGCGGTGTGTTTCAAAATTTAGCGCGCGCTACCTTAGATCTCGGTCATATGTGGTACGCCCCAGTTGATGAAGCCATGGCACGCGTGTCGCTATTTGATCGCCATTACTTGGACGAGTGGAATGGCAAGGTGCCGGTGATTTTATTAGCCCCGCATTTTGTGGGGCTGGATTTTGGCGGAGCGAAAGTGTCACGTGAGTACCCGGCCGTGTTTTCGATGTACTCCGCACAAAAAAGTAAAGTGTTTGACCGCGCATTACGTACCGCACGCCAACGCTGGAATGGTGCCGAATTAGTCACCCGCCAGCAAGGTTTACGTCCGGTACTGAAGGCATTAAAAGCAAAGAAACTTTTTTACTACTTACCGGATATGGATTTCGGCGCAAAAGACGCCGTATTTGTCGATTTTTTTGGCGTCAAAACTGCCACGGTTACCGCACTCTCACGCTTATGCCGCATCACCGGCGCAAAAGTCATTCCGCTTATTACCAAACAGACTGAGGCTGGCTATGAGTCGCGTTTTTATCCGGCCTGGGATAACTTCCCCACCGATAATGAGGAGGCCGATGCAAGACGCATGAACGCCTTCATCGAGGCCCGCATCCTCGAAATGCCAGACCAATATTTTTGGGTACATAAACGATTTAAGACGCGGCCTGATGGCGAGGCAGGATTTTATTAAAAGTGCAATTAGGACGGACATTTCAGAGCAAAACTGTTTGAAAAAACCCACCGATAAACGACTTTTTAATTTGCAATCAAATTCACCACCAACAATAAGTCGTCTCACATCCCATCATTAAGGGATTTCACGGGGCTGTCATTTTTGTTGTTTTACATTAGAATCAGCCCATGGCCTTCTTTCATATCCTAGTTCATGGCGAAAATTTTCTTATCGAGCGCGATGGCACGCAGGCGTGGATGGGATTTTTCAAAAACGTATATGTTGATGCAGGCACGGCAGATGAGGCGTCCTCGATTGCTATTTCTCGTATTGCGGCCGACCCATCATTTCGCGCCTCAGTAAAAAACCCCGCTGACAAGCCACCAGAGTTATCAATCGAAGAAACTAATGAAATTGAGCATGACGCCAGCTTAGTTGACTCTGCCTTTACGTACTTCCCTACGCAGTCCTAATCGCCGTCTTATGCGGCTGCACTTTAGCAAAATGCACGGCCAAGGCAATGACTTTGTCATGCTCAACGGCATCGCCGAGCCCCACGCTCGCACGCTTACGTCTCAACAAATTCGCACACTTGCCGATAGGCACTTTGGCATTGGCTGCGATCAAGTTTTGTTAGTAGAAGCGGCCACCATCCCGGAAGCCGATTTTCGCTATCGCATTTTTAATGCGAGTGGTGAGGAGGTTGAGCACTGCGGCAATGGCGCGCGCTGCTTTCCGATTTTTGTGCGTGATATTGGGCTTACGACTAAAACAAGCCTAGTCGTGCAAACGATGAATGGCTTGATTCGACCCACCATTCATGACGATGGTCAGGTGAGTGTTGACATGGGCGCGCCGCGTTTTCATCCCAACGAGATTCCATTTTTAATCGACACGATACAACTGAGATATCCGCTTATTTTGTCCAATGTCACCCGAGAAATTGGTGTGGTATCAATGGGCAATCCCCACGCGGTGCAATTAGTCGATGATGTCACCACGGCGCCAGTAGCCAGTGAAGGTTGGGCAATTGAGCATCACTCACAATTCCCACAGCGCGTGAATGCGGGTTTTATGCAGCTGGTTTCACGCTCGCATATAAAGCTTCGTGTGTGGGAGCGTGGCGCGGGTGAGACGCTAGCCTGCGGCACAGGGGCTTGTGCCGCCGTAGTCACCGGCATTCGCTGGGGCTTACTTGATGCAGCTGTTGCAGTAGATACCAATGGGGGGCGACTTTCGGTAACATGGCATGGTGCGAATAGTGAAGGTGCGCCCGTCATCATGACGGGCAATGCGGTAACTGTCTATCTCGGCGAAATTACAATTTAAGACGAAAAAAATATGTCAATGGACACACTGAGCATCGAAGAAGTCGCGACGTTTTTACGTAGCCATCCCGAATTTTTTGAGGCACACCCTGATGTGCTGCTCAATATTGAAGTGCCGCATCCGCATGGCGGGCGTACTGTATCGATTCCTGAACGTCAGCTCATCGCCACCCGTGAGAAAGTGCGCTTACTTGAGTCAAAACTTGCTGAGTTGATTAAATTTGGTCATGAAAATGATGCACTGTCTGACAAAGTGCATGCACTCGCACTAAGGCTCACCAGCGCGCGTACGCGTGAGCAAATCATAGATACGCTGTATCTCGACTTGCTTGATAGCTTTCAAGTGCCGCATGTGGTGTTGAGGTTATGGAATGTTGATATTCCCGAAAATAGTAGAGCACCAGAATTTCAAGCAGTAGCACCTGAACTTCGCCAATTTACCGACGCCATGACGGCATCCTACGTGGGCGCCCATCCGGTATATGAAACCAATCTTTGGTTTGGCGAACATGCAGCGCACTTAAAATCGTACGCGATGATGCCTTTAAAACATGGTGAGGTGTTCGGCGTGCTGCTGTTGGCAAGTGAAAATGCAGAGCGTTTTTATACTGGCATGGGCACAGTATTTTTATCGCGCATTAGCGATATTTTTGCCGTTAATCTTGCCCGCGATTTACGTATTAATTTAACTAGCGCGTAACCAACCCGGTGGTTACCGAAACGCCGCGTCCTATTCTGGTTGACGACTATCTCGCGCACATCACGTTTGAACGGCGGCTGTCACCGCTAACAATAAAAAACTATCGGCGCGACATTGAGGACCTCGCGCGATTTTCCGCTCAACACGCCAACGCGATTACGCAACTGACAAGTAACGACATTCGTCGGTTTTTAATTAACTTGCATAGCAAGGGCATGACGCCTCGCGCGATTGCGCGATTACTTTCTGGCTGGCGCGGCTACTATAAATTTCTAATTAAGCAAAACGCTACAACCGGTAACCCCTGCGTCGGCGTGCGGGCGCCGAAGGCAGAAAAGCCGTTACCACAAACCTTGTCGCCCGATGAAGCGATTCGTCTCGTCAGCTTTGAAGACGACACGCCGGACGGCATTCGCGACCGCGCCGCATTCGAATTACTCTATTCATGCGGGCTACGTATTGCCGAATTAGTTAGCCTAGATTTGGATATGATTGATCACCGCAGTGGTGAAGTTAGGGTCACCGGCAAAGGCAATAAGACGCGAATTATTCCGGTCGGCAAACCAGCTCTCACTGCCGTGGCGCGATGGCTCACTATTCGTCTCGCCGCGCCAACAATTGAAAAGGGCGCGCTATTTTTAGGCCGAAACGGCAAGCGCATCACAGCGAGTGTATTTCAGCGGCGCATTAAATTATGGGCTGTCAAACAAGGCATTGTTATTAATGTGCATCCACATATGTTGCGGCATTCATTCGCCTCGCACGTATTACAGTCATCACAAAATTTACGGGCAGTGCAAGAAATGATGGGCCACGCAAGTATCGCCTCCACGCAGGTTTATACGCATTTAGATTTTCAACATTTATCCATGGTCTATGACCAGTCGCACCCCCGCGCTAAAAAAAATAAAATTATTAAGGACGACGGCGTATGAGTTTTCAAACACGCGAAACTAAATTACACATTTGGATGAAGTGGTTTTCAGTCGCACTGGCGATTGTTGTCGCGTTGACTATCATTGCCGCAATTTCGCTTTATTTTTTTGTGCGTTTAAGTTTGCCGGCACTTGATGGCAACAACACCCTTACCGGTTTAAGCCAAGCGGCGACTATCACACGTGATGCGCAGGGCACCGTCAATATTGATGCTACAAATTCACTTGATGCCGCGCAGGCGCTGGGCTATGTACACGCGCAAGAGCGCTTTTTTGAAATGGATTTAGCGCGTCGTTCTGCGGCTGGCGAATTATCAGCCTTGCTCGGCAAGGCAACCATAAAAATGGATGAAGCCAAGCGCTTACATCGCTTTCGTACGCGCCTCACAACGGC
>Ga0105049_10002661_pt1 | contig 21143 bp, 18 predicted proteins | sample MAT06_FD_78087 | JGI IMG/M metagenome (GOLD analysis project Ga0105049, IMG submission 78087) | Freshwater microbial communities from Lake Fryxell liftoff mats and glacier meltwater in Antarctica - MAT-06 | ecosystem: Environmental > Aquatic > Freshwater > Ice > Liftoff microbial mat | place...
CACTCTGGAAGCTCCGCTTCCCGAACCCCCGAGCCTGCTGACTTGTATGCTCTCACGTGTCGAAGAGCGGAAGCTGGCGGGCGTCGATCGAGTGCGGTATGCAGGATGTCGAAGCAGAGCTTCGTGGACGGCGTTCCCAAGCTGGAGCTTGGGAACGAGGGGCAACCAGGGCAAAGTCACTCTCGGCAAGAGTGACCCACGCTGGAGCGCTGCTTGCGCTGCAGCTTAGCGCCGGCCTCCGCTGCGTTTGTTCGCTTTCGAAACGATGGCAGCGAACACGATCAAGACCAATAGCAACGGAACCATACACATTGCCATAGTACCCAAAATCGTGGCTAGAATACCACCTCCTCCCACCCCTGCGGTGCCACCCCCTGCGATGCCACCGGCTCCGTTCGGGCTGTTCCAGTTGTCCGGAACCGTCAGCCCTGCGATCGGCGCGTTGTTCGGCTTGGACAACGACTGAAGCATTTCCTTAGCAATCGCATCATCCAATCCTTCCAGGAGTGCGAAATCTTCTTTGCCACTATCGGAATTGGAATCCGAACTTTCAGCAAACACTTCTTCCACAGCTTTAGCCAACGCCTGACTATCGTCTCCTCTGCGGTAAGAATGCACACGCGTGGCTAGCGAATGATTGTTTTTCATATCGACGCCGATCGCATCTACCGTTAGACCGCGAGACAGGACGTCTGGCAAATAAGTCGCCAGTAATCCGGCATCGTTCGCTTCACCATCCGTTACGATCAATAGACGATAGCTTCCATAGATTTGTGACTCTCGCAGCTTCAGCAATGCATCGGCACCGTCGCGAATGCGATCCCCCAGTGGAGTGCCGCCATCGGCTCGAATCGACATAACTTTGTTCGTCGCTTGCGGGACGGACAGCGGTGCGAGTGGGATCGACCAATGCTGATTGCCCGGGTCGCCATTAAGAAGCAAAAGCCCAAGCTTAGTATCCGCAGGAAACTGCTTGAGCACCGAAGCGATAGCCGTCTTGGCTGCCTCCATCCGACGGACGCCACCTTGCATCCGTTCGTTCATCGAGCCCGAATCGTCCAGGACAATAACCACGTTCTCGCCCGCATGACTTATCGGCAAAGCAGTCGAAAGCCAACCCATAAGCATGAAGCTAGAACATACCGATATTGCAACTTGCGAACTGGTGCTTCGTTCAGGATTCATGATGATAAAGTGGTTTTTGTAGTACTCATGATCGGCTTCCGATAGGGAAATCAAGCGATCGCCCAACCCACGCGGAAATTCTACCGTATGCAATCAATAAGTGCGAGCAATCGGCCGCTTCTCGAAAATATAGCACAGCCACTCCTTCGACGTAACCAACTAGACCGAAACTCCGAACTCGGTCTTCAGGCCGCACCGTTTTTGTTTGCGATTCGAGGCAGCCCACGGCAGAACCAAGGATAGATGCAAGGAATCACCAGCGACGTCAGCAGGGTCGAAGTGATCAGTCCGCCGATGACAACCGTCGCAAGCGGGCGTTGCATCTCGGCTCCGTCACTCGTGGACAATGCCATCGGCAAAAAACCTAGACTAGCAACCAAAGCTGTCATCAGGACCGGGCGCAATCGAATCAAGGCGGTTTGATGGCTAACCGCCGCTAGGTCCATCCCGGTACTTCGGAGATTCTCGGCTGCACTCACCCAGACCAACCCATTCAACACCGCGACTCCAAATAAGGCAATGAAACCGACACCTGCCGAAATACTAAATGGCATCTCACGCAGGTACAGCGCAATTACACCACCCGATGCCGCCATGGGTACCGCTAGGAAGATCAAACATGCCAATCGCAACGAGCCCAGACTCGTATGCAATAATAGCATGATGATCACCAGTACCACAGGAGCGATGATAGCAAGTCGCAGGCTTGCCGATTGCAAGTTCTCGAAATCCCCTCCCCACCTAATCTCATAGCCTGCAGGCAAAATTACCTTTTCAGAGACCGTCTTCTGTGCTTCGGTAACAAACGATGCAATGTCCCGACCTCGCACGTTTGCCGAGACGAATGTTCGACGACGGTTGCCTTCGTGCTCGATGGTGGGAGGTGTTTCCTCCAACCGAATATCGGCAAGCTCTTTGAGTGGGACTGTTTGACCGCCCGATTCCGTAACCGGAACTTGTTCGAGCAAGCTTAGTTTTTCCCGCCACATCTTCGGCACTCGGACCATGATGGGATATCTAGCTCTACCCTCGAAGACGAGTCCGACCGGATGCCCACCCAGGGACGAAACGACGTCCAGGATGGCTTGGGCGTCGATGCCGTACTGAGCAAGTGCTTCCGGTTTCGTCTCGATCGTCAATGCGGAAAGATTGGCTTGAAAGTCGGCTTTCACATCGGCTGAGCCAGGTATGGTTCTCAAGACGGCTTCGATCTCTTTGCCTTTTGCTCCGAGGACTTCCAGATCATCCCCATAGAGCAGGACTGCGACGTCGGCTTTTACGCCAGCCACCAGCTCATCGACACGCATTTCGATCGGCTGCGTGAAACCAAAAGCGACTCCAGGCACATTCGACTTCAAAACTGCAGACATCTCCTCGATCAACCGGTCACGGGATTTTGCGGTTGGCCAGCTATGAACCGGGTGGAGGAGAACCCACACATCGGTTTGATGGACGCCCATGACGTCGTTTGCAATTTCGGGTCGACCCGTTTTGCTAAAAATGGTTCTAACCTCAGGAAACTTCTTGAGCAACTTTTCAATCTGTGTTGACATTTCGATCGAGCTTTCCAAGGTCGCGCTGGGGAGTCTGACCGCCTCGACCAGCAAATCCCCCTCCTCCAAGCGGGGCATGAACTCGGCCCCGAGATGGCGGGCCATAGGTATGCTGACCACGAAAACGGTTAAGGCCGTTGCCACAGTGACCATCGGATGCTTGATCGTTTGCGTAACAATGGGAACGTAAAACCATTTCGCAACGCGGACCAGGAACACGTCCCGCTCGTCCATCTTCTTGGGAAGAAAGTAGAATGCCATGGCTGGCATGAACGTGAGAGACAAAATCAACGACCCACCCAAAGCAAAGAGCACCGTCATTGCCATCGGTCGGAATAGTTTTCCTTCCATCCCCTCTAGCAACAGGATTGGCAAGAAGACCACGGCGATGATCAATTCACCGAACATGGTCGGTTTCCGTACTTCGACTGCGGCGTTGAGAATGATCTCTTCTCGACTCGCATCGCCGTTGTCATGAGACAGCTTGCGAATGCAGTTCTCGATCATGATGACAGAACTATCCACGACCATTCCGAAATCAATGGCGCCCAAACTCATCAAGCTGGCGGTTACCCCTGTAGCGAGCATCACGTTGGTCGCGAACAGCATGGATAGAGGAATCGCGAGCGCAACAATGATCCCTGCTCGGAGATTGCCGAGCATTAGCAGCAGTACAATGACGACCAACATGCCACCCTCTGTCAAGTTGGTAAGGACGGTCTTCAACGTGCGGGCGATCAAAGCAGCTCGATCGTAGGTGACCTCTAATCGAACCCCTTTGGGAAGCGTAGCCTCGATCTCTTTTAGCCGCTCTTTTGCGGACGAAACCACGTCGCGTGAATTCTCCCCGATGAGCATCATCACTAAACCGGTTACGATCTCTCCCCGACCATCGCGTGTCACAGCCCCCTGCCGCGTCATCGGAGCAATACAGACCGAGGCGATATCGCGAACCAGAATCGCGGTACCATCAGTCTCTCGGCGAACGACGACAGCTCCGATGTCCTTCTCGTCCTTCAAGAGAGATACTCCACGAATGAATCGCTGTTCCCCATGGTGAATGACGTATCCGCCACCCGACGTGGAATTGTTGTTTTGGAGACGCTGAAATAGCAGGTTCATCGAAATACCGTAGCTCGTCATGCGATCGGGATCTGGCTGTACTTCAAAAGTCTTGTAGTAACCCCCATGCGTATTGATTTCCGTAACGCCCCGAACTTGACGCAGCTTGGGCGATATCTCCCACTCGAGCATCGTTCGCAATTCCATGGGCGTATGTCTATCGCTACGAACTTCAAACTGCAGGACTTCACCCAGAGCGGTCGTCAGTGGTCCTACGCCCGGAGAACCGTATCCCGGTGGAATCTTGCTAGCCGCCTCAGGCAACCGTTCTGCAACGAGCTGACGCGCGCGATAGATATCGGTTCCTTCTTGAAATACGATCGTGACAACCGAAATGCCAAACTTCGAGACGCTTCTCAGCTCCTCAACCTTGGGCAAACCTCCCATGGTCGTTTCCACTGGATACGTTACATACCGCTCGACTTCGATGGGGGACAAGGATCCAGCGTTAGTAACCACTTGGACTTGTACATTGGTCATGTCTGGGACAGCGTCGATCGGCAGTTTCACGGCGGAATACAGCCCCGCGGCAGCCGTGAGCATCGTCAGGATGATAACCAGCCCGCGATGAACAAGCGAAAGTTCTATGATTCTGGTAAGCATGAGGTAGGACGATGGTCGTGGATGGAGGGATCGAGGGATGCGCTTTAGAAGCCTTTTCCACCCCGGTAGATTTCATTCCGCCAGCGCTATTCTGTTTCGCCCTTCAATAGCAATTCGGACTTTAAAAGAAAGGCACCGCTGGTTACGACGCGTTGACCTGGCGTCAGACCACTGGTCACCTCCACCCAGTCGGCCGACTCTTGCCCGGCAGTAATGTCTACCCGTTGATAGCTTCCTCCAGTCATGTCGACAAAAACGAACTGCTGGTTCTCGTGCTGGATAATGGATTCGGGCTTAACCGAAAGTACCTGACGAGGAGCTCCGATTGGGACCGTAACGCGTACGAACATGCCCGGACGGAGTAGCCCATTACCATTTTGAATCACAGCAACTAGGGGTATCGCGTTTGTATCGGTTTGCACTTCGCGTCCGACATACCGAACGCTCGCGTCGAACACGCGGTCTTGGAGTGCCGGTACGGTCACTGCGATACTGGTTCCCGGTTGCAATGCAACGGCAGACCAGTCGCTATCGCGAATACTGGCCGAAACGTACAGTGAATCCGTGTTGGCCAGTACCATCAGAGAGCTACCACGCGACACTCGCTCATTGCTTGCGAAGCCACGCGATTCGACAGTCGCGGACATGGGCGCCCTTATCTCCAATCGAGAAAGGGCATCTTCATTTCCGAGATCTACTTTCTGTCGATCTTCTTGGTAACCGAGTAGATTCTCAACCGACTGCCAAGCCAAGTTGAGTTGCCTCTCAGCTTCGGATAGATCGGCCTCGGCCTTTAGTTTGGACTGCATGGATGCAAACGTCGCTTGATCGCGAGCGGTCCGAAAAGCAGTTTCGGACACTTGACGATCCGATTCTCGTTCGCGAAGAACGCGGCCGGAAATCGAGCCTGAGCTGGCCAACGGTTCAATCCTGGCCAAGAGTTCAGCTGAGAGACGCATCTTGGAATAGGCCGAGAGGATCTCTTGACGATAGCTTCCGAGAGCGCGGTTGTTGATGGCGGCTTCGATCGCTTCTATAGGCTTGCCATCTTCTAACATCGACGAAAGCAACTCCAGATTTTTCGTGAGCGTCGTTTCGCGTTCGACCCATTGGATCGCAATTTCACGTTGATGCTGCCGTTTGAGAATCTCTGCTCGTGCTTGGCCGATCTCGGCACTACGAAGAACTGCCAGCAGTTGTCCGGTCTCAACCTGTTGGCCTGGGGTGACAAGTACCTCGGTTAGAATACCGTCCATCGGTGCTCGTACATCGACGTGCTTGGATTCGTCGTAGCGAATTCGCCCTGGAACGGTATGAACATTTTGTATCGGTTGGTACTGTGCAGGTACCGTTTCGAGCTGAGCCGCTTCCAGCTTGCCACTGGGAAGGGTTAGGACGCTCGATGCGGTCTCTTCCGCTGTCCCCGTTGCGGCTTCATGAGCGTTTTGCCCCCCTTCGTTGATACGATGGACAATGAGCCAGCCAGTCGCCATAACGGAAAGTACAAATAGGGTTGGGATCGCCGCTGCTAGGGAGCGAAGAAGATTGGCCTTCGCCCTGGGGGCGGAGATTTCGGGCATGGGATCCGCCAATAAAATGGAAGCATGAGGGTGAGCACAGGGTCGTTCCGGCAATCGACTTTTGACCGCTAGTTCACCGTTAAGCATTATGTGTGCCACAACTGGGATGAAGTGTGTTGCACGCCTGCCTATCCAGCTTTAGGCGAACTGTTTCTGCTATTTTCGCGAGTTTGTGTTGGCAGTGAAGTCGAAAAGCAAAGAATCTCACCAGCCCCTGGAAAGAAACTGTCCAGGCCTGCTGCCCCCGATGCTCCTGCCTTGGCGGACGCTATAATGCCCTTTCTTAACGATTGAAAAGGGAACACGAATTTTTAATGGGCATGCGCTTGGGGACCACTAGTTATGCGGACGGCTTCACTTGACTCGCGAGCTTATAGCTTCCTCGGCACCACTCAAAGTTTGTGCCCCGAGTGCTTGGCGGTTGTGCCGACCAAGATCATCGCTAGGGGGCAACGCGTCTATTTTCGAAAACGCTGCGCCACACACGGCCTTCGCGAAGATTTTGTATGCAGCGACCGCCGATGGTACGATCGCTACGACTACGCATTACCACCCAAGCTACCGAAGAGAACCTTTGTCGAGCCGAAAAAGGGCTGCCCGCTCGATTGCGGTTTGTGCAGCGAACACGAACAGCATACCTGTGTGGCGGTTCTGGAAATCACCGACAACTGCAATTTGACTTGCCCGCTATGCTACGCTGGCAGTCGGCCCGGGTTAAAACACAAAACGGTGGCTGAGGCAAAACAAGCGATCGACGCTTTGGTACGGGCCGAGGGGCGGGCGGATGTCCTGCAGATATCTGGTGGCGAACCGACCACGCATCCGCAGTTGATGGAAATTGTGGAATACGCCATCACTCAGCCCATCGATTACATCATGATCAATACCAATGGAATCCGACTGGCGAAAGATCCCGTGTTGGTCGAGAGACTTGCACGCTATCGCAATCGCGTAGAAATCTATCTTCAGTTCGATGGGGTTACCGATGCGACCCATCTCGTCTTGCGAGGCGAAGCGTTGGCCGAAATCAAACTCAAGGCGCTAGACGAAATCGGAAAAGCGGGTTTGCACGTTACCCTGGTTGCAGCCGTACAAGCCGGCGTGAACGAATCGGAGTTGGGATCGCTTTTGGACATAGCCAAAGAGCGCCCTTGGATAAGCGGGTTGAGTTTACAACCCACGACCTATAGTGGTCGGCATTTTCTGGCGACAGAGCTAGAGGATCGCGTCACAACCCCTGATTGCATTCGACTGCTTTGCGAACAGTCGAATGGAGCGCTGCGCGATGAAGACTTCTTTCCGCTTCCCTGTGCACATCCCAACTGTCACGTATTGGCGCTTGCGTTTCGAAGCGGCGGCGAGCTGGTTCCGTTAACTCGGTTCATGGATGCGAAAGTGAACTTGGACCTTTTGGCCAATGGACTTTCGTTTACTCGCGAGCAAGGCAAGAAGATCATTCAGCAGTATCTAGCCCGAAACAATTGTTGTGGACCGTCCGGCTGTTCTGATGGTGAGTGCGATCCACCTAACGGCCAGGATCGAAACGATACTCTTGCTGCGGAAATTCCCCAGGTCGTCTCTTTGAACAAATCAAGGTCTGCCGAATCCGCATCTCCCAGAAGCGAAGAGGCGGTGGCTGAAGATTTTTTTGCGCAGGCGTTGGCCAAACAGATCGGCGGCGAGCAGTTGTTTCGCATCACGATCACCGCGTTTCTGGACGCCTACAATTTCGATGTCCGTCGCTTGATGAAGTGTTGTACACACCATATCTTACCATCGGGACACATCATTCCATTTTGCGCCTACAACGTACTGTATCGCAACGGTACCGTACCCCTCCCAGAACTCGCCAAATCGCTGGAAGCCATTCCATGAAAGATCCGAGTACTTTGATGGGACGAGAACGATCATGGCATATCGCGAGCCGTTGGCAGGAGTTCGACGGCGAGCTGCGATCGGCGGTATTGCGAGTGATCGCTGTCGTTGTTTTTTATTCGGTCCAATTGATCCACTTCATCGGTCTGAACGATCAGACGACGCTAGATGTTCTTTTTCATCGTCAGGCCACCATGATATCGGTGATCTGGCTTTGTTTGTCGTTGGCTGCATTCGTCGCGCTCAAGAGCGGCTTTATGCCCGCCTGGCTTAAATATATTTTCACATTCAGCGACGTTTGCCTAGTTACTATTCTGGCTATGTTCGGGAAAGGCCCGAGCAGTCCGATGGTATTGGCTTTCTTCGTCGTGATTGCGATGGCCGCTCTTCGTTTTCGTCTCGGCCTGGTTTGGTTTTCTACCCTCGGCTCGATGGTCGCATATACGATCCTCGTGGCGAACGCAGATCCAGTCTGGTTTGACTCGGATCATACGATCCCCATTCTCCATCAAGCGATCACGCTGCTCTCGATCGGAGCCACGGGAGTAGTCCTAGGGCAGATGATTCGCTCGACTCGGACAATGGCGATCGCCTTTCTGGACCGATCGATCGTGGAAGAAGGAGAGAACTCATGACGGATATCCCACCCGTTATCCATCAACGGAAGTGTCCTCATTGCGGCGCTAGCTCGAGCTCAGGCAAGGACGCGTGCTGGTTATGCTACCAAACCAGCAACGGAACTAACCCCTACGCCTCGTCGGTTTCCCTAGCCACCGAAAGTGAAATAGCGTCCTATGAGGCAGCAACAGCTTGGGATGCCGTATTCTCCCTTTTATTGGGCATTTGCGTACTTCTAACGGTCTTGATTGCGATCGGTATGTTATTGCAAGATCGAGGGATGTTGCTTCCGTTCGCCGTTCTAGTCGGTCCGGCCTACTTGGTGACGATCATAAGGGGATCTGCACAAGCGGCGAGTGGCCGTAAGGTCCGACCTGGCAATTTGCTACTGACCTTCGTCGTGTCCGGTTTGGTCACTGTGGGTGTGCTGGTACTACTTTTTACTGCAGCAGTAGTACTACTGTTCTTGTACTGCATCGCGGCCGCCCGCTAATCGTCCGGGTTCTGTCCAAGACGTCCAACCCAACACTGTGGCCTTTTGAATCCTGTTAGACATAGCTATGCTGAGTCTTTGCATTCCGATCAACAGCGGCACGCCCACTGGCTAAGTGCGGGGGAATCCGATAGCTGGGTCGCATGGTCTCAATCCACCCGGAGATTCCTTTCATGACAGTCTTTATTCCTGCCGTCGCCAATGCTCCCCGTCGCGTCCTGATGGGGCCGGGACCGAGCGATACCCATCCTCGCGTTTTGGCGGCCCTAGCACAACCGACTGTCGGGCACCTAGATCCGTTCTTTTTGAAAATCATGAACGAAGTCCAGGGAATGCTTCGGGACGTTTTCCAAACGACGAATCCGTTAACGATCGCCGTAAGTGGAACTGGCTCAGCTGGCATGGAGACATGCGTCAACAACTTGGTTTCTCCTGGTGACCGCATGGTAGTCGGCGTGAACGGCGTTTTCGGCGGCCGCATGAAAGACGTGGCCGAACGTGCTGGTGCCGTAGTTCACGCTATGGAACGCCCCTTTGGAGAAGTTTTTTCGCTCGAAGAGATCGAGCGAGCGGTGGCGATCCACAAGCCACAAGTCGTTGGAATTGTACATGCGGAAACCTCCACCGGCGCTTGCCAGCCGATGGAAGGCATCGCCAAAATTGTTCATGATGCAGGCGCTCTTTTGGTTATGGATTGCGTAACCTCATTAGGGGGAAGGCCTGTGTGTATCGACGCGTGGGGGATCGATGCAGCGTACAGCGGTACCCAAAAGTGCCTAAGTTGCCCACCTGGATTATCGCCGTTGACCTTCGGTCCGAGAGCCTTGGAGCGACTCGACGCTAGAAAGACCAAAGTTCAGTCGTGGTATCTCGATTTGAGCATGGTCCGAAACTATTGGGCCGAATCGTCTAGAGTCTACCACCACACCGCTCCGATCAATATGAATTATGCGCTGCATGAAGCTCTTCGGGTCGTCTTGGAAGAGGGCTTAGAAGCTCGTTTTGCGAGGCACCTGAAGAACCATTATGCTTTGCGAGCTGGCTTAAATGCGCTGGGTATCCAGTTCGCCGTCGCGGAGGAATTTCGCTTGCCCATGCTCAACGCTGTTTTCATTCCACAAGGGATCGACGACGCAGCTGTTCGAAGCCGTTTGCTCAATGAATTCGGCATCGAGATCGGAGCTGGACTGGGACCGATGAAAGGCAAAACATGGCGGATCGGCTTGATGGGGGAAACCTCCAACCCTCGCAACGTTTTGAATTTTCTGGCAGCGCTCGAAAACTGTTTGGCCGTTCAGAACTTTAGTATGAAAGCGGGTGCCAGTGTTGCAGCAGCGAATGCACAGTACCGATGATGGAATCGCGTTTCCTACCAAAACTTGCCGAGATCTATCCTGGCTCGCGATTGCTGACCCATGATGCGGGATTAGTGCCCTACGAGAGTGACGGGCTCACCGCGTTTCGTGAAAAACCACTCGCAGTCGTTTTACCGGAGACAGCCGACGAGATCATTCGAACCGTGCGATGTTGTTATGAGTCGAATGTTCCGTTTGTAGCTAGAGGCAACGGAACGAGCCTCTCCGGTGGTTCACTGCCAGTTAAGGATGGAATTGTCATCGGCTTGAATCGAATGAATCGAATCCTTCGCTTGGATCCGGTCGAACGGCTGGCTGTGGTCGAGCCAGGAGTGATCAACTTGAATGTAACTAAGGCCGCTGCCCCCCACGGTCTGTTGTACGCACCCGACCCATCGAGCCAAACGGTTTGTACGATCGGTGGAAATGTTGCTTTCAATAGCGGTGGCGCTCATTGCCTCAAGTATGGAATGACCAGCAATCATGTGCTGGGACTGAAGATTGTGCTGCCAGACGGTAGCCTGGATCAGTTGGGGGGTGACAGTTTGGAGAGCATTGAGCCTGACTATGTCGGTATGTTTGTCGGTTCCGAAGGATTGTTTGGGATCGCGTTGGAAATCACTTTGCGTCTGATCCCTAAGCCGGAAGTGTATCGAACGATCATGTGTGGCTACCGTTCGATCAAGGCAGCGGGAGACGCCGTGAGCCAAATCATCGCCTCGGGGATTTTGCCTGGGGCGATGGAAATCATGGACAACTTGAGTATTCAAGCGGCTGAGGCGGCGGTGCACCCAGGATACCCTCTCGATGCAGCCGGTTTACTGATCGTGGAATTGGAGGGTGAAACGTCACAGGTGGATGCGGAATTCGAGCGTTTGCTACCTCTCATTCATGCCTCAGGTCCCTACTTGATCAAAGAAGCGAAGGATGCGTACGAGCGACAGCAGATCTGGAAAGGACGCAAAAGCGCGTTCTCGGCGGTTGGCAGATTGAGCCCAGATTTCATCGTTCAGGATGGAGTTGTTCCACGCGGGCGACTAGGCGAAGCCCTGGAGGAGATCGATCGCCTTAGCCGTCTTCATCGTATTCGCGTCGCGAATGTTTTTCATGCCGGCGACGGAAATTTGCATCCGCTTATCTTGTACGACGGCAAGCAATCCGGCGCGCTGCACCGCGCGGAGATGTTGGCCGCCGAGATCATCGAGCTGTGCATTCGTTTCGGAGGTTCGATTACCGGGGAACATGGAGTGGGAATGGAGAAGCGGGGCTTCCTACCCAAAATGTATCAGCCAAACGATATGGAATCCATGTTTCAAGTGCGGCGCGAGATAGATCCGAAGAATATTGCAAACCCTGGCAAAATGCTCATGGATGGCGAGGCTCCCTCGCTAACCACCTCTGGATTGCACCCTCTGGAAAAAGCGGGGATCCTTTCGCGTGAGTAGTCAGTCTATTCTCGAAATGCAGGAAATAGTGCGAAGCTCCGCCAAGGTGCATGTGTGTGGCTCGGGAACCAAGCGCGGGCTCCATTCCTCCGTGGACGGAGCTGTAATCCTTTCGATCCAATCTCTACAAGGAATCGTTTCCTACGATCCCCAAGAATTTGTGGTCACGATGCTTGCCGGAACCCGAGTTTTCGACGTCGTTTCCATTTTGGCCGAGCAAGGTCAGTATCTTCCATTCGACCCACTACTTGGCGACAGCGAGGCAACCATGGGCGGGACCGTGGCAAGCAACGCTGCAGGGCCAAGTCGATTTCGTTTCGGTGGGATTCGCGATTTCCTGCTGGGAGTTCGATTCATCGACGGTCGCGGAAATTGCATTCGTGGTGGCGGGCAGGTGGTCAAGAACGCGGCAGGCTTTGACTACCCGAAATTGATGGTAGGTAGTCAAGGCAAACTAGGCTTGATCTATGAATTGACCTTCAAAGTCTTTCCTCGCCCAGAACGGTCCGCGACTGTCTTGAGCCGCTTCCGGGAGCTGGAACCGGGATTAACATGCATGAACCAATTGGCCTCATCCGCCATGGACATCGAGGCGCTAGATTTGGTACCCCTCGAGTCATCCAAAGAGGGCGTGTGGGAATACGATCTTGCCATTAGGATCGGTGGCATAGCATCGGCAATACCAGCAAGGCTATCCCGTTTACAACGACTCCTTCCTGACCCTCAAGTACTAGAAGAATCAGCGGACGCACAGTACTGGCGTGATGTATCCAACTTCGCGTGGGCCGATGCAACTGGGACGCTGCTCAAACTGCCGACCACTCCTAGTTCGATCCCGGCACTCGAACAGGAACTCGCCATCGAACGTGTCGCTCGTCGCTACAGCGTCGGAGGAAACGTAGCCTGGATTGTGAACCATGGGAAAGGTGATCGATTGAAATCGTTTGGAGCAGCACAAACGTTCCTTGGGTGTTCCGAAGCGAACGCAACTCCCACCCAGAGGGGTCCGTTTGGCCAAGCGCTGGAGCGCGCTCTGGACCCCGAGAAAAAATTTGTCTAGCCGTTGAAAAGTCACCTTCTGGGCCTCTGTTCCATGGTTGATTGCCATTATAGTGTTGGTTCCTATTGTTCCTTAATCCACTGCAATCCTCTGCGACCCTTTCATGGAACACAAAATTGATTTGCAATCCCTAGATCTACCACAAGCGGGAGCGATGGCGCACGCCATCAGCGCGTGTGTTCACTGTGGCTTTTGCCTACCCGCGTGTCCAACCTACCAGATCCTGGGCGAAGAAATGGATTCACCGCGGGGACGGATCGTGTTGATGCGAGGCGTGTTGGAAAAGACTCTTTCGCTCGATGACGCGACCCCATACTTGGATAGGTGTTTAGGGTGTCTCGGGTGTGTGACTGCGTGTCCGTCTGGGGTGGAGTATGGCGAACTTCTTTCGAGCTTTCGCGCCTATTCCGAAGACAAACGCCATCGTCCCATGGTGGATCGCATTGCGAGAACGATGGTAAGCCAGACGCTTCCGTTTCCTCATCGATTCCGCTGGGGCGCTTCTTTGGGTCGCCTCGTAAAACCATTTGCGAGGTTTTTTCCTAGTCCACTGCGCGCGATGCTAGGATTGATTCCCAATCAGATTCCGAGATCCATTCCCGTCCCTGAATTCACGCCAGCCCAAGGTCCTTGCCGAGGGAAAGTCGGTCTCTTGACAGGCTGTGTTCAACAAGCCATTGCACCGGAGATCAATGCTGCGACAGTTCGCGTTCTCGCAAAGAATGGGTTCGATGTTCTGGCTCCAAGAAGCCAGGGTTGTTGTGGTTCTTTGAGCATGCATACAGGCGATGCAGCAAACGCCCGTTCTCTAGCCTCAGTTAATCTGGACTTGTTCCCAGCAGATCTGACAGCGATCATCACCAACGCCGCTGGTTGTGGTAGCGGGATCAAGGAATATGGATTGCTCTTTAAAGACCATCCACTGGAGGACAAAGCCTCGCGTTTCTCTAGCCGAATTCAAGATGTCAGCGAATTCCTTGGCTCGATCGAATTGGTTCCTTTCCGTCCGAGCAACAAAGAGATGCGAGTTGCTTATCACGATGCTTGTCATTTGGCCCACGCACAACAGATCACCTCGGCACCGCGAAAGATCTTGGCTCAGATTCCTGGACTCGTTCTTTACGAAGTTCCCGATGGCGAATTCTGCTGCGGCTCAGCAGGTACCTACAATATCGAACAGCCGGAGATAGCCAACACGTTAGGCGTGTCCAAAGCAAAGAATATCGCGAGCATGAACGTTGATGCGGTTGCGATGGGCAACATCGGCTGCATCATCCAGATTCAAAATCATCTAGCGAAACTGAAGGAAAATGGCAATTCGATTCCTGTTTTGCATACCATTCAATTGCTCGATCGCGCCTATTGCGATGGAATCATTTGAGGAAGTAGATACGCTTGGGTCGCGACGACTAGCCCTACCAAGATCGCCAACACGATGCTATGCACAAAGACATAACGTAAAATAGTTCCCTCCTGTCCGTGTTGTCCTGTTGCAATACCAGCCACGACTATGGACTGCGCGTCGATCATTTTTCCCATCACGCCTCCCGAACTATTGGCCGCCGCTGCGAGCAACGGCGATATCCCGAGTCGTTCGGCCGTGATCTGCTGCAAGTTTCCGAAGAGCACATTGGACGACGTATCGCTACCGGTCAACGCTACTCCTAGCCATCCCAGCAGCGGCGAGAAGAACGGGAAGAGAAAACCGGTGCTCGCAAAAGCCAATCCCATCGAAGCGTCCAAGCCGGCATAGCGTGTCGTATAACCAAGCGCCAGCATGACTGCTATTGTCACCAGAGACGTCGTGCTTCGGCGAAGCGTTCCTAAAAACAAGATCCCCATTCTTCGAGGAGAAAGGCCCAGCAATGTCCCCGAAAGGATCGATGCAAGAAATAGGGCGGTGCCTGTGGCCGACAGCCAATTCAATTCGTAGATGGCTTTCTCCGCAGTTGGGGCTGCGACAACAGGTATATCGCGTAAAACATTCAAATGTAAACCGGGCACTGCAAACTCGAGCTTCGTCCACGCGTTCAACTGGCTTTTCACTTGAGGCATGCCCCAGACGAACACCAGGATCGAGAGAACGAGCCATGGGATCCAGGCTATGCAGGCTTCGCGAAACGACGGGGCGATCTCCGCAACTGCAGCCGATTCATCGGCGAACCGCCAGGTCGTTTTTGGCTGCCAAAACCTTAGTAAAGCCATTAGGGCTGCAATCGAGACGATCGAGCTGATCACGTCCACCAGCCATGGACCGTGATAGTTGCTAACTATGAATTGCATGATCCCAAAGCTGAGCCCAGCCGTGAGACAGGCAGGCCACACCTCCATCATTCCCCGCCAACCCGCCATCACCCAAATCAACCAGAACGGAACCAGAAGAGAAAAAAAGGGTAACTGTCGGCCTACCATCATGCTCAGCGACTCGAGCGGTAGTTCCGTAACTTGTGCCAATGCGATGAGGGGTGTCCCCAGAGCCCCGAAGGCAACCGGTGCGGTATTCCCGATGAGCGTTAATCCCGCAGCGGGTAGCGGTTTGAAGCCCAAGCCGATCAACATGGCCGCCGAAATGGCGACCGGCGTTCCGAACCCCGCCGCCCCCTCAATGAATGCTCCAAAACTGAACGCGATCAATAGAACTTGAATGCGCCGATCATCGGCCAAGGCTGCGATCGATCGCTTAAGAACTTCGAACTTACCCGTCGCAACAGAAATATCGTAAGTAAAGATCGCGGTCAACACGATCCATCCAATAGGGAAAAGTCCATATGCAGCCCCGTTGGCAGCGGCCAGAAGGGCGAGAAAGACCGGCATTTTGTAAACGCCAATAGCAACCAACAAGGAGACGACCAGACCAGCGATCGCCGCAATATGTGCTCGAACATGAAAAATTGCCAAGAGACCCAGCAAAACAAAGATCGGAAGTGCCGCGACAACGGCTGACCAGAATATGCTTCCGCACGGATCGTACAGCTGAGTCCAAGGTGTCATATCTAGTTCGTCGGTTGAGGGCTCAGCGTCAATACGGCTGATGCAACGCATCGCAAAGAAACTTCATCAGCGGCCTAGCATCTGCGAAAGCGGCCGTTACCAAATCGAGGAGATCGGGTTGAAGAAATGATTTCTCGCTGAAGGCAGAGACGCCAGCAAAGCTTTTCCGACGGAGATCTACAATGGCTGGATGGTCTGGTGCATATCCGCGAGGAGCGGTCTTCAACGACTCGCCATCCAGCTTAAATCGCTCCGTAAATTTCTTGTTTTTGCAAACTCTCTTCCAGTCGCTCGGATTGTCAACTATAGACTGTCGGATCGATCCCAACGCTTCTGCTGGAGGCATCCAAATTCCTGCAGCCAGCATACACGCGTCGGGTTCCAGATGAACATATAGCCCAGGAGAGTTCATGTCATCTGCAATCGCATGGCGAAAGTGAATGCCCACGTTGGTTTTATACGGGGTCTTATCTTTGGCGAAACGAGTGTCGCGATAGATTCGCATGATCGAGCCACCGACTCTCTTCGGTTCTGCCAGCAGATACCGCGACAGCTTCGCAATCCTGGGTTGCATCTGCGTTACGAAGTCCATAGCGCATCGTAGAACATCTTCTTCGTATCGCGATTTGTTTTCCGCAAACCAGTCCCGATCGTTATTGTTCTTTAACTCGCGCAGGAACGCGAATGTTTTGGGGGTGAACGGCGAAGACTGTTTGGAAGACGAACTCGGCATTTTTAACTAGTTTCTCGACGGTTGCTATTGGTCACCGGAAAACAACCCCACAAACCGCCTGATGATTGCCACGACTACCGGCGTACCTGCAACAGCCAGAAATCCAGAAACGTAAAACCGGTTGCTTTCGAACCAATGATTCTGAGGAAGGAACGCAGCGGCACCGATCAGCCCGAGACCGGCGATAAGACTCATCTCTACCCGCTGTGGCCGTTGTAAAACTGCAAACCATAAAACCACAACCCAAAATGCAAGAACCAGCCCAGGCAACTCCATCGCTAGCCAACCGAAACAACCCAACAGCACTGCCAGAGTCAGATAAAAAAGCTGCTTCTGAACGACCCTCATCGCAGAACTGTTCCATCGGATTTGGGTCAAGGGTCGTATTAGGTTTTTTAAGTGACGGGCCATTCGCTACCACTCCGATTGCCAGGGTTTCGAAATGGTCAAGATCGCAAAGAGCACCAACGCACAAATCAGTGCCGCAAGAATAGCTCGAACCCAAGGCCCCCAGAGCCTTCCGATCACGAAATCCGTTGCTCCCACGATGGCGGGCAGAAACAGTACACAACCGGTTACCCAAAGTGGAAGCGGAACCGGCTCAAAAAAATGGCTGACGGCCAAACAGCCTGCCGCCATGATCCCGAGCGGGAGGACTACGATCGAAAGTTGCCAGCCAAAATCAAGCTTGGCTGACGACCCTCGCAGCAAACCCACCATCGATGCTCCCAGGGCTGCCCCAACACCGGCGAGAGTCCACTCCCCCAAGCTCGCATAGGTCTGAAGCGCAATCGCTGCAACACAACCCAACTGAGCCAGCACCACCAGCGTAACCCACCGAGAACCAGCCGCTTTTGCGATCGAATTTAATCCCATCGTGTTCCACAGGATGGCCACGGTACCCGCTGCAAACCAAGGTAATACAATGGCAGATTGATCTTGCCAAATCAGCGTTTCGTTCAAGCAAATCAGCAACACCCCCGAAGCGACCGAGGCAGTGATTCCGCTGGCTATTGCTGCATAGTGAATCGGGATCGCAAAGAGAATTCGAACGATCGACATGCCAAGCATGCTAGCCGGAATGATCCAGATCATCCATTGCCATTGATAAGCTGCTTTCCAAGTGCTCCACTCCGCAGGTTTGTGCAGGAGTCCGCGCTGCCAAAGGTCGGAACACAGCAACCCCAATCCGCAGAGGAAAGCGCCGAAGAAGAGCCTGGTACCAACTCCTCGGACCGGCTCATCATCGTACCATTCTTCTCCTTGATCGGCGGTTGCCAACAGAAAGCAACCGACGAGCGAGCACAAACCCGGTAGTAGAATTCGTTCTAACCCAATTTGTACAATAAAACTCATCCGCAACTCCGAAAGCCCACATCGTGTAAACAAGTGTTCGAATCTCAGCCGGTCAAAGTATCCCTGCTCAACAAATTATCCCTACTCAACAAATTATCCCTACTCAACAAATTATCCCTACTCAACAAATTATCCCTACTCAACAAATTATCCCTACTTAACAAATTATCCCTACTCAACAAACGCCTGCGTCAGCCGTTCGTAAGCGACTCGATCGAACCCTGTCCCGGTTTCCGTCAGAATTATGTCGGTCTCTGCTAGAAACAGGGAGCCAGCTTCCGGAGATTCGTTTCTGCGTTCGTTAGGCATGTTTTCGACCGCTGTCGTAATGACCAGCCAAACGCGGCCATCCCTTTCTATCCATTGTGGGCACGTCGCCTGTGGGCTCCCGACCGTCTGCCAAGTCTGTTCGATTGCACCCGTCGCAATCGAAACCTGGATCGTCCGACCATAGGCTGCCGGGTTGGGATTGTACATCGAGACTACGATGCTCTTTCCATCGAGAGTCATGGTCATGCCATCCGGAAAGCCAACATCTTCGGACAAGTCGACGATGACCCGCTCCGATTCGATCCGACCCTCCTGAGTATCGATCCGATAGACTACAACTTTCCGCGTTGGAGTATCGATGTCGAGCAAATCAATGTGTGTTGAATCGACAGGCAGAACGCATTTGCCGTTGCTGCAGATTTGATCGGAACGAAGTCGAAACAGCTGTGCATCCGAGGCTCGCCAAAAATAGAGCCCTGCCTTCTTGGTCTTGAATTCCAAATCCTTGGTACCAAAAATCAAATTGCCGTCCCATGTGACGCCATCGTTCACGATGGTCCCATGACAATCGTCGTCGATTCCGGTAACAAATGGCTCATACCTGCCAGATGAGGGTGAGTAGATGCCGACGCTCCGCTCACAGCCGACCGCGAAGTTACCTTTGTTCGTGCGAAAGGCGAAACCTGGACGGCCAGGCAGTTCGTACGTGGTGTTCGACATATTCGACAAGTCGAAAACGTTGAGAGACCCCGTTTTTGCGTCGGGGCCATGCTGGATCGCAACCCACGAAAATTTTCCGTTGCCCAGCGGATAAGGTCCCTCTGGAAGGAATCGGAGGTCAGCGGATTCTGGTGAAAAAAAAACCGAGGTCGATTTCAATTGAGATTACGCTTTCTCAAATGCGGAATCGAACGCCCGACCGCTGGGTGCGAAATCGATGTTCTTCACAAAGCCTGCAGCCTCGCTGGCTCCGAACTCGCGATCCATACCGCTGTCCTCCCATTCAACACTCAGCGGGCCATCGTAGCGAATGTCATTGAGAGCACGAATGATCTCTTCGAAATTGACACTTCCACGGCCTGGGCTTCGAAAATCCCAACCGCGACGAGGGTCACCAAAGTTCAGATGGCTCGCCAGGATACCCGATCGTCCGTTGAGTTTAGTAGTCGCGTCCTTGATATGAACGTGGTAAATCCGATCGGGGAACGCACGAATGAACTCGACCGGATCGATCCCTTGCCAAATCAAATGGCTTGGGTCGAAATTGAATCCAAATTCGGGACGGTGATCGAGTGCCTTGAGCGCCATCTCGGCGGTGTAGATATCGAACGCTATCTCGGTCGGGTGCACTTCGAGGGCGAAACGAACGCCGCATTGGCCGAATTCATCGAGAATGGGATTCCATCGCTTTGCAAACAATGCAAAGCCGTCATCGATCATCGACTGGGGCACGGGTGGGAAGGAATAGTTCAAATGCCATATGCTGGAACCGGTGAAACCATTCACGACAGACACGCCAAACTTCTTGGCCGCCTGGGCGGTGGCCTTCATCTCAGCGATGGCACGTTCGTTGACGCCGGCCGGATTCCCGTCCCCCCAGACATATCCAGGGAGAATGGCTTTGTGGCGGCTATCGATGGTATCCAAAACCGCTTGACCTACCAGATGGGCGCTGATGGCGTGACACTGCAATCCCAGATCATTCAACGCCGCCCGTTTTTGATCGCAGTATTTGGGGTCCGAATTCGCCTTTTGCACTTCGAAATGATCGCCCCAACACGCCAGTTCGATACCGTCGTAACCAAAATCTTTGGTAAGCTGGGCCATCTTGGAGAACGGTAAATCGGCCCACTGGCCGGTAAACAAGGTGACTGGTCGGGCCATGCTGAAACGGTCTCCAAACGGAAAGTCGAGGAAAGGAAAGGAAGTGTCTAAGAATAACATGATCTTCGATGAAGTTACAGGCTGGGGGGCAGAATGACAGATAGCCTCCGCATCGACTACTCTTATGGAGCCAAGGATCTGGATCAGATAAGGGCGCTGCGATACGAAATTTTGCGAAAGCCGCATGGTATGCCCGAATCCAGCACCCATTTTCCAGAAGACGACGAAAATGGCACGCTGCACCTCTTGGTCCAGCGGAATGGAGAGCTCATCGGCTGCGCGACCCTCTTATTCAACGAGCCGCATTCGATTCAATTGAGAGGCATGGCGGTCGCCACGGTACATCAGGGGACCGGGATTGGAAGAAGAATCGTCTTCGAAGCGATGGCCATAGCGGTCCATCAAAGCAAATCTTTGTGGTGCAACGCAAGGCTTTCGGCGATCGGATTCTACGCTCGACAAGCCTGGATAGAGTCGGGCGACTACTTCGATACCCCGGTCATCGGAAAACACATCGTGATGACGACGCTTTCCGGGGAAGCACTTCGCTCGACCCCCGACTACCCGCGGCGATCCATTCAGGATCAAAGCAGAAGCTAAAATCCTGTTTTGGATTCCGCATGGCTTTTTTTTTGAGCCAAAGGCGCTAGCCTGGACTGTTAAAAAACCGATACTGACACGACTTTGCTTTACGCAGTTTTTGTTCCAAACTACGACCCTAAGCGATCGCGACTTCAACATCGCGAAGCGGTTTTTCTAACTCCCCTTCTCCTCCTCGGGACTCGTTGTACCTCACAACTTTTTTGGACCCCCGTGAGCTTGCTCACGGGTGAACGAGTTTTGAAATTAGATCGCCTATCCTCCGTAAAGCCACCATTCTTCCACTCGCTCGCCGCCTTTGGCGGCGAGCGAGTGGAAGAATGGACGGGTGGCGGGGTTTCGACGTGTTTTAACTCGCAAAACTTGGGCTCATGCCAGACAAGCTGACATGGGGCCAAAGCACTTTGAAGTTGTGTGGAA
>Ga0105049_10002663_pt1 | contig 21134 bp, 22 predicted proteins | sample MAT06_FD_78087 | JGI IMG/M metagenome (GOLD analysis project Ga0105049, IMG submission 78087) | Freshwater microbial communities from Lake Fryxell liftoff mats and glacier meltwater in Antarctica - MAT-06 | ecosystem: Environmental > Aquatic > Freshwater > Ice > Liftoff microbial mat | place...
CCAGTGCATCGCGGTAGAGCCATACCGTCTTGGCATCGGGAACCCGGTCCCCGAGGCCCAGCCCCAGAAACCGCATGAACGACAGCCGGTCGCGGACCTGATACTCAATCTGATCATCGGAAGGGTTGTAAAGCGCGCTCAGCACCAGCGTCTTGAACATCAGCACCGCGTCCGTCGGCCTGGCGTCCTGCGCGGGACTTGCGATCCGCATCCGGCTTGCGCCAGACCCTCTCAAGAGCAGGGCGGAACTCCTCCCATGGCACGACGGCGTCAATCTCGACCAGCGGGTCCGTCTTGGCGTCCAGGCTCGCGTAACGGTCCGAAAGATCGAAAAAACCCATCTGCGCCATCGGTGCATTCCCACTGCCGGTTCACTGTCTCATCATACCGCAGGGTGGGGGGGGGCAATTTATAGAGGTGCCCTCCATCTATTGGGCGACCGCCACGGCCAGAGGGCAGCGGGGACCGGAAAATCCATTTCGGCCCCCGCGACCGAGTTGATGTGGTTGGTCCAGGGTCGCCGGGGGAAGTTGCATCGCGGCCTTGACCTCTTTGTCGTAGAAATCCTTCACCCGCGTGGGGCCGGTGCTTGGGTGACGATGCGAAAGCCGACCGGGCCGCCGTAGTCCTGGGCATGGAGGCCGAAATGGCCGAAGCCCTTGGCGGCGAGCAGCTTCTTCGTCGTGTCGGCCAGCTTGTCGAACGTGTAGTCATAGCGCGCGGGATCGGGCGCATCGCTGGCCCCAAAGCCTTGATCGTCCGGCGCGATGACGTAAAATCGGTCGGACAGTTCTTCGACAAGCTTGCGATACTGGTGGCCCGACGCCGGGAAACCCATCAACAGAACCAGCTTTGGCGACGCAAGATCCCCAGCTTCACGGTTGGCTATGGTGAGCCCATCCATGTTCATGGAGCCTTATCTGGCTTGTGCCGACATCACCTCGGGCGTGATGACGGCAGCAGTATCTGCAAACGCATGGATCCAGGTGATAGTGCCCAGCGTCGTGGCTGTGACGCCGAACGCTGCTGCGAGGAGTTGGGATTTGAGTTTCGTCAGGGTATTTCCTCTTTGTTTTGGGGGGGTGAGTTGCCAGAAAAGCCAGTGTTGTATTCAGCCGCTTCCTCTGTTTCTTCAGGGTGCGGTTCTTGCGCTGAAGCCGCGCGCCTTCTCGTGCGCGGCTTCGGTCAGGGCTGCGATCTCTAGACGCAAAGGCAGCACAGGCGGACCGGTCATTTCCGGTCTTCTTTCGCTCGGCGACCGCCACGGCAGGAGCCCCGACGGCGCTGAGACTGGTCAAGCGGCCAGGGCCGTGGTGACCGGGAAGTCGATTGCAGTCCCGGCGACCGAGTTGATGTAGTTGGTCCAGGTATTCAGCGCGGCATGCAGCACGATCTCGATGATCTGGGCATCGTCGTAACCTGCAAGGCGCACGGCCTCGACCTCGGCTTCGTCGACATGGCCGCGCTGGCGCACGACGCTTGCGGCAAAGCGGACCGCAGCGTCAGCCGTGCGATCGGTCGAGGTGCCATGGCGACTGGCCAGAATCTCGGCATCCTCCAGCTTGGCCAGATTGCGACCAAGGTAGCTGTGCGCAGCGAGGCAATAACCGCAGTCGTTGATCTCGGCCACCGCCAGTGCAATCCGCTCGCGGGTCGGTGCTGGCAGGCGGCCCTTGGCCAACGTGCCTGACAGGCCAAGGTGGCCTTCCAGTGCGATCGGGCTGGTCGCCACGGTGCGGAACAGGTTTGGCACCACGCCGAGTTGTTTTTTTACGGCTTCAAGCATCGGCTGCGACGCTTTGGGCGCATCGGCAATGGTCGCCGGGGTGGGAAGACGGGTCATCGCGGAGTCCTATGGGTTCGGTCTGGGCCGGATTGGCTTGACAAATTTGAAATAGCCTCTTTCATAATCGTTGAGCATCCGGCATTCTTGAAAGCTATCATTCCGCTTTATGGAACCTCATGAACCGACTTGATTCCATGGCCGTGCTGCTCGCAGCGGTCGAGGCAGGCTCGCTTTCGGGGGCGGGGCGAAAGTTGCGGATGCCGTTGCCGACGATCAGCCGCAAGCTGTCCGATCTGGAGGATCATCTGGGTGCACGGCTGGTGATCCCCACGAGCCGTCAGATGAGCCTGACGGACGCCGGGCGCAGCTATGTCGTCGCCTGCCAGAATATCCTGATGCAGATTGATGAGGCAGAGCGCGCCGTGGCCGGGGAATACGTTGCACCCCGGGGCGGGTTGGTGATTGCCGCACCGGTGGTGTTCGGCCGCCTCCACATGCTGCCAGTCGTGACAGAATTCCTGAAAGCCTATCCCGAGATTGAGGTGCGGCTGATCCAGTCCGACCGGAACGCAAATCTGTTGGAAGACCACATCGACGTCGCAGTGCGGATCGGTGACTTGCCGGACAGCAGCCACTTGGCGATCCGCCTGGGTGAGGTCAGACGCGTCGTCTGCGCCAGCCCAGCTTACTTGGCGCAACGCGGTATCCCCGAGGTGCCGGATGCCTTGTCAGGTCACGAATGCATCTCCTTTGACATCCTGACCTCGGCTGACGGCTGGTCATTCCGCGAGGGCGGGCGCGACCGCCGGGTGGCTATCCGACCTCGGCTGGTGGTCAATTCCGCCGAGGCTGCCATCGACGCTGCCATCGCCGGTCTCGGGCTTGCCCGGGTGCTGTCATATCAGATTGTTGCGGCGCGCCGAGACAGTCAGCTGCAACCGGTGCTGGCCGAATTCCAGCCATCGGCCTGGCCTGTCAGCCTTGTCTATGCGGCGCAGGGGCAACTGCCGCTGAAGTTGCGCGCGTTCCTCGACTTCGCGGTGCCGCGGCTCAAGGCGACGTTGAAGAAGGCTGCACTTTAGGCCAGGCGCGAGCGAACACTTTCGATCTCGCAATCCGGCATCTCGGCAGCCAACATTCCGAAACCTGAAAGCATATCTTTCGGAATTGCCGGTTGTTTCAGATTGAGGAACCGGATTATCCGTTTCGGGGTCGAAACGATCCGGCTGACCAAGCGCGACGGCCTGTCGACAGGTAATCAAGAAAGGACCTGCAGATACCGGTGACACCCTCTGCATCGTCAGCCGAACCTGCCTTTCTGCCTACCGCTGGTTCTGGCTTTTGCAACTTTCTCTCCCACCGCTGCTCAATTGCCTGTCCCCACACACTGGCTGCTACCCCTTCCTGTCGCCCTTCCGAAGGCCCGCAAACCACCGACACCGGCACCGGGCTGCCAGCCGAACAGGGGGGGCCGCAATCGGTTTTACCCGTGCCCAACCCGAAACCCCCTCGGGCCGGTGCAAGCGGGCAAGCCCCCCCGCCCTCAATGCTGGTGGTGATCGGCGGCCAGCGGCGGCGGAAAGCCCGGGCCGGGCGATAAGTGGCCGGTTGCGGGAAGCACCGCCCTGATCTGCGCCAGGACAAGGTTGCCGTGATCGAGCACGTCATTGTCGGTCAGGGTGATAAGCCGGTAGCCGAGCGCCTGCACATAGGCCCGCTGTGCCAGATCACCGGTGCGCTGCCAGGTGTCGCGCACCGGGCCGCGCAGCGACAGGACCAGACGTGCCTCATGGCTGCAGAAATCGACGATATAGGGGCCAAAAGGCACCTGTCGGCGGAACTTGACGCCAAGCCCGCGCGCGCGCAGCAGTTGCCACAGCCACTGTGCCGCAGGCCCCGCCAAATTCCGTGACGCTCCGACCGGATTGTTGTGCCTGTCCGCCTGGTGCCACTGCCCCACGATGCCCCCCTGTGCCGCCAGCACCCCCACCCCTATCCCCGCACAAGCGGGACTGGAGGCAAGGGCAGCGGTTGCTGCCCGCCAAGGTTGGGCCAAGATGGTTAAGAAACTCTGAGGATCATCCGTCCAACCCGCGCGATCTTGCAAGGTTTCCGCCTGATGCCCTGATGGGTGGCAGCCAGATCTGACCATGCCGACCCGTTCCGGATCAAACGACGCTGCTCCAGGACCAAGACGCGGTCAAGCGGCCACCACTGGCCGGGCGGTCCGGAATGCACGCGAAAAGCCGTTTCCGGCGGGCTGGGCCTGACTATCGTCCTGAGGATCGGGGCAATCAGTCCGGCGGCTCCATCCGGCGAATGATTTCAGCGGCAAAGGCAGCCGGCACGCCGCCCCAAACCTCATCCGGACAGGCGGGCAACAGGGCCGGACCTGCCGGGACCAGATGGCAAATCCGGGCAGTGGCCAGCGCAGTTGCCTGGACCAGCCGGGATGCCAACGCTTTCAGGTGCTTTCGGGTGCTTTCAGACGCAAGGCCGCAAAACCAGCCGACCAGACACCAGCCGGGCGACCGGCTGCGCCCATTGCCGCAGATATTCCGGAAAAGCGCGGCGGGCCGGGTCGGCAAGGGCGGTCAGGATTTGTGGGCAAGTCACTGCTTGCGGCAAACGCAGGCTTGCGCCGTGGTCAGCCCCGAGTCGGGTTCAGAACAGGAAATAGCGCTGCGCCAGCGGCAGCACCTCGGCCGGTTCACAGGTCAGCAATTCGCCATCCGCCCGCACTTCATATGTCTCGGGGTTGACCTCGATCAGTGGCATCGCATCGTTCCAGATCATGTCGGCCTTGCCGATGCCGCGTGTGCGCTCCACCGCCACGGTCTCCTTCGCCAGACCCAGCGCGCCGCGCAGGCCGTCTGCCTGTGCGGCGGCAGAGACGAACAGCACTGCCCCGCGTTCAACCGAGCGCCCGAACGCCCCGAACATCGGGCGCGAACAGACCGGCTGCGGGGTGGGAATCGACGCGTTGGGATCACCCATCTGGGCCATCGCAATCGTGCCCCCCACCAGCACCATTTCCGGCTTGGCCCCGAAAAACGCCGGTTTCCACAGCACCAGATCGGCCCGCTTGCCAACCTCCACCGAGCCGATCTGGCGGCTCATCCCCTGGGCAATCGCCGGGTTGATGGTGTATTTCGCCACATAGCGTTTGACCCGCACATTGTCATTCGCGCCGGTTTCCTCGGCCAGCCGCCCACGCTGGAGTTTCATCTTGTGCGCGGTCTGCCAGGTGCGGATCACCACTTCGCCGACCCGCCCCATCGCCTGACTGTCCGATGACAGGATCGAAAATGCGCCGATGTCGTGCAGGATATCCTCTGCCGCGATGGTTTCGCGGCGGATGCGGCTTTCGGCAAAGGCGACATCCTCGGGGATCGACTTGTCCAGATGATGGCAGACCATCAGCATATCCAGATGCTCTTCCAGCGTATTGACGGTGTAGGGCATCGTCGGGTTGGTGCTGGAAGGGATCACGTTGGGGTGCGACACCACCTTGATGATATCGGGCGCATGGCCGCCCCCTGCCCCTTCGGTGTGAAAGGCATGGATGGTGCGGCCCTTGATGGCGGCCAGCGTATTCTCGACAAAGCCGCTTTCGTTCAGCGTATCGGTGTGGATCATCACCTGCACATCCATATCGTCGGCCACCGACAGGCAGCAGTCGATGGCGGCGGGTGTGGTGCCCCAGTCCTCATGCAGCTTCAGCGCACAGGCCCCGGCCTGCACCATTTCCACCAAAGCCTCGGGGCGGCTTGCATTGCCCTTGCCCGACAGGCCGAAGTTGATCGGAAAGGCATCCAGCGACTGCAACATCCGCGCCAGATGCCACGGGCCGGGGGTGCAGGTGGTGGCCAGTGTGCCATGCGCCGGGCCGGTGCCGCCGCCCAGCATGGTGGTGATGCCGGAATGCAGCGCATCCTCGATCTGCTGCGGCGCGATGAAATGGATATGGGCATCCATGCCGCCCGCCGTCAGGATCTTGCCTTCCCCGGCGATGATCTCGGTACCCGGCCCGATGATGATCGTTACCCCCGATTGGGTATCCGGGTTGCCTGCCTTGCCGATGGCGTGAATACGGCCATCGCGCAACCCGACATCGGCCTTGTAGATCCCCGACCAGTCGAGGATCAGCGCGTTGGTAATCACGGTATCCACCGCGCCCCCCGCCCGCGAAACCTGCGATTGCCCCATCCCGTCGCGGATCACCTTGCCGCCGCCAAACTTGACCTCTTCGCCATAGGTCGTCAGATCGCGCTCGACCTCGATGAACAGGTCAGTATCCGCCAGCCGCACCCGGTCGCCGGTGGTGGGGCCATACATGTCGGCATAGGTAGCGCGGGAAATGCGGGTCGGCATGGTCAATCTCCAGTGGCAAGCAAGGTGAAGGCGGTCAGGTGGCCACCGCCGCGGTCAAAGGTCAGGGTGGTTCGGGCTTCCGATGCGGGTGCAATCTGCCCGATCAGGTGGTCGACAAAGCCCGGCCCGCCAGATGAAAAGGACGCAACGACCCGGCGGAACGCCTCGGCATGTTCAACAATGATGCGATCGTCCGAAACGATGCGGTCAACCAGACCAGCGATTTGATGCCGGTCGAACCTGGCCCGGGATTTGAGCAGCCGGACCAGTTCCGCCATCACAACCGCACCTGCAAAAACCGGCGCGCCCTCTTTCTCCAAAGCCGCCACGATGGCGGCGATCTGTGGGTCATCCTCAGGCGGCAGAACCTCTGCCAAAAGCCAGCGAAAGAGGACGTTGGTATCAACCGCAATCATTGCTTCTCCCAGCCGCCGTCGCGCATTTCGCGGCACCATCGGTCGATGTCCTCACTCGTCACCGGAAAATCCAGCTTGATGATCCCCCGCAGCGCTTCCAGCCCGTGGCGCGCCTTTCTCAGCGAAAATGTGCCATCGGGCATCAGGTCAAACTCGACCCTGTCGCCCGGCCCGACGCCAAGTTTGGCGCGAACCTCGGCGGGAAGGGAGGTTTGCCCCTTGGCGGTAATCTTTGCATAGACCGTCATTCCTTACCCTTTCCGTCTCCTTACCCCATGCCATAGCAAGGAAGCGGCGCCGATCCATCAAGACTGAGTGGACCGCAATCCCTCCAAAGCCCCCATCACCGCGCCGTTGAACCCCCACACTGCCCGCGCCCCGCCATAGGGCACCAGCCGCACCTCACGCATCTGTCCCGGTTCGAACCGCACGGCAGTTCCGGCGGCGATATCCAGCCGCATGCCGCGCGCCGCCGCCCGGTCGAACGCCAGCCCGGGATTGGTTTCAGCAAAATGATAATGTGATCCCACCTGCACCGGGCGGTCGCCGGTATTGGCGACCATCAGCACCACCTGCACTGCGCCCTCGTTCAGGGTTATCTCCCCCGGCCTCGTCATATATTCCCCAGGTATCATCGCGGCTCCTCCTGCCAGCAGTCACCTTATCGGATGATGCACCGTCACCAGCTTGGTCCCGTCGGGAAAGGTCGCTTCGACCTGCACATCAGGGATCATCGTCGCGATCCCTTCCATGCACTGCGCGACGCTCACCACATGCGCGCCCGCTTCCATCAGATCGGCGACGGACCGGCCATCACGCGCGCCCTCCACCACATAGTCGGTGATCAGCGCAATCGCCTCGGGGTGGTTCAGCTTCACCCCCCGCGCCAGCCGCCCCCGCGCCACCATCGCTGCCAGCGAAATCAGCAGCTTGTCCTTTTCCCTTGGCGTCAGATTCACCCCACGCTCCTATATCTGCCAGACCCGTGGCAACGGCCCGGCCCGCAGCGCTGCCAGCACCGCCACCACCGCGCGGCGCAGCGCAAAACCGTTCCGCGCCAGCAGCCGCACCGTCAGCTTGCCATCCCATGCCGAGGCCCCGGCCTCCACATCCGCCAGCCCCGCCAGCCGCTCGCGCACCGCGCCAAGCGCCGCTTCGGCATCCGGTGCCACCAGTGCAATGGCAGCAACGGCGCGGTTGTCGCCCAGAATGGCGCTTTGCCCGCACAGATGATCCGACCTCAGGCGCAAAGGGTCAACCAGCACCACCCTGCCGCCCCGCCGGATCTCGCGCCGGTCGAACAGATCAAGGCTTTGGACCCGCTCCCCCATCGCGGCGCGGCCCAGAACCAGCATTTCCAGCATCAAAAGCCGCGCATCCGCCGCCATATCCACCACGGTGCGCCGCATCAGGGCGGAGCGGTCGAACAGTATGGTTTCCTGCGGCAGCCACTCCAGCGCCGCGCCCGCCCCAAGCTGCAACGACACCTCGACCCGCGCCACACCACCCGCCGATGCATAGGCCCGTTCTGCCGTCTGGGTGGTGGCAACCGCCTGCGCACCGGGGCCGACCGACAGCCCGTAAGCCAGGCCGTCCCCGCCGGTCAACCCGCCGGAAGTGTTCAGAAAAACCACCTCGGGCACAGCTCCGTGGGTCTGGGGCAACATCGCCTTGGCCGAACCCGACTGGTACAGCCGGTCCAGCCGCGTGGTGCCATCGCGCACCGACAGCGCCACATCCGCGCGGCCACGGCTGCGCTGCATCGCAATGGTCAGGATCGGCATTTCCAACATGTCCCTGCCTTATCCTTCCGCAGTTCAGCCTCCCAGCAAGAGCGGGCAGCCAGCCGGAATACCGCGCCCCAGCCAGCACCGATGCCTGTTTTATGACAATGACTGCCCGAAAAGGCAGCGACGGGAAAACCGGGCCGGGCTGGATTCCCGGCCAAAGCTTGTGTAGGCGGGGGTCATGCAAACCAGCCTCACCATCCGCCGCCCCGACGACATGCACCTTCATCTGCGTGACGGCGCGATGCTGGCGGCGGTGCTGCCCCACTCCGCCCGCCATTTTGCCCGCGCCATCGTGATGCCCAATCTGGTGCCGCCGGTGGTAACGGCGGCTGACGCGCTGGCCTACCGCGCGCGGATCATGGCGGCCCTGCCCCCGGGCATGAGCTTTGAACCCCTGATGGTGCTCTACCTGACCGAAGGGACCGACCCTGATGATGTCGCGGCGGCCCATGCCTCGGGTCTGGTCAGGGCGGTCAAGCTGTATCCCGCCGGGGCCACCACCAATTCCGCCTCGGGTGTGCGCGATTTCGACAAGGTGCGCCCCGTGCTGGAACGCATGGCCGACATCGGCCTGCCGCTTTGTGTGCATGGCGAGGTAACCGACCCGGCGGTCGATATCTTTGACCGCGAGGCGGTGTTCATCGACCGGGTGCTGGACCCCATCCGCCGCGCCACGCCGGGGCTGATGGTTGTGATGGAACATATCACCACGACACAGGCCGTAGCCTATGCCCGCGCCGGTGACGCCACGCTGGCCGCCACCATCACCACCCACCACCTGATCCTGAACCGCAACCATATCCTCGCCGGTGGCATCCGCCCGCATTACTATTGCCTGCCGGTCGCCAAACGCGAAACTCACCGGCTGGCGCTGCGCGCCGCCGCCACCTCCGGCGAGGCGCGGTTTTTTCTGGGCACCGACAGCGCGCCCCATTCCGATGCACTGAAGGAACATGCCTGCGGTTGCGCCGGCTGCTTCACCGCCCCCAACACGCTCTCGATACTGGCGCAGGTGTTCGAGGACGACGGGGCGCTGGACCGGCTGGAAGGCTTCACCTCACGTCACGGCGCGGCCTTCTACGGCCTGCCACCCAACCAGGGGCACCTCACCCTGACCCGGGGCGCGGCGATGACTTTCCCCGCAAAGATCGCAACAGCCGATGGCCCGGTGACCCTGTTCGACCCGGGCTTTCCCCTGCACTGGTCGGTGACGCGCTGATTTCTCATTGGGTCAAATATCCCCGCCGGAGGCATTGATACTTTGCCGCCTTTCAGGCAGCAAGCCTCCGGCGGGGATATTTGACCCGGTAAGAAACCCGCAAGACAGGTGCCCGATGATCCCTTCGGCTTTTCCCCCCAAGGCAGAGATTGCCCGCCTGACCGCGCGGATGCTGCTGGACATCAAGGCGGTGCATTTCAACGCGGCCGACCCCTTTACCTTGGCATCGGGCCTGCCGTCGCCGACCTATATCGACTGCCGCAAGCTGATTTCTTATCCCCGCATCCGCTCGGTCTTGATGGATTTTCTGGCCTGCACCGTGATGCGCAACGCCGGCGCCGAGGCGTTCGACAATATCGCCGGCGGTGAAACCGCTGGTATTCCTTTTGCGGCACTGGTGGCGGAACGGCTGGCGCTGCCGATGACCTATGTCCGCAAGAAGCCCAAGCACTATGGGCGCAATGCCCGCATCGAGGGTGTGATGACCGAGGGGCAGCGGGTGCTGCTGGTCGAGGATCTGACCACCGATGGCGGATCAAAGCTCAGCTTTGTTCAGGCGATCCGCGACACCGGTGCGATCTGCCACCATACGGCGGTGATCTTTTACTATGGCATCTTTCCTGAAACCGAAGCGCGGCTGGCCGAACATGGCATCGCGCTGCATCACCTTTGCACCTGGTGGGATGTGCTGGCCGAAGCCCGCGCCATGGCCGCGTTTGACGATCGTACGCTGGGCGAGGTCGAAGCCTTCCTGCGTGACCCACGGTCCTGGCAAGAGGCGCGCCAGCGCGGCTGATGCCGGATCGGTCTTGCGCGGACGAATCACTCAAATTGTCGTATGCGGCCCCTTGATCGCCATATATGGTATGGCAGACCGGCGCAGGGCGGTTTGGCAGGCTTTCCCACAGGCTTGTCCACCTGCTTATCAGGCGCTTGCGGAACCGCACAACGTGGCGCATCTGAGAAGGCTTGGTCAGTTGCGCAAGGGGGGCAGACGTGAACGATATTGCAGCCATCAGAACCATCCTGCCAGGACTTCAATCGGTGGAAACAGAGGTTCTGCCGCACAACATCGAAGCCGAGCAGCAGTTGCTCGGGGCGATCCTGACCAACAATGAGGTGTTTGACCGGATTTCGGCGATCATCCGCGCCGAACACTTTTTCGAACCGGTGCATCAGCGGATATTCGAGATTGCTGCGGCGCGGATCCAGAAGAACGCTCTCGCTTCGCCGGTGACGCTGAAGGCCTTTCTGGAGGATGACGCCGGGCTGCGCGAACTGGGCGGCCCGGCCTATCTGGCGCGGATCGCCGGGGCGGCGCTGTCGGCCTATGCGGCGCGCGACTATGCCCAGATGATCTTTGATCTGGCGGTGCGGCGCGAACTGATCGCGCTGGGGCGCGACATTTCGGCGATGGCCGCCAAGGTTGACGTGGCATCCGAGCCGAAAGACCAGATCATCGAGGCCGAGCAACGCCTGTACAAGCTGGGCGAACAGGGTCATTCCGAACGCGGCTTCCAGTCCTTTCTGAAAGCCGTGACCGACGCGGTCAACATGGCCAACGCCGCCTATCAGCGCGACGGCGGCCTGGCCGGGGTTTCGACCGGTCTGGTCGATCTGGACAAGAAGCTTGGCGGGCTGCATCCCTCGGATCTGCTGATCCTTGCCGGGCGCCCGTCGATGGGCAAGACCTCGCTGGCCACCAACATCGGCTTCAACATCGCCAAGGCCTACAAGCGCGGCCGCAGGCCCGATGGCAGCGAAGGCGCGATCGATGGCGGCGTGGTCGGGTTCTTTTCGCTGGAGATGAGCGCCGAACAACTGGCGGCGCGGATCCTGTCGGAGGCCTCGGAAGTGCCATCGGATCAGATCCGCCGGGGCGACATGACCGAAGCCGAGTTTCGCCGGTTCGTCGAAGCCGCCAAGGCGCTGGAGGCCTGCCCGCTGTATATCGACGACACGCCCGCCCTGCCGATTTCGCAACTTGCAGCCCGGGCACGGCGGTTGAAACGCACCCACGGCCTGGACGTGCTGATCGTGGATTATCTCCAGTTGATCAAAGGCACATCCCGGGAAAACCGGGTGCAGGAAGTGTCTGAAATCACCCAGGGCCTGAAAGCCATCGCCAAGGAGCTGAATATCCCGGTCATGGCGCTGTCGCAATTGTCGCGGCAGGTCGAAAACCGCGAAGACAAGCGCCCGCAACTCAGCGACCTGCGCGAATCCGGTTCGATCGAGCAGGATGCCGATGTGGTGATGTTCGTCTATCGCGAGGAATACTATCTGTCGCGGATGGAACCAGAGACTGGAACTGCCGGACATGCAGAATGGATGCAGAAGCAGGAAAAGGCGCATGGCAAGGCCGAAGTGATTATCGGCAAGCAGCGCCACGGCCCGATCGGCTCGGTGGATCTGAGCTTCGAGGGGCGCTTCACCCGGTTCGGCAATCTGGTGAAGCCGTGGCAACAGGGTGGTGATGTCGGGTTCTGACGAGGGATGGTGATCGAGGGGCAGCGATGGATCTGGATCTGAGTAGCAAGGTGGTGGTCGTGACGGGGGGCGGTGCCGGGATCGGTGCTGCAATATCGCAAACCCTCGCCGAAGAGGGCGCTATACCGGTGATCTTTGCCCGCCGCGCCCCCGATCCCGGCTTTCTGGCCGGGCTTGGGTCACAGGCCGGATGGGTTCAGGTTGACCTGTCCGACGACGATCAATGCCGCCGGGCCGTGGCCGAAACCCATGAACGCTGGGGCCGGATCTACGGGCTGGTCAACAATGCCGGGCGCAATGACGGGGTGGATCTCAGCGCCGGGCCCGAAGCGTTCCGCGCCTCGCTTGATCAGAATCTGCTGCATTATTATACGCTTGCCCATCTGCTTCAGGATGATCTGAAGGCGGCGCAGGGGGCGATTGTCAATATCTCATCGAAAACGGCGGTGACGGGGCAAGGCACCACCTCGGCCTATGTCGCGGCCAAGGCGGCGCAACTGGGGCTGACGCGCGAATGGGCGGCGGCTCTGGCACCCTGGGGGGTGCGGGTCAATGCGGTCATCCCGGCAGAGGTGATGACGCCGATGTACGACACCTGGCTGCAAAGCTTCCCCGATCCGGCGGCACAGCTTGCCACCATTACCGCGCGCATCCCCCTTGGCCAGCGGATGACCCTTGCGCGCGAGATTGCGGCGGCAGTGGTGATGGCGCTGTCGCCGCGCGCCGCCCATACCACCGGTCAGTGGCTGTTTGTCGACGGCGGCTATACCCATCTGGACCGCTCCCGCTGCTCCTGCTGCCCCTTCTCTGCTTGACGCGCCGCAACCGACTGTCAAAACCGCCCCATGTCCACCGCAACCCTGACCATTGATCTGGATGCCGTTGCCGCCAACTGGCGGGCGCTGGCGAAATTGTCCGGCCGGGCCGAAGCGGGCGCGGTGGTCAAGGCTGATGCCTATGGCCTTGGTGCCGGCCGGGTGGTGCGCGCACTGGCGCAGGCCGGGGCGCGGCAGTTCTTTATCGCCGTGGCAGAAGAAGCGACGGCGCTGCGGCAGGCGCTGGGAGCAGGGCCTGCAATCTATGTGCTGTCAGGCCATATGGCCGGCGATACCGACATGATCCACGACCTTGACCTGATCCCGATGCTGATTTCGCTGGATCAGATGATCCACCATTTCGAGTCGTTGCCCGACCAGCCCTTCGGCATCCAGATCGACACCGGAATGAACCGGCTGGGGATGGCGGCGGCGGAATGGCTGGCGGTGGCGTCGCTGGCGCTGGAACGCGCCCCGAAACTGGTGATGAGCCACCTGGCCTGCGCCGATGCGCCGGATCACCCGATGAACCCGGACCAACTGGCGGAATTCACCGATCTGACCGATGGCATCGGGGTGCCCCGTTCGCTGGCCGCCACCGGCGGCATCCTGTTGGGGCCGGGCTATCATTTCGACCTGACCCGCCCGGGGGTTGGCCTTTATGGCGGTGCGCCCTTTGTCGAAGCGCAGCCGGTGATCCGGCTGAGCCTGCCGGTGGTGCAGGTCCGCGAGGTTGGTGCGGGGGAGAGCGTCGGCTATGGCTGTTCCTGGGTGGCGGATCGCCCCTCGCGCATTGCCACGGTGGCGGCGGGCTATGCCGATGGGTTGGCGCGGCGGCTGGCCCCTGCCCTGCGGCTTTACGCCGAAGGGGTGGCCTGCCCGGTGGTGGGCCGCATTTCGATGGACCTGATCACCGTTGATGTCACCGACCTGCAGGGCGATCCGGCGGTGCTGGATATTCTGGGACCGGATCAGGATATCGAGGCGCTGGCAGCGGCGGCAGGCACCATCGGCTATGAGGTTCTGACCGCCCTTGGTGCCCGCTATAGCCGCCGCTATATCAGTGGCGCACGGTGACGCTGGCCGCCCCCCTTGCCCTGTTGGGCCGTACGGTTCTGGCCGCCCTTGCCGCTTTGGGCCGGATCGCGCTGTTTGCCGGGGCCACTTTGTCGCATCTGGTGCGCCCGCCGTTCTATCTGCGCGAATTCGGCCAGTCGCTGCTGACGGTGGGCTATTTCAGCCTGCCGGTGGTAGGGTTGACAGCGCTGTTTACCGGCGGCGCTTTGGCGCTGCAGATTTACGCCGGGGGTGCCCGTTTTTCGGCGGAGGCTGTCGTGCCGCAGATCGTCGGCATCGGCATGGTGCGCGAACTGGGGCCGGTGCTGGTAGGGCTGATGATCGCGGCGCGGGTGACTTCCTCCATCGCTGCCGAAATAGCCACGATGAAGGTGACGGAACAGATCGACGCGTTGGTGACCCTGTCGACCCACCCGATGAAATACCTGACCGTGCCGCGCGTGCTGGCCGGGTTTCTGATCGTGCCGCTCTTGGTCGGCATCGGTGACATCATCGGGGTGATGGGCGGCTTTCTGGTGGCCACCGAACAATTGGGGTTCAATCGCGCGGGCTACCTGAAGAACACGCTGGATTTTCTTCAGACCAATGATGTGCTGTCATCCTTGGCCAAGGGTGCGGTGTTCGGCTTCATCGCAACGCTGATGGGGTGCTATTTCGGCATGCGCTCGGGGCGTGGGGCGCAGGGCGTGGGGCAAGCCACCAAATCGAGTGTGGAGGCGGCGGCGGTGCTGATCCTGGCGGCCAACTTCATCATGACAGCGCTGTTTTTCTCGGCATGATCACCATATCCGGCCTGCACAAAGCCTTCGGACCCAACCGGGTGCTGCAGGGCATCGATCTGGTGCTGCCCAAGGGCGAAAGCATGGTGATCATCGGCGGGTCAGGAACCGGAAAATCCATTCTTCTCAAGTGCATCCTCGGTCTTGTCAAACCAGACAGCGGCACGATCACCGTGGCGGGCGAAGATGTGACCCGTGCGGACCGGGAGGCCTTTCTGGCCCGGTTCGGCATGCTGTTTCAGGGCGGCGCGCTGTTTGACAGCCTGCGGGTGTGGGAAAACGTGGCCTTCCGCCTGATGCGCGGCGCGCAAAAGCGCCCGGCAGATGAAGCCCGCGCGGTGGCCATCGAAAAGCTGCGCCGCGTCGGGCTGAAGCCTGAAACCGCCGACCTGTTCCCCGCTGAACTGTCGGGCGGCATGCAAAAGCGCGTGGGTCTGGCCCGCGCCATCGCGGCGGAACCCGAGATCATCTTTTTCGATGAACCGACCACCGGGCTTGATCCGATCATGGCCGGGGTCATCAACGCGCTGATCCGCGAGATCGTGGTGGAAATGGGGGTGACGGCGATGACCATCACCCATGACATGTCGTCGGTTCGCGCGATTGCAGACCGGGTGGCGATGCTGCACGCCGGGGTGATCCAATGGACCGGGCCGGTGGCAGAAATGGACGTCGCATCAGACCCTTACCTTGACCAGTTCATCCACGGTCGCGCCGAGGGGCCGATTGAAAGTGTGCGGTAGCGCCCCGCCAACGCGGGCAGGAGAAGCATTGTGACCATCCATGCCAATTGGCCACTGCGCCTCGCCAACCTCACCCTGCTGATCCTGTTTCCCGTCAGCTGGTTCGCGCCCCTGCTGCGGGCGGGCTATCTGCCGCTGTTCGGTCTGGCGGAAATCTCGGTGGTGTCGGGGCTGCAATCGCTGTGGGAAACCGATATTCCGCTGGCGCTCCTGGTCACCATGCTGGCGATCTTTGCCCCCTACGTGAAAACCACCGGGCTGGCGCTGATCCACTTCAACCTCGCCTCGCCACGGCTGCTGCCCGCGCTGCACCTGATCGGACGGCTGGCAATGGCCGATATCTTCCTGATCGCGGTCTATGTGGTGCTGGCCAAGGGCATCGGCGTCGGCCGGGTGGAAACCGGCTGGGGGCTGTATCTGTTCACCGGCTGCGTGCTGGCGTCGATGGTGGTGGGCGGGTTGACGGCGCACAAAGAAAAAGCCTGAGTCGGTCCGGTTCAGTTGGGCCGGGATCACAGCATGAAATCATTGGCATCCAGGGTATGCACCCCGGTCAGCCGGATCCTCATATCCGCCACCCCGTCGCCGGTCACATCCGCCTCGATGAACGTCGCGGCGGCCGTGGTGAAATAGCGCAATTCGCCCGCCGTCCCGCTGAAAAGGCCGGTTCCGATGAAATCGAAGGTGTCGCCCCGGAGCAGCCCGTTGGCGTCGATCACCGACAGGTCGATGACATCGCCCTGCCTTTTGGAGAAATCGGCGATGATGTCGTTGATGCGGAAACTGGGGGCATCACTTGTCGCCAGAAACCGGAAGTGGTCTGCACCCGACCCGCCGAGCAGAACGTCAAGCCCGCCGCCGCCCACCAGCGTGTCAGCGCCACCGCCACCCCTCAGGTCATTGACCCCGGCGCTGCCGGTGATGTGGTCAGACAGGAAACTGCCGATCACATTCTCGAAGCCGGTCAGTTCATCCCCATCAGACGCCGTGCCGGTGGCAAGGTTGACCGTGATCGCACCGCGCCCACTGTAATTTACCGTATCAAGGCCCGAGCCACCATACAGAAAATCACCGCTGCCGCCGCCGGTGATGGTGTCATTGCCCGCCCCGCTCTTGAGCACATCGGCTTTGGAACCCCCGATCACCTTGTCGGCAACGGCAGAACCGTAAATGATCGCCGGCCCTGTGGCTGCGGCCACCAGCGTCACAGTGTCCTGCGGGCTCCAGTTAATCATGCTCCACGTGTCCGCCCGGATGATGTTGCCGTAGACCAGAACGCCATTCACACCCGAATTGCCATTGAACTTCACCGGAAAAAAAAGGCCAAACGGCGCAAACTGGCTTCCGTTCAGGGTGACGGTCGCACTGGGACCCAGTGGCGGGTTGAAAAATTTAAACTCGGTGAGAGGGCCGAAAGTGTTTGCCCGAAAGTCCAGGTCGGTTTGAACAAAAAAGTTTACTTCCATAATTCCTCCCAGCAAGATGGATTGCGCCGACCGGGCGCGCGATTCCTGTGACGGAGCACCGATTCCAGCTGACTTCGGCCTTATCTTACCATGAAACTCGCACTTTTCCGCTCGGTTTTTTCGGGATGCCAGCACACAGAACGATTGCGGCCCCCTTGGGTCTCGGGCACAAGGCCGCATGGCCAAACCCGTCTCCACCTTCGCCTGCGCCGACTGCGGGGCCATTCACAAGAAATGGTCCGGGCGCTGCGATGCCTGCGGCGCGTGGAATTCGATTGCCGAAGAGGTGCCGCTGTCATCCGGCCCCGCTTCCAAAACCCTTGGCGGCGCGCGGGGAAAACCGATCCCCCTCACCGACCTGTCCACCGAAGAAGCGCCGCCCAGACGCACCGCCTCGGGCATGGATGAATTCGACCGCGTGCTGGGCGGCGGTCTGGTGCCCTCATCGGCGATCCTCGTCGGCGGCGATCCCGGCATCGGGAAATCCACCCTGCTGCTGCAGGCCATCGCCGCCTTTGCCCGCAGCGGCCTCAAATGCCTGTATGTCTCGGGCGAGGAAGCTTCGGCGCAGGTGCGGATGCGGGCGCAGCGGCTGGGGTTGGCGGATGCGCCGGTCAAGCTGGCCGCCGAAACCAACCTGCGCGATATCCTGACGACACTGGATGCCGAGCGCCCCGATCTGGTGGTGATCGACTCGATCCAGACCATGTGGGCCGACAATGTGGAAAGCGCCCCGGGTTCGGTCAGCCAGGTCCGCGCCGCCAGCCATGAGTTGGTGAATTTCGCCAAGAAGCGTGGCACCTCGGTGATCCTGGTGGGCCATGTCACCAAGGAGGGGCAGATCGCCGGTCCGCGCGTCATCGAACATATGGTCGATACCGTGCTGTATTTCGAGGGCGAGCGCGGCCATCAGTTCCGCATCCTTCGTGCAGTGAAAAACCGCTTTGGCCCGGCCGATGAAATCGGCGTGTTCGAGATGACGGGTGCGGGGCTGGCGCAGGTCACCAACCCCTCGGCGCTGTTCCTGTCGGAACGCGACAAGCCGACGCCGGGATCGGTGGTCTTTGCCGGGATCGAGGGGACAAGGCCGCTGCTGGTGGAGTTTCAGGCGCTGGTCGCCCCCTCGCCGCTCGGCACCCCGCGCCGCACCGTGGTCGGCTGGGACGGCGGGCGGCTGGCGATGATATTGGCGGTGCTGGAAAGCCGCTGCGGCATCCCCTTTACCGGCCTTGATGTCTATCTGAACGTCGCAGGCGGCATTCGCATCAGCGAACCGGCGGCCGATCTGGCGGTGGCGGCGGCGCTGCTTTCCGCAAGGGAAGACGTGGCTTTGCCCGCCGATACCGTGGTTTTTGGGGAACTAAGCCTGTCTGGCGCGCTGCGCGCCGTGGGTCAGACCGAAAATCGGTTGAAAGAGGCGCGAAAACTTGGTTTCTCGCAGGCGATTGCGCCGGCCCGCAGCAAGATCGGCGGGGATGAGGGGATGCGGGTGCGCCAGATGCCCGACCTTGCGGCGTTTGTCGGGGACATGTTCGGGGCAGGTTGACCCCGTAGGAGAGCAGACCATGAGCTTTACCATTGTCGATGGCGGGGTGGCGGTGCTGATCCTGCTGTCGGCCGTTCTGGCCTATTCACGCGGCTTTGTGCGCGAGATCATGGCGATAATCGGCTGGGTCGCGGCGGCGGTGCTGGCCTATATGTTTGCCGGCCAGGCCGCGCCGCTGATTGCCGAGATTCCGGTTGTAGGCGATTTTCTGAACGGCAATTGCGAACTGAGCCTGATTGCCGCCTTTGCTGCCGTGTTTGCGGTGGCGCTGGTGGTGGCGTCGCTGTTCACCCCGCTGTTTTCCTCGGTGGTGCAGCGCTCCGCGCTGGGCGGGCTGGATCAGGGACTGGGGTTCCTGTTCGGCGTGCTGCGCGGGATGCTGCTGGTGGCGGTTGGCCTGTTGGTCTATGACCGCGCGATTGCCGGGGCTGCGGTTCCGGCGGTTGATGACAGCCGCACCGCCCAAATCTTCGCGTCGATGCAGGCCAGGCTGAATGACATGGTGCCTTCCGATGCGCCGGGCTGGATCGTGGCGCGCTATGAAGAAATGGTGGAAAGTTGCGGCGCCCCGGCAGCACCAGCCCCGGCGGCCCCGGCAGAACCGGCAGAACCGGCGTCGAACTGACAGCAATCCGCCGCTGATCCACGCAATTTTCCGGCATCTGCCTGCCGCGTGCGCCGCCGCTGCCAGTGATCCGCGAGTTTAGCCGGTTGTGCCGTGGACAGCGCCCGCCGAACGCCCTAAAGGATGCGTCAACCGGGCTGGTCCCGGACTCGCCTGCCAATAGCCTGCCAATGGATCCGGAGGTTCAGACGCAATGCGTCAGCTGCCCACCAAGCCTTTTCGCAGCCACCCGTTCGATGATGACAAGCTCAAGGAAGAATGCGGCATATTCGGTGTGATCGGCCTGGCCGACGCGGCGAATTTCGTGGCGCTGGGGATGCATGCCCTGCAGCACCGTGGGCAGGAGGCCGGCGGCATCGTCAGCTATGACCCCGCCTCCGGCTTCAACTCGGCCCGCCGCTTTGGCTATGTCCGCGACAATTTCACCAACCATTCGGTGATGGATACCCTGCCGGGGTCGCTGGCCATCGGCCACGTGCGCTATTCGACCCAAGGATCCAAAGGCAACACCGCAATCCGCGATGTGCAGCCGTTCTTTGGCGAGTTTTCGATGGGGGGGGCGGCGATTGCCCACAACGGCAACCTGACCAACGCCACTGCGCTGCGCCGCGAACTGATCGAGCGCGGCTCGATCTTTCAATCGTCGTCTGACAGCGAATGCATCATCCATCTGATGGCGCGCTCGATCCAGAAAAACATTCCCGAGCGGATGAAGGATGCGCTGCGCCGGGTGGAGGGTGCGTTTTCGGTGGTGGCGATGACCCGCACCAAGCTGATCGGGGTGCGCGATGCGCTGGGCGTGCGGCCGCTGGTGCTGGGCCGGGTGGGCGGCTCCTCGGAAGGCGGCGGCTGGGTGCTATCCTCCGAAACCTGCGGGCTGGATATCATCGGGGCGGAGTTCATCCGCGAGGTAGAGCCCGGCGAAATGGTGGTGATCGAAGGCGGCAAGGTCGAAAGCTTCCAGCCGTTCGAGCGCAAGGCCCCGCGGTTCTGCATCTTTGAACATGTCTATTTTTCGCGCCCCGACAGCATCCTCGGTGGCCGCTCGGTCTATGAAACCCGCCGCCAGATCGGGGTGGAACTGGCACGCGAAGCCCCGGTCGAGGCGGATCTGGTCTGCCCGGTGCCCGACAGCGGCACCCCGGCCGCCATCGGTTACAGCCAGGAAAGCGGCATCCCCTATGCGATGGGGATCATCCGCAACCAGTATATGGGCCGCACCTTCATCGAACCCACCGAAAGCATCCGCAACATGGGGGTCCGGCTGAAGCTGAATGTGAACCGGGCGCTGATCAAGGGCAAGCGGGTGGTGCTGGTCGATGATTCGGTGGTGCGCGGCACCACATCCATCAAGATCCGCGAAATGATCCTGGAGGCCGGCGCCGCCGAGGTGCATTTCCGCATCGCCTCGCCCCCGACCTCGTGGCCGTGCTTTTACGGGGTCGATACGCCCGAGCGCAGCAAGCTCCTGGCCGCGACGATGTCCGAGGATGAAATGCGCGACTTCATCGGGGTCAACAGCCTGAAATTCATCTCGCTCGATGGGCTTTACCGCGCGGCGGGCGAAGCGGCGGGCCGCAACCCCGACCGCCCGCAATATTGCGACGCATGCTTTTCGGGTGACTACCCGGTGGCCCCGTCTGACAAGCTGGCCGAGGGGTTCGAACTGAAAGCCGCCCAATGACCCCGCCGCCGCCGGTCCCCGAGGCGTCGGCCTGGCTGGCGGCGCTGCCCCCCGATCAGGCGGCGCTGCTGGGCGACCTGCGCCACCGCATTCTGGCACTGTTGCCCGGTGCGGTGGAATGCATCTCCTGCGCCATGCCCGCCTATCGGCAGGAAACCGGGGGCAAGGTGGTGGTCGGCTACGCCGCCTTTGCCCGCCACTGCGGCATCTATCCGTTTTCGGGGTCGGTGGTGCCGCTGATGACGGCGCAAACCCATGGCTTCAAGGTGTCGAAAAGTGGGGTGCTGTTCACCCCGTCGCAGCCGCTGCCCGATACAATACTGC
>Ga0105049_10002664_pt1 | contig 21134 bp, 22 predicted proteins | sample MAT06_FD_78087 | JGI IMG/M metagenome (GOLD analysis project Ga0105049, IMG submission 78087) | Freshwater microbial communities from Lake Fryxell liftoff mats and glacier meltwater in Antarctica - MAT-06 | ecosystem: Environmental > Aquatic > Freshwater > Ice > Liftoff microbial mat | place...
ATACCGACTGCGATCCCGACTGTGGCACCCAGGAGTGACACCAACCGCGTTCCCCTTTCGAGACGACGGAACATCCAGATCCAGATCGCAACCGTGGCAACAAGCTCGAAGATCAGCAGGGGTTCGACAGCAAAACCTAACGCCTGGGCGGCCTTGAACTCATCGAAGTTCGGCTGCCCTCGCGCTCCACCCTCGATCGCCGCTTGCAGGGAGAAGGCGAGATACACCGCGCCGACGGCGAACCGGATTGGCGCCGCAATCAGGGTAACCACGAACAGGGGGTGGACCCTTTTCCTGAGTCCCAGCACGCACGCCGCCATGATCAACAGCGTGACGACTGGACCCGCCAGCGCCTGGACGCCGATGCTGGCCGCCGAAAACCCCTGTTCGCGCGCTGTGTCCGACACCGACCCATAGTGCAATGCAAGATCGGGCGTGCCGAGCAGCAAGCCCACCCCGAAATGACCCAACTCGTGCGCAACGATTGTGAGTGGCGCGACCACCGCGCCATAGGCCGCGTAGGTCAGTGCCGTCGCAAACCCGCTTCTTGCCCGTCTGGTAGACATTTCGGCCATCCAGCCCCCCTGACCGAACGATCCTGCCACCAAGCCTTGATTGCATTGGCAGAAGGCTGACGTTAACCGGCTTTCCGGCCGCGATACAGAGCGACAATCGTGCGGCTTTCAATGGACGAGGTCCACAACGGCTCGAAAAGCGAATTGAGCGGCCTGATCGAAAACGCCCGAGCCTGATCCTGGAGTGAAATCCGGGTGGGACACGTTCGCGTCCAAACCGATTTCGCTCCAAGCTCAACCGACACTCTGCAGAGTCGCTGACGTTCACCAAACCCCGTCATTCCGGGACCGCGCATCGGAACCTGGAATGACGGTTGAAGGGCAGTAGCGCCGGCACCTGAATGCCGATTGAACCTGCCGCCCCCGCCACCTAGACCCCCGCCTCACGATCCAGCGCGCGCCAACCGATGTCAGTGCGGTGAAAGCCGCCGGGCCAGTCGATCTTCGTCACCGCCGCATAGGCCCGCTCGCGCGCCTCGGCGATGTCCTTGCCGCGCGCGCAGACGTTCAGCACCCGTCCACCCGCCGCCGCCAGCTGCCGGTCGGCGCGCCGCCGGGTGCCGGCATGGAAGACCTGCACATGCGGACCGAAATCCTGCTCGGCCCCGCGAATGATCGAGCCCGAAAGCGGACTGTCGGGATAGCCCGAGGCCGCCATCACCACACAGATCACCGTCTCGTCCCGGAACGACGGCACCGGAGCCCGCGTCAGGTCGCCCCGCGCGCAGGCCAGCAGCAGGGGCACGATGTCCCCGTCCAGCCGCATCATCAGCACCTGGCATTCCGGATCGCCGAAGCGGGCGTTGAACTCGACCACCTTGGGGCCCTCGTCCGTCGCCATCAGCCCGGCGTAAAGGACGCCCCGATAGGGCGCGCCCTCAGCCGCCATCGCCGTCACCACCGGCTGCACGATCAGCCGGTCCGCCGCCTCGACCAGTTCAGGCGTGAACACCGGGGCCGGCGAATAGCTGCCCATGCCGCCGGTATTGGGCCCCAGGTCGCCGTCATAGGCCCGCTTGTGATCCTGCGCCCCGCCCAGCAATACGGCGCGCTGGCCGTCGCAGACGGCGAACAACGAGCCTTCCTCGCCGGCCATGAACTCCTCGATCACCACCCGCGCCCCGGCCGTGCCGAACCGGCCGCCCAGCATCCGCTCGATCTCGGCCTCGGCGTCGCGCTTGGTCGGGCTGATGGCCACCCCCTTGCCCGCCGCCAAACCGTCGGCCTTGATCACATAGGGCGGCTTGAACACCGTCAGGGCCTGCCGCGCCTCGTGCAGCCGTTCATAGACGCCATAGCCGGCGGTGGGGATTTCGTGGCGCTCCATGAAGGCCTTGGAAAAGGCCTTTGAGGTCTCCAGCTGCGCCGCCTTCTTCGTCGGCCCGAAACAGGGGATTCCCGCCGCGATCAGCCGGTCGGCCAGCCCGGCCTCCAGCGCCGTCTCGGGCCCCACCACCACCAGATCGGCCCGCATCTCACGCGCCAACGCCGCCAGCCCGTCGGCGTCCGTCACCTTCATGGGCCGCAGCTCGCCCAGATTCTCCATGCCTGGATTGCCCGGCGCGATGACCAGGCGCCGCACCAGCGGCGACTGGGCGATCTTCCACGCCAGGGCGTGTTCGCGGCCGCCTGATCCCACCAGCAGGATATTCATGCCCGCGCAATGACCGCACCGGCGAGGGCGGTCAAGTCGCCCGTGATCACCGCATCGCCATCGCCGAGATCACATTGACTGCCGCGCCCAGCAGCACGATCAGGCCGATGACCAGCCACGGGCTGATCGCTGTCGCGTCGCTGCGCCGCTCGAGGTCGCGTTCGCGCGGGTCTTGGTCGTCGGGTCGGTGTGAGACGGATCGGTGCGATACGGGTCGGCCATGCAAGGCGAACAGGTGATGGCGTTCGCCGTTCGCCGTCCTTGGTCTTCCATTCGCCCTCTGAAAAAGGGACCGATTGATCGACGAAGAGACCGTCCGCGTCCGACCCCAGGCGGGGCTTGATCGGAAGGAACGGGTGCCGGCTACGACTTTTTTGCTGGCCTCAGGGCGACCGAAACGGACGCGCGTCATGGCCTGATTGGGAGGACTTTTAATCTTTTTGGGCAAAAGCTCAGGCGTCAAGGAGAGTCTGTGATGTCTTGCGTGGCGTGTCGGGACGGTGTCGGCTTCGAGCTACCCATCACCATGGCGTTCCAGCCAATTGTGGATGTCCGGACCGAGACGGTCTTTGCCTATGAGGCGCTCGTGCGCGGACAGGACGGTCGCGGTGCCGGGCACGTCCTGACGGAGGTCTCGGCGGACAATCGTTACGCATTCGATCAGCTCTGCCGCACCACGGCAATCGAGCTGGCGGCCTCTCTGGAAATGGCGGCCGGCGGCGCGAGCCTCTCCATCAACTTCCTGCCCAACGCCGTCTACGAGCCCAAGGCCTGCATCCGGGTCACGCTGAAGGCCGCGATGCGCACGGGCTTTCCGTTGAACCAGATGATCTTCGAGTTCACCGAAGACGAGGCGATCGACACCAACCACATCCTCAATATTCTCCGGACCTACCGGGCGATGGGATTCAAGACCGCCATCGACGACTTCGGCGCCGGCTTTGCGGGCTTGGGACTGCTGAGCAAATTCCAGCCGGATATCGTCAAGCTGGATATGGCACTCATCCGCGATATCGATACCGACCGCGTAAAACGGGCCATCGTCCGCAACACCCTGAACATGCTGCGCGACCTCGAAATCGAACCCGTGTGCGAGGGAATAGAGACCGTCGACGAGCACAACGTGCTGCGCGATCTGGGTGTGTCGCTGATGCAGGGCTATCTGCTCGCCCGTCCGGAACTCGAAGCCCTGCCGTCGATTTGCTGGCCGCGGCCAATCCTCGACCTGGCGCGGAGCGCCTGACCGGAGCCCGCGTTCATGGAGGACTGAGTGACCGTCCTTTGTGACAGGCCAGTACGACCTCGATCGCCGGCTGGGCCAGGGTTCGGCGTCCTTGGCCGCGTCACGGACCAAAATCCGCTGCCCCCCTCCAAAAGCCCGGGCACGAAGGGATTCCGGTCATCCGCGAAAGACGGCTCTCGACCCTTCACTGACCTGCGTTGGGTCGGCTCATGGGCCAAGGTCGCAACGCCCGCTTTCCGGAGACGCGCACATGACGTTTTCAACCCCGCCCGGATAGTCGAACCGAAGCGGTCAACCTCGCATTTGCAAGAGGCGAGGTCCCCTGCCAGGCCTGATTGCCCGGGCAAGTGGGGCTGGTGCTGTCAGGATCTTGGATCTCCCGACTCACGCTGACCGTGTGACAGGTCAATCGACTGAGCTGTCCCGCCCGTCCTTCCCGTCATGGGTCCTGATCCAGGAATAGAGCATGGAGCCACCGATCAGAACGAGGGTCGCAATAAGGGACCATTGTGGCTCGAGGTAGGGCACCAGCGCCTCACCGGTCATGTCTTTCCAAGCCTTGTAGAGACCAAAATTCCAGATGATCTTGACCCCGATCAGCACGAGCACAAGCGACAGCCCGTATTTCAGATATTTGAAGCGGGCGACGGCCTCCGCGAGCATGAAATACATCGAGCGCAGGCCCAGGATCGCGAAGATGTTGGACGTGTAAACGATGAAGGGGTCCTTGGTGACCGCGAAGATCGCCGGCACGGAATCGACCGCGAAGATGATGTCCACCACCTCGACCATGATCAAGGCCAGAAACAGCGGGGTCGCGAACAACACGAGTCGGCCCGAGCCCTTGGGATCGGGTCGTTTCACAAAGAAGTTGTGGTTCTCGATCGTGTCCGTGACGTGCAGGCGCTTCTTCAGGAACTTCAGCACCGGATTCTGGTGAAGATCCATCTCGTGATCGCCGCCGAAAATCATCTTCCAGCCCGTGAAAATCAGGAAGGCGGCGAAGATGAACAGCACCCAGGTGAACTCGTTCACGATGGCCGCGCCCAGCGAGATGAAGATCGCCCGGAAAACGATCGCGCCGATGATTCCCCAGAACAGAACCCGATGCTGATACTCTCGCGGGACCGCGAAGAAGGTGAAGATCATCCCGATGACGAATATGTTGTCGAACGCCAGCGCGGTTTCGAGCAAATAGCCAGTAAAATACTGTAGAACGGCTTGCTGATTGAGATTATCGGGACTCATATAGTAGATCGGATCGGGCTCGTACACGAAATACACATAAGCCCCGAACGCGATGGCGAGGGAGGCGAACGACGCCCACATCGCGGCCGACTTCTTGGCGGATACCACCCCGTCCTTGTTGTTCACGACCCCCAGGTCGATCCACAGCAGGAAGCCGATGAAGCTGAGGAAGGCCATCCACAGCCAGACCGGTTGGCCCGCATAGGTCAAAGCCAGAAATGGAAGGGACTCGAGCATCCCGCACCTCAAAATAAAATCAGGGCGCCGCGTCACGCCATCCATGCGGGGGTCCGACATCGCAGCCGACGCCTCGACTGCCAGAGGGGCCCGGACCCGTGGAGGAGGCGTCAATGACGGCATACACACGACGCGTCAACGCGTCATAACGCTGACCGACCAGGGTGCAGCTTTCCGCATCGCAGACTTAACCCAGTCCCGCCGGTCAGCGCGCGACTGTCGGAGCCGGTGCTTCTATCGCCAGATCGAGAGCATATTGCGCTGTGATGCCAAGCATCACGACTTCTTATTGGCCTCCGCATCGGATCTACGGCAACGTGTCTTAGCGGCCCGGGCCCCTCTGACGATCACTGCGATCGTGATGTCGGACCGCATCGGGTGCGCTCGATGGCGGGGTCCGGCTGTTCCTATCCCCCTTCGAACCGACGCTTCGGTGTCGAGCGCTCCCCTTCAGAGAAGGAGAGGCTCTTTGTCTATCGTGTTGGCGCACCGGCTGCGCGGATTTCACGCCTTGCTGGAGATGGCGCTGAGGGATGAACGGACACGTCCGCGCCCGGACGACCGCACCGATGCGGGCTTCAGGAAGAAGAAGCCGGCCGTCAAGGACCGGCTCGCCTCGTCCATCGCTCGCCAGATGCCGTCCGCGTCGCGCTAGCGAACAGTGGGAGCGGCGGCATTGCCCCGTCGCCGCCCCGATCGCTCCAACACCAACAACCGATCGCCGCACAGCAGGCGATGCATTGCGAGGCCCCATGCCCCAATCAAACAGATTGCTACGAAAACTTCCTGCGATCGACCAAGACGACGTCTGGACTCCCGGTAACATCGTCCAGATGGACGCGGTCGTCGCCGCCTGCGCCATGGTTTCCCAGGCCGACGGCTGGATCACCCCCGACGAGCGCACCCGCATGCTTGACCGCATGCGTAACTCACCGACAGTCGCCTTCTTCGGTACCGACGATGTGCTGGCCTTGTTCGAAGCGCTGAACCTGCGTTTCGAGCGCGATCTCGACGATGGAGAGGCGACGGCGGAGATCGCGGTGGCGCGCCTGAGAGGTCAGCCGGGTCCCTCTCACCTGCTTATCGAAACGGCATGCTCGGTCGCCGAAGCCGACGGCGGCTTTGACGCCGAGGAGCGGGCCGTGATCCTGCGGCTTTGCAAACTCCTGGGCGTCGATCCCTTGTCTTATGACCTGATCCCGGGTGAAGGAGAGCGAAGATGAGGGTCGGCGCACCCTTCAGCCCGTCCGCTCACGCATGGGCCATTCAGCTCTCCCAGATGACAGGCCGGGTAGCCGGGCATCAGAGCACGCCCACGGATCGACCCGTCGATCCCCTTGGTGCGATCAACGACGACACGCTGACCCGCCGGCCCAGCCGGCACACATTCGATATCCGCGCCTGATCGCGGAATCGGGGTGGGCGATTCGCAATCACTGCTCGTTTGTCTTGAAAGGACTCGCTTGATGACGCCCACGATCCGGACCACGCTGGTTGCCTTACTAGCCGGGGCGGCTCTGGCCGCCTGCGACCCGATCGATACCTCGGCCCTGCGCGAGATAGAGGAGACGGCACAGGCGGCGCGCACGACGGCTGACAGCCTGAATGCGCGTGCCTCCGAGATACAGGGGGCGATCGGCGATCCCGTCGGTGCTCTGCGGACTGCGGCCCTGGGAGCGACCTTTACCAAGACTCCCACCGCCGAGGCGAACCTGTTCGTGCTCACCGACTTGCAGACCGGTTGTCAGTGGCTCGCCACCTATGGTCCGGGCGGCGAGGCCGTGAGCCTTGTCCCCCGCACGGAACCGGGCGAGCAAGGCACCCGGCAGCGCTGCATCTCGATCGACGGGGGCGGCCTGGGCTCAGGTGAAGGCGCGCAATGAGCCGACTGGAATTCTGACCGGGAGAGAGGCTTCGAGTCGGTTCAAAGCTCCGGCTCCGTGCGCGTCGATGATGGAGGCCGTGAACTGCGCCAGCCGCAGAGGGTCGGAATCCGTCTCAAATGACAAGCCGACAAGCTGACCGTCCAGATCCAGGCCAGCGTGAGCGGAATGTCGTGTTTCCGGGGACCGGGCAAAGACCGCTCGTGGTGCCGTACGGGCAGTTGCGGCGTGCAGAGGCGATGTCCGCTTCCCACCACCAGGGCCGACATTCGCCGCTTTCCCATTCCCGCCGCCGCCCTCCCCCCATGAGCGACGACTCCTACGTCTTCGAGGGAGCGGCCTCAAACCGACTAGGCAACCCAGATCCTCAAACCGATCCAGCCCTGCGAAGCAAGATAGAGGCAGGCGACGCTGGCAAGTAGGGCGCTCTGAAAGGCAAAAAATCGGGATACCCTGTTCGCACCCTGTTGCGGCGCGATCGCCATAGCCAGCGCGACGAGGGCACCGAGCGGTGCGGCAAGCGAAACCGCGAAGGCGCTCCATCCAGCCACTGAAGGGCGGCCGAGGATCATCAGGTCGTCAGTTTGCAAGAGCGCCAGCGGCGCAAACCCTGACGCGGCGCTGAGGAGAATCGCGACAAGGGGCCAGACGCGCAGAGCCACGCCGCCCCGGCTTTGCAGCCGCCCCATGAAGGCGCTCGGCACCCACAGGCAGGCATAGGCCAATGCGCTCACCAGTCCGACCACGAAAAGTACGACCGACGCGAGCTTCGCCGACATCTCCAGAGCCGGAACACGACGGTGCGCGCCGACACCCGACTGAATGCGAATACCCGCGTTCGTCTCGATGATCGCAAGGCTCGGCGCGGCGTCGCCCTCCGCCTGAAAAATTCCGTTGCCGACATGCGACCAGTGTTTGCCCTTGAACAGCATGGCGTCGGCTTCGAACGAAGCGCCCTCCCATTGGGTGAGCCCGACCACCGCTGCAAGCAAATGCTGACGGGGCGTCATGATTTGATACTGCCCTGTCCATGCGTGCTGGTCGCGCTCTGAAATGGGCTGCGCTACGACCGTCGGTGCGGCGACATTGCGTTCGAGGTAGCGACGCACCAGTCGTGCGGCGTCGAGCACTTCGTCGGCGGCGCTGTTGGCCATCAGCACATAGCCAGCCCCGATCTGCGGGGCGTAGGCATAGGTCGCAACAAACCCGTCAATGCTACCGTCGTGACCGAAGAACACCGCACGGCCCTGGGTGTCAGCGACGTTTCCGAGCGCATATCCGTAGCGCAGGCTGGCACGCGCTGCGTCGTTGCCGACCGGGGTTTCGATCCGCTCTGCCGTAGCCGGAGTGAAGTAGGTCACGCCGTCGAGCGTGCCTCGCCCCAGCATGAGCAAGGGCAGGCGGGACAGATCGCTTGCGGTGAGGTTCAACGAACCGCTCGGGCGACCCGGAATGTCCATGAATCGCTCTTCGGTGAGGTCGCTGGCGCGATAGCTTCTGGACAATCTGCCCGCGATCTTCGGCGTGAGGGTCCAGGACGCACTGGTCATCCCCAGCGGCGTTGTAAGGCGTCGCGTCATGAAGTCCTGAAAGCGCTCGCCGCTGACCGTTTCGATCACGCGGCCGGCGATGATCGGGCCGGCATTACTGTAGGAGGTCCGCGTCCCCGGGCGCCATCGGCTTTTATAGGGCCCATAGAGATTGACCGCCTCCGAGAGCGGGACATCCCGCCCCTCGATCAGATAGTGGCGAAACCCTATGTCGTTGAGACCCGCCGTGTGCTCCAGAAGATGGACCAGCCGCACCGGATCGCTCTCGCGCCAGCGGTTTTGAATCGCGAGGTCGGGCAGAAACGTCGCGACCTCGTCGTCAAGACTGAGGCGACCCTCTTCCACCAGCGTCATCGCGCCGATCGCCGTGAAGCTCTTGCTGATCGAACCGGCACGAAACACGGTCTCGTCAACGACGGGGGCCCGTGTGGACAGGTCGACGACGCCGTAGTTCCTTCTGAACACGACTCTCTGGTCTTCGATAACGATGAGAGCGGCACCGGGAATGCGCGCATCGGCCAGAACCTTGGCCACGGCCCCATCGAGCTCTGCAAGCGACGGCCCTCTCGCCTGCTGCGCCCGGCAATCATCCGCCGCAGAGACAACGAACGCGGCTATCGCAGCCGCAACCAAGTTTCGAACATTCATACCTTGCCCCCGAAAATGCCCTCGGCCGCCCAGACCTTCCCGGCTCGCGGCTACCGCCTATTTATAACAAGGTACCTGTTTATAGCAAGGTACCTTGTTATAGGTATTATCATTGGAACTGGGCTTGCTCTGGTGGAGGCCCATGCTGGCCTTTGGGGTCGGATCGAGGTCTCCAGCGAAACCCGGGAGGATCAGAGAGAGAGGGTCCGGCTGTGCCACCCGGTTCTCCGCATCAACCCGGACGGTCCCTCAGGCCGGCGATCTGACCGTCCTGGACATTCTCCGCCTCCCCATTCCCGTCACCTCCCGCCCCCGCTAGTCTCCCCCCATGAGCGACGACTCCTATGTCTTTGAAGGCCCGGCCGACGAACCGGTGGTGCCCGCGCGGGACAACAATCCGCCCCAGACGGTCTCGGAACTGTCGTTCGCCCTCAAGCGCACGCTGGAGGACCGGTTCGGCCATGTCCGGCTGCGGGGCGAGATTTCCAAGGTCAATCACCACGCCTCGGGCCACGTCTATCTGACGCTCAAGGACGACAAGGCCGCCATCGACGGCGTCATCTGGAAGGGGTCGGTGCGCGGCCTCGGCGTCCGGCCCGAGTCCGGGCTGGAAGTCATCGTCACCGGCAAGATCACCTCCTATCCGGCGCGCTCGTCTTACCAGATCGTGATCGAGACGATGGAGGCCGCCGGGGCCGGGGCGCTGCTGGCCCAGCTGGAACGGCTGAAGGCGAAACTGGCCGGCGAGGGCCTGTTCGAGCCGGACCGCAAAGACCCCATCCCCGCCTTCCCCGCCGTGGTCGGCGTCATCACCAGTCCGACCGGGGCGGTGATCCGCGACATCCTGCACCGGATCGCCGAGCGCTGGCCCTGCCGGGTCATCGTCTGGCCCGTGGTGGTCCAGGGGGACGCTGCCTCGGGCCAGATCGCCAATGCCGTGCGCGGCTTCGACGCCATGACCCCGGGCGGCCCCATCCCCCGACCCGACATCCTGATCGTGGCCCGGGGTGGCGGCTCGGTCGAGGACCTGTGGTGCTTCAATGACGAGGCGCTGGCCCGCATCGTCGCCGCCGCATCGATCCCGATCATCTCGGCCGTGGGGCACGAGACCGACACAACCCTGATCGACTTCGTCTCCGACCGCCGCGCGCCCACGCCGACCGGCGCCGCCGAGATCGCCACCCCGGTGCTGGCCGACCTGGCCTATGCCGTCGCCGATCTGGATCGCCGGCTCGCCCGCGCGGGCGGTCGCATTCTCGAGGACCGCCGCACCCGGCTGCGCGCCGCCGCCCGGGGTCTTCCGGCCCGGCCCGAGGATGTCCTGGCCCTGCCGCAGCAGCGGTTGGATCACGCCGGCAGCCGGCTGGCCTCAGGCCTGAGCCGCAACCTCGTCCTGCATGAGCGCGCCTTGGTCGGCATCACGGGGCGCCTGTCGCGCGCCCTTCTCGACCGCGCCATGGAGCGTCGCCGGGACCGGCTGGGGGCGGTGTCGGCGCGGCACGTTCCGACCCTGCACCGCCGGCTGGACGCGGACAGGGCCCGTGTCGCCGCCCTCGCCCGCGCCCTGACCGGCCTCAACCCGAAAACCCCCAAGCCCGGCTTCGCCCGCGTCGAGAGCGAGGACGGTGCCATGATCGCCGCCGCCGCCGTTCTGCACGACGGTGAGGCCGTGCGGCTGGTCTTCGCCGACGGCTCAAAAGGGGCCCGCATCGACGGTGAGGGCCCGCCGCCGCCCATGCCTTCAAAGCCCGCCGCCGCACCCCGGCCCAAGGCTCCGCCGCTCCCTCAGGGCGACCTGTTCTGAAACGGGAAACCCGTGGCGTGATCCGCAAGCTCACGTTAGCCTGTGCGACATGGCCAAGACTCCATCTGGAACCGCGACCCTCCACTATGGCGACGGCGAATATGCCGTGCTGAAGCCGGGCCGTACGGTGACATGCGCGGTCAGCGGCAAGGCCATTCCGCTGGAGACGCTGCGCTACTGGTCTGTCAGCCGGCAAGAGGCCTACGCCGGGCCGAACGAGGCCTTCCAGGGTCTGGGTCAGGTTCCATGATCCTGCCGCGCCGCCGGCTTCTGATCGGCGGCGGTGCCCTGGTTGCGACAGGACTGACACCGCCCCGTGCCTTGGCTCAGGCCCCCGGGATGAGCGAAAGCGATCTGGTCCTGACCGGCCGTCTGGTGCAGGGCGGCCACGTCATTGGACGAACCTGGCCGCGCGCCCTGGTATTCGTCGATGGAGAGGCCCTGACCACCGCCTCGGCCGAAGGCGTCTTCATCGTCGGTTTCGACCGGGATGCCCCGTCCAGCGCTCAGGTCGAGGTGCGCTCCGGCGGACGATCCGCCCGGCAGACCCTGGCCATTGCCCCGGGCCAGTTTCCGTCGAGCCGCATCGACGGCCTGCCGCCCTCGACCATTGAACCCGGTGATCCCGAGCTTCTGGCCCGCATCCAGCGCGAGGTCGCCCTGAAGACCGAGGGCTTCGCCAGCCGGACCGACGCCGATCATTTCCGTGACGGTTTCACCTGGCCGGTGGAGAGCTTTCGCATCAGCAGCCGCTGGGGCAGCCAGCGGGTCCTGAACGGCACGCCGGCCCGGCCGCATTACGGCATCGATCTGGCCGCGCCGCAGGGAACACCGATCCGCGCGCCCGCCGACGGCCGGGTAACCCTGGCGGAGCCGGCCCTGCATTTCGAAGGGGGAATGGTTCTGATCGACCATGGCCAGGGTTTGATCACCGCCTATCTGCACCAGTCGCGGCTTGAGGTCCGCGTGGGTCAAGGCCTGAGGCGCGGCGATCCGATCGGGCGAGTGGGAATGACGGGCCGGGCGACCGGGCCGCACCTGTGCTGGCGCATGAAATGGCGCGAACGAAACCTCAATCCAACCCTCATGGTTGAAACGGCGTAGTGTAGCCATTTACGAACAGGCTGATCGCGGATCAGTAATGGACGGCGGGCGCTTGGGCTCGTAGAGCGGCGCTATTCCGGGCGCAAGCTCGGCCGTGACGCAAGCTCCATGCCCTCTCTCAGCGCCCTGAAGGTCCTGCTCGTTGATGACAATGCGCACATGCGAGCGATTGCTACGACGGTGCTTCAGTCGGCGGGCATCCGTTTGCTCAGGGAAGCGTCCGATGGCGGAGCGGGCCTTGAGGCCCTCCGCGATTTCGCCGCCGATCTGGTGATTGTCGATTTCAAGATGTTCCCCCTGGACGGCGTCGAGTTCACCCGTCTGGTCCGCAACAGCCCCGACAGCGCCAATCCGTATCTGCCGATCATCATGATGACCGGACATTCCGAGAAGGCCCGGATTTTTGAGGCGCGCGACGCCGGGGTGACCGAATTCGTGGTCAAGCCGATCACCGCCAAAGCCGTCCTGGACCGGATCCAGGCGGTGATCTTCCACCCCCGCCCATTCGTGAAGACCGACGGCTATTTCGGCCCCGACCGCCGCCGCCGCGAGACGCCGAACTACAAGGGTCCAATGCGCCGAGCCGCGGATCAGTCGCGTCCCCCGGACACTGGCGCGGCCTAGACCATTTTTGTTTCAGGTCGAATCGACCTGAATCCAACAAATGGTCCAGAACCAATCTGGAGCGAAATCTGAGCCTTGATGGACTGCGTCCATCAAGACCGATTTCGCTCTAGGTCCAATCGACCTTCAGTAGACGCGCTGACGTCCATCAGACATCGTCGTTCCGGGGCCGCGCAGCGGAACCCGGACTCGAGGGGACTGGACTCGACGCTGGAAGTTGGGCCGACGGCGGCGGCGGCCGACGGAAAATGCCGGACCAACACGAAGGCTTAAGCCTGCCTCGCCTAAGAGAAAGGACGGACGCCGCTCGTCCGGGCTGATCGCCGACTCATGTCCCCGCTTGAACATCTCCAGGTCCTGCTCGTCGACGACAATCCGCACATGCGCGAGATCACCGCGTCGGTGTTGCGGTCGGTGGGCATCGGCAAGATCTGGGAGGCTCCGAACGGCGCGGTGGCGATGGATCGCCTCAGGAAAAATGCGATCGATCTGGTCTTCGTCGATTTGAAGATGGAGGAGCTGGACGGCCTCGAGTTCACGCGCATGGTGCGCAACGACCCGCACAGCGCCAACCCCTATCTGCCCATCATCATGATGACCGGCCACAGCGAGGCCAGTCGGGTGATCGAGGCGCGCGATGTGGGGGTGACCGAATTCCTCGCCAAACCCATCACCGCCCGCGCGGTCGTGAATCGGCTGAACGCCGTGATCGTCAACGCGCGTCCGTTCATCAAGACAGACGGCTTCTTCGGACCCGATCGCCGTCGGGCCAACAGGGAAGCCTATACCGGCGCGCCCAAACGCGCGCTTGATCAGTCGGACGACGAGGAAGCCAGCGCCGCATAGACCCGGTCAGGCCACCGCTTGTGGACCCAGAACCAGTCGACCGGGCTTTCGCGCACCCGTTCCTCGACGAAGGTGGTTATCGCCTGCACGCCGCGCGCGATGTCCGCCGACCGGTCGCCGGTCTTGTGCAGCTCGATCGGTTCATAGACCGTCAGCCGGAACCGCACGCCCGGCAGCCGCACCACCGACATCGGCTGCAGCACCGTGCCGAACCGCAGTGCCAGCCGGCTGGGCCCCGGTGCCGCATTCACCGGCTGGCCGAAGAAGGTCACTTCCGGCCCCTCCGAGAATTTCTGGTCGTTCATCAGCGCCACCGACTCGCCCCGGCCCATTCCGGCCAGCAGTTCGCGCGCGCCGTCACCGCCCTTGGGCGCGAACAACTTGACCCCATACCGTGCCCGCGCCGCCACGATCTGGGCATCGACATAGGGGTTGTTGGCCGCGCGATAGGTTATCTGGCACGGCACGCCCGAGCCGACGATGGTCGCGGCCAGCGTCTCGATATTGGCGAAATGGCCACCGGCGAACACCACCGGCCTGCCACTGTCTCGAATGGCGTGGAGCCGCTCCAGCCCGACCACCTCGATCCGGCCCTGCTGGACCAGAAGATCCATTACCGCCGTCTCGGCGAAGGCGCGCCCGGTCTGCTCCCACTGCGCCAGCGCCAGGGCTTCTCGCTCGGCCGCCGGCATATCGGGGAAGGCGATCTGAAGGTTGCGCATCACCGTGCGCTGCGTGCCCGTCCTCGGCCCGAGGGTCCGCAAGACCCAACCGCCGAACGCCGAAGCCCGCTCGACCTCCATCATCCGCATCAGGCCCACGAAACCAGCGAAAGCCGCGGCCTCCAGCCGCCAGATCAGATCCTGGCGGATGTCTCGGGCGCTATCGCCCGGGGGGCTGTTTGAGCGCGGAGTGCCCTCACCAGGCAATGGTGATCCCGCCGTCCACCACCAGCGTCTGGCCGGTCATATAGGCCGAGGCCGGAGCCGCCAGATAGACCGCCGCCCCGGCGATCTCGTCGGGCTGGCCGATCCGCTTCAGCGGCGCGGGGTCGGTGACCTGTTTCAGCAGTTCGGGATTCTCCCACAGGTATTTGGCGAAATCGGTCTGCACCAGACCCGGCGCGATGGTGTTGACCCGCACGTTCGACGGCCCCCACTCCACCGCCAGATTGCGGGCCAGCTGCATGTCCGCCGCCTTGGAGATGTTGTAGGCGCCGATCAATGCATTCCCGCGCAGCCCGCCGATCGACGAGACGATGATCACCGACCCGTCCCGGCGCTCCAGCATCTGGGGCGCGACCATCTGGATCAGCCAGTGGTTGGAGACGACGTTGTTCTGCAGGATCTTGCCGAACTGCTCGTCGTTGATCCCCGCCATCGGCCCCGCATAGGGATTGGTCGCCGCGTTGCAGACCAGGATGTCGATCCGTCCGAATGCGGCGTTGGTTTCGTCGACCAGCCGCTGCAGGTCTTCCTTGGAGGCGATGTTGGCCGGAATGGCGATGGCCCGCGGTTTGTCGTCCTTGACGCCGTGCTTTGCATTGATGGCCAGAGCGACCTCGTCGCAGGGCCCGGCCTTGCGCGAACTGATCACCACGCGCGCGCCGTGTTCGGCCATCCGCTCGGCGATGGCCTTGCCGATCCCCTTGGAGGAACCCGTGATGACCGCGACCTTGCCGGTCAGATCGAACAATTCCATCGTCAACCTCGAAGAAGTGGGGAGAATCCGTGCCGTGCCGCCCGTGCATTGATCCCGGCGCGGTGTTCCCGCCTCCGCGTACGGATCAATGCACAGCTATCTCGTCTGGACCGGTTTTTGGGCTCGTGCCAAGCAGGCGCGAACCAAAATCGGTCTAGGCGATCGCCACTGTTACCCCGATACTGAGGCGATTCCATCCGGGAAGACGGACGATCCGTTTCCAATGCGCGTACTCACCCAGGGCTTCCTGTTCTTCACCTACCTGTTCCTGGCCATGACGGCCGGGGCCTTTCTGTGGAGCGCCAACCTCGGCGCGGGCGCCGGCGTGGCTGCGGGCTTCGGCGTGCTGGGCCTTTTCGTGGCCGCCCATACGCTGATCACGGCCAAGGCCGACAAGGCGGCCCTGAAGAAGGAAATAGACGGCGTCCGCGAGGCTCACCGCCTGCTGGCCGACGCCATGGAGTCGACCCAGGGCGCGCTTACCGAATTGGCCCAGGCCATTGAGTCCGGCGCAGTCACCTCGAACGAGGCCCTGTCCGGCGAAGTCCGCATGCTGGAGACGCTGATCTCGCAGATGAGCGAATCGCTGGACCACCGCATGGCCCAGCCGACGCCCTCCAGCCCGTTCGAGGCCCGTCACCGCGATCAGGCCAATGTGCTATTGGCCACCATCCATGACGCCTTGGCCGAGAACCGGGTCGATCTCTATCTCCAGCCGGTCGTCTCCCTGCCCCAGCGCCGGACCATCTTCTACGAAAGCTTCACCCGCCTGCGCGCCGCCGACGACCGCGTGATGATGCCGGCCGAATATCTGTCGGTCGCCGAGGGCGAGGGCCTGGTCCCGGCCATCGACAACCTGCTGCTGTTCCGCTGCGCCCAGATCGTGCGCCGTCTGGCGCGTCAGGACCGCAAGGTCGGCGTCTTCTGCAATGTCGCCCTGTCCTCGCTCGGAGACGAGACCTTCTTCCCGCAGTTTCTCGACTTCCTCAGCGAGAACCGCGACCTCAACCAGGCCCTGATCTTCGAGCTGGGCCAAGCCACCTTCGACGCGCGCGGCGCGATCGAGGCTCGCAACATGGCCAAGCTTGCCGACCTCGGCTTCCGCTTCTCGATCGACAAGGTCCAGACGCTGGACCTCGACTTCGCTGACCTCCAGAGGTCCGATGTGAAGTTCATGAAGGTCGCCGCCGACCTGCTGATCGAACAACTGCTCGACCTGGACGGGGCCTCGGCCCTGCCCAGTCTGCGCGACATCTCCGCCGCCGACTTCGCCGGCCTGACCCGCCGCTACGGCATCGAGCTGATCGCCGAGAAATGCGAGAGCGAGCGCCAGATCGTCGATATTCTCGAGCTCGACATCAGCATGGGCCAAGGTCACCTGTTCGGCGAACCCCGCGCCATCAAGGAAGCCGTTCTGGCGGAAACCGATCCCCCCGCCGACTTCATCCGCTCGACCCTGCGCAGCGCCGACTACCGGCGACGGATGGGATAGGCGGTCTCAGGGGTAATAGCCGTAGTCTCCCTGCCGCGGCACCCGCGTAGACCCGTACCGGCCGTCGCGATTGTATCCGCCAAAGCCGTATCCGCAGGGATCCTCGCGCGCCGACAACTGGTTGCCCAGCAGTCCGCCGGCCAGAGCACCGATGACGGCCCCCCGCTCCCGATCACTGTCGCCCGCGATCGCCGCTCCGACCGCCGCGCCCAAGGCCGCACCCGCGCCGGTCGCATACTGCCGGTTCCGCTCAAAGTCGCGCTGACACGCCGAGGCTTGGTTGTCGGTCGTGGCGCAGCCGGTCAGGGTCAGCCCGCAGACCGCGACCGCCGCCAGTTTCAGGATGCCGTGCATGTCGTCTCTCCTCAGAACCCCCCTTAAACAAACTCCGGACGAGGCGGAGCGTTCCGGGGCGGTCCCTTCCCCCTCGTCGTCCTCCAACGCGCGCAGCGCGAACGCGGGACGCGCGCACTCCCATCCGTGCATCCCCGCGAAGGCGGGGAACCAGGTTTGAGCGGCTACGAGACTGTCCGAATGAACCGGCGCTCCCCCGACACCGACGGTGGGGCCAAAGTCTGGGTCGCCGCCTCCGCGAGGAAGCACGGTTCAGGGGCGTGCTGACAATAAACCGCCAGCCAGACAAAGCCGCGCGCCGAACCCCCTGATCTCGTTGCCCCGGCCCGCAAACCCAGCGTCATGAGCCCGCAATATCTGGGCCCCGTGCCACACTCCCCTCATCCCATCGGTGGGGAGGGCGTCGGATCCACGTTCCTCGATGGCGACGGGCTGTGGTCGAGCGATGACGCGCGGGAGACGGATATCTCGCGGGACCTCGTCGGATGTCGATGGATGGCATCCGCTTGCTCGCCGCGCGTCTGATAAGAGCGGATCGCTGATGGTGGGAGTCAAATGCCGCACATCATGTCCGCCCCGCGTCATCGGCAGCAATGCCGGTGGCGGATGATCCGGCCAGGCCCGAGTAGGGCCGCCAACCGGAGGGCGTGTGGAAAACGAACCCCGCGGGGCGTGCCGTCGCTTCCCGAACGTGACTTCACGCGCGGACAAGAAGGGCGGCCAGGCTGGTCTCGTCGAAATGATATTTCTAACTCACACTCCGGCCGAGGCCCGGCAACCCCGCTCTCTCCCCGAACTTTCCCGCGGAAACGCCGAGAAGGCGATGACCCATGCCTTATCAACCGGAGAGATCCATGAAACCCCCGTCGTCAGTCTCACCTCAACCACCATCGTCTGCGGCCGAAGCCACACAGCGCATCCGCCCGGGCCTGATCGCAAACGGCCACGCCGAACCCATCGTCGAGCGCGAACGCTATTTCCTCGGGACCCTCTAGGGCTTCGGCAAGGCCGATCCCGACGACTTCATCCTGCCTTGGCCCCTGCTGATGGCCGAGCATGAGGGGGAACTCGGACAGGATGCGCCGGACGCGCCCTTCACCCCCACCCCCGAACCCGCTATCTCCCGGCCCATGACCCTCCCCAACAATGAACCTCGGGCCCTGAACGGCCTTGGCGACATCGCCGCCGACTACGACATCCTGCTCTGCGACGTCTGGGGTGTGATCCATAACGGCCGCGAAAGCTGGCCCGCCGCCTGCGAGGCCCTGAGCCGCTTCAACCGAAACTACGGGCACGTCGTCCTGATCTCGAACTCACCGCGCCCCTCGTCCGACGTGGTCGCACAGCTTGATGCGCTCGGTGTGCCGCGCGACAGCTGGCGGGCCTTTGTCACCTCCGGCGACGCCACCCGCATGGAACTGGCCAAGCGCGCGCCCGGCCCGGCCTGGATCATCGGCCCGGATCGGGACTGGCCGCTATACGACGGCCTCGGTCTCCAAATCGCGTCCGGTGCCGAGGACGCCGCCTTCATCTCCGTCACCGGCCCGGTCGACGACACGGTCGAGACTCCCGAAGACTACCGCGAGCGCCTGTCCGCCGGCGTCGCGCGCAATCTGGAGCTGATCTGCGCCAACCCTGACCGGGTGGTCCAGCGCGGCGACCAGCTGATCTACTGCGGCGGCTCGCTGGCCGATCTCTATGAAAGCCTCGGCGGTCGGGTGACCATGGCGGGCAAGCCGTTCGGCCCGATCTACGAACTGGCCCTCAAGGAAGCCGCCGATCTGCTGGGCCGGTCAGTCGACCGTTCCCGTGTCCTGTGTATCGGCGACGGCGTGATAACCGACGTGCTGGGGGCCAACAAACAGGCGCTGGACTGCCTGTTCATCGCCCAGGGCATCCACGGCGACGCCGCCCGCGGGCCCGACGGACGCCTCGATCCAGCCCGCGCGGCCGACCTGCTGAAGGCTGAAACCACTTACGCCAGATGGGCGATGCTCGATCTGACGTGGTGAGCAGATGCAAATCGCGCTAAGGCCGAGCTATGGTTGATCTGGTCACGAAACACCCCTCCGGCGGCTTCATCCTGGAGGAGCTTCACGTCGGCATGGCCGCCGAAAAGATCATTCCGGTCACCGAACACCGCATTCAGCGGTTCGCCGAGGCGTCGGACGACTACAATCCCGTGCATATGGACGAGGCCTTTGCCTCGAAAACAGCCTATCGCGGTCGCATCGCCCACGGCCTGCTGTCGGCGTCGTTCGGCTCGGCCGTGGTCGGCACCATCCTGCCGGGCGCCGGCGCCATCTACATTTCCCAGACCCTGCAATTCCATCAGCCCGTCCGCATCGGCGACGACGTCGTGGTCCGCATCAGCGTCATCTCGGTGGATCACGAAAGCGCCCGGGTCGAGCTGAACTGCGAGGGCTTCGTCGACGGCAAGCTGATCATGGACGGCGTCGCCACCGTCCGCGTGCCCCGCCGCCGGCGCCCCGCCAAGGACTGACTTGACCGAGATCGTCACCGACTGGCGCGGCCTGCCTGACCGGCTCAAGGGCGCCGCCGTGGCCATCGGTGCCTTCGACGGCGTCCATCGCGGCCACCAGGCCGTCATCGCCACTGCCCGCGACGTCGCCCGTCGCCTCGACGCCCCCCTCGGCGTCGTCAGCTTCGACCCCCACCCGCGCCGCTGGTTCCAGCCCGAAGCCGCCCCCTTTCGCCTGATGACGCCGGACCAGATGGCGCGGGCACTCGACCCGCTGGACGTGGACACACTCTATCTGCTGGCCTTCGACGCAGGCATGGCCGCCATGTCGGAAGAGGTCTTCGCCCGGGATGTTTTGTCCGGGCCGCAAGCAGCGCCAGGCGCGGCAGGCCAACAGGATGGTCTTGGCATCCGTCACGCCGCCGTCGGCTTCGATTTCACCTACGGCAAGGGTCGCACCGGTTCGCCCGAGGCCCTGCGCCGCCAGGGCGAACGCCTTGGCTTCACCGTCGGCGTCACCGAAAGGATCGACGATCCCGACGGTCTGAAACTGTCCTCTTCCGCCGTCCGCGAGGCTCTGAAAGCGGGCGACCTGCCCCGCGCCGCTGCCATCCTCGGCCGCCCGTTCGCCATCGAGGGCGAGGTCGTCCACGGCGACAAGCGCGGCCGCACCATCGGTGTGCCGACCGCCAACATCCGCATGGGCGACTATATGCGCCCGGCCTTCGGGGTCTACGCCACCCGCACCCACCTTTCGGATGGCCGCATCATCGACGGCGTCGCCAACCTGGGCGTCCGTCCGATGTACGAATTGGACGAACCCCTGCTCGAGGTCTGGCTGTTCGACTTTCACGGTGACCTTTACGGTCAGACGGTCGAGACCGAACTGGTCGCCTTTCTGCGCGGCGAAAGGGTCTTTGACGGCCTCGACGCCCTCAAGGTGCAGATCGACGCCGATGCGACGGCCGCACGGGCGGCGCTGGCTAGCTGATTGCCGCCATCAGCTGCTCGGTCAGCGACTTTTCTCCGGGCACGGTGATGTCGGAGACCTTCCACATTGCCCCCTCCTTCACCAGCTTCAGTGTCTGCCGTTTCGCCTGGCCCATGTTGGTGAAGACCACCGCCGCATCGGCCTTGCGATCATCCGGGCCCGGCGTGACCGTCACGGAGACCACGGTAAAGTCCCCGGAGTCCTGACAGCCGCAGATCGGGTCATAGTTCAGGGTCGGAACCTCGCCGTTCGCCTTGCGGAAATCCTCGCCGATCATGGCGTTCAGCATCCGGTCGTAAATCGGGTCCTGTCCGGGTGCCGGCGGTGGTTCGCTCAATCCAGGCCCCGGCGTGGCGTACACGGCGTAAAGGGCGCGGACGAACGCCTCCGGGCTGACCTTGGCCGCCTCATAGATGGCGGCCCGGCCCGGCGGCAGGGCGGCAGGCGCGTCTGCCGGTTCGGTCGCCGCCCCCTCCGGCTCGGAACAGGCGGTGAGACCGGCCAGAACGGCGGCGGCGATCAGGACGTGACGGCGCATGAGGACCCTCCCAGGACACCGCCCGACTATCCCGCCGCCACCGCCGACTGGCAATCCCGACTGGCAATCCCGGCTGGCGTCCGGCCCTCGCCGTCTGCTAGAACTTTCGGACCATGACCGTCCGCGTGTTTCGCCCGATTTCGATTAGCCGCCCGGCGTA
>Ga0105049_10002665_pt1 | contig 21134 bp, 15 predicted proteins | sample MAT06_FD_78087 | JGI IMG/M metagenome (GOLD analysis project Ga0105049, IMG submission 78087) | Freshwater microbial communities from Lake Fryxell liftoff mats and glacier meltwater in Antarctica - MAT-06 | ecosystem: Environmental > Aquatic > Freshwater > Ice > Liftoff microbial mat | place...
ACGTTGCCGCCGACGTGGGACAAACGCATAATCTAGCCGCCGAACCTCGCTTTGCCCGACAGGTCGCCGGCCTGCGTAATCGCCTCGAAAAGTATCTCAAGGAAACCGGCGATCCGCGCATGGGGAACCAAGACCCTTGGCAGAGCCATGTGTATCACCAAACCAATGGTTACGGGGCTAGCTTCAACGTCACGCTGCCCGCGGCTCAGCGCGAGGCGGCGCGGACTAAGGTGCATAAACCAGAGTAAGTTACCGGCTGTGGTCGGCCGAACGCCAGTTATTGAGTAAATCGGTAAGCCGCTTCACTTCCTGTGGCATTTTGGCATAAAGGTTCCGATCTTCGTGCGGATCTTCTTTCAAGTGGTAAAGCTCCCCGATCGGCTCGCCCGAGCCGGGATTAATCGCTGCCGGTGAAGTGAACCCGCCAGAGCCACGGCCCAGGACTAACTTCCACTCCCCGGAACGAATCGAGAACATCCCGTTTCCGGCATGGTGTACCACGGCTTGGCGACGGCTCCTGGCCGCACCCATTAGAACCGGCGCGAATGAGTAACTATCCTCGGCCATTCCGGGAGTGAGCTTGGCACCCACCAAATCTGCCACGGTGGCGAAGATATCGGTATGGCAGAGTAACTGACTGGATACCTTGCCGGCTTTCACTTTTGCGGGCCAACGGACAATAAACGGAACCCGATGGCCGCCTTCTTGGATATCACTCTTCTGGCCCCGCCAATTCGCATCGGCCCAGTGGCCGGCGGCCTCATCCGAGTCACGCTTCTCCCAGGGAGCGCCGTTATCGCTGGTTACCATCACTAACGTGTTGGCCGCCACACTAGAGGCTTGTAACTGGTCGACGATCTTACCAATGGAGGCATCGATCTCCTCAACATAGTCTCCGTAAAGGCCAGCTTTCGACTTTTTCTGAAAAGGCTTAGAAGGCACCCAAGGCGTGTGTGGACCCGGTAAAGGAACGTACGCAAAGAAAGGCTGCTTCGCTTTCACTGCCCCCTCGATAAACTTACAGGCGCGATCCGTGATCTTGGGCACCACTTCCTCCATTTGAAAGCTAGGCGCAATCGGACCGCCGCGCCAGTAGGGGCCGCGCTTCACTTCTCCATTGGTCTCAATTGTCTTTGTCGGTTGTTCCTGAACACGCTCGCCATCGACAAAGACATAGGGTGGCATATCCAGCGAAGCGGGAATTCCGAAGTATTCGTCGAAGCCTTGGTCCAATGGGCCAGGTCGCAAGGGCTGAGTAAAGTCAGTTTTCGCCGCCGTACCTAAACCTAAGTGCCACTTACCAAAGCCTCCGGTTCGATAGCCCTGTTTCTTTAGTAGCGAGGCGATTGTCTCTCGACCGGGCTCAATCAGCGACGGAGAATATCCGTTGAGCACGCCTTGCTTCAAGAAAGTACGCCAGCAATAACGACCCGTAAGTAAGCCGTAGCGAGTGGGCGTGCACAATGACGAGGGCGAATGAGCATCGACAAAGCGCAGGCCTTCGCGAGCCAAGGCGTCCATGCGAGGAGTGGACATCTTGGACTCGGGAAAGAAGGCGCGCACGTCGCCGTAACCCAGGTCATCGCAGAGGATCACCACCACGTTCGGTTTCGTGTCGGCCGCGGCCAATGGGGCGGCAAGGGCGGTTTGGTTGAAGAGACGACGGGTCACCGGATCATTTTACGTTACTCATAGCGCAGAGCTACAATCGGGTCGATGCGGCTAGCGCGACGAGCGGGGATGAATCCCGCCAAGCTGGCAACCAGGATCAGCAGTAGCATCGAAGTGCCGGCCACCCAAGGGTCGTTCGCCTCGATGCCGTACAACTGCGCCGCCACATAGCGGCCCAATAAGATCGCGGTGGGAACTCCCACTAACAGCCCGAGGCCCAACAGCGTCAGCACCTCCCGCATCACCATCCAGATCACTTCGCGAGGCTGGGCGCCCAAGGCCATCCGCAGGCCGAGTTCCTTCGTGCGGCGAGCGACCACGAAGGCCATGACGCCGTAGAGGCCGATCGCCGCCAGCAGGGTCGCCAGCATGCCGAAGCCGGCGGAGAGTAGGGCGATCAGGCGTTCGGTAAGTAAGGTCTCGTCTAACTGGGCCGCCAAGGTCTTCATCTGGTAGATGGGCAACCCAACATCCAGCTTCTTCACCGCCGTGCGCAGTAAGCCGTGGGCCGAGTGAGAGCCAAGCGACGTGCGGACATAGAAAGCGACGCCCTGCTTACCCCAGTTTGGGACGAAGACCTGACGGCGAACGCCTTCGCGCGGGCCTTCGTAGAGAGTATCCTCGACGACGCCGATGATCTGGACATCGAGCTTAGTATCGGGTCGACTACCGCGGCCCAAATGACGGCCAATGGCACTACGGTCGCCAAAGTAATGCTTCGCGAAACGCTGATTGACGATCGCCACTTTGGCATCTTCTTTAATATCGCGGCGATCGAAGTCCCGGCCTTCGAGGAGCGAGATACCCATGGTTTCGAAGTAACCGGGAGAGAGCGAGTTTATGAAGGCCTGCATATCTTCGCCATCTTTGGCGGTGTGGCCTTCCACCGACATAGTACTGTCCCATTCATTGCCGGATAGGAGCGCGACGGAAGCGAGGCTAGCCGACTTGATTCCCGGCAATGCTCGAATCTGCTCTAGTAAGTCCGTGTAAAGTCGAGTGGCGCGGAGCCCGTCATAACCATTGAGGGACGGCGACACCTGAAACGTGACTAAGTTATCCATCTCGTCGAAGCCGGTGTCGGTGGCTTGTAGATTGAACAAGCTGCGCACGAATAAACCGGCACCGAAGAGTAACAGGAAACTTAAAGCCACTTGGGCCATCACCAAACCTTTGCGCAGATAGAGTGAGCCGCCGGAGCCGCTGACGGAGCCGACGGCGTCCTTCAGAGTGGACCATAAGTCGGGGCGGCTGGCGCGCAAAGCCGGCACCAGGCCAAAGACCAGGCCGGTCAGAACCGTGAGTGACAAGGTGAAGATCAGGATCCGTGAGTCCGGCTCAGCGCGGATTAACAATGGGCTACCTTCCGATGGGACGAGGGCGAGTAAACCCTTGGTCATGGCGACGGCCAGCGCGACGCCGGCCACCCCGCCGGCGAAGGCTAGCAGAAGGCTCTCGACGAGTAATTGCCGCACCAACTGACCGCGACTCGCGCCGAGGGAAAGTCGAACTGCAATCTCTTTCTGGCGGGAGAAAGAGCGGGCGATGAGTAAGTTCGCGACGTTAGCGCAGGCAATCAGCAATACCAGACCTACCATGCACATCAAGACGATGAGCGCGGTAGAGAAACTGTTGCGGAGTTGGGAGTACCCGGAGGAAGCCGCACTCAAATCGATGGTGCCATCCATAAAGCGCGCTCGCATGTAGTTACTCCAGGTGCGAGCTGCAGGTAAGGTCATTTCATATTCTCGAATCTGGCGGAAGAGCACCTGTAATTGGGGCTTTACGGTTTCCAACGTCTGCCCGTTCTTGAGCCGCGCAAAGACCTGCACCCAGCGGGAGCGGCGATCGTCCATTTTGAGAAAAGTCCACTGCGGAACCATCACGGGCATCATTTGGATCGGGACGCGCAACTGAGTGGAGCGAGAGGGGTCCAGGCCGGCGAAGCCTTCGGCGGAGACGCCCACCACGGTAAGCGGATAGTTATTCACGAGTATCTTCTGGCCGAGTATTTTCGGGTCCTTAGCGAATCGATTCACCCAATAGTCATAACTCAGGACGGCCACCGGATGGCCGAGATATTGGCGATCGTCCTCGCGGGAATTGAGCACGCGCCCCAGCGCTGGCTTTACCCCCAAAGCGGTAAAGTAATTGCCCGAAACCAATTCAGCATCCACCCGTTCGGTTTGATTGTTGACACTAACCGAGGACTCAATCGTTCGGCGGCAGAAAACTTCGGAAAGCAAAGCGGCCTTCTGTTGAAAGTCCTGGTAGATGGGATAGCTCTGCATGCGATCGCCCATGTTGTTGCCATTGTGCGAGCCGCGCTGATAGAGCATCACCAATTGGTCGGGAGTTTTGACCGGCAGGGGCCGGAGCATCAGTTGGTCCATCAATGTGAAGATGGCCGTATTGGCACCGATGCCCAAGGCCAGCGAGAGAATAGCGACCGTAGCGAAAAGAGGGCTGCGGCGGATGGCGCGGAGAGCATACCGAAAGTCAGGCAAAAGACTCATGGCGCTTAGACGATGCCTGGTCGGATTGGTTTGGTCATGAAAGAGAATACGCACCGGCCACCGCAGAGGTGCCAACAAAGTATCAAGATAGAGGTATGGCAAAAGCAATTTGGGAAGATACGGTAATCGCCGAGAGTGACGCGTGCGTGGTGGTGGAGGGGAACCAATACTTTCCCGCCGAGGCGATGCACCAGGAGTTCTTTGAGCCGAGCGCGACCACGACGGTCTGCTCCTGGAAGGGCACGGCCAAGTATTACGACGTGGTGGTGAACGGCAAGCGCAACGCGGGGGCGGCCTGGTACTATCCAGAGCCCAGCGACGCGGCCAATCAGATCAAAGGGCGCGTAGCGTTTTGGAAGGGTGTCCGCGTGACGGCCTAAGCCACCTCTTGCTCCTGGTACTGCAACTGGTAGAGGCGCGTGTAGAGGCCATCCATGGCGAGTAACTCCTGATGGGTGCCGCTTTCGCGTAGTTGGCCTTTGTGCATCACCAGGATCCGGTCCGCGCGTTGAATGGTCGAAAGCCGATGGGCGATGACGATGGAGGTGCGGCCGGTAACCAGCCGGTCAAGCGCCTGCCGAATCCGTAGCTCGGTTTCGGTGTCGACGCTCGAAGTCGCTTCGTCAAGGATCAGGTAGCGGGGTTGGCGAGCGAGAGCGCGCGCAAAGCCGACGAGTTGCTTCTGCCCGGTAGATAAGCCTAGGCCGCGCTCGCGCAGTTCGTAGTCGAAGCGAGTGGGCAGGGTGTCCACAAAGTCGAGCAGGTTCACTTCGCGGGCAGCATTCTCCAGGTCCACCTCGGCCATGGCCTCATCGCCCAGGCGGATGTTGTCGCCGATGGTGCCGGTGAACAGGAAAGGATCCTGCAGCACGACGCCGAAGTGGCGGCGCAGGTCGATCGGATCCAGTTCCCGAAGGTCGATGCCACCGACGCGGATGGTGCCTTTCTGCACATCGTAGTAGCGCAGTAGCAGGCTGATGATAGTGGTCTTCCCCGCCCCGGTGTGCCCAATGACGGCGACGGTTTGGCCGGGCTCGATGCGGAAGCTTACGTCGCGCAACACCCAGTCCTCGCCCTGGTAGGCGAACCAGACGTGGTCGAATTCTATGGCAGCAGCGTCCGCAGGGAAGGCGCGCGGAGCGGCGGGAGCGACGATCTCGGGTTGGGTGTCGAGGAGCTTGAAAACCCGGTCGGAGGCCGTCATCGCCGATTGCAGGATGTTGTACTTCTCACTCAGGTCGGCGATGGGCCGGAAGAAGCGGAAGCCATATTGAATGAAGGCGAGCAGGATGCCCAGCGACAAGCTCTGGTCGTGCACGCGAATCGCGCCGTAGCTCAGCAAACCGGCCAAAGCGATCATGGTGAGCAGTTCGGTGACGGGATAGAACCAGCCGTAGGCGTGAATGCCTTCCTTAAAGGCGTCCATGTGCTCGCGGTTGATCTGGTCGAAGTCCTCGCGCGCTTGGGCTTCACGATTGTAGAGTTGCAGCACGGAGACACCATTCACATGTTCCTGAATGTAGGAGTTGATCTTGGCGACGGCGAGGCGCGTCTTCTGGTAGGCCACGGTGACAGCCTTGCGGAAGATGCTGGTGGTGAGAAAGACGAAGGGCATCACGGCGAGCATGATCCAAGTGAGGTTGGCATTCATGCGGAACATGGCGATGATGATCAGGATGAGCACCACCATGTCGGCCAGGATGGTAACCACGCCGGAGGTGTACAGCTCGTTCAAGGTATCGACATCGGAGGTGACGCGGGTGACCAAGCGGCCGACCGGGTTGCGGTCGAAGTAGGCGATGTCGAGGCGCTGCAGGTGGGTCATCACTTCGCGGCGCAAGTCGAACATCGCCATTTGGCCGGTGCGCTGCATCAGCAGAGTTTGGCCGAATTCGGCCAGCGTCGTGAGGATGATGGCGACCAGGTAGATCGCCAGGATGAGATAGATGCCCGTGGACGGCTGGGGCGGCAGCCAGGCTACCATCGCCAGCGAGCAGCCGCCCTGCGTGAGGTAACAATCGACGACCACTTTGGTCAGCAGTGGGCCCGCGATCTGGAGCGCCGCATTGATGAACAGAAGCACCATGGCCCAAGCCACCGTCCCGCGATATGGCCAAAGATAGCGGACCAGCCGCTTGGCCAATCGGCCATCGTAGACTTTGTCGAGAACTTCTTCTTGCACGCTCCTTCTATTGTAAGTTTCGCTATCCTCTAGGTTCATGTCCTTACATCGATTTTCTTTTCCGACCGCGATTCTCTTTGGGCCTGGCGCCGTGCAACAGTTACCGGCAGAGTGTGAACGGCGAGGGTTCCGGCGGCCACTGCTGGTAACCGATCGCGGCTTGCGGCGCACCCCGGTCTTCGACCTGGTGCAGGGATTAGTGCCTCAGGCCATCGTCTTCGACGCCGTTGACCCTAACCCGACCGAGCAGAATGTCACCGATGGCGTAACGGCTTACCAGGCCAGCCACTGCGATTCGATCATCGCCCTGGGCGGCGGGTCGCCACTCGATGCAGGCAAGGCGATTCGGCTGAAGGTGACCCATCCTTTGCCGTTGGCTGACTATGACGACCTGATCGGCGGCGACGCCAAGATCACCCGCGACGTGCCGCCGATGATTGCGCTCGCCACGACTTCGGGCACGGGCAGCGAAGTGGGCCGGTCCGCGGTAATCACCATTGCCGCGACGAATCGCAAGACGGTGATCTTCAGCCCCTACCTGCTCGCCGATTTGGTCCTGAACGATCCAGAACTCACCCTGGGCCTGCCCGCGGGCGTGACGGCCGGCACGGGCATGGACGCGCTGACGCATAACTTCGAGGCCTACGTGGCGAAGGGCTACCATCCCATCTGCGACGGCATCGGCCTGGCCGGCGTGAAGCTGTGCGCCGAACACCTGCCGCGACTAGCCCGAAATCCGCAGGACCTCGAAGCGCGCACCGGCATGATGATGGCGTCCATGATGGGTGCCATCGCGTTCCAAAAGGGGCTCGGCGCGACGCATTCGCTGGCCCATCCCCTGTCGTCCGAGTTCGGCATGCACCACGGCACGGCCAACGCCGTGTTGTTGCCGGCGGTGATCGAGTTCAACCAGGAGGTCGTGGCCGATCGGATGAAGGAACTGGGGGAAGTACTAGGGGGACCAGACGCGGCCACTGCGGTCCGGAGGTTCAATGCCTTGCTGGGGATTTTGCCCCGCTTGCGCGACTATGGCATTCCGGAGGAGTCTTTGCCAAGCTTGGCGGCAAAGGCCTTTGAAGACGGCTGCCATCAGCTGAATCCGCGGACATGCACGGAGCTGGACTTGCTCACACTCTACCGCCACGCGTGGTAGTTGCTTTTGTGCTAGGTTGAAAGCTCAAGCCCGTGGAGGAAAAATATTTGCCCGGTTCACTGTGGACAGCAGCGAACTGGGCAAAACTATTTTTGGGGTAGCGAGCACGGGCTAAAGATCCCCCCATTTGCGTCGATTGCTGAAGGGTGGACACGCAACCGCAAAGCTGGGCACGGTGGTCGGACCTGCGCATCGGCGATGCCACGGCGCAGTACGCCTTTTGGGAGACGCTGGCCAGGCGACAAGGCTGGACGGTGGCGTTTGCCGAAACCGTGTTCTCGGAGTACCGGAAGTTCCTGCATCTGACGCTGACCGCGCCCCATCCGGTAGCGCCACCCGCGCCCATCAAAGCCGCCTGGGACCTGCATCGCGAACTGCCGGAGTGGCGCCAGTTGCCGGAAGCGGACGAGATCGAGCGGCGTCTGTCGGGGTGCGAGTTCGCCAATCCGTCGGCGGTTGAACAAACGCGTCTGCTCTACGCGCTCACCTACGGCCGGTATCCACCCGAGTCGATCTGGCCGGCCCGGGCGAAGAGGCTAAAGCGGCGAAAGAAGCCGTCGGCGATGGTGTGGGCATTGTGCGCGGTGGGCGTGGTTCTGGCCGTGTGGCTGCCGGAGCCTTGGGGCACTGGGGCCGGGGCGGCGGCGGGCATGGGGTGCTGGTTTCTCCAACGGATGGAGGGCGAGCAGAGTGATCTCGAACGATTATCCGCGGCGTTGCGCGGTGCGCGCGAGGGCGATCCCCCTCTTTGATCATTTATTGAGCGAAGTCTTTTATTGATGAAGTTCTTTGAGCGACTGCTTAATACTTAGCAATTTCCACAATGCGCTCAAAGTCGGGCTTACAGCAGGCCGGGAGCGCGATTTGACACCGACGCTAGAAGCCGCTATAGTCTAGGCAACGATGACCAACCCCTACCACTTAGGTAAGAAGCGGTCGAATTTGCTAAGAGAAAGCCGCTGGAACCTCCAGCGGCTTTCTCGTTTGGCGCCGAAAGAGCAGACTTTGAGCCACCCGCTGGAACGCCTCGTTGGCCGATTTAGCATCGCTTTGAGCGCTATTTTGAGCTTTCGCCTTTGGTTCTCTTGAACAGCAACTCAAGGAGCGCTAAACTTGCTGAGGTCCTATCCATGCAACCCGTCGATTATGTGCAAGTACTGGCCGACCTTGAGCACCGCAAAGCGGAACTTGAGGCGGCGATTCTTGCGATTCGGCGGCTGGTGAATTTGCCCGCTACTGCCACGTCGAGTCTGCCATTGGGTCTTCAGTCGGTCTACGAAGCGCCGCGGGCCTATCCCTTCCTCGGCATGACCATTCCCGAAGCAACCATCGCCCATCTGCGCGCGGTGCAGAAGCCACTCAACACGCACGAGGTGATCGCCGCGCTGAAGCAAGGCGGTCTGCGCGACAGTAACTACCAGACCGTCTATCAGGTGCTGCGCCGACGCTCACGCGAAAAGCAGGACCTCGCCGTCGACAAAGGGAAATGGCACCTGGCCGAATGGCATAAGTGGCGCCGGAAACAGACCGGGCGCGCCGAAAGTTCGCCCAGTGTGGAACATCCCACCGCCGCCAACGAAAGTTGAGCAAATTCACGATTTGCTCTAGACAAGCTCGATAGAACGTTCTACATTGGGACCAATGCAAATTCGACTGAGCTTGTGATCGAATTCGATTCAAGTTTAGCTTCTTCTTCCCTGATGTATATGGAGTTACCTAATGTTCGTAAACCTGTTGGTCGCCGCCCTCACCTGCACCGTATTTCTGCCGGCCGCCGAGCCCTCGCTCAATTGCCGGTATTCCCTTTCTCCCGTGGCCGCTCAACACACTGCCGATGGCGGATTGTTCCGTCTGCGCGTGACGGCGAGCCATCCGCAATGCCCATGGACCTTTACGCCCGCCTCCTGGGTGCACGTCAGTGCCAGCGCAGTGAGTCATGGCGCAGTCACCCATGGCTCTAGAGACCTTACCTACGAACTGCTCCCCAACTTCTTTGAGCAGCCGCGGGTAGCCAAGTTGCGTCTGGAAACCAAAAGTCCCGACGGCAGCCCGGTGCCAGTCGCCACGCTGGTGGTGCGTCAGCAAGGCCGCGGCCAGTAAACGATCTCCCCCAAAAAGAGCAGCAGGCTGATTCGCCGGAGGACGGCCTGCTGTTTTTCCCAGCCTGGGTTCTTCCCAACTCAACTAATCAAAATCAAACGATCTGAGCCCAGGAGCCTGGACGCGACGCGGTATCTCCATCCCGCGGGGCGTTCCCTTCCCCTCCCCAGCCGCGACCCTGAAAATTGGGGTCGCGGTTTTTTTCATGCCGCTAGAACAGCACCTTCATCACCAGCACTACGGTCCGCGGCTGGTTGTCCTGGGCCGGGTTCAATTGGCCGAAGCGCGAATCGGTCACCGAAGTCGCGATCAGGCGGCCGAAGTAGGTGTAGTTGAAGGCGTTCTGGAAGTCGGCGCGGACCTGAATCCGCACCCGCTCGCGGATCGTGAACTGTTTGTAGCCGGAAAGTTCCCAGCTCTGCAGAAAGGGGCTGCGAACGTCCGGAAAGCGCGTCGGGAAGTCGCGCAGCGTGAAGGGGGCCTGGGCCTGCCTTGGGAAGAGCGTCGTGTCGAACCACTTGTCGAAGAACGGGTTGAACTTGGTGCCGCCGCCCTTCACCGCATTCTCGTCGCGTTGGGCATTGGTGAGCGCGGCACTGCGATTGGTGAGCGGAGCGGCATTGGGAAACTCGAGCGGACTTCCCGAGCGGTACATGTACTGCGCACTCAAATTCCATCCGCCGACAATCGCGTCGGCCCACTTCGGCAAGCCGCCCAAGAGTTTCTTATTGCGGCCAAATGGCAGCTCATAGGTGGCGACGGCGGAGAAGGTGTGCGGCGTGTCGAACTCCACCAGTCTCTGGTCGGGTCGGGTAGCATTGAGGTCGCCCAGGAGCACATCCTGGTTGTTGAGGATCGTCACGCGTTCGAGCGTCTTCGACCAAGTGTAGGAGAGCTGGGCGGCGAGGCCATTGGCATAACGGCGAGTGGCCTTCGTCTGCAGCGAGTGATAGCTTTGGCCACCGATGGGCAGGCTCTGGAGGTTGACGTTCGCGTATTGCGGATAGGCGAAGAGCAACTGCTGGCGCGGCACGGTGGCGCCATTGAAGGCGGAGCCCGGCAGCAGTCCGCGCAGAGGGTTGTTTACCTGGGCGTTGAAAAAGGCGGCGCGCTCGGCCACGGGCAGCGAAGTGAGCGTGGCGGCGGGAATGTAGTTGAGCCCGGCCCCCACGGGCAGCTTGCGCGTGAGGTTGGCGGCGTAGGAGGCGTCGACGAGCCATTGGTTGGGCAGGACACGCTGCAAGCCGAAGCTAAACTGGTGTGAATAAGGCAGCGGCCGGTTCAGGTTTTGCGCGGCGACACCCAGCCCGAGGTTCGTGGCGAGCCCTTGCGAGGAGCCGATCGGCTGCAGCAGTCCAGACGGGAACTGCGAGCGCGGGAAAGGGTCGGAGAGTGTGACGGCCGGGGTGAGGTTGTTGTCGGTACTGGCGATCAGGTTGGTGGGTTGGCTGAAGCCCGTGTCAGGGCCCAGGGCGTTCTGGCCCAGGTAGTAGAGACCGTAGCCGCCGCGCATCACCCAAAGGGGCCGGAACTGCCAGGCCACGCCGATGCGGGGCTGCCAGTTGTTTTGATCGCGATTGAAGGCTTCGCGCGACTCGCCTTGGTTGCCGGCGTAGAGCAGGCCGCCCTTCAGGCTGAGGCCTTGCACTTGGCTCGCGATGGGGCTCGCCTGGTCAAAGGCGAAGCCGCGGACCTGTCGGTTATAACGCTCGACAATGGGCGACTCGTAGTCCCAGCGGAGGCCGAGGTTCAAGGTCAGGTTGCGGCGGATCTTCCAATCGTCCTGGAAGAAGTAGGACTGGTAGGAATTGCGATAGGCCGGGTCCATGTTGCGGTCCACAAAGCCGGAGGTGGGGTAGCCCAGGATGAAACTGGCCACCGGGCTACCGGACTGGACGTCGGCGCGCTGGGGATCGGCTTGGGTCCAGTTACGGGCGAAGGTGTAGTTACCGCTGGCCGAGGCGGGTCGAATGCGATTGTCATTGTAGCGGCGGAACTCGGCGCCGAACTTATAGGAGTGCCGGCCACGAATCATTTGTAAGTTGGGTTGCAAGGAGTAAGTGTCTTGCGTTTCATAGCCGCTGGTTTGCGAAGCACCCAGGGGACTTAGGTTATTGCCGGTAAAATTAAAGCGCGGATATTGGAGCGAAAGAAACTGCGAGACCAAGGTGGAGGGAAATCCGAGTTGGGTAGGGTCGAAGCCGCGGCCGAAAGTATTGCCGGAGAAGCCTTCGTAGCGGGCGAGGCCGCCGCGCAAGTTGACGACCGTGGAGGGGTTGACGGTGTAAGTCCAATCGGCGCCCCAGTTGCGGGAGACGCGGGTGGAAGGAAACTCGGACGAAGGCTCGGCGGCATTGTTACCCCATTGCACGCGGGCAAAGTTCGACCAGGGCGTCTCGCCATAGCGCCAGCTAACGCGATGATTCGAATTCAGCACCCAATCCATTTTGCCGAGCCATTGGTTGTAACTATTGCGCGAACTGTTGTTGAATAAGTAGTTATTCTGGTTGTCCGCACTTTCGCTAATCCGATTGGGCTGGGGATAGAAGCCGACGGCCTTGGCGGCCACCGGATTCAGCCGATTGGGCGGAATCACGTTGCCGGCGAAGGGCGTGCGGATGAAGGCGTTACCGCTTTGCACGGTGGTGAGCGGATCGTACATCACAACTTGCCGACCGTCGTTGGTGACGGTGCGGGAGAAGTTGCCGGCCGCTTCGAGGGCGGTAGGGACGGTCCAGAGCTGGGTTTGCGGGTTGCGCTCGTTCAAGCTCTCGAGCGAGACCATAAAGAAGAGCTTATTGCGGCCATCGAAGAGTTTGGGGATTCGGATGGGTCCGTCGATGGTAAAGCCGAAGGTATTGTTCTTAAACTCCGGCTGCTTGATGCCGACCGAGTTGCGCGAGTAACCGTTGGCCTGGATATTGTCATTCTTCAGAAACTCAAACAACTGGCCATGGAATTGGTTGGTACCGGCGCGTAAGTTGACGCTGGTAACTCCGCCGCCGAAACGACCGTATTGGGAGTCATAAGAATTGGTCAACACCGTTACTTCCTGAATGGCATTGAGTGCCGGCGCAAAGGAAGCGCTGCGGCTGCCGCGCGTCGAGGTAATGCCGTCGATCAGGGTCTCGTTTTCGCCGGACCTTCCGCCGTTGATCATGATGCTATTCATGTTGCCGAAAGCGTATAACTCAAAGGAGCCCCAGTAACGGCTGGTCTTGGTGACGCCGGGGAGGGTGAATAGAAACTGATAGAGATTGCGCCCGTTGGCCGCCACGTCCTGCACGAACTTCTGTTCCACGGTGGACCGCCGCGAGGCCGTCTCCGTTTCGAGCAACGCGCCCTCGTCGCGAATGGTGACACTATCGGTGGTGGTGCCTAACTCCAGTTGGACATTCACGCTCAGCCGGTCCGCCGCTTGCAGCCGGATATCTTCCCGCACGCCGCGCTTGAAGCCAGCTTTCTCCACCGCCACCGAGTAAGCCCCCGGCGGCAGGAAGCGCGTAAGGTAGCGGCCGGACTCATTGGTCTCCGTCCCGATCGTCACGTTACGATCCAGATCCTTCACCAACACTTTGGCGCCGGCGACGGGTGCGCCAGAGGGGTCGTTCACCAAGCCGGTAATGTTGGCGCGAAACTCTTGCGCAGCCAGCGGAAGAGAGCAGAGCAGAAAAAGATTGGCGAGCCTCATAGCCCATCAGGCTACCAGAAGCAGATGACAAATACATGGCAAACGTTTGATAAGCTCGTTGGTCGAGATGAAGCTACGAATCCTCTGTTTGGCCGCTGTTGTTTTTGTCCTGAGCCCTGGCGCTTTCGCGCAGGCGCGCAAGAAGGGGAGAACGGCCTCCTTGGGCTACACCGACACGCCGGTGCTACCCGGTCAGAAGTGGAAGGTGCACGACATTGACCGCCCGCGCCCGCGGATGATGACGCCCGGCGCCACTTACGGCCAGCCGCCTTCGGACGCCGTGGTCCTGTTCGACGGCAAGGACCTTTCGAAGTGGGAGAACCCCGGCAAGGGCGGCACCAAGCCGGGTGCCTGGAAGGTGGAGAACGGCTATATGGAAGTGACCACCGGCGGCCTGGTGACTAAGGAAAAATTCGGCGACATGCAGTTACACCTTGAATGGGCCGCGCCCGCCGAGATCGACGGCACCAGCCAATGGCGCGGTAACTCCGGCGTGCTGCTGATGAATCGCTACGAGATCCAAGTGCTGGACTCTTACAACAACCCCACTTACGCCGACGGCCAAGCCGGCGCCATCTACGCGCAATGGCCGCCCCTGGTGAATGCCTCCCGCAAGGCCGGCGAGTGGCAGACCTACGACATCATCTTCGAAGCCCCCAAGTTCGAAGGCGACAAGCTCGCCAAGCCCGCCTACGTCACTGTGATCGCCAACGGCATCGTGCTGCACCATCGCAAGGAGATCGGCGGCCGCATGTCGCACCGGGCGGTGGGCACTTACGAAGCGCACGGTGTCGAAGAGCCCCTCGGGCTGCAGAACCACGACACGAGCGTGCGCTATCGCAATATCTGGGTGCGGCGGCTGACGGGTTACGATCAGCCAGCGAAGTAGTTACTTCGCCGACACCTTCAAAATCCGTCCGCTCAGTTCCAGGATAAACAGCTCCTCGGTCGATGGATCGAAGGCTAAGCTCACCGGGGCACGCAGGTCACCGGCCACCACCGTGGGGACCGCTGAATCGTAGCGAAGCAAGCGGCCCGGGCCCGCCGGGGTCGCCAACTGGGCCACACTGAACTCCAGCGCAAAGAACTGCGGCCGCTGTCCGGGACGCTCCCGCCACAGGACGTCAACGGCGGAGGTGAGGTTGGAGATAAATGGCTCCATGACGCGCGTCTCCGGATTGATGGCGAGCACCCGGGCGTGACCCGAAGAGAAGGGGAAGCCAGTGAGAAAGCTCACCAGGATCTGATCGCCATAGAGCCGGATGCTGGTGGGAACGGCGTCCACCGTGGGTCCGCCGAAAGACCCGACGTTGGGGAGCGCGGGAAATCGCATTTGACGCTGCCACCGTCCGGTAGCGGTGTTGACGCGGTTGAGCGAGTTCATCGAGGCGTCGGATACCCAAAGGGTGCTGCCGTCCGGGGTGAGGGCGAGCCCCCAGGGATTGCAAAAGCGATAGCCAGTGCCTTCGGGGACCGAATCCGGGAAGTCGACCAGGACGCTGACCCGCGCCCGGGAGCCGGCGCCATCGTCGAGGTCAATCGCTTCGCCATCCGCGAGCGACTGCTGCAGCGCCGGCGTCAGGCGAAACGTGCCGGTGACGGTGTCCAGATCCGCGCTTAAGCGAACGTCGAGAATGGAGCAAGAGATCGGCGAGGAAGCGCCCTGGGGATTATGGATCGTGGGGGCGCCCGGGGCCGGGCGGCGTTCAATATCGCCGCCGCCGGTCGCGAGATAGAGAGTCCGGTCCCGAAGCGCCATGGCCGTAGGGCCACCACCGCCGCCCGTCACTTCCGCTCCCGAGGGCATCCCTTCGAAGAGGCTGCGGCGGACGCCCGCTCGCGAGACGAAGGAGACCCGACCTGAGTTGATGGCCGTGCTGGTTTCAGTAACCAGAAAATTCCCGCGGGGCGTCAAGATAATCTTCTGGGGACCTTGCAGTCCCATGGTGATGACTTCGGCTTGGCCGAGGAGAAGACTGGCGGTCGCCAGCGTAATGAGGGTAAGTTTGAAAAGGCTCATGGGTGGAGCCTAAACCGAGCGACGCTGGAACGCCATGCATTCCGCATACCAAGGACCTCATCGCATAAGTGACACATAAATGACGACTTACTGGCGTGGGTAGCTGATGATGTAGTCTTATGGAGTGCTGGCTCAATGAGCAGTCAACCCAATCCCGCCCCGAAATACGTCTTCGGGCCTTTCGACTACGATGGCGCCTCCGCAGAACTGCGTAAGCATGGGAGCCGGGTCCGCCTTCAAGGCCAGCCACTCCAGATTCTGGCCACACTGCTCGATCGCGCCGGAGAGGTAGTCAGCCGGGAGGCTCTCCAGCGCGAGTTGTGGGCCTCGGCGACAAATGGGGACTTCGAGCATGGCCTCAATGCGGCCGTAAACAAGCTGCGGCAGGTCTTGGGCGATTCAGCGGAACAGCCGCGCTACATCGAAACTCTGCCGGGACGTGGCTATCGGTTCGTCGCGCCCTTACGAACGCCAACCTTCCAGGTGATGGAGATGCCGTCGCTCGTTCGAGAGCCAACACCGCCACGAGACAAATGGTGGAAATGGGTAGCCGGCTTGATGGCCCTTTTGGCTGCCATGGGGCTCGGCTATTGGCTCGCGCCGCGGCAGGCGCCAATCGCCTGGAAGCCAAGCCAATTTACGATTCACCCGCCGGCCGGATTCTTCCTGGAAGGCGCGGGAATCCGGCAGAGCTTCGCCGTCTCGCCGGATGGGGGGAGCATCGCCTTTACGGCCATGGACTCCAGCGGTATCTTCTCGGCCTTCCTTCAGCAACTCGGCAGCCTGGACGCAAAGCCGGTGCCAGATGGAAAGGGCGCGTACACCGTCTTTTGGTCACCCGATGGACAGGCCCTGCTGTTCAGCAGCCGAGGCCAGTTGCGGAGAGTGACGGTGACGGCGGAGGGCGGCATGGGCATGGCGAGCCAAATCGTTGGGCCGGCCATACCGTACTTGGGAACCGCCGTCCCTCTGAGTGGACAACGGCTGTTAGTCTCCAGTCAAAACGCCAGTGCAATTTTGTCCGCTTCCGGAGCACCGGCACAACCGACGCAAACCATATATTCCTGGCCGCAGTTACTGCCGGACGGGAAACGTTTCATTTACACGCAGCTCGATCTGAAAGCGGGGCGCCATCGGGCTCGACTGGCGCTAGCGGATGGCCAGGATGTAGGTGAGGAGGTGGTGCAGGCCGACTCTCGAACGATGTACACCGCGTCGACGAAGTCCGATGGCGGCTACCTACTGTACTTACGCGCCGGGACACTCCTGGCCCAACCCTTCGACCTACGCGCCCAAAAGACCACCGGCGCACCGGTAGCGATCGTCCGCCGGGTGACCTCTTTCCGTACCCCGGGCTCCGCTGACTTTTCGGTTTCGGGACGCGGCGTGTTGGCTTATCAGACCTTCGTCAACCGGACCCAACTGACTTGGGTGAACCGCGAGGGTTTAGTGCTGGGCCCCGCCAGTGCGGGCGATCTCTCCACTAAGTACGCTCGCCTTTCGCCCGATGGTCGAAGCGTGGCGACCACCACTTACGATGTGGATCGCGGCGAGGCAGATCTTTGGATCTTCGAGGGCACATCGGGCAGGCGAATTTCGTCCGGGCCCGGCAATCGTCACGCCCCCGTATGGTCTCCTGACGGCAAGAAGCTAGTATTCTTTCAGCCTTCCGGCGGGCCGCCCAGGCTGTTTTGGCAATCGATCGAGTCCGGCAGCCAGGAAGAGGCGTTGCCGCAATCGGCGTTTATGATCCCTACCTCCTGGTCTCCCGACGGCCGCTTCATCCTCTATAACAACAGCGGGTTCCCCCTGCTGGTGAACGACAGCCAATCGGACATCTTCGCGGTCGACCTGGCGCGTGGACGAAAGCTCACTCCGGTGATTCAGACGCCTTTTCATGAGGCCAACGCTGCCTTTTCGCCGGACAGTAAATGGCTCGCCTTCACCTCGAACGAATCGGGGCGGGTGGAAATCTATCTCCAGGCGGTGGAGATTGGCGAGTCTATCCGCGTGACGGGTCCGCGGTACCCAGTCTCCAAGAACGGCGCGCAGGCTTTGCGCTGGCGCGGCGACACGAAGGAGCTTTACTATCTGGCTTTCGATAGCCGCGTCTATGCCGTACCCCTGCGGCTGGGCGCAACGGTAACGGCTGGCCCGGCCGTGCCACTCTTCAGCATCAGTACCGAAGCACGAGCCGCCATCCACGAAACGCTCGGCTTCGATGTCTCAGCGGACGGCAAGCGTTTTGTCATTCCCACCGTTACGTCAAAAGAAGATCCCGCCATCGTGGTCGTACAGGACTGGGAGACCTTGTTACTGCCGAAGAAGTAAGTGGGTCACATCTGCCAGAGAGATTCCAGCATTTACTGCGGAATAAGAAGGCCGGGGTGACCCACCGCTTATGCGGTGGGCTAGTTGATCCAGCGCTTAGTCGCCCATCAGGTTCAAGCGCTCGAGCTTACGATAGAGGGTCTTGCGTTCGATGCCCAGGATGCGCGCGGCGCGACTTTTGTTATTATTGGCCGCCGACATTACCTTGCGGATTTGCTCAGCTTCGGTATCCGCCAGGGACTCTGACGGTGTGTCCGACGGCTGCGACTCGGAGATGGCCAAGCGCACCGCGCCGCTATCGATGCGACCCTCCGGTGCCAGGATCGAGAGCCGCTCAATCAAGTGCTGCAACTGGCGCACGTTGCCGGGCCAGGTGTAATCCTCCAGCATTCGCAAGCCGGAATCGAGCAGCTTGGTGTGCTGGCTGTAGCGATCGTTGTACAGCTTCAAGAAGAAGCTCACCAGCAAGCGTACGTCGCCGCGGCGTTCCCGCAAGGGCGGTAGCTTGACGGGCACCGTGTTCAGCCGGAACCAGAGGTCCTCGCGAAACTTACCTTCGTCCACCATGCGCTGCATGTCGCGATTCGTGGCGGAGACAATGCGCACGTCTACCGGCCGCGACTTCGACGCGCCCAAGGGCCTTACCTCGCGTTCTTGTAAGAAGCGCAGTAACTTCAACTGGAAACTGGCATCGATGTCGCCGATTTCGTCCAGGAACACGGTGCCTTTGTTAGCCGCTTCGAAGATGCCAACCCGGTCACGGTCCGCGCCCGTGTAAGCACCGCGCATGCTACCGAAGAGCTCGCTCTCGAGCAACGACGCGGCGACGGCACCGCAATCGACCGCGGCGAACGGATGTTCCGATCGCTTGCTGTTCTGATGAATCATCCGCGCGATCATCTCTTTGCCGGTACCGGTTTCGCCTTGCACCAGCACGGTGGCATCGGTGGGCGCGACGAGAGCGATGGTCTTATAGACTTCGAGCATCTGCGACGAGCTGCCGATCATTTCGGTGGGCGGCAGGTCGTCGACATCGGTCTCGGCGTCGTCGGTATTGGTCGGCAGCATGGCAGCTTGCGCCCGCAAGAGGACGTCCGAAAGCGCATCGAACTCGAAGGGCTTGGAGATGTACTCGAAGGCGCCGCCCTTGGTGGCCTTCATTACGGTTTCCATGCTGGCGCGGCCGGTCATCAGGATCACCTTGCCGCCGGGGTTCTTCTCGCGCGCCGCTTCCAACACATCGAGGCCGGTGCGCTCGTCGAGATAGATATCGGAAAGCACCAAGGGGTAAGTGTGGTCGCGCAGACGCAGCATCGCCTCGCGGGTGGAACCCACGGCTTCCACATCGTAACCTTCCAATTCGAGGAAGGTGACTAAGGTGGTTCGGACGCTGGCATCGTCCTCCACTACCAATATCTTTTTGTCGCTCACGTTAGGGCCGGTAGTATCAGTGTAAAGCACGAACCATGGCCGGGTCGGCTAGTGACTTCGATTTTGCCGCCGTGATGCCGAATAATCTCCTGCACGATGGAAAGCCCAATGCCCGTGCCTTCAATGCCGGCGGCCTCGGCGCGCTTGGTGCGGTAGAACTTATCGAAGATGTGCTTGAGTTCCTGCGCATCCATGCCCATCCCCTGGTCGCTGACGGAAAGGCGCAGCTTACCGGCCACACGCTCGCTCTTTACGGTGACGATACTTTCGGCGGGCGAATACTTGACGGCATTGGTAAGTAAGTTGTAAATGGCGTATTCGAGTAGCTCGCGATCGCCAGTAAGTGGAGCGTCATCGGCGCGCGCCACTTCAATCGTCATCTGCTTCCGCTCGGCCACCAGGCGGGCCCGCTCCACACAGACATGCAGGGCCTCGCCGACGGAGAAGGGTTCCTGCTTCAAGTCCAAGGAGCCATCGCCCAAGCGCTCCAGATTCAAGAACGTCGTAATCATGCGCGCCAGCCGCTTGCTCTCGGCGTTGATCATCTGGGCCATCTGCTTCTGCTTATCCGGATTCAGGTTGTAGCGCGACATGAGTTCGCTTGAGCCCTGAATCGCCGTAAGCGGCGTCCGCATCTCGTGCGTGACAAAGTGGATCGCCTGCTGATAGCGCGAGCGCTCCTGCTCGGTCCGCGCGAGTTGAAAGCGCGTGCCGAAGTACTGATAGGCGGCCGCGCCGACGACGGCCAGCCATGCCACTAGCAAGGGCGCGAACGTAGGAAACACGATGCCTTGACGGAAGAGCAGATGCGGCAGCAGGTGGGCCGTCAGCAGCAGTGCGCCGCCCGCCGCGTAGGCCAACCAGCCGGGCATGCGCCAGAAGATCAGCCCTGCCGCGGCGGCCAGCGCGAGGCACACCAGCAGACTCACCCAGGCCGGCGCATCGGTGAGGAAGTCGCCATTGGCGATCGTCTCGTAGGCGTGGGCGTGGATCTCGACGCCGGGCATCATCACCTCCATGGGGGTCATCAAGCGGTCCTTCACTTCGCTCTGCGCGGTGAAGCCGACGAAGACGACCTTGCCGGAAAAGAGGCTCGCCTTGGCCGGCGTGTCGATGATTTCGCGCAGGGAGAGCCGCGAGATCGCGCCCGGAGGCCGATAGCGAATGCGCATGGCGCGCGCCGTTTCGGGCCGCGCCGGAATCACGATGGTGCCGACTTCGAGGTCCGTGGGCGTTTCCAGAATCGCTTTCGCATTCGCCCCCAAGCGATAGGCTTCGAGGCACATCGCCCACAGCCGATCGCTGCCTTGCGCTTTCATCAAAGGCAGGTGGCGGCTGACAGGATCGGGGTCAGCGTGGACGTGGCCGATCGCCCGGGCTTGCGCGCGAAACAGGGGCCACTCCCAGCCGCCTTGTTGCGGAATGTCGGCACCCAGCACCAGGTTCGCCGCGCGGCCCAGGGCGTTCCGAAGCTCGTCGTCGCCTTCGCCCGGCTCGGCCAGAATCAAGTCGATGGCGACCGCTGAAGGCTTGGCCGCCGTCACCAGGTCGAGCGCGTTGGCCAAGGTGCGCCGCAGATGCTGACGTCCGCCGGTGGAGGTGAGGCTCGTTTCGTCGATGGTGAGCAGCGCCGACCTTGCCGTTGGGTAGTCAGGCAAGTGCAGGTTGAACATCCAGTCGTAGGCTGCGTTGTCGATGGTGGACGCCAGGCGCGTAAATGACAGCAGGACGCCCACCGCTAGCGCCGCCAACAGTACGGCGATGTAGCCCAAATGACGCTTCATTTGCGCTTCAGCGCCGACTCCACCGCCGACGCCTTACTTGGCAACTGATTCGTCAGTACCCGGCACCCCGTCTCCGTCACCAGCACCATATCCTCAATCCGCACGCCGAGATTCTCTTCCGGAATGTACAAGCCCGGCTCAATCGTAATCACGTGTCCCGGCGCCAAGGGCAGTTGGGGATCGAAGGGGTCGTGCACGTCGAGCCCGATGTGATGGCTGAGCCCGTGGGTGAAGTACTTACCCACCTTGCCATGC
>Ga0105049_10002667_pt1 | contig 21128 bp, 16 predicted proteins | sample MAT06_FD_78087 | JGI IMG/M metagenome (GOLD analysis project Ga0105049, IMG submission 78087) | Freshwater microbial communities from Lake Fryxell liftoff mats and glacier meltwater in Antarctica - MAT-06 | ecosystem: Environmental > Aquatic > Freshwater > Ice > Liftoff microbial mat | place...
CATCCGCGCCTTGATGTTTGCCGCGCTCAAAGCCCAGCCCGTCAAGCCGGCGACTGCCGCACCCACGGCAGAGATCGCCGCTGCGGTACCGCCCGCGCCCCGTCGGGCATTCGAGCCGGCGCCGTTCTCGTCCTGTTGGTCGCCCACGGTGTTACGCAATGGCGCCATCGCGCTGGCGGCGATGGTGGTGCTGGCCTGCCTGACTCTGGCGGTTTCCTTCCGTCGCTCACCGCAGACACCGCCGCCGCCGGCTCCCTCCCCAGCGGCCGCTCAGCAGGTGCCCGCCCCGCCGGTGGCGCGCACATCGCTCACCCGACCGTCGCGGGAGTACACCGATCCTGCTGGTCGGTTTCGGTGTGTCCCGCCGCTGGATTGGCAGGTAATCGAGGAAAACACGGCTCACCAAGGCCGCGTGCGTTTCCGCCTGGGGGCGAATGAAATCCTGGTGATCAGCCAAGGCACCGATCTGCCGCCGCTTGATCCGCACGACACCGAACAAATCCAGCGCCAACTGATCCGCCAAATCGAAATATCCGAAGACCGCGACCTTTATTGCGAACTGCTCGGCGCGCGCTGGGACGACACCGGCGAGGTGGTGGCGTTGCAAGTGGGGCTGCGGATGGTTTTGCCGACGGAAAGCTGGCGGGTCTTGGCGGTGCAATTTCGTCAGCACGGGCGCGATCACATCGTGGCGTTGTTTATGCGCGCGGACGACCCCAGGATTGACTTGCCGGCCGTGTTTCAAAAGTTTGTTTATGCGTATACCAGTCTGCCGACTGACGAGTCGGGACCGACACCGGCCACCGCCCCCACCGAACAGCCCCGGATGATATTCGAGGCGGACGCAGGCGCTTTGACGGATCCGTTTCGCTTAGGCCTGTCACAGCGGTAGGCGCGTAACTATTGCGTGACGTTCCTGTTGTCTGGGCGACTGGCTTGGATGAAGCGCCGGTAATTCGTTCATTGTGAGTTGCTTACAGACAAACAAAATACGTCCTAAATTTGTTTGCTGATGTCCTAAAACTGGGCGTCGCAAAATTCGGCGGTGCGTAGCATGCCCGCGCTATCAAAACGCGATTGCCATTCTTCTTCATCGGACTGCTGACGTGGTTGGGGCTGCTCGTGCAGCCCGTTTTTCCCGTCACCATCAACCTGTTCACGTACTACCTCTACGAAAACGACTGCACGACGTTCCTGGCAGACGGCTCGACGGTTTTGGTCATCGCCAGTACCGCCAACAGCACGTTCGGAGCGCTCGCGGCCGGGACCGGAGCACCAGCGGACTCGTTCACGGACGAACCCGACGATGTCGTGGTGGGCCGGTTAACTTTCGATAGCGAAACGATGGGATTCCCCGGTGCGTTTGCGAGCGCGATATCTTTCAATCTCGGCGAGAACGGAGTGGCCGCCGGCAACCCGTTGCTGTTCGTGTGGTATTCCGGGTTACAAGAGTCCACGAATCCATCAGCGCCGGGAGCGGGCCGCGCGTATGGTGTTTTTCGTGATTCGTCGTGGGTGGTGCCGGCCAGCAACAGCGACTTGATTCAACTGGTCATGGCCACCCCGGCGGCCGGCGCGGATTTGGGTGACGTTCCGACGGCAACCGAACTCGAAGGTTGTGCCCGCTTTGTCACGTCCGGCCAGGCCAATCGCCCGCCCGTCGCGCAATGCCAACTCCTCGTCAAAGTCGCCGGCACAAACTGCACCGCGACCGCCACCGCCAACGAAGTGGATAACGGCTCTCTCGACCCCGATGCCGATCCCATCACTCTGGCCCTCGACCCGCCGGGCCCGTATGCACTTGGTTCCAACATCGTCGCTCTTGTGGTCGTGGACAGCAACGGGCTGACCAATCTCTGCGTCACCACCATCGTCGTCACGGATAACACCCCGCCCACTGTGACCTGCCTGGCGGAAGTGATCGCCCAAGCCGGAACGGGCGAGACGGAAGCGGTGGCGACGTTTGACCCGCCGGTGGCATCCGACAACTGCGGCATCGCCTCGGTCGTGGCGGTACCGCCCTCCGGTAGCTTGTTCCCGCTGGGCACCAACTCCGTCACGTGGACGGCTACGGACACCAGCGGCAACACCAACAGTTGTCAGATGCTGGTCATTGTCCGCGAATTGACAGACGAGAACGATCCGCCCACCGCCATTTGCCACAACATCACCCGCCCGGCCGGCACCAATTGCCAAGCCAGCGTCACAGCGGCGGAAGTCAACAACGGCTCGTTTGATCCCGATGGCAACCCCATCACACTCGCGCTCAACCCGCCCGGCCCATTTGCGATTGGCAATCACGCCGTCACGCTGATCGTTGCCGATAACCGGGGCGGCACCAACACGTGCGCGGCCACCGTTTCCGTGGTGGATGCGATGCCCCCCAGCATTTCCTGTCCGGCCCCCGTGGTGGCGCAAGCGCCGGGTGGGGCCACGGAGTCGGCGGTTGAATACCCGGCTCCCGCCGCCAGCGACGGCTGCACCAGCGTCACGGTGACCAGCCTGCCGGCTTCGGGCGCGGCATTTCCCATCGGCACCAACACCGTCAACGTGACGGCGGTGGATGCGGCCGGCAACACCAACACCTGCTCGTTCACCGTTACGGTGTTGCGCGGCAACGCGGCCCCGACGATGCAGTGCCAGAATATCGTGCGCCCGGCCAACGGCGATTGTGTGGCCACCGTCACGGCGGCGGAAGTGGACAATGGCTCATTCGATCTCGATGGCGATCCGTTCACGCTGAGCCTCGTCCCGCCCGGGCCGTATGCGGTTGGCACCAATGCCGTCGCGCTCGTCGGCGTGGACAATCAGGGCAATACCAATTCCTGCGCCGCGTTGATCATCGTGACCGATCAGACCCCGCCGGTCCTGGCCGGCTGTCCCGTGAATTTTGCGGTCAACGCTGCCTTCGGCGCGACCAACGCGGTGGTCACCTACACCGCTCCCACCGCGACGGACACCTGTTCCAGTGTGACCGTGATCAGTGAGCCGCCCTCGGGCGCGACGCTGCCGCTCGGCACCAACACGGTGGTCTGCACCGCCGTGGATGGGGCGGGCAACACCAGCATCTGCGAGTTCACCGTGGTGGTGCGGGGTGGCGGCTCGGTGGCGCGCGACTTGGCTGTGACAAAGATTCGCGCGCCGCGCCGTGTCCGCCTGAGCACCAGCCAGAGCACAGTGACGGTGCCGGTGGCGGTGACGATTCAAAATCTGGGCCTGGCCACCGAAACCATCGAAACGCTGGAGGGGTTGGTGACGTTGGTGGCGGAGTCGCTGGCGCCCACGGTTTGTCCGGATCGGCTCGCGACACTTTCGACCGGGAAGCAAGCAAAGCTACCAGTGGCGTTGAAGCCCAAACAAAAACTGCGGGTGATGATGGACGTGACGTACGCCGTGACGTGCATCCCGGATCTGCGGCAGACAACGAAGCGCGAGAATTTCGATGATTACCGGTACGTCGCCACCGTGGATCGCAGTGTGTTGGATGGCGATGGCGACGCAGTGCCAGCTAATGACACGTTGACCGGTCCCGTGACGGATGTCGTGGTGTGGTTTTGGTAAAGCCGGGTGGCGGCGGATGTCACAATCATGTGACGGGTGGTGGCAGTTCGGTGACAAGCGGGTGGCTGCGACCTGCAACCAGTTGGGGCATCAACGGTTGGGAAGCCGGGAAACGTAGCCTGAAGGTGCCGCCGAATGGCAGAGAAGTGTGCGCGAGAATTTTGACAGATCGCTACAGTGGCGACCGTTAGAAAAAGGACGGCAAACGGCAGGGGGTACCTCACACCGTTTGCCAGGGAAACAACCTACAAAAAGGGAGAAGGAATGAATAAACTAACCAAGGGCGGGCTGATGACGATCGTCGCCACCCTTAGCCTTGCGACCGCGCAGGCGGCGCAATTCTCCAACATCGTCGGGTATCACACCGCGACCGTGTTGGGTAATTCAGATGCAGTAATCTCTTCGCCGTATGACAATGCGGCGGGAATCAAAACGTTCAACCAACTGTTCCCGGCGAATCTGTCGGGTCTGTCCTATAGCAACTCGACGCCGGGTGCCTCGGGGCGGCGCACGGAAGTCCTGGTGCTGCAATACAACACGGTGGGCGAAAATAAATCGCCGGCAGATACCTACTTCTATCAGAACAGCGGCTGGCGGCGTCAGGGGGCATCCCTCACCGTTAACTTCGGAGCGAGCAATGTCGTGAACTCGGCGCAGTATGTGATTCTGCGGAACAGAGGCAATGCCGGTTCGCTCACGTACGTGGCTCACGGCACGTTGGAGCAAGGTGCCTTGTCAAATTCGATCCCGACGGCAGCGGTCAAGAACGACCTCTACGTCTCACCGGGTCGGGCGACGACGTTGACCTTTGATGACCTGCAACTCGGCGGCACGGCGGCATTTGTTACCAGCACCCCCGGTGCGTCAGGCCGCAAAGACGAACTGTTGACGTTCAACAACGGCGCGGCCGGTCTGAACAAGTCCCCGGCGGACACGTTCTTCTATCAGAACAACAGCTGGCGGCGGCAAGGCTCGTCACTCGCGGTTGACTACGGTCGCAGCAATGTCGTCAACGGCGCGCAAGGCTTCCTGATTCGCAAAGCGGTGGGAACCCCCGGCTCCGCGAACTGGTCGGCCATCCCGACGTACTAACTCCTAACCAACAACTAATAACGTAATTCAGTAAACCAACGCAGAAAAACGCAGATAATAGGAAAAAGGGAAAAACATGAATAAGATCCAAAAATCGTTGTTCGCCATCGCGCTCGCCGGCTTGGGCTTCGCACAAGTCGCGTCGGCGGTCACCATCAATACCTCCTTCGGTATCCTCAGCGACGCCGACGGCAACCCGCTCGCCGACGGCAGCCTGCTGGAAGTGATTGCCAGCAGCAACCTGGTCATCGGCGATCTTGACGATGTCCTCGTCGCGACGTGGGGCTTGGACTCCGCCACCTCGGGCTTACCCGGTGCAGATGAGAACGCCTTGTTCTTCAATCTCGGTGACTCCGGTGTGAATGGCGGCACGTTGACCGCTGGGTTGAATCTGTTCTTGCGCTACTATGCGACGCCCGCCGCTTCGGTACAGGTTGGCCTGTATCGCACCGATAGCCCTGAGTTCGGTTCGGCGTGGGTCATTCCGGCCAGCAACTCAGACTTGATCTTAATCGCATTGTCCACCGTAAGCTATGGTGGCTCCTTGCCGGACATGGAAGCGCAGACCTCTGCCATTCCGGAACCGACCACCGGCGTCCTCGTCGGCCTGAGCTTGCTCGGCCTCGTGGGTTTCGCCCGTCGTAGCCGCTAAGCCGCGGTAACAAAAGGGAATCACAGAAATGAAACGCACCATCCAAAGTCTCGCATTCGTGGCGACGACGGCGGCGTTGCTGGGAGCCGGCTCGCAGCCGGCCTCAGCGGCGAACGTCAGCGTCACCAGCGCCATCGAGAAAAGCACGTACTGGACGAAGAATAATACCTACGTCTTGGATAACATCATCATCGTCCGCAGCAATGCGACGTTGACAGTCCAGGCCGGCACGGTCATTCGAGGCCAGACGGACGCGGTCACCCCGGGCGCCAACAACCCCGGCACACTGATCGTCAGCCGCGGTTCGAAGCTCAAGCTGTTGGGCACCGAAGCTGAGCCGATCATCTTCACCGACATGGTGGATGATAACTTCGCAGGCGGCGCCAAGACGGCCCCCGGCTATCAGACCTGGCAGACACGGTCCGCCCAATGGGGTGGCATCGGATTCTGCGGTAGAGCGTACGTGGCCAAAGCTACTGGCGCCGGTCCGGCGGCAACCTCCATCCAGCTCGAAGGTCTCGTGGCCCTCGGCGGGGACGGTCTCTATGGCGGCATTGATGATGACGATGACAGCGGCACAATCCGCTACATCTCCATCCGCTATGCCGGTTTCGGTCTGGCGGCCAACAACGAGTTGAACGGCTTGGCTTTGGCCGGCGTCGGTCGTGAGACCTACGTCAGCCATGTCGAAGTGCTCAACAACTTGGACGACGCCCTCGAAATCTGGGGCGGCACTGTCAACATCAAGTACTTCGCCTCGTGGAACGCGGGCGATGACACGCTGGATATTGACGAAGGGTATCGCGGCAAAATGCAGTTCTTGTTTGGCGTACTCGGCCAGGCGTCGGCCACCTCGTCCACCATCGGCGGTGGCGTTTCCGACCGCGGCATGGAGTTGGACGGTGGTAACGGTCCGGACAGCAGCCAGCCCTTCGGCCTCTGGAAGGCCTACAACATCACCCTCGTTGGCAAAGGCCAAACGGGCGGTCAAAGCGTTGATTACCCGGTCAAGAACGGCAACGTCGCGATCTACAGGCGGGATAACTCCGCCGGACAAATCCGCAATGGCGTATTTGTGGACTTCGGCGGCTGGATGGCCCACGTGGAAAACGAAGGTGGCGATCTCGCGGTTAACGCGCAGACCCGGTTCCTGACCGCCTGGAACGGCACCGGCTACAATGCACCGTTTCACCTCAGCCAGACGGACGGCAACCAAGCCGAAATCTCTGGTGGCGTGTTCTATCAGTTCGGTACCGGCCAAGCGGCCACCTCGACGGTGGAATTGGCTGCCAACGCGGCTTCCGACGCATCGAGCATCAACCAAGTGGTGCCCAGCACCAATGTGTTCTTGTTGGCCAGCAACGTTGACAACATCCTGACACCCGCCAACTCCCCGATCGTTTCGTGGACGCGGGAAGCTCCCGGTGGCCCGGCTGCCGGTGTGGTGTTGAACGTCACCAGCATTGATCCGTGCGCCGCCAACGACGCGCTCACCAGCTCGCTCACGGCTCCGGCCGACGGGTTCTTCACGCCCGTCAGCTATCGTGGTGCGTTCAGCAGCCAGAATAACTGGCTGAAGACCTGGACAGCCATTGATGCCTTGGGCTTGCTCACCTCGCCAGCCAACCCCAGCGCCCCCGCGATCTCGATCGCGTTCAACGCTGCGAAGAAGCCGGTGATCAGCGTCCCGACGGTCAACGGCGTGCTCTACGCGCTGGAATTCTCGGATGACCAGAAGCACTGGTCCCCGATTCAAGTGTTCACCGGTGACGGCTTGACGTTCGAATACGTAGATGTGTCCGCCCTCAGCGAACGCGTCTCCTATCGCGTCGTCTTGCCCTAACGACAACAACTAGGTCAACCATCAGGTGCGGGCCTCTGTGCAAACGGAGGCCCGCACTTCCCTCTTACCCCTTACCCAAGAACCATTTCCTGTATGCACCCTCCATCCCTCCCCCACTTTCTCCTCGCGTTCCTCCTCTCGGTCGCCTCGCTTTCTGCCGCCACCCCGCCGCCGGCTCCGGCGGCGCTCGACTGGGCCTTCCGCTTTGCCACCGCGCTCGAAACCGACCGAACCGACCAAGCCCGCGCGCAAGCCGAGGTCGTCGCGGATTACCTCGCGGTCGGCGAGTTCACCACCGCCACGAAGGCGGCTGATCAAATTCTCACGTGGCGCCGAGTGGCGGCGTGGGCCGACACCGCCACCGCGCTCGCCCGTCGCGGCGATACCAACGCCGCCGCCGCGTTGCAGCAGACGGAACAATTGCTCCCCGGGGTGCGTGGGGATTGGCAACGACCGCGCGTCATCGCCCATCACGGCGTCGCTCTGGCCGCCGCCGGCCAACTCGATCGCGCGCGCGCTCTCTTGCCCGAGCTACCGGCGGAAGAAGCCATCAAAGTTCGTCTCGCCCTGGTCCGCCGTTTGGTCGCCGACGGCCGGCACGCGGAAGCCCAGTCGGAACTGGATCCGCTGAAGGACACCAAGAATTTTGTCGTGGACGGTGCCTGGGTCGAAGGTTGGTTGTTGGCGGCAGGCACCGGGATCACCAACAGTCTCCCGCTGCTGCACACTGCCCGCGTCCTACTGGTCAAGCTGCCCATTGGCCGGCAGGCGGAGTTGGCCGACGAGTTCGCCGTGGCGTTGCATCGGGCCGGCGACACCGCCGGCGCCAGCAATTTACTCGTCGCCACCGCGCAATTGCTGGAGCCGGCCGAAGCGGAGTTTCGCGCGCCCGGTTTGGTGCGTTTTGCCCGCGCGTGGAGTCAGATCGGGCAGCCGGCGCTCGCGACGGAATGGCGGCAACAAGCCGCCGCCCTCGCTCGCACCGGTGACCCGATGTCTCAACCCGCCACCTGCGCTTTCGTGGCCGGTCTGTTGATCGAAGCCGGCCAGACGGAAGCCGCGTGGCAGTTGTACAATCATGGTTTGTCCGTCGCGGCGGGTTTTGTGAACGCGCGGCCGCGTGCGCTGGCGCTGGTGGCGCTCTGCCGCTCCATTGGCCGGCACCAACAGCCGTTGCCGGCCGAGTGGTCCACGCGGTTGGCCAAATTATACGACGGTTTGGGTGATCCATGGTGAAGCCCGGGCACGGGATCATCGGGTGTCCGCTGTTTCTCTGGTTCGCGAGCGCCGTCGCGCTGGTCGCAGCGGAATTCGGTGGTTTGCGCGGGTCGGTGCGGGATGCCGATGTCGCAGCGCCGCTCGGCAACGCGCGCGTATCAGTCGTCGAGGCGATGGGCCGGGCCATGTCCAATCCGGAAGGCTTGTTCACCTTCGATGCGTTGCCCCCCGGCGTGTACACGGTGACGGTGACCAAAGACGGGTACATTCGCAAAACGCTCCCGCAAGTGGTCATCACCGCCGGCCAGTTTACCGAGGTGCGGGTGGAGTTGGAGCAGGAGGTCGTCGAGATGGAGGAGTTTGTGGTGCGCGGGTTTGATTTTGCCAGTGCGTCGGATGCCGGCTTGTTGCAGATCCGCGCCGACTCGATGAACATCAGCGACGCGATTGGGGCCGATTTAATGAGCAAGGCCGGCGCTTCGACTGCCGCGGCCGCCTTGCGGTTGGTGGTGGGCACAACGGTGCAGGATGGCAAGTACGTGGTCATTCGCGGGTTGGCGGACCGGTACACGGTGACGTTGCTGAACGATACGCGGTTGCCCACCGCCGATTCCGAGCGGCGCGCGGTGCAACTCGATCAGTACCCGGCGGCGATGATTGATAATATCGTCGTCAACAAGACCTTCATGCCGGACCAACAAGGCGATGCGACCGGGGGCAGCGTCAACATTCAAACCAAACACGTCCCCGACAAGGCATTGGTCTCCGTCAACAGCAGCGTGGAGTACAACTCGCAAACCACCGGCCGCGACAATTTCCTCAGCTACCGGGGCGGCGGTGTCAGCGCGTTTGCGTTGGACAGCGGCGACCGCGCGTTGCCGTTCAACTCGAAGAATACAGTCAGTTATCCGTTCAGTGCCGGGAGTCCGATCCCGGTGCACAACCAGGCGCAACTGCTCGACGCGCAAACCAAGTCATTCGCGCCGGTCATGGGGACGCAGACGAAAAGCGTCGGCCCGAATTATTCGTTCGGCGCGAGCGTCGGTGACAGCCGGCCGGTCGGGGCCGAGGGCAAGGCCGGTTTGCTGACGGCTTTTTCGTATCGCCAGAAATATCAGTCCATCACCGGCGGGGAACGCAACATCGTGTCCGGCACCGCTCGCGACGAACCGATCCTCATCCGGCCCGGCCGCGCGTACACCGAGCAGCGGGGCACTGAGGAAGTGCTCTGGGGCGCGATGACCGTGCTCGGTTACGAGTTTAACCCGGATCACTCCTTTTCGTTGTTGCTGAATCACAACCAGACCGGTGTGGACGAGGCGCGCCGGCTGGAGGGCGGTACGGCGGGCGTCATCGAGGACACCGGGGAAAGCATTCGCTATCAGGAACGGGGAGCGTCCACCGTCCAACTGCACGGCGAACACAAGGTTGCCGAACTGAACAACACCACTTTTGACTGGGTGGCCGGCTACAACAAGGCCACTCAGGACGAGCCGGACTTCCGCGCGTTCCGCTATTTCCGCAATGTGGCGACGGACACCCAATTATTTCTCGGCTCGGAATTTGACCGGCCCCGCCGCGTGTTCCGCAAGATCGAGGAACAGGGACCCCAAGTGCGCGGCGATGCCGGGGTGCCCTTCTCGGTCTGGAGCGACCTCGAAGGCTTGCTCAAGTTCGGCGCGTTTTTCGATTCGACCGAGCGGACGTTTGCCTCCCACACCTTCTTCTATCAGTCGGGCAACCCGGCCTTGGACTCGTATACCGGCCCCGGGGATTTCAGTGATATTTTTCTCGGTCCCAACCGGGTGGGGCTACCCACCAACAGCCCGCCCGGCTCGTCGGCGATTGGGATTTTCGTGGCGCATCCCAACGCGGTGGATGTGAATTATGAGGGCCAGCAAGAAATTCTCGCCGGGTACACGATGGTTGAGTTGCCGATCACGAAGAAACTCAAATTGATCGGCGGCGTCCGCCTCGAAGCGACCACCCTGGCGATTGATGTGTTGGATGAGCCGGTCGCGGTGTTGCAGATTCGGCCGGACGGCGAGACGTTTTTTGAGTTCCTGACCGCGAAGCAAGCCAGCTCGTCGCTCAGTCAACTCGATATGTTGCCGGCGGTCGGGCTGGTCTATGAGCCGTTGCCCCAGTTTTTCGTCCGCCTCAACTACAGCCAAACCATTGCCCGGCCCACCTTCCGCGAACTGGCCCCGGCGCGCAGCTACGACTTCATCGGTGGCGACGTCTTCATCGGCAACCAAGACTTGGTCATCTCGCAGATTGATAACTACGATGTCCGGGTCGAATGGTTCCGCCGCCCCGGCGATGTGCTCGCGGCCAGCGTGTTCTACAAAGAGATCGAGAACCCGATCGAGCAGATCTCCTTCAACATCTCCGGCGGCGACCGCTACACCAAACGCGTCAACTATCCCAAAGGCCAACTCTACGGCGTCGAAGGCGAAGTCCGCCAGGGGCTGGACATCTTCCATGAAGCGTTGCGGGACTTCTCCGTCGGCGTCAACGCCAGCTACATCGTCTCCGCCGTCACCATTCCCGACGATGAACGGGTCCGCCTCCAGTCGGGCAACATCCAAACCCGCGAACGCCCCCTCCTCGGCCAGCCAGAGTATCTGTTCAACGCCAGCCTCCTCTATGACAACCCCCGGACCGGCACAGGCGTGGGATTGTTCTACACCATGACCGGCCGCGCTCTCGTGAACGGGCAATCGTTCACCGACGTTTTCATCCCCGACCTCTATCAAGCCCCCGTTGACAATCTCGATTTCAGCCTCTCCCAGAAGATCGGCAAAAATTGGACCGTCACTTTCCGCGCCAAGAACCTCACCGACCCCCTCGTGCGCCGCGTCTATGAAGTGGATTGGAACTCGCCCGCCATCAACGAAAGCTCGTTCAAACGGGGCCGGGAATACTCCCTCGGCGTGAGCTGCACCTGGTAAACCGGCAAAACCGTCATGCAATTGTCACCTAACCGAAAACAAACTGTCACCTCCCGGCACCACGCTCACGGCAGGCGTGGGCAGGGGGAACTGGAGCAACTACAATGAACCAACACTGGCAGATGATATTCCTCGCAACGGCGCTGCTCGCCGGCCCCGCCGGCGCCGCGCCCGAGCCGGCTGAACCCGGCCTCGACACCACCCGGACCGCCCTCCAAAAATTCGTCCAAACCCAGCAACTCCTCTCCCTAGAACGTCGCGACTGGCGCGTCGAAAAAGAATTGCTCGGCGAACGCCTGCAACTCATGCAACGCGAAATCACCGGCCTCGAAACCCGCATCCAAGACGCCACCGCCAGCCTGAGCGACGCCGATGCGAAGCGCGCCGAACTCGTCGGCGAAAACACCACCTATCGCGAGCTGTCCGGCACGCTGCAAACTCTCATCACGGGTCTCGAAGCCAAACTCGCCACGCTGCTCCCGCAACTGCCGGAGCCGCTGACCGACCGTCTCAAACCGCTCACCAACCGGCTCCCGAGCGATCCCGCCGCCACCAAGCTCTCGATCTCCGAGCGGTTTCAGAACGTCATCGGCATTCTCAACGAAGTCACCCGGTTCAACCGCGAAATCACCGTCGTCAACGAAATCCGCCCCGTCGGCGCGGGCCAGACCGCCGAGGTCAAGGCACTCTACCTCGGTCTGGGCCAAGCCTACTTCGTCACCGCCAACGGTGACTCCGCCGGCATCGGTCAACCCAGCCCGACCGGCTGGCAATGGGAACCGGCCAACGCGCTGGCCCCCGAAATCAGCCACGCCATCGCCATCCTGCAAAACCAAAAAGTCGCCACCTTTGTTCCGCTGCCCGTGGAGGTCAAATGAACCGCTTCCTTTCGCTCACCCTCGCGTTGGCGTTGGCCGCGCCGGCCGCGCGCGCCGCGGATTTCGAAGCCGCCGCGCAAACCATCCAGCAGGACCTCACGCAAAGCTTGCAAGCGTTGACCCGGTTGCGCGACCAGATTGCCAACGAGAAAATCCCACTCAGCAAACAACTCAGCGCGGCCGAGAACCAATTGCTCGACACCCGCGCCGAATTTGAACGCACCAGCCGGCTGCTCGACTCGCGCAATCTCGACCTCAACAATCTGCGGACCGAACGCCAAGCTCGCCACGAGGAGAAAAACTACATCAGCAACCTCCTCAGCGAATACCTCCGCAACTTCGAGTCCCGCATTCACATCAGCGAACTCCAACGCTATCGCCGCCCCATCGAAAGCGCGCGATTGGCGACGGAGCAAGCCGACTTGCCGGCGGCGGATGTTCTCGCCGCGCAGGTCGCCGCCGTGACCGTGTCACTCGAACGCCTCCAGGAAGCCCTCGGCGGCGCCGCCTTTGCCGGCCAAGCGGTCGGCACCGATGGCCGGCAGCGCGCCGGGCAATTCACCGTGATTGGACCGGTCGCGCTCTTCCGCGCCGCCGACGGTCAGGGCGTCGGCTTGGCCGAACAACAACTCGGTTCCTTCGAGCCGGCAATCCTCCCGTTGACCGACCCGGTTTTGGCCAAAGAAGTTGAAAACATCGTGACCACCGGCCGCGGCCGGTTGCCATTCGATCCCACGCTCGGCAACGCGCTGAAAATCGCCGCGACCCGTGAGACACTGGTGGAACATTTCCTCAAAGGCGGCCCGGTCATGTGGCCGATTCTGTTTTTGGCAGTGGCCGCCTTCGGCGTCGGCTTGGCCAGATGGGTGGTCCTCGCCCGTGTCCGGACACCCGCGCCGCAGGCTGTGGACTCTTTGTTGACCGCCGTCGAGCGGCGTGATCACAGCCGCGCGCGTGAATTGGCCGCCAAATTGCCCGGCCCGGCCGGCGAAATGATCCAAGCCGGCGCGGCGCACCTGCACGAGCCGGCGGAGTTGGTCGAAGAGGTGATGTACGAGCGGATGTTGGAGACGAAACTCAAGCTGCAAAGCTGGCTGCCGTTGGTGGCGATGAGCGCGTCGGCGGCGCCCTTGTTCGGCTTGCTCGGCACCGTGACCGGCATGATCAACACGTTCAAACTCATCACCGTGTTCGGTTCTGGTGATCCCAAGACATTGTCGTCGGGAATTTCGGAAGCGCTGATCACTACCGAATACGGGTTGATCGTGGCGATTCCGTCGTTGTTGCTGTACGCCTTCCTCTCCCGCAAAGCGAAGGGCCAGACGGACAGCCTCGAGAAACTCGCCGTGGCGTTCATGAACCGTTTCGCCAAAAGCGCCCCGCCCCCGGCCACGCCGCAAACGGAACCTGCGGAGGTCGCGACCGCATGAGCGGATTGCTCGAACAAATCAGCGCGATCTGGCGCGGCGGCGGCTGGGGCATGTACGCCCTCGCCGCGAATTCGCTAATCCTGTTCGCCATCGGCACCCAGATTTGGCTGCGACTCCAAGGCAAAGGCTACCGGGCCGTCGCGGAGTCCACGTGGAAAACCTGGCTCACCCGGCCCGCCGCCCGGCGCGGCGTGATCGGCCGGTTGTTGAACTATCTGCTCGAATCGCAGTCGCTGGCGGAAATGCGAGTGCGGATTCAGGAATTGCACACCGCCGAGATCGCGCCGTTTGAACGCGACCTGCGGTTCATGAAAATCTGCGTCAACACCGCGCCGCTCTTCGGCCTGCTCGGCACCGTGACCGGCATGCTCGCCACGTTTCAAGCGTTGGCCAGCGGATCGGGCGGCCAGAAAACGATGGATCTCGTGGCCGGGGGGATTTCCGAGGCGTTGATCACCACCGAAACCGGCCTCGTCATCGCCCTGCCCGGTTTCTTCTGCCACCTGTACCTGCGCCGCAAACGCGACCGGTACGCTGCGTTTCTCACGCGCCTCGAAACCATCTGCGCCCAACACATCTTCCGCCGCCAAACCATTTCGGAGACCATCGCATGAGCCGCTTTCGTTCCGCCAGCAGTGATGACAGCAGTGAAGCCGGGATTGATATCTCGCCGTTGATTGACTGCGTCTTCATCATGCTGATCTTCTTCATCGTCACCACCACCTTCGTCGAGGAAACCGGTGTCGAAGTGGACAAACCGCAAGCCGCCTCCGCCGCCCGGCTCGAAAAGAACAGCATCTTCATCGCCGTCACCACCAAAGGCCAGATCGTCTATGGCGGCCGCGAGATCGGCATCAGCGGCGTCCAACCGCTCGTCAAACGTCTCATCCAAAAAGAAGATCTCCCCGTCATCATCCAAGTGGACCAAGCCGCCCAAGCCGGCCTCTTCGTCCGCGTCATTGACGAAGCCAAACTGGCCGGCGCGAAAAAAGTCAGCGTCGCCACCGCCAAATCCCAATCCTGATTGGAGGAACGCCCATGCCAGAAACCCTCACCCCTCCCGAACCCACCACGCAAACTCCGACCCACCCCGGCCACGCCGATTTCGGCCCCACCCGGCCTGATCTGGCGCATCCCGGCACCGCCCTGCGCGTCATCCCGCCATACACCGACGCCGAGCGCGACCGTGGATTTCGACTGCAACGACTCGGCGCGCTCGCCGTGACCGTCATCGTCACTGGCGTGCTCTTCTCGATCCTGCCGCTGTTGCAAACCATCAGCCAACCGCCCACCAAAGATCTCCTCGTCCGCAGCGTGGACGTCGCGGAAGTGCCGCCCCCGCCCCCGCCGCCGGAACAGGAAGAACAAAAAAAAGAAGAACCGCCCCCGCCGGAATTGTCCGAACCCCAACAACCGCTTGATCTCTCCCAACTCGAACTCGCCTTGAATCCCGGTTTTGGCCTCGGTGACGGCGGGGATTTCGCCATCAAACTCCCCGGCCAGGAAGGCGCCAGCGACGATCTCGACAAAATCTTCTCGCTCGGCGATCTCGATTCCAAACCCCGTCCCGTCTTCCAATCCGCGCCGGTCTATCCACAGGATTTGTTGCGGCGCGGCATCAAAGGCAACGTCTCCATCGTCTTCATCGTGGACCGCAGCGGCCGCGTCCAAAACCCCGTCGTCGAAAAAACCACCGATCCGCGTTTCGACCGCGCCGCCCTCGACGCCGTCCGTCAATGGCGTTTCGAGCCAGGCACCCGGCAGGGCCAGGAAGTCCAATTCAAAATGCGCGTCCCCCTAAACTTCAACGCCGGTTGAGAAATCACCCATGAAGAATGTCATCTTGTTGTTGTCCGCCACACTCCTTGCAGCGGCCGGCCGCGCCACGGAGAGCGGTGATATGTGGCGTGATCCGACGTTCCAGAAACAATTTCTCGGCACCTATGGTGTCGTGGCGGAAGTGGAACCGCGCGTCACCGCCGTCGAGCGGGAGCAACTCGAAAAATTGCTCAAGCTGATGGCCGGTGACCTGACCGCCGCCCGCCAGCAATTGGAGAAAGTCACCAAACCAGATACCAGCGCCGTGTTCGATTTCACCATCGCCAACATCTACTTCCAGCAGGATGACCTGCCCACGGCGATCAAATGGTATCAATCGGCCGTGACCAAGTTTCCCAGTTTCCAGCGCGCCCACAAAAACCTCGGGATCGTCAGCGCGCGCACGGGCGCGTTCCCGGCGGCCATCCAGTCGTTGACGCGCGCGTTGGAACTCGGCGCGGGTGACGCGTTGACGTACGGCTTGCTGGGGTACAGCTATCTGCAATCGCAGGAGTTTCTCTCCGCCGAGAGCGCTTACCGGTCCGCGATCCTGCTCCAACCCGGCAGCCTCGATTGGCGGATGGGCCTGGCGCGTTGCCTGTTTCGTCAGCAGAGCTACCCGGCCGCCATCGCGCTGTGCGATGAATTGCTCCGCCAACACCCCCAACGCGCCGATCTCTGGCTGCTGCAAGCCAACGCCTTCATCGGTCAGCGCGAACCGGCTCGCGCGGCGGAGAACTACGAATTCGTCATTCGCCTCGGCGCCGCCACGCCGGAGATGCGGCACACCTTGGGCGACATCTACGTCAACACCGGCACGTTTGATCTCGCCGCGCGCGCCTACCGGCTCGCGTGGGAACAACAGCCCGAACAACCGCTGGCGCGCCCGCTGCGCAACATCGAAGTGTTGGTGGCCCGCGGCGCGTTGACCGAAGCGCGCGACCTGATCGCCGCGACCCGTGCGCAAGCCAGTGACCGTGTCGGCCCGGCGGAACAACGTCAATTGCTCAAGCTCGACGCCCGGGTCGCTGCCGCCGAAGGGCAAGGCCAGGCGGCTGCCAAGACGCTGGAAGAAATCGTCGCCCTTGATCCACTCGACGGCGAAGCGTTGCTGTTGCTCGGCCAGCACTACACCAAAGCCGGCGAGCCGGCGCGCGCCCAATTCAGCTGCGAACGCGCCGCGAATTTGGAACCGTATGAAGCCGACGCCAAGTTACGGCTGGCGCAACTGCTCGTGACCCAAGCCAAATTCGCCGAAGCGCTCCCACTGCTCAAACGCGCCCAAGAACTGAAGCCCCAAGATTCCGTCGCCCGGTACCTCGAACAAATCGAGCGCATCGCCAAGTCCCGCCGCTAACCGCGCGCAAATAATGGGCTTGACCGGCGGACGGCGGTGCGGGCAGCGTTTGCGGTATGACAGCGCGATTCACGGTCGTTCATCCGAACTGCATCCGCATCGAGGAAGCTCCGTTCACGAGCGAGCGATCCTTGTTTGCGGTGAGCCGGCAACCGCCTCCGGTCACGGGGCGCGATGTCCGGCTCGACACGGGGGCGATTCGGTTGCGCTACCGGGCGGATGGGAAACCGTTGTCCGCGCACAATCTCCAAGCGTGGATCCGCCACGGCAAACGGTGGGTGACGTGGCAGCCGGGCCAACACCAGACCGGGAATCTCGGCGGAACGGCGCACACGTTGGACAATTGGGTCGGGGCGCAGGCTGTGCCGGCGGGGTTGTTGTCACGGGATGGTTGGTTTCTGCTCGATGATTCCACGCGGCCGGTGCTGGCGCGCGGCTGGGCGCGGGCGCGGCGCGAGGTGGGGAAGGATTGGTATTTGTTCGGGTACGGCGCGGATTATCGCGGGGCGTTTCAGGCGTTGGCGGCGATTGCGGGGCCGGTGCCGTTGCCGCGGCGGTGCACGTTGGGCGCGTGGTATTCCCGGTATTGGCCACACACGGCGGCGGATTATCGGCGGATTGTGGCGGAGTATGAGCGGCACGGGTTCCCGCTGGATGTGGTGGTGATGGATATGGATTGGCACATCAACGATGCGCGGCGCGCGCCGGGGGCCAGGATCATTTTCGGCACGCAAGTCTGGACCGGCTACACGTGGGATCGCCGCTTGATCCCGAATCCGCCGGCGTTGCTGGCGTGGTTGCACCGGCAAGGGTTGAAGGTCACGCTCAACGATCACCCGGCGGACGGCGTGCAGCCGCACGAGGAAATGTACCGGGCCTTTATGCGGGCGCTGGGGCGTTCGGTGGCGGGGCGGCCGACGGTGCCGTTTGATGCGGGGGACCGGCAATACTTGGAGCGGTTCTACGATTTCACGCACGTGCCGCGCGAAAAAGAAGGCGTGGATTTCTGGTGGTTGGATTGGCAGCAACGCCGGGAGACACGGAGCATCCCGGAACTCACCAACCTCGAATGGTTGAACCACTACTATTACCGGCGGTCCCGCGAATCGGGGAAACGCGGCCAGAGTTTCAGTCGCTGGGCCGGGTGGGGCGATCATCGGCATCCGATTCATTTCTCGGGCGACGCGCACAGCGGCTGGCCGATGTTGGCGTTTGAGGTGCCGTTCACGGCCACGGCCGGGAATGTGGGTTGTTTCTTTTGGTCGCACGACATCGGCGGTCATCAAGGCGGGCGGAATGAGGAGTCGTACGTGCGGTGGTGTCAGTTTGGGGCGGTCAGCGCGGCGTTGCGGTCGCATTCCACTCGCAGCCCCGAAATGGATCGCCGGCCGTGGAAGCATCCGGCGTGGGCGTGCCGTTCCATGAAACGGAGTTTCCGGCTGCGGTCGGAGTTGTTCCCGTACATCTACACGAGTGTCGCGCAGGCGTGCCGGGAGACGTTCCCGTTCATTCGGCCGATGTATCTGATGGAGCCGAAATCCGCGGCTGCGTACCGGAATCCGCAACAGTTCATGCTGGGTGACCATGTGCTGGTGGCGCCGATCACCGAGCCGGGAGTTGGTTCGCGCCGGCAGGCTCGGCAGGTCGTGTGGTTTCCGAAGGGCATCTGGTACAACTTTTTTACCGGCGAGCGATTCGTCGGACCGCAGGAGCGCTTGGTTGCGGCGGACATTGACGAATTTCCGCTCTATGTCCGGGGCGGTGTGCCGGTGCCGATGCAGCCGTACACGAACCGCATGACGCACGGCGTGGGCAAAGAACTCATCGTCCGTTGCTGGCCCGGCCAGAGTGGCGCGAGCGAGTTGTATGAGGACGACGGCGAGACGGAGAGTTATCGAAAGGGTCAGTGCGCGCGCACGCCGTTGCGGTACTACCGGCGCGGGAAGCGGGTGCGGATCGAGATTGGGCCGACGGTCGGATCGTTTGCCGGGCAAGTGACGGAGCGCGCGGTGACGATCCAGTTGCCGGGCACTCGCACGAAGCCGGTTGTTCTGCCGGCGGCTTCGATCCGGATCCGGCGCGTGGTGGAGGTCGAGGTGGAAGAGGTAGTCGTGCCGGTGCGGGCGGTGACGGGATTGTTTGCGAAGGTGGAGTCGGTGACCGGCTATCCCGTCCGGCCGAAGGTGATTTTCTATTCACCGGTGCGCACCGACCAAGCGCGAATGAAACCGTTGCCGGTGCCGCGGGATGAATTGCATTTCGGGCCGGTCGCGCAGACGTGGCAGGCCGGGCGGTCGCGGTTGACCATTCAGAGCGATGAGCCGTACTGGAAATTTCGGAAGAACGTCGCGCCCGCCGCGCGGGTCACGGCCAGTTCGTGGATGGAAGATCAACCGCCCACCGCCGCCGTGGATGGCGTGGTGGCCGGGATTCCCGGCGACCGGTCGCGCGAGTGGGCGAGTCAGCAGGAGAAAGCGGGGGCGTGGATCCGCCTCGACTGGCGCAAGCCGGTCAAGGTCGCGCGCGTGTTGCTATTTGACCGCCCGAATGTCGGCGATCACATCGTGGCCGGGCGGCTGGAATTGAGTGACGGTTCGGTGTGGCCGGTCGGTGAGTTGCCGGCGGATGGAAAATCCCCCGGCATCGTGACGTTCCCGGCGCGGCGGATTCGGTGGCTGAAGTTCACCGTCACGGAAGTGTCCGCGCCGACCGGTTGGGTCGGGTTGGCGGAGTTGGCGGTCTATGCGGTTTGACGGTCGAACGCGAGTTGTTTGAGCGTGAGGTGAATTGCCCGCAACAATCCGTCCGCTGGCTGGGCGAACTGGATTTCCATTTGATTTGGGGCGGTGCCCGGTCGCACGTCGAGGACGCCGGGGAGTTGGCGGACTTGTTCGGCGGCGTGCGCGAGGTATTCGGGTGAGTGCAGGTCTTGCATCGAGAACCGGATCGTGACGGCGGCAGGGGTGGTGGTGCGTGTGTGCATGGGGATGTTCCTTTTCGGGCACAATAGACTGCGTTTGGCGGCGGTTCGGTGACGATCGGTTGCCAAGTGCGTGACGTTCGTTGCCGCAGAGTCGTTACGCGAAGTTGATACGGTTGTCATGTGGCGGCGGTAGGTTGCGCGCGATGAAAACGAACCTACCCATCACTGTGGACGAAATCGCAGCATTCATGAACCAAGGCTGGCCCGGCGAGGATTGGTACTTGGAGACCGATCATGAGGTGCTTTGGGAGAATGCCTTCCATCACAACGTCGGCGGCGCATTGTACCAGCCGCACGAGCCGGGGCGGGTGGTGGATTTGGCGGGCTTCGACGGGCGCGTGCGCTGGCAAGGTCGCGGAGCCGATCCGACCCGCGGCCGGGGTCATCGGTTGAGTGATTTGATCACGCGCTGGCGCCAACGCAGCACGGCAACAGTGGTGGTCGCGTATGTGCCCAAGACGAAACTCGCCGAAGTCACCACTTGGTTGGAACAAGCCGGTTGCCCACTCTCCACCGCCGTCGCGACCGAGGTTGATCCCCGGGCGGCGTGATGGGGTGTGAATCGTCGTGACACAGGCCCGCGCGTGGAGCGACTACGGCGTCCGTGCCTGGATGGCCCTGAGTTCCAAGACGGCTTGCCGGTCCCGTGGACGATTAAGTTGTTCTTTGGCGCGAATCAGTGCGGCCAGTGACAGCACTTGGCATTCACCAATGTCCAGTTTCAGCGTGATGCTTTCGCGCTGGGCGGCAGTGAAATCGCCGACGCCCAGAACTTCGCTGAGGCAGTCGAGCACGCCGAAGTCGGTGCGGAGGTAGAGATTCTTGAGGCTGGCGCAGGACTCACCCGTCAGTTGCAGTGGTAATTTTTGCGGAGTCAGGCGATGGACTGGATGCAAATCCGCAACGGCGGCTTGCAGTCGCAACAGGTTCTCAACATTGAACCGGCAACAGATATCCACATCTTGCGTCAGCAGCGGTACGCCGTACGCCATGACCGCGTAGCCGTCGACGATGACAAACTCAACGCGCTGGTCGAGCAGTCGTTGTAGTAGTTTCTCCAGATCGCTCAACTGTCTGCTCCATCGCTGCCCGCAACCGCTCGGCCAGTGCCAACGCGCTGCGGTGGGCTTGGACGCGTTGCGCGGGTGTCATCGCAAGATGCGACTCCAACAACTCCATGTCGCAACCATAATCCGCCGCTGTCTGCCAAGCGTCAGGCCGCTGGCGGGGTTGTTGTATCGGGCGTTTCATCGCGCGCCGTCCCGGCCGGTGTTCGTGCTATTTCAGCGGCCGCTTTTCCTGGGTGTCGCCTTCGGCGGCGGCTTCTTGTTGTTCGCTGACG
>Ga0105049_10002671_pt1 | contig 21117 bp, 20 predicted proteins | sample MAT06_FD_78087 | JGI IMG/M metagenome (GOLD analysis project Ga0105049, IMG submission 78087) | Freshwater microbial communities from Lake Fryxell liftoff mats and glacier meltwater in Antarctica - MAT-06 | ecosystem: Environmental > Aquatic > Freshwater > Ice > Liftoff microbial mat | place...
CCATGTAAGGGTCCTCTGATGTTTCCTGCTTTTCTTTCAGCATCCATCGCAGAAGCAATGATGAGCGCATCGGGGTTGATTTCAATCACAGCCCCCAACGTAGGTCCATTTTTATCTACAGCGTTGATGCGATTTAAATAGAGTTGTGTGATTTGTACAGCACTGTATTTGCCGGCTTCCATTTGTTGTTGTAGGTCAGCAATGCTGGTTTCGAGCAATTCAAAATCGTCTTCCCCCTCCAGTTCCATATTATTTTTTGTGGTAGTGCTACTAGACTTTTGGTTGGTACAAGCTTGTAAAAAAGTTCCGATTGCTGTAGTGGCCAAAGCGGTATTGGCAATAAAATTTCTTCTTTTCATATCAAAAATTGTAGAATCTACACTGGCGGATGATAGCAAAAAAAATGTTCAATTCCAGCGAAGGTCGTTAGTGAATGGTAAACTAAATGTAGGGTATTTGGGTAAAAGAAACTAATCTTCTAGCCTCAGTAGTTCGTGAATTTCAAGTTGGAAACATTGAGCAATTTTATGTAAGGTGCAAATAGATACATTCAATTCTCCTCTTTCAATTCTGCCAATTTGTTCGGCATGATTGTCCATTTTTACTGCTAATTCTAATTGGGTGAGCTGGTGTTTTTTTCTCAGCGCTCGGATGCGCTCACCAATTCTTTTAATTAAGGTGGGGTCTTTTACTTGTTGCATTATTTTTTTTAAGGGTAGAGAAAACATTTTTTAAAATACCACATTCATGTCCTATTGATTAGAATGAAAGCACAGTATCCTTGTATTCAAATACAATTTCACACTTAAAAAAAACTTTATGAAAACAAAAATCACATCTTTTTCAGGGATTTTTCTTTTTTTTCTTTTGCTCAACAGTTGTAAAAAGGATTCATCTGAAAATTCGGTTTTGCCGGTTACCGAAACGGCTACCATTCATGAACTTCGACAATTTTTTAACAATAAAGCGGAGTCGCTGAAGAAATCTGCTTCGACATCCGATTTTTATCCTGATTTTGGTGATATCCAATGGAGCAAAGCTGTTGTATTTCCTAACAATGAAAAGTTCCTTATTCCTGTAAATATTAATGCAAGAAAAGTAAGCAAGACATTTCACACACAGAAATTTTTAGTGATTACTAAACAGAAAGTGGATAGAAAGGCTACTTTTTACCATGTTATTACAGATTTATCAAAGGTAAATGCAGCGGTTACCACATCAACTGTGATACGATTGCTTGAAAATAAAAAAGATGTTCAACCTGAGATAACTTCGAAAGCAGTGATCATACATGAATTAGATCTGACTTCTATTTTTTCTTCTCAAAAACAAAATGCTGAATTTCATGACGGCCGAAATGGAGAATTCCTTAATTTTAAGGTCAAAGAAATAAAAGAATATAGTAGTAAAGGTTCAGATACCGGTGTTACCAATGATTTATATCCCTTAGAATCCTGTACCGCCAATGGGGGAACTATTTTGGAAATTGAATGGTGGTACCAAGTGTATTCAAATGGCGTATTGATTTATGAAGAATACGTATATTCAACTTATGAATGCGTGGGTGGATCGGGAGGCGGTGGTGGTGGAGGGAATGGAGGTTCCACGAATGCCTGTGTATCCGCACTGTCAAGTTTTGTAAACTCTGGGGCGACCGTTAGCCAGTTGGTGAGTACGAGTACCCAGGAACAACCGCTGAGGAAAACAATATTATATAATTGGAGGATTTATAAGGCACTAACTTGGGGAATTATATCTTATGAAAAAGTAGATTTTGAAAGACAATCGATAAGATTAGGATGGGTATTTAAAAGTTATACGCCACTAGGGGATACTGAGGTTGGATCGTGTATTGGCGGTACCAGAACATATAAAATTATAAGTAAAATTGCTGAGGACAAAGTTATAGGAGCATTGATTACAATTGATTTTACGGTGACACACAAAGCGCAATGTCCATTGAACTTTGTTTTGCCATCGTTAACAACTACCCATCAATCGACCGTATTAATTAAAGCAGGACCCATGCAAATAATTCATGAATTATAATATGAAACACATCATCGGAATAATCGCAAGTTTGTTTATCTTATCGTCTTGCTCATCAAAAGTGAGCAAGACCTTAAAACAGTATAAGTTCGTCCAAATCTATACATTTCCTTCCACCAACGAATACGATTCTATCTATCAACATAAAGATAGTGCTACCATTTTTTTCCTGGGAAACACACGTATTTTAAAAATTGCCTACGGTGAATCATTGGTTGAGTTTGATGTGTTGAAATATGACACTACGAAATGGTACTATTTTGGTATTAGAGAAAATGAGAAGGAAGCCGTTTTATTAAAAAATTTGGAGGATCCAACTTTCAGATTTGCTAACATAGACTCTTTCTACACAACAAGGCCCAACACAGGGTTTTTAGATTCAGTAGTGAGAGAAGATGTGAAAAAGAATCGGAATAATCAGCTTTTATCAAAAAAGCAGCAATTGTATACTTTTGAGCTAAAAGGCTTTGAAACAGTAACTTTGTCTTTTGATAAAACCATGAAAAATATTCCGTACAGCCTTTCTCCAGCTATTGATTCTATGTTTAAATCTAAACTAACGGGCATCAAACTAGTAATGTTTAAAAAAGATTTGCCTCCTAATACAGATGAAAAATTCAGGATAATAGAAATCAAACTTCAACAGTTAGCATTTTCAACTGTTGACTCTACTGCCTTTTATTTCAAAAATAGAGTTGACTCTTTATTTTCAAAAAAATAATATAGTACAAGAAAGATAAAAATTGTCGGGGAGAACAATTTAGAAAGGCCTCACTTTTTAGATTTACAAAATGCTTTTTAAGGGTATTCTATTTTCCAATCAATCCTTCCACAAAAAAGGAAAGAGAATAACAGCCAATACCACCACAAGCAAGTCGAGTAGAAAAATGAGACCAGCAATTTGCAGAAGAGCACCTTCTCTGAAAACTTCAGCAAAGGCAGATTGGCTAAGCCGCATCAACAGCAATAAAATAGGGAGGATCACCGGGAAACCCAGTATGGCAATCAGTGCAGCATTTTGCTGCGCCTTGGCAGCGATGGCGCTCATTAAGGTAAACACTAAACTGATGCTGGTTCCACCTAATATTACAATGCCGGTAAAACGAAGGGCATCGTTTACCGGATTATTGAAAAATATAAAAAATAAACAAAGACTTACCATACTCATAAGTGCCATGAGCAAGGTATTAAAGAGGAGTTTGGCAACAATAAATTCTACCGGAGATGTTATCGAATAAAAATAAAGCATTCGACCCCGGCTTTCTTGTAAAAAACTTTTAGCAACGGTATTTACACAAACGAATAATTGGATCACCCAGAACAAGCTGTTCCAAACACGGCCATCTAACCCATCACCGGGCATAGAAAGAAACAATACAAAAACGGTAGAAGCGATGTACAGCAAAATGCCGTAAAAAGTATGCTGTTGTCTTAACTCTAACAGCATATCCTTTTTTAACAAGGCTGTAATTTTTTGTATCATTCGATCGTTTATAAATGAATTGTAAAAATGGACGGATATGGTTACTGATTTGAAGCAGCACATTTTAAAGCCACCACTATTGTACGTTGTTGAAAAAACTATCCTTCCAGCGCGCAAACCCTGCATCTTGGTTCGTAAATATCTTTTTCTCCCAACAATACCTGACTTTCCTGTGCTGTTTTTCGGAAAGATATATTCGCAATATTGCCGCACTTTACACAAATGGCGTGCAACTTAGTGATGTAATCGGCTCTAGCTAAAAGGCCAGGCATTTGTCCGAACGGATTGCCCTTGTAATCCATGTCTAATCCCGCAACAATTACCCTGATACCTTTCATGGCCAATTGCTCGCAAACATCCCCGATTTCTACATCAAAAAATTGAGCTTCGTCAATTCCTACCACATCTACATCTTGTGCATAAAGCAATATGCTTTGCGCATTTTCTACCGGCGTACTTAATATGGCATTGGTATCATGGCTTACGATATTAATATTATCATATCGGGTGTCTATAGCAGGTTTAAATATTTCTACAGAAAGATTGGCAATCTTTACCCGTTTTAACCGACGAATCAATTCTTCCGTTTTGCCGCTAAACATACTGCCGCAAATCACTTCAATCCATCCCCGTCTGCCACCATTTAAATTCGGCTCTATAAACATTAAATAATTTTTTTAAAATACTGTTAGTAACTTTATACCTGATAGTGCAAAGATTAAAGATTCTGCCCAGCCGGCAAAACTAATGTTCTTGAACCATTTTTATCTCACATTGCTAAAATCTAGATATGGAGCGAGTGGTAACACTCAGTAACAAATTACAGGATCAATTGACCAACAATGCCACTATTGAGCAATTGTTGACTACCGCTGATATGCTTCAATCTGAGCTGACACACCTCAAATTAATTCAGCCTAAAAAAGACGAACACCAGCATGTGGCTGTTGTGATTGCGGGCAATGAAAGGCCAACAGTTTTACCTGGTACATCCGAATCAATATTAACTACTGAAAAAACAGTGGAAATTTTGCAGGTGGATGAAGCAGAGCTGGAAGCAGAGTTGGAAGAAATTAAACGCAATGCCCAAACAATAAATAATATGGGGTCACAAAATAAACCTGCTCTGTTATTTGACCCTCTCGAAGAAATACCCACGTTGGCACATCAAAACCATATAGAGTTTCCTGCGACAGAGCCTGCTTCAAAACCTTTACCCGTAGCGCCTGTTGTTGAAAAGAAACCAGAATTACACGAAAAAATAGCAATATCATCTACTGCTTCCGTCAATGATAAATTAAGGCAAACTAAAATAGAATTAGGGGAATCGTTGCTAGAAACGCCGATCAAAGACCTCAAAAAAGCGGTTGGTATCAACGATCGATTCTTGTTCATCAATGAATTGTTCAGAGGTGATGATGTGATGTATGAGCGCAGTATCAAAACCATCAACGGTTTTTCTATTTATCCCGAAGCAGAATATTGGATTAAAAGAGAACTCAAGTTAAAGCTTGGCTGGGATGATAAAAATGAAGTAGTAAAACAGTTTGATCAGTTGGTCAAAAGACGTTTTTCCTGAATATACTGCATTATTTTTGCAGTAGCCCCGCGATGTTGTTGTACATAATCACCTGCAATTTGGCTACTTTCTTTCAACAAAGTCTCGTTGTTGAACAGTTCATTTAGTAACGCTTCTAATTGCAACGCTGTTTCAATGGAGAATGCAGCTCCCGCCTCTACCAAATCTCGTGCTTCGGCAAATTTATCGTACTCCGGACCAAAGATCACAGGCCTTGAATATACCGCCGCTTCCAAAATATTGTGTATGCCGGAATCGTTGAAACCACCCCCCACATAAGTTATATGAGCATAATGGTACAAACGAGATAACATCCCGATATTATCGATGATCAATACATTCCGATTTGCGATCCCTTCAGATGGGGTAGTTAACAATTCAGAATAAAGAATCCCATTCGGAAATTCCTCCTGCAAATCTTCTATCCTTTCTTTGCTCACTTCATGAGGCGCAATCATAAAACGGATATGCGGATACGTTTTAGAATAATGAATGAGGAGTTCTTCATCTTCTTCCCAAGTAGAGCCCGCTACAATAACAGGATGTGAATCACAAAAACCAGACAACGGTTCAGGTAAAGATTCCCATTGAGCAGCAATACTGCAAACCCGGTCGAAACGCGTGTCCCCGGTAACGGTGGCCTTGTTGTTAAAGCCAATACTCTTTAGCAGCGTTACTGAATCATGGTTTTGAACGAACAATTGTTCAAATGAACCCAGCATATTTCTCCATAGCTGGCCATACGCTTTGAAAAATGGTTGCGACTTTCTGAAAATACCTGAGATTAATAATACCGGCACTTTTTGCTGTTTAAGCTCTAATAAATAATAGTACCAATATTCATATTTCACCCACAACACCAATGAGGGCTGCAAGTAGCCAATAAGCTTACGGGCATTTTCTTTACTATCGATGGGCAGGTACATCACCAAATCGGCACCGGGATAATTTTTTCTGACTTCGTATCCACTGGGGCTGAAAAAAGTGAGGAGGATGCAGGTAGCCGGAAATTGTGATCGAATGGCTTCGAGTAACGGTCTCCCTTGTTCAAACTCACCCAGGCTAGCGCAATGCATCCAAATGGTGGGCTTTTCAGCATCTCTATTCAGGGTTTGAAGCTGCTCCCACCAGTCAGACCTTCCTTGGATCCAGCGTTGAGCCTTGGGATTAAACCAGGCGGCTACTCTTATGCCAGCAGAGAATAGCTTTAAAAATATGGAGTAAAGGAATAGCGTCAATGGCGATAATTTGCGTCAAAAATAATGGGTAATGGTGATTATACCATTACTTCCCCCTTTAAGTATTTAAAGTTAGCCTCATTTATGAATTGGTTTAAAATAAATTTTTTTTATTGATCAAATCCCCGGCAAAATTTAATATCATACGAAATTGTATTTCGTCATTCCTTTTCCTGTTTCAAATTGTATCTTTGCGGCGCTACAATTATTAAAATATGAGACCATTGCAAATGGTGGATACCAAAACACAGTACCACAAAATTAAAAAAGAAGTTGATGAGGCAGTTATTGCTGTGATGGAAAGTTCACAATTTATAGGCGGAAAAGTAGTCAATGATTTTGCGGCGAATTTAGCTGCCTATCACCAAAGTAAACACGTAATTCCCTGTGCCAATGGCACCGACGCTTTACAAATTGCGATGATGGCACTCGGGTTGCAACCTGGCGATGAGGTGATTACGCCTTCCTTCACCTATATTGCCACTGTTGAAGTGGCTGCATTGCTGAACATTAAACCCATTTTCGTAGAAGTAGATCCCCGCACTTTTTGTATAGATGCTGATGCTGTTGAAAAAGCGATCACACCAAAAACGAAAGCTATTGTACCTGTTCACCTTTATGGCCATGCCGCCGATATGGAAAAAATAATGGCCATTGCTAAAAAGCATCAACTTTTTGTAATTGAAGACAATGCCCAAGGTATTGGCAACATTTATACATTTGCCGATGGAACAAAAAAGAAAACAGGGAGTATTGGAGATATCGGTTGTACCTCTTTTTACCCGAGTAAAAATCTGGGGGCATTTGGTGATGGCGGGGCCATTTTCACTAACGATGATGCACTGGCGGAAAAATTGAAGATGATCGCTTCTCATGGGCAAAGCAAGAGGTATTATCATGATGTGGTAGGTTGTAATTCCAGACTGGACGCAATACAGGCCGCCATCCTTGATATCAAATTAAAACATCTGGATGCATACATTGCTGCGAGAAGAAAAGCAGCTGATTTTTACGACGCAGCTTTTGCAGGCAATGAAAGAATAACCATTCCATATCGTGCAGAAAACAATCTCCATGTATTTCATCAATACACACTCATTTTAAACGGCGTTGACAGGGATGCGTTGAATCAATACCTAGCAGACAATGGTGTGCCATCAATGATTTATTATCCTGTACCGGCGCACAAACAAAAAATGTTTGACGCATTTGGCGGCAGCGAATATGAATTAGCAACTACTGATTGGTTAACGGAGCGGGTAATATCGCTGCCTATACATACAGAGCTGGATGAAGAGCAACAACAATTCATCGTAGACAAAGTACTTTCATTCGTGAATCAATCACCACTCACCTTCATATTATAAAAATGAAAATAGCAGTTGTAGGAACCGGATATGTTGGATTAGTAACCGGAACATGTTTTGCAGAAACAGGAAACAATGTAATCTGTGTAGATATCGACCAGAATAAAATTGATAAACTTAATGCTGGTCAGATCACCATTTACGAGCCCGGACTTGAAAAATTATTTTTACGAAATCAAAAAGAAGGACGACTGCACTTCACTAATAATTTAGCGGAAGCTGTAAAAGACGCCAGCATTATATTTTTGGCATTGCCCACACCTCCGGGCGAAGATGGTAGCGCAGATCTTAAATACATATTAGGTGTTGCAGGAGATTTAGGAAAATTACTCCAGCCAGAAGATTACAAAGTAATCGTTGATAAAAGCACGGTGCCAGTGGGCACTGCAGACAAAGTAACCACCGCTATTTTACAAACAGCTACTCAAAATATTCAAGACAGTTTTGATGTGGTAAGCAACCCTGAATTTTTACGGGAAGGTGTAGCTGTGGACGACTTTATGAAACCAGACAGGGTGGTGATTGGCACTACTTCTGAAAAGGCCAAAAAAGTAATGAACGATTTGTATGCCCCATTTGTAAGACAGGGCAACCCTGTAATTTTTATGGATGAAAAATCTGCTGAATTAACTAAGTATGCAGCCAACTCTTTTCTGGCAGTAAAGATCAGTTTTATGAATGAGATCGCACAGCTTTGCGAGCGGTTAGGCGCTGATGTAGACATGGTGCGCAAAGGTATTGGCAGCGATGAGCGGATTGGAAAAAGATTTTTATTTCCCGGTATTGGATATGGAGGAAGTTGTTTTCCTAAAGACGTGCAGGCATTGTCTAAATCATCTGCAGAAGTAAATTATAATTTTAAGATCCTGGAAGCTGTAATGGATGTGAATGAGAAACAAAAGCTTCACCTGCTTCCTAAAATAAATCAATATTTTGACGGGAACCTCAAGGGTAAGCATTTCGCAATTTGGGGATTGGCTTTCAAACCAAATACAGATGACATTAGAGAAGCTCCGGCACTTTATATCATTGAAGCATTGTTGGCAGCAGGAGCTACTGTATCCGCATTTGATCCGGAAGCCATGGGCAACGTAAAACAATTATTGGGAGACTCCATTCACTTTGCAGACAGCCAGTACAACGCTTTACCTGGTGCAGATGCCTTGATTGTAGCTACAGAGTGGAACGAATTTAGAACACCCAATTTTTCAGAGATGGCTGGTTTGCTTAAAAACAAAGTTATTTTTGATGGCAGAAATTTATTTGATCTGCAGCAGATAGCTCAGTTGGGTTTTCATTACGAAAGTGTAGGGCGTAAAACAGTAACAGCAATCATTTAAACAATAGGTTGTTTTTTAAGTTGATCTATTTTTAATCACCAAATACAATCTTGTGCGTCAAAAAAAAGTATTGGTTACCGGAGCGGCAGGGTTTTTAGGCTCTCATCTCTGCGATCGATTTATTAAAGAAGGGTTCGATGTAATTGGAATGGATAACTTGATCACAGGAGATCTGAAGAATATCGAACACCTGTTCAAATTGAAGAATTTCGAATTCTATCACCACGATGTTTCAAAATTTATTCATGTAACCGGTCCGCTTGATTACATCTTACATTTTGCTTCACCAGCTAGTCCGATAGATTATTTAAAAATACCTATTCAGACTTTAAAAGTAGGATCACTCGGAACTCATAATTGCCTTGGTTTGGCCAAAACAAAAGATGCCAGAATTTTAGTAGCAAGTACCAGTGAAGTTTATGGAGATCCGTTGGTTCATCCGCAAACAGAAGATTATTGGGGCAATGTAAATCCCATTGGGCCCCGCGGCGTGTATGATGAAGCCAAACGATTTCAGGAAGCTATTACCATGGCCTATCACACATTCCACCAGGTAGAAACCAGGATTGTTAGAATATTTAATACTTACGGACCTCGCATGCGTTTGAATGATGGACGTGCGCTTCCTGCATTTATCGGACAGGCGCTGAGAGGCGAAGACCTCACCGTTTTCGGTGATGGTAGTCAAACAAGAAGTTTCTGTTATGTAGATGATTTGATTGAAGGGATTTATCGTTTGCTAATGAGCGATTATACTCAGCCTGTCAATGTAGGCAATCCCGACGAAATTTCTTTAAAAGATTTCGCAGAAGAAATCATCAAGCTAACTGGTACCACACAAAAAATAGTGTACAAACCACTACCAGTAGATGATCCGAAACAGCGACAGCCAGATATCACCCGAGCCAAAGAAATACTTGGATGGTCGCCAAAAGTTAGTAGGGCCGAAGGCTTAAAAATTACCTACGATTATTTTAGAAATTTACCCGAAGAAGAATGGAGAAAGCTACCCAAAGAGTTTAAATAAATTCATTCAGTTCAATAAAACTTCACTGCAAAAAAGTATAGAAAATATGTATCAGGATTTACTCGATAAAAAGAAGAAGCTGGCTGTTATCGGATTGGGTTATGTAGGATTGCCTATTGCATTGGAATTTGCCAAAAAAATAAAAGTAATCGGCTTCGATATCAATGCTGACCGCATAAAAATGATGCAAAACAACATAGATCCTAGCCAGGAACTAGCACCCGCTGCATTTGAAGGTTGTGATATTGAGTTTACGAATGACCTGGATGTTTTAAGAACCGCCAACTTCTTTATCGTGGCAGTTCCTACGCCAGTAGATGAACACAATGCACCCGACCTGATACCCATACAACGTGCCAGCGAAACCATTGGCAAAGTGATCAAAAAAGGAGATTATGTGGTATACGAGAGCACTGTTTATCCTGGTTGTACTGAAGAAGACTGTGTACCTATTATCAAAAAACTTTCTGGTCTTGAAATGATGATTGATTATAAAATCGGTTACTCTCCCGAGCGGATCAACCCAGGTGATAAAGAACATACCATTAGCACGATCGTAAAAGTAGTAAGTGGTTGCTGCACTGAAAGTTTAGATACCATCGCTAAAGTGTATGAGTTGGTCGTAAAAGCCGGCGTGCACAAAGCGTCCTCCATCAAGGTAGCAGAGGCAGCTAAGATCATTGAAAATACCCAACGGGATCTAAACATCGCTTTGATGAATGAACTGTCTATCATTTTCGACAAAATGAATATCAACACATTTGAAGTGTTGGAAGCAGCAGGAACCAAGTGGAACTTCTTAAAATTTCAGCCAGGTTTGGTTGGGGGGCATTGTATTGGAGTAGATCCTTATTACCTCACTTATAAGTCGAAAGAATTGGGCTATGATAGTCAAGTCATTCTTGCCGGAAGAGCCATCAACGACGCAATGGCTGGGCACGTAGCCAAAAAAATATTGCAACACGTCATTCAGCACAACAGTAATATAAAAGAGGCAAGAGTGTTAGTAATGGGTGCTACCTTCAAAGAAAACGTGAGTGATATTCGCAATAGTAAAGTTGCCGATGTGGTGAAAGAATTACAATCTTTTTCATTAAATGTTGATGTAGTGGATCCTCATGCAGACTCAACAGAATTGCTGCATGAATATGGTTTTGGACTTTGCACACAATTGTCAGATCAATATGATGCGGTTATCGTTACAGTTCCTCACAACGATTACAAAGAATTAAACGATGATTATTTTACTTCTATTAGTAAAGAAAATGCAGTGATCGCCGACTTGAAAGGGATATACAGAAATAAAATAAAAAGCAGAAAATATTGGAGCCTGTAATGTGGCTATTTCAATTTAAAAACCAAGTTATATAAAGCATAATTTCTATTGTGCAACATCAACAGCTCAATTAAATTTACATGAATTTTCATTCAACCGATATTTCAAATAGCAGCTTCCTTGTAACCGGAGGAGCTGGATTTATAGGTGGGCACATAGCAGAATATCTCCTTAAAAACGGAGCAGCAAAAGTTCGGGTACTGGATAATATGGTCAACGGGTTTCAAAAAAATCTGGACATATTAAGCGCATATCCGGCATTTGAAATGATGGAAGGGGATATCAGAAATGCAGCTACCTGTATGGAGGCCTGTATGGGAATAGATTACGTTAACCACCAAGCAGCATTGGGTTCTGTTCCAAGAAGCATCAGGGAACCCATTTATTTTAATGAAGTAAACGTGGGTGGGTTTGTAAATATCCTGAAAGCAGCAGTTGATAATAACGTAAAACAATTGGTGTATGCCTCCTCTTCTTCCGTTTACGGAGACGAACCTACATTACCCAAACAAGAAAACAGGATAGGCAATTGTTTGTCGCCTTATGCAGCTACCAAAAAAACAAATGAATTGTATGCTCAAATTTTTGCAGATGTATACGGCTTAAAAATTATGGGCTTTAGATATTTTAATATTTTTGGTCCACGACAAGATCCTGATGGCCCTTATGCAGCAGTGATTCCCTTATTTGTAAAAGGCATTTTACAAAAAACACCCGTTTACATCAATGGGGATGGTGAACAAACCAGAGACTTTACTTTTGTGGAGAATGCAGTGCAGGTAAATATTAAAGGCATGCTCTGCAACAACCCGGAAGCTCTTAAAAAAGTGTACAATGTAGCAATTGGCGAAAGATTTACCGTAAATGATTTGTACGATACCTGTAAAAAAGAACTCAGTAGTAACTGGGAAGCAACTTACAGAGAACCAAGAGCAGGGGATATTAGAGATTCTCTCGCGGATATCGCACTGGCAAAAAATTTACTTGGGTATCAGCCTACCAAAAAATTTGAAGATGGCTTAATAGAAACCATCCAATATTTTAAAAAGCAATATAGTTGAATTCTTTATTTCATTCACTAAAAATGAATCGCTACCATGCCTTTTATAAAAACTGAATTTCCGGGATTAATGATTTTTGAACCAAAAGTGTTTAAGGACAGCCGGGGCTATTTTTTTGAAAGCTATAACGAAAATACCTGCAAGGCAGAAGGGATTGATATTAAATTCGTACAAGACAACCAGGCAAAATCTTCTTATGGCGTGATACGTGGTTTACACTATCAACTAGCTCCTTTTTCACAAACTAAATTTATTAGGGTGCTCACAGGTGCCATCATAGATGCGGTAGTGGATCTTCGCAAAGGTTCTCCAACTTTTGGTAAAAGCTTCAGCATGGAACTCAATGCTGAAAATAATTTACAACTCCTGGTTCCCAAAGGCTTCGCACATGGCTATTCTGTTATCAGCCAAACTGCTGAAGTATTTTACAAATGTGATGTTTTTTACAACAAAGCATCAGAAGCAGGAATCCAATTCAATGATCCCGCTTTACATATTGATTGGAAGATTCCCCCTGAGCTACAAATTATCTCAGAAAAAGACCAATGCCATCCAACGCTCACCAATGGTGTCAATAATTTTGAGTTTTAAACTGATATAAATCAATCGTATTGAGTAATCAAAAGAATATTTTAGTGACGGGTGCTAACGGTCAGTTAGGAATGGAATTCAAGGCACTGTCTGCTGTTGCTCCCCAATTCCATTTTACTTTTGTAAGCAAAGAAATTTTGCCGATAGATGACTTTGTTGCTGTAAGTGATTTTTTCAGGTCCCGTACATTTGATATTTGTATCAATTGTGCAGCCTATACGGCGGTAGACAAAGCCGAAACAGAAAGAGAAGTGGCCCTTCAAATCAACGCAACGGCGGTGGGGAACTTGGCAGCTATTTGTAAGCAATATAATACCCGGTTCTTTCATTTTTCCACCGACTACGTTTTTAACGGTCAGGGTTCTTTACCTTATCTGGAAACGGATAGAACGGACCCGGTTAATTATTACGGAGCAACCAAACTACTTGGTGAACTTGCAGCCATTCAAAATAATGAGGAGGCTTTCATCATCCGCACCTCTTGGGTGTATAGCAGTTTTGGTAAGAACTTTGTAAAAACCATGCTGCGCCTGATGGCTGAACGATCCTCAATTGGCGTGGTAAATGATCAATGGGGCTGTCCTACTTATGCTGCAGATCTGGCCAAAGCCGTCTTGCAAATCATACAACAGCAATCTCCTCTTCCAGGTATTTACCATTATTGTAATGAAGGCATTATTAATTGGTACGAGTTTGCCAATACCATTGCAACATTCATTAACAGTAACTGCGATGTGCAACCCATTGCCAGTTCTGCGTATCCTACTCCTGCCATACGACCTGCCTATTCAGTTTTAAATACTAAAAAAATTCAACATCAATTTCAGTTGGCAATTCCTGCATGGAAAGAAAGTTTGCGGGTATGCTTAAACGAAATACAACTCCAATAGAAAAATTTCAGTCGTATCTTTATCCCACACATGTTATTAACTTAAACCAACTTAAATGAATACTAAACAATATTTTACAACCAAGAAGTATTTTGTTTCCCTCATTTTGTTTCATTTTTTTTCGATCATTTTACCTGTAGCAAGTATTGCGCAGGCATCTCAAACCGTTAGCGGTATCATTACAGATTTTAATGGCTATTGGAAAACCAATATCACTGTGAACAATCCCGTTAATCCCAATAATACTCATAACTTATTGGCCTATACTTTTAATGGGGTTACTTATTCTACAAGTGTAAACGATGCGTTGCTCACTACCAACGCAGAAACCTTTATTCCTGGTATTTATAGGGCTTTACCTGTAGCCAATATCTCTGGTACGATCTCTGCAAACACAAAAGTTGCACTAGGCCAGTTGTTTGACGGGGTGAACAATGGCGCATCTAATCCTGCGCCAAATCGTAGTTTGCCCCCTTACTTAACAGACGGTCCGAATGGGTTAAATCTGGGTACAGGTGTTGCCAATCTTCCAGCCGGAGAGTTGGTGTTTGATATTTCAAATATTCAACTTGCCGCAATCGGAGACGGTATCCCAGATGTTTTAATCACTCAGATTGCGGATCCTTCAGCGGGTGTAGATCAGTATAGTTTTACAAATAGTGCCGATGTAGTCGTTGGCAGTTCTATAAATATTTCATTTGCTGGTATTAGCTCATTGGGGAACTGGTCTGCAGATTTTTATGAAGCCAGTCAAAATCCAATGACACTAACTGCTGGCTTTACCAATTCGTTGCGGCCATTCAGAATATGGGCCGCTGATTTTAGTTATTTTGGAATTACCGCCGGTAATTACATCAATATTTCTAAGTTTAAAATACTTCTGAATGGTAACAGCGACATTGCCTTTATCGCTTACAATACGGCATCATCTGTTATATTGCCCGTTACGTTGAATTATTTTAAATCATCAGTGAGCAAGAACGATGTAAAATTGATTTGGCAAACCAGTACGGAAATCAATGCTGATTATTTCATGTTGCAACACAGCCATGATGGTATTCGTTTTACAGATGTTGAAAAAATTTCAGCAAAAGGTAATAGTGTTTCTATCACTAATTATTTATTCGATCACCGCAACCTGAAAGCAGGGATTCATTTTTATCGACTCAAACAAGTAGATAAAGATGCGGCATTCGTATACAGTGATGTAATAAGAGAAACGGTGGGTGAACCAAAAAATACTTTTAGCTTTTTCCCGAATCCGGCTAAAGACAACATCCTTATTAATTACGCACTAAATGGGACTAAGGACGCTCAGCTTTTTGTTTACCAAACAGACGGTAAATTAGTAAAAAAGCTGTTGCTAAAACAAGGAACTTCGAACATCAATTTATCTTTGGTCGATCTAAAGGCGGGACAATACGTTTTAAAGTTGATAGAGAAAGACCAATCCATCCAAACATTGATGCTTAGCAAAGAATAACAGGTTAGCAAGTGAACAAAGTGGTAGTTTCAATTTAATAAACAACCACAGATTTTTTCTATAGTAACTATTTTGCCAGTAACATCGTAACAGTGAATCTATATAATATTTCTAGTCGAATCATTGTTACTTGTAGCAATCGCTTGAGCCCGTACCTGCAACAAGAAATTGAACTACTCGGATATAAACCAGTTCGCGTTTTCAAAACAGGCGTAGAGCTGTTGGGCACCATGCAGGATTGTATTCGATTGAATCTGCGGCTTTGTTGCGCAAGCCAGGTATTGTTTTCAATCAAAGAATTTAAGGCATGGAATGCCGACGATTTGTACAAAACATCGGTAACAATGGAATGGGAAAATATCTTGCCCGCCGTCGGTTATTTTTCCATCAGCAGCAATGTAAGCAACGAAACCATTACCAATAATTTATTTGCGAATGTGAAGGTAAAAGATGCAATTGCTGATAGGTATCGGGAAAAAACCGGAGGGCGCCCCAACTCTGGTTCCGAATTAAACGGCGCGGTGATTCATTTGTATTGGAAAGAAGATATTGCAGAAATATTTGTAGATACATCTGGTGAAACACTCAGCAAACACGGTTATCGCAAAATCCCTGGTAAAGCACCCATGCTGGAGTCGTTGGCAGCAGCTACCATTCTGGCAGGCAAATGGGATGGCGTTTCTCCTTTCGTAAACCCGATGTGCGGCTCAGGTACACTCGCCATTGAAGCAGCACTTTTTGCAACCAATAGAAAGCCAGGTTTGTACCGCAACAATTATTCTTTTATGCATATAGTGGGTTACGAAGAAAGCTTTTACAATTCAGCATATACCGAATTAGAACAGCAGGTAAAGGATGCTCCTGAAGGTTTACAGATCATTGCATCTGATATTAGTGAAGATGCCATTCAGATTACCAAAGTAAATGCCGGCATCGCTGGCGTCGAATCTTTAATTACTTATCTATCTTGCGATTTCGAAGAAACACCCATTCCAGAAGGCGCATCGGGGGTAGTTTATTTTAATCCAGAATATGGTGATCGATTGGGTGTTGAAAAAGACCTGGAAGCAACCTATAAAAGGATAGGCGATTTTTTAAAGAAAAAATGCAAAGGCTATTATGGTTATATTTTTACTGGTAACCTGGAATTAGGAAAAAAAATTGGATTGAAGCCCAAACGTAGAATAGAATTTTATACCAGCAGAATTGATTGCCGATTGTTTGAATATGAATTGTACGCAGGAAGCCGCGAAACAAACGAGACTTAAACCAAAACAAAAAAGCACCTACTGATAAGGTGCTTTTTTGGTATACAATTAAATGGACATTACAACAATCCCATTTTCTTTTTCAAATTATCGTCAATAGCATCCAGGAATTCCTCCGTGTACAAATAATGCTCACCATGGTTTACTTTGTTACCATGAATACAAACAGCCAGATCTTTGGTCATCTTACCGCTTTCTACCGTTTCAATACATACTGTTTCTAAGCTGTTGCAGAAATTATTGAGCGCTTCGTTGTTGTCCAACTTTCCCCGAAATGCCAAACCTCTGGTCCATGCAAAAATAGAGGCGATAGGGTTGGTACTGGTTGGTTTGCCTTTTTGGTGTTCCCGATAGTGACGTGTTACAGTACCATGAGCAGCTTCCGATTCCATCGTTTTTCCATCAGGTGTTATCAACACGCTCGTCATTAAGCCGAGGCTCCCAAACCCTTGCGCTACGGTATCACTTTGCACATCGCCATCATAGTTTTTACAAGCCCAAACAAAATTACCATGCCACTTTAGAGCGCTCGCTACCATGTCATCAATCAACCGGTGTTCATATACAATGCCTGCGGCTTCATAGGCGGTTTTAAATTCTTTTTGGTACACTTCTTCAAAAATGTCTTTGAAGCGACCATCGTATTTTTTAAGGATGGTGTTTTTCGTCGAAAGGTACAACGGCCATTTTTTGCTCAAAGCCATGTTCATACAACTTCTTGCAAAACCATAAATACTTTCGTCGGTGTTGTACATGCTCATCGCTACACCATCGCCTTTAAAATTAAATACTTCAAACACCTGTGCTTCCCCACCATCTTCTGGCGTGAAAGTCATGGTGAGTTTTCCTTTGCCTTTAATAACGGTATCGGTTGCACGATATTGATCCCCAAATGCGTGACGGCCAACAATGATCGGAGCTGTCCAGTTGGTTACCAACCGTGGTACATTTTGCATTACGATCGGCTCACGAAAAACAGTACCATCTAAGATATTGCGGATAGTGCCATTCGGGCTCTTCCACATTTGTTTCAATTTAAACTCCTCCATGCGTTGCTCATCAGGGGTAATGGTGGCACATTTGATTCCAACGCCGCAAGCCTTGATGGCATTGGCTGCATCTATCGTAACCTGATCGTTGGTTTCATCTCTGTATTCCATTCCCAAATCATAATACTGAATAGGAACTTCCAAATAAGGGAGTATTAATTTGTCTTTTATAAATTTCCAAATGATCCTTGTCATTTCATCGCCATCCAGTTCCACTACCGGATTGTCAACTTTAATTTTTGCCATGTGTATCCGTTTTGCTTTTCTACTATTTTTATATTTTGCGATTGCTTACTAAAGATGTGCTCAATTTTACAAACTACTGCTCTTTTTCAATTGGGCATTGTTGCTGGTTACTACACCCATGTTGCTAATAATGGCCTCTCCAAATTCGCTGGTCTTTAAAAGGGTAGCGCCACTCATCAAATTGTAAAAATCGATGGTTACACTTTTACGCATAATGGTCGCTTGCAATGCGGAGGTAATCAGCTCTGAGGCTTCTTTCCAACCAATATATTCCAGCAACATACATCCACTTAGAATAACCGAAGATGGGTTCATACTATCGGTGCCTGCAAATTTTGGTGCAGTACCATGAGTAGCTTCAAACACCGCATACCCTGTTTTATAATTAATGTTAGCGCCGGGAGCAATGCCAATGCCGCCTACTTCTGCGGCCAACGCATCCGAAATATAATCGCCATTTAAATTAAGGGTGGCCACTACAGAAAAATCTTGAGGAGCGATCAATATCTGTTGTAAAAAATTGTCGGCAATCATATCTTTCACCAATAATTTTCCTTCGTGTAATGCTTTGCGTTGCACTTCATTGGCATGGGTTTCGCCGTATTCTTTTTTTAATTCATCCCACTCATCCCACGTAAAAGTTTGGTCTGTAAATTCCTGACGGGCTACTTCATAACCCCATGTTTTAAAACCACCTTCTGTAAACTTCATGATGTTGCCTTTATGTACCAAAGTAACAGAAGTCAAATTATTATCCAATGCATGTTTAATAGCCGCACGCACCAATCGCTTGCTGCCCTCATTGGATACGGGTTTTACGCCATAGCTGGAGTCGCCGGGGAAACGAATATTTTTCACCCCCATTTCTTCTATCAGGAATTTCTCAAATTTCTGTGCTTCTTCAGATCCTGCTTTCCATTCTATTCCGGCATAAATATCTTCGGTATTTTCTCTAAAAATGGTCATGTCTACCAACTCCGGATGCACCACAGGCGATGGTACCCCTTTGAACCATTTCACCGGACGCACACAGGCATAAAGATCTAGGTCTTGCCGCATAGCCACATTCAGCGAACGTATACCACCACCAATTGGTGTTGTTAACGGCCCTTTGATGGACACGATGTAATCTTTTGCCATTTGCAATGTAGCGGCCGGCAGCCACTCACCCGTAAGCTTAAACGCTTTTTCTCCAGCGAGCATTTCTTTCCATTCAATTTTTCTACTGCCGCTATATGCTTTTTCAACAGCAGTATTGAATACTTTTTCGGCCACCACCCAAATTTCAGGGCCAATACCGTCACCTTCAATGAAAGGCACTATTGGATGATCGGGTACCTGTAATTGGCCGTTAGCGCCCATCGTAATTTTTTCTGCCATAATATTTTTTTTGGTGCCCGGCTGCTGAAACCCTGTGGAGCTTCATTGGCGTCGCACTCTTGTACAATATATCTTTATGGATCCTTGCAGCAATCGATTCAGATCCCCGCTAAACCCACGCAAAAGTACGAACTCAAGTGTTTACTTGTTTCTGCGATATTATAAAAAAAAGCCCAACAAATGTTGGCGTAGTTTCTCGTTCAATTGCATCCTTAACAGTAAATATTTTGTTAGGTATCCTTTTTAATGTTTACTCAAAACTAATACTTCCATTGATCCACTCTGGATCTAAATTCGCATGGTATTTTCTGTAAAAATTGAGTGCTGGCTCATTCCAATCCAATACCTGCCACACCATTCCACTGTATTTTTTTTCTTTACACTCGGCGATCAATCTTTCAAAAAGTAGCCCGCCAATTCCCTTACCCCGAATGGCTTCTGTTACCAACAGGTCTTCTAGGTACAAGCGCTGTCCCTTCCAGGTACTGTATCGGATATAGTATAGTGCAAATCCTACTACCTTTCCTTGCTGCACTGCTACAAATGCCCGCCAAACAGGGTTAGGGCCAAAGCCACTTTCTACAAAATGGTCAAAAGAAACCGTTACTTCGCCTGGTGCTTTTTCATATAGCGCCAGTTCTTGTATGAGTTCCATCATAGTCTTGCAGTCTTCTTTGATGGCCGCTCTAATGGTTGTTTCCATACATCATCATTAATGCCCGAAATTAGCACAAAAAAAACGGATCAGCTTTCGCTCATCCGTTTTTCAAATATTGTGAAGGTTGTTTAGTTGTGATCTATCATCGTCATGGTTACCCCATAAGAGCCATCAACAATTCTTCCGCCCTGGCCTGGTGTGGGTGGTTGATATTCGCTGTGAAAAAAGCGACGGTACACCAAGCCTATGCCTTTTGCATATTTTTCCATGCCGTAGTTGATCTCACTGTACGAATTTGGATCCGCAGGATTGCCAATCACTTCATCTCGCTGGTCTACTTTTAAAGTGCTGTCTAAGTTAAAGCCTCCGATGGTTAATGGAACATGTACACTGTCATAAATATAATCCCAATCGGCCATGTATTTTATCTCTGAATTAATAGAGTAAGTGTCCAAAAATGAATTGCCTTTCCAGGAGTAAAAGTCGCGCATGGGCGTTCTGAGTTTCAGGAACCGATGGTTATTTTCTACAAACTCCAATCCATTGCCGGTATTCGTTGCTATAAAAGTATTGTCTGGCAACCAAGGCTGTGCTGCTGTATTTCTTCTATAACGAATGATACGGTAGGAAGGTCTGCCCAAATTATCGGTGATGGCTGCATCTACCTGCAGTTTTACCTGATAGGTTCTGATGGCAGTGCCGGTTCCAAAACTGGTGAACACCAAAGAATCTAGCCGGTAGCTGATGTACTTGCCTACTACCAGTGGATGGTAATCCTTAATACTGCTGGTTGACAATTGCTCCGTTTCTTTTTTACAAGCGCTTAAAATAAGGATGATACCCGCAAAAAACAGGACTGGAATAATTTTTTTCATGTGTATTTAATCAGTTAAAATGGGTGCCGAAGGTTTTTATTTTATAGACCAGTTTTAAGTTGGTTTTGATGCATTTGGTTGAAAAAAGCTTGGTATTTGTTTTACCTCAGCATGGATCAGTTTGAAGAATAAAACCAATTTTATAAAAAAATCGGCTGGTTCCTCTGTATGATGCCACCACCAATTACATCGTTTCC
>Ga0105049_10002672_pt1 | contig 21111 bp, 14 predicted proteins | sample MAT06_FD_78087 | JGI IMG/M metagenome (GOLD analysis project Ga0105049, IMG submission 78087) | Freshwater microbial communities from Lake Fryxell liftoff mats and glacier meltwater in Antarctica - MAT-06 | ecosystem: Environmental > Aquatic > Freshwater > Ice > Liftoff microbial mat | place...
ACCTGTCTTTTCTGTTCCTCTGTTCTCTGTCTTTTCTGTTCTTCTCTTTTCTGTCTTTTATGTTCTTCTTCCCGCTTCCCACTTCCCACTCCCCACTCCCCACTCCCCACTCCCCACTCCTCACTCGCCCACGCCGTTCGCCTTGAGCCACGGCGTCAGATGGTGGACGGCCAGCCAGTAACTATACTTCGCGGCTCCGTGCCGCAGTAAGTGGAAGCTGTCCGCGAAGTCGGGTTCTTCGAGGTGAAGCGGAGCGGGGAACACCGTGACGCCGAGTTCCGTTCCCAGCCGCTTGCCGTAGGCTTCCACCGCTTCCCGCGACCGCGGTGAATACCAACTCCGATAGATTGGCCCTTCCGGTATCCAGTAGAACGCGACCGGGATGCCCTCCGCGCGACACCGGGCGACCAGACCGCGGAACACCTCTTCGGTGTTGCCGCCAACCGTAAATGCCTCGAAGGTGCGGCCATGCGAACGGCGAACCGCAGGCCGTTGCATGGCGCGAATGTCTTCGGGCACGGCCGTGTAGGGGTGTGGCGCGAAGCCGTAACGATCCGTGAATTCCCAGGTGAAACCGACTCGTTGAAGCGGCGTTTGCCACTCGGGCAGCAGATCACTCAACACGGTTTCGCGGTAAGTCCGCCACGGGTTCCAGCGTGCCTTCGCCCAGCCTGAATGAAACTCGGCTGGGTCGTCCGTGTAGGGCGTGAGGCGCTTAATATCAGTGAGAGAGAATCGCGGGTTCCACGTCGTCAATTGCTTTTCCGCCGACACGGCAATCATTGCTTCCGCCGCCGCCACCTGCACTAACACGGCATCGGGCTTCACCCCGGAATCGAGTGTGCGTGTAAGGTGCAAGTAAACTCCGAGCGGGTGCGCGGCCCGATATCCAAAATTGTACACCACCGGCGAACCGGGCCTGTCCGGGAAGTTCATCGCGGCCGGGTCAAGCCCCATCTGCGTCCGCGACGAGCCGAACGCCACGACGAGCGGCCGACGGGGAGCCTCGGCCTTCCACTTGCGAAGGTGGTTCAACCGCACCGCGAATTCCGGGTCTCGCCATTCGGGCCGGGCCGATTCCAAAGCCCCCGATAGACCTGCCGTGAAGATCAAAAACGCCGCCAACGCCGTCCAGATCGTTGCCCGCGCGGAGTGTCGCCGACTTCGCAATCGAACCGATTTCGGTGCGGACTTCAGCGACGCGAGAAACGACAGACGAACGCGAACCGCCGTGAGCATTCGGGCGATCATGGCGCACTTCCTCCCAATCGTAACGAACTGAGCCACGGCTTCAAATGCTCGGCGGCGAGCCACTGGCTATACTTCGCGGCCCCGTGCCGCAGCAGGTGGTGCCCATCCATGAACTCATCTTCGGTTGTGTTCAAATGTCCAGGGAACACCGGGGTTCCAAGTTCCCGACCGAGTTGGTTCAGATAGCGTTCACCGGCGGCAAACACACCCGGTGCAAACGACGCTCGGAACGCTGGCGATAAGGGCGGAATGTAGAACGCCACCGGGATGTTATTCGCGCGACACACCCCAACGAGATCGCGCATCGCCCGCACGGACGCGGCCCCCGGCACGAACCACGCGAACGCCCCGGCGTACTCTTTCCGGGCGTGTTCGACCGCCGACTCGCGGAAGGTTGGCGAAACCTCGACGACGGGTTGAAAGCCATCGGCGTCGAGCGATTCCCATTGCACTTCGATGCGTCGATTCCAGGGCACCCAACGCGGCGCGAGGTGGTTCATCAACACTTGGCGTTGGGCCGAGAAGGGAAGTAGCCGCGCGTTGAGCCAGGGCGTTCGTAGAGCGTCCGCGTTCGTGCAGTAAGGGGCAAGGTGCCGCAGATCGGCTGCCGAGAGTCGCGCCGCCTGTGTTCCCAATTGCTCCTCGGCGGGGCCATTCACAATGAGCGTTCCAGGCAGCAGTTCGACCAAGACAGCGGCGGGCTTAATCCCCGCATCGAGAACGCGGTGAAGCGTGAGCAATTCCTTCAGCGGCGGCGATGCGGATTGCCCGAAGTTGAACACCCGAGGCGAACCGGGCGTGTCCGGGAATTCCATCGCACCTGGGAAGATGGCGTTCTGAGTGCGCGACGTGCCGACCACCAAGACGAGCGGCCGGCTAGAGGACCGGCGTTCACAATCTCGGAGCAACGCGAGGCGGTGCCCGAACTCCGGGTCGCGCCATTGGGGTCGCGTTGTTTCGAGCGAAACCGCCAGCCCGGCCGAGGCTGCGAGGAAGGCGCACACGCCGACGAGGAGTGCCCTGTGAGCGGAACGCCGCCGCGAACTCACCCGCGGGGCTTGGCGAATTGGTGAGCGCAAGATCACCAACTGCAATCGTGCCAGAAAGTTCAGTGTCACGGCTTCACCCCCGCATCAGGGAAGGCGGAAGTGACGGCACGGGCGAGCTTTCGCGTCAACTCAGCCGCCCCGACGCGCGAGAGATGGTAACCATCCACGAGGTGGTCGTCGGGCGTCCACAATCGGCCATTGATCACGGGAACCCGAAGTTCGGCGCTCAGTGCTTGGAGATGCTGGGCAATGGTTTCGTCGGCCACGGGCGGATACCAGCCACGGAATTCGCTTGATTCGGGGAGATACACGAACCCGACTTCGGCCCCGTGATGGCGTGCCAGCGCAACCGCTTCCCGCAGTGCCCGGTCAGCAGAAGGGGCCACGGCGAACTTTTGGAGTTGCGGGCGGAATGTTTTCTCCCACGCGACGATGCGTTGCTCACGTTCGGGGGTGAGACCGGGCGGCAGTTCCATCGGTAGCCAACCCCACGAGTCGAGCGGTGCCCACACCATTTCCATGCGACCGGGCCAGGGAACCCATGTGGGGGCGATGTGCAGCATTAGCGTTCGCCGAAGCCCGGAAATCGGGTTCAGGCGGTTGCGGAGCATTCGGTCTTCGATGCTCCCTGGGAGTGGGTGATACTCGCGGACGATCGGAAGATCGCCGACAAATAGGTGGTCCGGGGTGATTCGGAATTCCTTCGCGGGGTTCCGCTCGGTGAGGAACGGCGGCCAATATTCGAGCAACACAACCGCGGGCCGGAAGCCTTCCGCGTAGGCTCGGCGAAGCATCATCAACTGCACGACCGGCCCCGCACCGGCACGTCCCATGTTGAAGAGAAAGGGATCGGTTCGCGTGAGTTCCGCAGGAGACACAGCAGCACCGACACGCGAACTTCCCACCACCAACACGAGCGGCCGACCGGGTGTTTCCGCCACCCGGTCGCGGAGCGCATTTGCCCGCCGGCCGTACTCTGGATCACGCAATTCGGGCCACACCACATCCCCGGCGAGCAGGAGACCGGTACTGAACACAAAAACACCAACCACGAACCACGCGAGGACAGCGCGAGCCGAGCGCCGCACCCTCGGTGTAGGTCGCTTCGAGGATTGTGATCTTGCGATCACCAACCGGAATCGAGTGAGAAGCCTGGGCGTCATGGCTTCACTCCGGTTTCGGGAAAGGCTTCGGTGACCGCGATGCCGAGTTTCCGCGTAAACGCCGCTGACCCGATTCGGGAAAGGTGGAAGCCATCCACGAGGTGCCCATCGTCCGCCCACTCGCGTGCATCGATCACGCGAACGGCCAGTTCCTTGCTCAACCCACTGAGGTGATTCCTCGCCTCCGTTTCGGCTTTCATCCCGTAAATGCCGCGAAACTCGCTCGATTCTGGGAGGTAAACGAAGCCCACGACGGCCCCGTGCTGGCGTGCCATTGCCACGACATCTCGCAATGCTCGGTCGGCAACGGGCGAAATCGCGTACTGCGCAAAGAGCGGCTTGTAAGTGTCGCTACAGGTTTTGAGCATTGCGGTTCGCTCAGGTGACGGCCCTGGCGCGAAGTCGAACCCCGGCTTCCATCCCCACGGATCGAGCGTGTCCCAGGCCCAGTCGATGCGGCGTTTCGGCGGCAACCACGTTGGGAGAAGTTGCCCCAAGATGCGTTCGCGGTTCGCGTGAATGGGACTCGTTCGGAGTCGTCGGAACGCGGCGTCGGTCTTCGCGATGTCCGGGAAGTAGCCCCGCGCGGCTTCCCAGTCGCTTGTCGTCAGACGGTCGGTAGCGATGCGGTTCGGCTCGGCCCACTCCCCTCCATAGTGCAGGAACGGCGGCCAGTATTCGATCAGCACAACCGCGGGCCGAAAGCCGTCCGCGTAGAGTCGGCGAAGCGTCATCAGTTCCATCACGGGGCCAGCGCCGAGGACGGCCGCGTTGAACAGGAGCGGATCGTTCGCGTTCCCAGGGCGAGCAGCCTCCCACACAGCCGGGTTCACACCCATCGCCGTGCGGGAACTTCCCACGAATAGCACGAGCGGGCGGCCGGGATTCTCGGCCACGCGGGCTGTCAAGCGGGTGGCCCGTCGGCCGTATTCGGGATCGCGGATGCGGGCGTCTTCGAGGGCCAGATAGGTCGCCGCGTGTGATGCGAGAACGACCACCACGAAGGTCAACACGGCACTACGCCCGGTTCGCCGCGTTCGCCGCCGGGTTCCCAGGTTAATGGTCGCATGACCACCAACCGCGGGAAGGGCGGCGAAGGCCATTCGGAGAACGCGCAGAACCTTCACGGTGCGGCCCTCTTTGCGGCCAGCGCGGGCGCGACCACTTCATCCACGAGGCGATTCGTGAAGGCTGCGGCCCCGCCCGGGAGCAAGTGGTGGCCGTCGGCGAACGAGCCATCGAGGAGCCACGCCCGCGCATCGGTGAGCGGGCACCCGGTTTCCTCGGCGAGCAAGTGAATCCACCGGTCGAATCGTGCCGCGGAGGCCGGCGAGTGCAGCGCGCGGAACCAACTCGCTTCCGGCATGACGACCAGGCGCGTGGGAATGCCGCGACCGCGGGCGAGGTTGATGGCTTCTCGCAGTGCCCGGGTGGCGAGTTCGGACGGCCTCCAGCCACGCAGAATGGCCGTGTAATCTCGGCGGGTGCGGTCCGCGCCGGCCGCTAGCGATTGGGGCGTCAGCGATTCTTCCCAGATGCGGTTCCAGCCGTGCGAATCCGCGGTGCGGCTCTCGTCGCACCGCAAGCCGGCCGGCACCCAACTCGGCGCGACGCGGCCGACGAGTTGGGACCGCAGCACGCTCCACGGGAGCACCATCGACTTGACCCACTGCTTGCGAAGCGGTTCTCCAGGAATGCCTGCCGCTTCGAGGTGCCCGCGTTCGCTCGCATCGAACCTCGCACCGTCCAGGAACCGTGTTTCGAGTGCGTTCAGCGGGTCGCCGGGCACCTCCGCGACCGACGCGGGGAGCACCTCAAGGAGCAGGAGCGCCGGGCGGTGGCCGGCGTCGAGAAGTCGCCGGAGGTGTATGCCGTGCGTGGCCGGCCCCGACCCCGGAATCCCGAAGTTGAACGCATCGACCCGACAGTCGAGGGTTTTAGACAAGCGATCACCAGCCTTCGTGGCGTCGAACCCGTTCCCGGTTCGGGAGGTGCCGAGCATCAACACGACCCCCCTTCCCGTCGGGAGCCTCGTTTCGACGCTTGTGAGCTTCGCCGCACGGTCGGCGTAAATGGGATCCCGCACGGCGAGCGAGAACGTCGCCGCGAGGGCAAGCCCGAGGTTCGCGACGACCGCGACGATGGCCGCCGTCGCGAGTGCGGTGGTCGCGGACTTCCGGCCGCAAACGGGCCGTGTCGCGAATTGTGTCTTTTTGAACACCACCACGCGCCGGGCAAGCCAGGCAAGTTGGAATAGTGACCGGATATCCACAACCCGTTCGCCCCGTTAGAAGTCGGCGAGCTATCAGCTATCAGCTATCAGCCAGAAAAACACTAGGAAGTTGGTGGCCGTTTCGGAATGTCCAAGCACTTTGGTCTGGCTGGTAGCTGATAGCTGACGGCTGATAGCTCGCGTCAGAAGTTGAAGTAAATGAACGTGGTGCTGGCGTCCGGGGCGAGTAACATCGCGGTGCAGAGACACACCGCGTACCCTGTTCCGAGAACCGGAGCGGGCATCCGGTTGTGAACATAATCCCACCCACCTGATTTCACCAGGAGGTGGCACAGCAGAACGAACCCCGCGAGAACCCACAGGCTCTTGTTGCTCATTTGCAGGGGCAACCCGTGCCGCACATGGAACAACTGCCCGAACATGGCGATGGCTTTGTCGAAGTCTGGCTGGAATAGCACCCAGCACAACGACACGCACAGGAACGTGAAGAACACCCGCAGCACGACGCCGACCACCGTGTTCATCGCAGCGTCGAGCCGAGGCCGGGTCTCGCAGATGTCCTTGAATTGCTTGTTCACGATCAGCATTAACCCATGCGCGACGCCCCACAGCACATAGCCCCACGCGGCTCCGTGCCACAGTCCGCCGAGCGTCATCGTAATCATCAGGTTCCGGTAGTTCGCCCACCGGCCGCCCCGGCTGCCACCGAGGGGAATGAACACATAGTCACGTAGCCAGGTCGAGAGCGAGATGTGCCAGCGCCGCCAGAACTCGGACACGTTCAACGACAGATACGGCATCGCGAAGTTGTTCGTGAGCCTGTAGCCCAGCAGGTGCGCAAGCCCAATGGCCATGTCGGAATAGCCCGAGAAGTCGCAGTAAATCCGGATCGCGTAGGCCAGCACGGCGAGCCAACAGGTGCCGGTCCCGTAAGCATTCGGGTTCAGGAAAATGGGGTCGCAGAACATCGCCATGCGGTCAGCGATCACCATCTTCTTGAATGCACCCATGAGGAACAATTGAACACCAACCTGGGCACGCACCCAGTTCCAGCGTTTGGCCCGGCGGGTCTGTTTCAGGAAGTCCCCGGCGCGGACAATTGGGCCAGCGACGAGGTGCGGGAAGAACAGGATGAAGAGCATGAACCGCGGCAAACTTCGCTCGGGTTCGATCTTCTTGCGGTACACGTCCACGGCGTAACTGATCGCCTCGAACGTGTAGAACGAGATGCCGAACGGAATGAAGATCGAGAGTGGGTTCATCTTCTCGAACCCCGGCTGATAGCCCAACCGGGCAAGGCTCTCGTAGAGTTCGTTCAGGAAGAATCCGCGATACTTGAAGTAGCACAGAATGCCGAGGTTCATGGCGACGCTGGTGAGCATCACCGCCCGGCGTAAGCCTCGCCTTTCGGTGGCACCCATCGCCCGGCCAAAGAGGTAATCCGCGACGGTGGTGGCCGTCACGAGGAAGGCCAGATCGAGGCTCCACGCCGCGTAGAAGTGGAAGCTGGCGACCACCAGCACGCAGATGCGGGTCATCTGCCAGCGGCGCGGAATCATCCAGTACAGGCAGAACACGCCGGCGAAGAACAGCAGGAATGCTTGCGTGTGGAAGAACGGCGCGGGCAGCATATCGCTGAGCCACTGGAAATACAGTGGTGCCGCGTCGTGCGCCGCCTTCGCGGTCTTTTCAGCTTCGGCCTGTGCGGTGGCAAACAAAGTTAGCGACATGGCCTTGGACCGTCCTTGGTCGGGAATCATCGCGGTGGGGACTATGCCAGATGAGGCAAACGGGGTCAACCCCGGTCAGGGGACGAACCCGGTCGCGGCTTTCCCCCGCTTGCTGATCTCAACCCGCGTCGGCTTCTCCCCTTGTCCGAATGCGGGAATCGCGAGAACCAATAAACTGACCGAGAAGGCCACATGGGCAAGGGTGCGATCACCCAAAGTAAGGAGAACACCATGCCGGAACCGTGGGATTACAAGCGAGCGGGGTTGGACCTGAGCAAGTACGAAGAGACCATCGCCGGCATTCAGCCGCTCTTGGCCCGCACCCACGACAAGCGGCGTGTCATTCCGCCGCCGTTCCCGCCCCGCAAAGGGGGCAAGGGCGTCGGCGGGTTCGCCAGCCTCTTCGACCTGAACCCCGATGGCCGCTACCGCAACCCTGTGCTGGTCACCTGCACCGATGGCGTCGGCAGCAAGCTCAAGGTCGCCGGCCTCATGGCGAAGTTCGACACGGTGGGAATCGATCTCGTCGCCATGTCGGTGAACGACCTCATTTGCACAGGGGGCGAACCGCTCGTCTTCCTGGATTACCTGGCGATGCCGGCGGACGATCCCGCACTCAGCAAAGCCATCCTTCAAGGCATCAGCGATGGTTGCCTGGAAGCGGGGTGTTCGCTGGTCGGTGGCGAAACGGCGATTCTCCCGGACTTCTACCAACCCGGCGACTTCGACCTCGCTGGCTTCGCCACGGGCGTCGTGGAACGCGAGCGTATCATTGATGGCCGCGCGATTCAGACCGGCGATGCGGTGGTCGGGTTGGCGTCGAGCGGGTTGCACTCGAACGGTTACAGTCTCGTGCGGAAGGTCGTGTTCGAGGCGAACGGGGTGAAGGTGAGCGACCACATTCCGGAACTCGGCAAGACTGCCGGCGACGAACTTCTCACGCCGACGCGGTTGTATGTGAAGCCCGTGCGTGGTCTGCTGGCGACGATGGCACCCACGACGATTCACGGGTTGGCGAACATCACGGGCGGCGGCCTCCCCGATAACGTCGCGCGCATTCTGCCGCCGGGTAAGCGGGTGATCGTGAAGCGTGGGTCGTGGCCCGTGCCAGGGGTGTTCGGCTGGCTGCAACGCCTCGGGAATGTCGCGGAAACCGAGATGTTCCGCGTCTTCAACATGGGCATCGGCTTCGCGGTGATCTGCTCTCAGGCGGCGAGCGCTGGCGTGATCGCGGAGATGGCCAAGACCGGCATTCCCGCGTGGGTGATTGGCGAAGTGACCGACGGCGAAGTCGGCGTGCAGTTGGCGTGAGAATGTCGGTCGGGCCGACCAGGTGTTGGCGTGTTGGCGTGTTGGGAACAGCGGATTACGTCCGCCGCTCGCCCCGCTTGGGAACAGCGGACTTACGTCCGCCGCTCGCCCCTTCCAATCACAGATCACCAATCGCAAATCACACTCAGTTGCCTGGGGCGCGGCCGCCTTCGGTCTGGTTGATTTCTTCTTCCGAGTTGATGATGATTCGCGGCGTCACCATGATCATGACGTGCGACGTTTCCCGGCCGATGCCCACGTTTTTGAACAAGCGGTTCAGGTACGGAATCTTGCTCAACCCAGGCGGGCCGAACTCGTTGCGGCCTTCGCTGAGTGTCTTCAAGCCGCCCAGCAGCACGGTCCCGCCGTCCGGGCAAACCACCGTGGTCTGGATGTTCACATTCGTGAACCCCGGTTGTTGCAGGAACTGCGTGAACGGGATCGGTTGGCCCTGGCTACCGCCCTCGAACACCGGAACCACGAACGAGGTGATCGGGAACAGCGGCACGTTCGCCGAGAAGTTCGTCGTCAAGTTCACGGGCAAGTTCAACCGCACGAATCGGCGGTCAGCGGAAACGACCGCTTGCACGCTGATCTGCACGCCGATGGGCAGCGGCGAGTTCTGCGGCACGTACACGAGTTGCCCGTTCACCGACACGATCTGCACGTTCGTGACGAAGAAGTTCACGTCGTTCACGGACAGGTTCGCCGTCTGGCCGTTGAACAGGGTCAGTTTCGGGGCCTGCATGACGTTCACGCGGCGGTCGCCCTGGGCGGCTTCCATGAACAGCGACACCTGGATGTCGTTGAGGAACGCCAAACCGAACGCGATGCCGCCGTTGTCGCCGGGCGTGTTCGGGTAGCCACCGAACGGCGGGATGGCCCGGTTGAAGTTGTTCGGCCGGATCGGCACCCCGAGGTCGCCGGTGGGCGTCCCGGCCGAGGTGATGCCGATGGTCGAGCCCCTCTGGCTGTTGCTGTTGATGAACGGGAGCGGGCGGAACACGCCGGAGGCACCCGTCGCCGGATCGATCTGCGTCAGGGATGGCTCGAAACTCGCGTTATGCGTCTTGATGTTCATCGCGAAGTCCACCCCGAGGCGTTCGTACCACGCTTCGGAGAGCGACACGATGCGAATCTCGACCGCGATGGCGAGGTCTTGCAGACGCCGCAGGGCTTCCAGCAAGTCGGCCACTTCTTGAATGACGTCGGCGACCTGGTTCACCACCAAGGCGCTACCGATGTCGAAGTATTCGACGCGGCCCGCGCCACCCATGCCGTCCCACGAGTAAGGGCGGACCATGTTCGTGATGAGCTTGATAAGCTGGGCTTCTTTGGTGTTCCGCTCACCGGCGAGGCTGGCGGAAGCACCCAGCGGGTTCGTTTCGAGTCGCCCACCCGGGCCGAACGGCATGTTGCCCGAGATGCCGGGGGTGGTCGCGGTGGCACCTGGGTACGTTCCGCCGCCGAGGCTCTGGTTCGACATCTGCGGCGTGTTGCCGTTGCCCTGGAGTTGCAGGCGGCCGGTGTTGATCCCGTTCGCGCCGATCATCTTCTCCATGTTCGCGTAATCGGGCAGCGCGAAGTTCGGAATCGGCGTCACCAGGTCCGCGACCGAGAACACTTTCGTGAACAGCCGGCCCTTGGCCTTCTTGGTGGTCGTCACCTTCACCACGTCGTTCTCGACGACATAGCTCAGGCCGGCCTTCTCCAAGATGATGGTCAGGATGTGCCGGGTGGCCACCGGCGTGAGCTTCTCGGAAATCGGCTTTTGCAGGCTGATTCCCTCGGCTTCGATACTTGCCGTGTCGATCGAGATCGGCAGCCCGGTGAGCGTGCGCAGGTTGTCGATGGCCAGTTCGAGCGGCACCTGGCTGATGTCCACGGGAATCTGCTTATCGAGCTTAACCTCGATCTCGTACTCGGCCTGGCTGCGGGTCTTGACGTGAACGTCGTTCAGCGACCCACGTTTGCGGGCGTTCCGCGACCGCTCCAGGTTGAACGCGATGGGATCATCGACATCGACGAACGGCCCTTCCTTGTCGGCGGCGTTCAACCCGCGCAGAACCAAGTCTTCCCGATCGCTCTTGAGTTTCTCGGCCTCGCGGACACGCTTTTGAATCTTGGCCATGTGGGCGAGCGCGCCGAGGGCAGGGTCGTCCGGGTCGAGTTGCTTGGCGACCAACGCGACCTTCTCGGCTTCGGCGAACTTGGATGCCTTCACGAGTTCGTGGAACTGGCGCACCATCGCCACGACTTCGGCTTTGCGTTGCTCCTCGGCCAGCCCACGGCCACCGATCCGTTCCTTGGCGTCGCGGTTTTCTTTGTTCTGCTGGGCGACCGAGTCGGTTTGGCCCTTCATCACGCGGAACATTTCCAGGCGGCTCTCGATGGGCCGCGCGAGCATGGCGATGCCAGACGGTTCCAGCCCCGACGTGCGGACACGGTTGGCGTAATCGAGGAGCATCTGCATGGCGAGGTCGGTCTCGCCACGGCCGAAGGCGGCCTGGGCATCGGACTGGACTTTGAAGCCATCGGCACGGAGCTTCTGGAACTGGGCCTGCTTGAGTGCGTTTTGCTGAGCGGCGAGGTTATCCGCGCCGGTCCCAGCGTCACCAATGCGGGCCATGCCGGGAGGGCCGCCGGACGACAAACCGGGCGAGACTCCGGGAAGCGCCGACAGGGGCGGATCGCTCGGCAACGCGGGCGATCCCTGCGTGCCGCCGGTCGTGGCGACCCCCGTGCCCACTTTGTCGAGTTGCGTGCGGCACTCGATGGTCAGCCGCGTGTGCTGATCCTGCATCGATTCGGGGAGCAACTTGGTATCGAGCAGCACGAAGATGCCGAGCGCCTTGTTGTAGTCCTTGTTTTGCACGGCGGCCTGCGCGGCGTCGAACGACTTGAGGGCGACAGCCTTCTTCAAATCGAGCCGCTTGGCATCCACGGAACGGAGAAGCGAGTTTGCTTCCTCGTTGACACCACCCAGGTTGTGGGCCTGCGTGGCGAGGCGAGTTGCCATCTCGAATTCGCCGCGCTCGAATTCGTAGGCGGCCTGTGTGAGTAACGCCTGGCCGGTGAGCGTGCCCGACGGCACGGCCGGCTTCACACCGCCCACGCTGGCAACGCCAGCCGGGTTCATCGGGTTGACCGGCGCGACCGGATTCACCGGGTTCATCACGGGGGAAAGCGGCCCGAGCGGCGAGACGGGGCCACTGGGGACGATAAATTCTGGGCCGCCGGTGGCCACGAGTCCGACGGTCGAGGCGGCACCGAACTTCCCACCCGAGGCGGCGGAGAGTTGGGCGCGTGCGTCCTTGACCGGACCGGGGAACAGACCCAGACCCGCGTTGATCTCAGCCGCGCCGTTCAATGCGGCATCCGCACGGCCGAAGTCCTTCTTGGCGATGAAGTTCTTGGCTTCAGCCACGAGGCGTTCGCTGGCCCCGGCCCCACGGGTGTTCAGTTCCTGGATGGCGAAGCCGGGGTTGGCTTCGGTCGGCCCAAAGACCGCGCCTGCCTTCTCCGCTTCACCCAATTTGACGCGAGCCGGACCGAACTGCCCCTGGTCGGCGAGTTTGCGGGCATCGCCCATCAGTTGGGCGGCAACGATCTTGCGCGGGTCGTTCGCCGGGGTGACCGGCATCAAGGGCATGGGAGTCGTCGGCCTGGTCGCCATGCTGCCCGGATTCGCGGGGCTGCCGCTGGTCGGCTGGAACACGGAGGTGTTCTGCCCGCCACCCGGTGCCGGTGCGGCCGGCATCGCGGCCGTGGAAATCCGCACGCGGTCGCGGGTCGCCTTGATTTCCTTCATCAACTTGTCGGGTCGCTCGCCGAATTCCCACGCCGAGTACGGCCCGTGGAGTTGGTCGGCGCGTTGGGCGAGTTGGAACGCCCGGTCGAGGTTGCCGGCACGCTCCTGTTCGCTTGTGGCAGGTTGTGCCGCGAGCACCTTGGCGTCCTTCATCATCTGCTCGGCCTGCGACTTCTGCGTCTTGACGACGGCGGCCTGCACATCCTTGATGAGCGAGTTGGGGGTATCGTCGAAGAGACCCCACTTGCCGGTCTTGTTGTTGGCGTCCGCGGCGCGTGCCAGGTCTTGCGCCCGGTCGAACTGCCCGGCCGCGAGCGCCTTGCGACCTTCCTTGAGCATCGCCTTGAAATCGCCGCCCTGCGACGAGGCGGCATCGCCACCGCGCGGGCCGGGCATGGCCGGTTGCGCGAAACCCGGCATCGAACCGGACCCCGTCTGTGCGTGGGCAACGCCCACCGAACCACCGAACAGCGGGATCAGCAGCAATTTCGCCGCGAGCCGCTTCCAGCCCCACTTACTTGCGTGGATCACCAGGGCCTCCTTCCCCCGCCGCCGCGAACCGCATGCGAAACCCGGCCGGCATCCCCCGATGCCGTGTGACCAAGCCCGCCCGACTGCCGGGGTGGCACCGCCGCGACTGCCCCAGCAGCCGAGACGAACGCCAACCGGGTCGAGTGTCCCCGCGTCGAGAGTGTGTGAGAAAGCGTCCGGCTGATAGCGACGACTTGAGAAATGGTCAAGCGATTTCGACTGAAGTTTCGCGGACCCAAGCGCCAGCTTGCATAGAGCGCCGGGCTTGCCTGGGTGTCTTTAGACCGACTCAAAAAGAACCCCTTAGCAAATCGGGGGCTATATGAGAGCGTTAGCCATATAGCCCCCGGCTTTCCGGGGGTCTTACTTCGCGCAACACCCTAATTACTCGGTATCACCTCGCCACCGGATCGGCTGGCCATCATGCCCAGGATTTGCGGCGGCGTTCCTTCGGAGATGAACCGGATGGACCCGTCGGCAAACGCGACGTTCGCGCCGCTGCTGTGGAAGGCGTAGACGAGCCAGCCCCACTCGTTCGAGCCGTTCACCTTCATCAATGAAGTCGGAATGGCACCCGAGGTCGGGCTGGCGTTCGCGGCCGAACATCCGCTATTCCGGCTTTCCCCAAAGGCATATGGATTGTCGTTGGTGGCCCACGCTCCGCCGCGTGCACGAGCGCAGATGGGATTGCTGCCCGTGTCATTGGCGTCGGCGGGGTAGCGAGTCTTGTCACGCCAGACATCTTCGCGGCCCGCACACTCGGCGAGCAGGAGGGTATTTGAAGTGCCGTCGGTCGCGTTAATGAGTGTTGACCGGGGGCGCACGGCCGCGGTTCCACACCCAAACCACGCCGAGATCATCCCGTCGGCCGGGACCGTTAGCGCGTTGGCACCGGATAGCCCCGCGTTGGTGTTGAAGTTCACGCCCAACCCGCCGACCACGAAGTAATCCGTACACGACCCGGTCTTGCGGGGGTTGGCGATCTTGTCCTGGAACCTGTCCGTCACCGGCGTCGAGGGACACTGCAAAATCCTCAAATGGTTCCGCACCAGCGCGCGGTTGCCCGTGGGGTTGGCGTCGAGCGACCCTGGCGTTCCCGTGGTGGGCGCGGTGCCGTCGGCGTTCACCCACCAATCTTGATTCAGGTTGTACCCGGCGATCAGGTTGCCTTGTTCGACATACGGTAGCACGTCGGCGGCCCAACTCCGCTGGGCCATCTCGGCTTCCCCGGCGCAGTTGCTGGTCCGTTTGAGCGGCGGGAGGTAACCACGGCCACTCTCGTAGTTGTGGAACGCGAGCGCGAGTTGCTTGAGGTTGTTGGCACACTTAATACGGGCGGCGGCTTCGCGGACCTTTTGGACGGCTGGGAGCAACAACCCGATGAGTATCGCGATGATGGCGATAACCACCAGAAGCTCGATCAGGGTGAACGCGGTGCGCGAAGTTCGTGATAGCATAGCTGTCTCTCGATGGTGTTTGCCCGGTGCGGGAACTCCCAAAGCAAGCCGAATGCCGTAACGCGGTTCTTGCGAGATGGTCGTGTTTTGTACGGGTTTTCGCGTGGGGTCTGTTGCCGTGCAGCCCTCCCAGGTGCGCGACGTGGCCAGGCGTGTTCACAAACTGGCCATCGCGGCTGTTGGTTGAATCCCGATCACATCGGCGTAAAATGCTTCCTGTAGCCCGGAGGGCGTCGCATGGTCGAGCGCAAGTATCTGTTTCCCGGTGTAATCGAACTGAACCTGCAAGCGGGCCGGCCGCTCGGGGTGAACGTGTACCTCATCGACGGCGGCACCGAGTGGGCGCTCATTGATGTCGGTTCCCAAGACTCGCTCGGCGAGGTCATCGAACTGATTCGGAGCCTCGATTTTACGCTGTCGAAGTGCAAACTCCTCATCGCCACGCACGCCGACGCCGACCATGTGCAGGGGTTGGCCAAGGCCCGCGAGCGCCTCAAAGCGAAGACCGCATCACACCCCCGCGCTGCCGTCGCGCTGGAAGCGGGCGACGCTGTCGAGACTTACGCCAGCATCTCGGCCCAGAACTTCCACATCCCGATGCCGCCTTGTAAGATCGACGTGAAACTGAACGAAGGCGATGATATCAAGATCGGCAAGATGAAGTTAAAGGTCTGGCACACGCCGGGGCACACGCCGGGGCAACTGAGCTTCAAGCACGGGAACTTGCTCTTCAGTGGCGATAACATCTACAAGGATGGCTGCGTCGGCGCGATCGACGCCCACCACGGCTCGCACATACCGAGCTACCTCGAAACGCTGGCCCGCATCCGCGACGACGACGCCGAGTTCCTGCTGCCGAGCCACGGACCCGTGTTCCGGCGTAATCCCCAGATGCTCCAGGCCACCATCGACAGGCTCACAAAGTACCAGTTCATGGCCGACTTCGGCACCTGCGCCGTCTCTTGGCCGCTCCAAGAACAGTGGGAAGCGGACATCCTCGCGGGAAAAATACCCACCTGGGAATAGTTATCGAAACCGCAAAGCCGCGAGCGGCTGAAAACTAAACACTAAACACTAAACACTAAACACTGAACACCAATGAAAATGGGTCTCGTGGGATACGCCGGGACGGGGAAGAGCACCGTGTTCGAGTGGCTCGCCGGAGAGGCACCGGACCCGTCCAAGGTGCAGCAAGGGCAGACCGCGATGGCTGACGTTCCCGATGAACGCCTTGCCAAGATATCCGCCGCGATCAAGCCCAAGAAAACCACTTACACCAAGGTCGCGGTGCTCGACACGCCGGGTCTTACCGTGGGCGACCTCAAGGACAACGCCCGCCGCCTGGGGATCATCCGCGAGGCGAACGGCATGGTCGTCGTTCTCGACGGCTTCACCCGCACGGACTTCGCCACACAACTTGTGAAGTTCCGCGAAGAGTGTCTGTACGCCGACATGGAGATTGTCGGCAACCGTATCAGCAAGCTCGAAACGCAACTCAAGAAGAAGGCCCGGCCCGCGAAGGAAGCCGAGGCGGACGAAACCGAACTCGCCCTGATGCGCCGCATCAACACGGCGCTCGAAGCCGGTCAGGCGGCGTCTACGTTGGGGTTGGCACCCGAGGAAGAGAAGACCATCCGTAGCTTCACGCTGCTCTCGCTGAAGCCCGAAATCGTGTTCGTGAACCGTGGCGACTCGGGCTTCAATGACCCGCTGCCCGCCGACTTGCTCGCGCTCTCGCCGAACGCCGTGCAGGCTCCCGTGAAGCTCGAACTCGAACTCGCGGCGCTCGGCGACGAGGACCGCGCTACCTTCATGGCCGACCTCGGCATCACCAGTTTCCAGCGCGACGCCACGATCCGCACCATGTTCTACGGCGTTGGCCGCAATGTGTTCTTCACGGTGGGCGAGGACGAGTGCCGAACGTGGTCGATCCCCGCGGGCTGTGAAGCCGTGGAAGCGGCCGGGTGCATCCACAAAGACCTGAGCGAACGCTTCGTCCGCGCCAACGTCATCGGCTACGACGACTTCGTGGCCTGTGGCTACTCCGAGAAGGACGCCAAGGCCAAGGGCCTCAACCGCACCGAAGGGAAAACCTACATCGTGAAAGACGCCGACATCATGCACATCTTGGCCTCGAACTGAGAAGAAAGTGGACAGTGCATAGAGAAGACAGAGGACAGAGAAGACAGAGGTCAGTCTGCAAAATGCAAAATGTTGAAGACCAAGATCGCCACACGTGACGCGGTAGCCCAAGTATCTTGCCTTGTTCTTCACTTTGCAGTTTGCAGACTGTCTTCTCTGTTTTTATGTTCTCTGTCCTTTCTGTCTTCCCAGGGCCAGCGCGTATTAATGCGCGTTGGCCCTGCGGTGTTAGGTCTTCGGGATGGCCTCGACTTCCGGCAAATGTTTGGAGGAGCCGCGGAGGTCGCGGGAGAGAATGCCGGTGAAGTCTGAGCCGTTATCTATAGGCAACCAGGACGCCCCTTTGCTGAGACAGATTGCGAAAGTGAGGAAGCAGAAGATGGCGGTGAGCGAGCGGAAGCTGTCGCCCAAACAATCCTTCTTCGCGGCATCCTCGGTAACCCCTTCCGCCTCATCACCGTCGCCCCGGCGTGGCTCACGTCCGATGTCGTCGCGCTTGCCACAGGCATCTACGCGGAGCGGGCGTTCGACCGCATGCCGATTCTCGCCGATGCGCTGCAAGACGCGGGTTGCGACAACGACGACGTGTTGAACCACTGCCGTTCTGCTGGGACGCATGTGTACGGATGTTGGCTGGCCGATCTCATTTTGGGGAAGTCGTGATGTCGGCGCACGATCTTCCGGCGTTGTTGGGTGGTGCTGCGGTTCGGCCAGAAGGTCCGCCGGCGTGGCCGTTTCAGGATGACGAGGTGCAAGGTGCGGTGTCGGCAGCGATGCTGGCCGGTGCGTGGGGTCAGTATCACGGCGAACACGTTTGTGAACTTGAACGCGAACTCGCGGCGGCGCACGGTGTGCCGCACGCCATCACCTGCGCGAGCGGCACGCTGGCCGTCGAAGTTGCGCTGAGGGCATTGCGTGTCGTGGCGGGCGATGAAGTCGTGATGGCCGCTTACGACTACGAATCGAACTTCCTCACCGTTCACGCCCTCGGCGCAAAGCCCGTTCTCGTCGATGTTCACCCCGATAACTGGCAACTCGATCCGAACCGCCTCGAAGCCGCGTTCACCCCGCAAACCAAGGCCGTGATTTGCTCGCATCTGCACGGCGGAGTAATCGATATGCGGACCGTGATGAACGTGTGCCGCCGGCACAATATCGGTGTGGTCGAAGATGCCGCGCAGGCTCCCGGCGCGACCGTGCAAGGTAGACTCGCCGGAACGTGGGGCGACGTGGGCACGCTCAGTTTCGGCGGGTCGAAACTGCTCACTGCGGGCCGTGGCGGCGCACTCCTGTTCGCGGATTCGCTCCTTCACCAGCGAGCCAGGAATTGGCTTCATCGCGGGCTTCAAGCGTGGGCACCACTCAGCGAGTTGCAAGCCGTCGTGCTGCGACCGCAGTTACGGAAGCTCCGCCAAGCGAATAACCATCGAAGCGAGAACGTCCGCAGATTGTTCGCTGCGCTCGCGGGCATTCCGGGTTTGCGGTGTTTCGCGGAGCCATCAAGCGTGGTTGGGAGTACCGCGAATGTGCCGGCGTTCTACAAACTCGGCTTCCAATACGCCGCCGCGTTCGGGTTGTCGCGGGAACTGTTCGTGCGGGCGATGCGAGCCGAGGGCATTGCGTTCGATGCGGGCTTCAAGGCGTTGCACGTCGGCCGGTCGCCATCACGGTTCCGGGCTGCAGGCGAACTCGTGAGCGCAAGTGCCGCGCATGCCGGCTGCGTGATGCTGCACCATCCCGTGCTGGCTCTGTCACAGCCCGACATTCAGCAGGTGGCGGATGCCGTGGCGAAAGTGTATCGTGCAGTGGGTAGCCCTCAGTGGTCAGCGATTGGCGATACTCGCTAAACGCTGGTGCGGAACGTTCCCCCAATAGGATGTCTCATGCGCCGTGCCTTCCTTCTCGCGGTCACCGGGCTGTTGCTCGCCGGTGGCCTTGCCCGTGCCGCCGACCCAACTCCACCTTCGGGTTTGTGGAAGCTCTCGCTTCCCGCCGGCGACGGTCAGGACGTGCTGTTTCTGCTCGCCATCTCCGAGCAAGATGGCAAATGGGTCGGCGACTACCTCAGCGCGACCACCGAACTCCGCGCTCAGCCGAAGTTCAAATCGATCAAGGTGAACGGCGACTCGGTGCAGTTCTCCCTCGAACTCTCGGGCCGCGAACTCGTGTCCTTCGATGGCGTACTCTCGAAGGACAAGAAAAAACTTGCCGGCTCCATGTCCGTGGTCGGCGGCAAGTTGATGCTCACCGAAATGCTGCCGTCGAAACTCAAGAAACTGGACGACGGCTTCGACGTGGCCCGCGAAACGCTCACGCAGATTGAGGGCGGCACTGGTTTGTTCGATGCGGCGACCGAAGTGCTATCGAAGGCTGCGGCGAAGAAGGTGCCGGCCGACGAAGTGCGGGCGATCATCGAACGGGTGAACAAGGCAGCCACGCCGTTCGGCCCACGTTGGGAACGCGACACCACCCTTCGGATCGCGGAATTGCTTTCCAGTCAAGAAGGTTTCGCCGATATCGCCGTCGCGCAGGCTTTGCGTGCCGAACGGTTGTTGACCGATGACGACGACACCGCGACCCGCATGAAGGTTCTCGAATCAGTCGTCGCGGCCCTCAACAAAGGCGGCAAGGCTGACGACGCCAAGAAGTACGCCGGCCAAATCGCCAAACTCGAAGCCCGCGACTACGCCGAATACGCCAAGACGCTCCCCTTCAAGCCCGAGGTGTTCGCCGGCCGCAAGGGGAAGTCCGACCGTGGCGTTCTGGTCGAACTCTTCACCGGGGCGGAGTGCCCGCCGTGCGCTGCCGTCGATCTCGCCTTCGATGGCCTGATGAAGGCATACCAACCCGCCGACGTGATCGTGCTGCAATATCACCTGCACATTCCCGGCCCCGATCCGCTCACCAGTCCGGACGGCTTCACGCGTGGTGGGGACTACTACGCCGATCAGGTTCGCGGCGCTCCGGCCGTGTTCATCGGTGGGAAACCCGGTCCTGCGGGCGGCGGACCGGCAGCGGCGGCCGGCAAGAAGTTCATCTCGCTGCGCGAGCCGATTGATGCCGAGTTGGAGAAAGCCCCCGGCGTGAAGTTGGCGTTGACCGTGGCCAAAGGCGAGAAGGGCGGCTTCACGGCGAAGGCAACCGTCGCCGACCTTGAGAAACCCGGCGAGAAGATCATGCTTCGCTTCGCGCTCGCCGAAGAGCGAGTGCGTTACACCGGCGGCAACGGCATCCGCTACCATCACATGGTTGTTCGCTCGATGCCGGGCGGCCCGAAAGGCTTCCCGCTCGCCAAGAAGACCGCCGAGCAAACGGTGAGCTTCGACCCCGAGGAGATTCGCAAGGAACTCACGAAGTATCTCGACGACTTCGCCCGCAAGGAAGAACCGTTCCCGCGTGCCGATCGGCCGCTCGCGCTGAAAAACTTGAAACTCATCGCCTTCGTGCAAGACGACGCCACCCGCGAAGTGCTGCACGCCGTGCAGGTGTCGGTGGAATAAAGCTGTCAGGTTTCCCAGGGCTTTGCCCTGGGCTGACGGAAACGCCCTTTCAGGGCGAAGATTGGCTTTGTCTTCGAGTCTGAAGGACTCGTTCTGTCAGCCCTGGGCAAAGCCCTGGGAAGCGATAACCAATATCACACCAATCGCGTAACACCGACGACGGCTGACAGCTTCTAGAAAAAATAACACGGGGCGGGTTTAACCCCGCCCCGTGCACCAAGCATACTTACGGGTCCCGTCCATCCCTTCGGTAGCCTGGCAGCTAAAGCCGCTCCCCCCTCGGAGCGGAAAAAGCCCACATGTAATCGCTCACTATCTCCGATACGCACCAAAACTGCGGGTCGGTTGTCCCCCGTCGTTGGCTTGCGGCCCACAGCGGGAACACCAAACATCTAGTGCAGATTTTTCCGCCGTGCAAGTTGGCAGACAGAAAAACTTCAGGAATGTGGAACTTCGCGCATAGCGCGAAAAGCACAGAATACCAAGCAGTAATTTGGGGTGTTTGCGCTGACGCAAGCTGTGGAGCCTCACGCCGCTTGCGGCAGCGCGTCAAACGACCTTGCAGCAGCGCAAATAAAAACGCAACGCGGGCAGCTCCTGTGAAGGAACCACCCGCGAGTTTGTTTCGTTTGTTTCAGATTCTCGACAGAGCCGTTACGGCTGGCTGCGGAAGCGGATCGGGGTCGCGGGCGTGTGTTGGTCCCAGTCGGCCGGGATTGGGCGGAGCTGCTCTTCGCCCTGGTAGTGCCATTGGCCGACGCCGTCCTGGCCGAGTTTCCAGGTGAAGGCTGCGGCTTTGCCGTTCACTTTCGTGGGGAAGTCCACCGCGCCGAGTTCGTCGTCGACGAGGTTCAACCCCAGCCCGGAGAGTTCGGACACGGCGTTGGTCAGGATCTTCTCGGCGGCGGCGATTTCGTCCGTAACCTGATAGCG